>Ga0310122_10000863_pt1 | contig 19342 bp, 12 predicted proteins | sample CB6_Bottom_1051__FD_203503 | JGI IMG/M metagenome (GOLD analysis project Ga0310122, IMG submission 203503) | Marine microbial communities from Western Arctic Ocean, Canada - CB6_Bottom_1051 | ecosystem: Environmental > Aquatic > Marine > Oceanic | place: Canada: Western Arctic Ocean | collected...
GTCATTCTCGCGCACGCGGGAATCCAGGGGTATTACTGCAAATCATGTTTCTACCTAACCGAAAAACGTAAAGAATGCTGTCACCCAGCTTAATAATCCCATCTTACGAATTTGCGGATTGCGCTTAGACCTTAGTCAGCTACAATCAGCGGAAACAGCAGAAAATCCAAATGCTTTTCTCAGGACTAAAATCCATAAAATATTCATACAAAATAGAGGTTAATGGTTCCAATCATAGATTTGAAAAGTACAACACTTGAAAAGCAGATGCATGCAGCATATACCACTTGCGGATTTGCGGTTTTCACAAATGTATATGATTCATGGCTGAGCGAGTTTTCGGATTGGCAGCAGTTAATGGAAGAGTTTTTCAATCAGTCATCCGAGATAAAAAACAAATACTCCTACAGCGGTGTGGCTGATAATCTTGGCTACAGCGGCTTTACAACAGAGCGTTTGGCTCCAAACAAACCTGGTGATTTAAAAGAGTCATTTAATTGGGTGTCACCAGAGCTTATGCAGGACCGTTACTGGCCGACTGAGATTCCGGAATTTAAACCTATGGCTCAAAATATTCTTAGAATTGCGCAGCTTCTTTCACTCGAATTCCTTTACAGGTTTGAAAATATTTTGAAATTACCTAAAGGGAGGTTTGTTGAAGAGCATCTGGATGGAGCTTCTACAATCAGGATCATCAAATATCCACCTCATCAAGGTGAAATTAAGCGAGATCAGTTGAGGGGTAATGAACATTCTGACTATGGTTCAATCACTCTGCTCTGGCGATTTTATGATGTTTCGGGGCTGCAGGTCTTTGACAGGCAAAAGGATGGCTGGTTTGATGTGCCGATTGTTGAGGATTCAATAGTCCTCAATGTAGGCGATATGCTGCAGAGATGGTCAAATGATACTCTCAAGTCCACACCTCACAGGGTGGTCAATGCAGATATGGCTAGAACAAGATACTCAATGCCCTATTTTGTTGATCCCGGACGGGATGTAATCGTAGATAATCTCACAGACCAGGCAGACAAATATCCGCCGATCAGTGCCTTTGATTATCTAAAATGGCGTCTGGCTCAGTCATATGATGATCAGAATTATGTTCAGAATGAAGAGATCGAAACCGAGGGAGCTCAACATCTGTCAAATTATTAAACTCAAATTCTACTTAGATTGTCATTCCCGCACAAGCGTTAATCCAGTGGTGTTTCTTCAAAGACTGTCGGATTCCGTGGCATCGCATCGCTGCCCGGAATGACAAAGAAGTTTAACTGAAAGTATTAAGGGTTAAGGGATGAAATGTAATGACAATAGAAATTTTTTATTGTAAACTCATACATGTTGAAAAGTTGTTCAGCAAATCAGCGCCTGCAGAGATTGTTTATGCTGGTAAATATGCTGGTAAAATTTTTTGGATGCGGTGTCTGTTTCTAAAGTATAGTATTAAATAAGAGTATTTTATTTACTAATTCACCCATTACAACATAAGGAGAAACCTATGCAACCTATGATCGTGATCATGAATTTCGGCTATGCCATCGGCGGAGGACTGATCACCCTGGCCTTCATGTACTTCGGTTACAAGTGGCTCGATTTTTTGACTCCATTCGATACCGGAGAGGAACTGAAAAATGGCAACCGCGCAGTTGGCCAGGTTGTCGGCAGCATTTTCATTGGCATTGGAGTGGCAATTGGACTGGTTATCGGACTGGGGCTGAATTGAGATTGAGGAAAACCATTCTGTTTACAGCAGCCCTTGTAATTCCTTTAATGTTGCACGCCGCCGCTATACCGGAGGTAACGGACCGGCACTGGACAAGGAAGTACGATCAGTACTTCCGCAAGTACTCTAAACGTTTTTTCGGTCCGGCAATTGACTGGCACTGGTTTAAGGCCCAGGGAATTGCAGAATCCGGATTGCGCGGCAACGCCCGAAGCTGGGTCAATGCGAAGGGTATCATGCAGCTGATGCCGCGTACCTTTGCAGAACTGAAAAAAAAGAATCCGGAACTGAGGAATGTCCTGGATCCGCGCTGGAACATTGCTGCCGGAATCTACTATGACTCAACCCTGTTTATGAAATGGCGGGAGGACCGTCCGTTTCTGGATCGAATGCGTTTCATGCTGGGCAGTTATAATGCCGGGTTTCGTACCATCCTGAGAGCACAGAAGCTCAGCAGAAAATATGGATTCAACGGCAGGGACTGGGAGAGCATCAAATCTGTTGCCCCCAGAGTTTCTAAATGGCGGGAAAAGGAAACGCTTGGTTATGTAAGTAAAATTGAACAATTGATGGGTGACCCCCGGGAGTCAGGTTTGGCGGCACTTGTTGATAAATACTGGTAAAATTTCTGGTAAAAAATGTTAGACAAAAACTTGAAGGACGCGGTCGAAATAAGTCATGAATCCATGTCATTTCGAATGAAGTGGGAACTCTTGTATAAGCGAGCACACATAAATTCATTAAGAGAAAGTCAATATCTCAAAAAACAATAACCTGATGGGAAAAGATGAGATCAACAGCTAAAGTCGCTATTGTCACTGGTGCCGGTACCGGGGTCGGCCGGAATACGACGTTCTCTTTATTACGAGATGGTTATTCCGTGGTACTCGCAGGACGCCGTAAAGAACCGCTGGAGTCCACATTCAAAAAAGCCGGCTACGAAGCAAGGACACTGATTTGCCCCACAGATGTGAGCGATCCGGATTCGGTACGGACCCTGTTCGCACAAACCATGGAAAACTATGGAAGACTGGATCTGCTCTTCAACAATGCCGGAATCAGCGCACCATCCGTGCCGCTGGAAGAGATTACCTGCGAGCAATGGAAAGCAGTTGTGGACGTAAATATCACGGGAACCTTTCTATGTATTCAGGAAGCATTTAAGATTATGAAGGAACAAAATCCCAGGGGTGGTCGTATCATCAATAACGGATCAATTTCTGCACATGTTCCCCGTCCCTTTTCGTCTCCCTACACGGCGACAAAACATGCGATAACAGGGTTGACCCGTTCGACAGCACTGGAAGGACGGGCACATAACATCGCCTGCGGGCAGATCGATATTGGGAATGCTGCCACTGAAATGACAGCACCCATGCGGGACGGTATCATTCAGCCTAATGGCGAAACTGCCGTCGAACCGACAATGGATGTGGAGCACGCGGCTAATGCCGTTGTTCACATGGCGGGACTTCCGCTCGACGCGAACGTGCTCTTCATGACGGTAATGGCAACCAATGCCATTTGTCGGACGTGGATGATTTTAGTATCGTTTCCCATTTATTCTCTCAATTTGTCATTCCCGTTCGCCCGGGAATCCAAGGGGTTTCACCACAAATCTAGTTTCCTTACTGATCACTGGTCATTAAACCAAGGTATAGCCACCAAGCCTAAAATTCCCATCATCCGGAATTGCGACTTGCTCTAGGAGCAAGGACAAGTACAATCAGCAAAAATAGGAACAGCCTCATTAAGCGTTGCGGAAGTCCGAAAGCGTTCAATCAAAAACGAAACAAAAGGAGATACATATTCAAAATGACAAACCGAAGCCCCCCTTGTCCCCAATGGAACTGCTGCTGAAGGCAGTGGAAAAGACAGCACAAGAAACAGACAATCCAGAGGAATTCCTGAAGATAGCAGACCCTTGCAAGCGGGAATCCATGAATGCTTCTTCAAAGCCTGTCCTCACTCAGATCGCAAAGCACCAAACTTGTAATTCCACTTTTTATATAACCACTCTTTCATTTGCGAGTTACAAAACTTAATATGTTTTTCTTACTATAGTTAAGTTACTTTGTGTTTCCTAATAAAGTTTTAGAAAACATACAAACTTAAAACCAAGCAATCTCAAAAAGGTATCTCATCCAACTTTGAAACTTGGCCAATCTTAAGCTTAGATTCACTCTTAAGATGTGTTGAAAGTTCATCAAGTTTAATCACTTGTTCTGTCAACACATCTTTGACTCTATTAGATTTTTCAAGAATTTTTTGACTTCCATTTTTTATTGTTTCTGCAAATCTACTTATGTCAACCATATGATTGATTTGTTTTTCGATATCCCGCACTGATCTGTTTATTTCATCATAGTCAATGTCTTCACTATGGGATTCCTTACTCATGGTACAAAGTGCTCTGGAAATCATAATAGCTGCTTTTATGACAATGTCTGTAGATGGGTCCGCCTCATCCCAGTAAGTGAATATATCGTTTCCTATTCGTGAAATGGCTTCATTTCCTTCAGGTAAAGTTCTTGCTGAATAAACAAAAACCCCAAATTCTGCTCCTCGGTTTTTTCTGGCTTTTTCAATTTCCTTGCGTGCTTTGATGTCATCATATCCCACTTCGTTTTTTGCTTCAATTATTATACGTGAACCTGCCGCAACATGATCTTCTCCAAGTTCGATCAAAATATCACCTGTTTTTGAATTCTTGATAAGTCCTGTTTTATCACCTACATGATCTACCAAGTCATTTCCCGTTTCTTTGATGCTTTTAATCATGTGAAAGAGTTCTAATTCAAATTCTCTTCCTTGAGCAGTTCCACGAAGAGCTTCTTCTTTTCTAACATTTAATTTAGCAATCTCTTTTTTTACTTCAGTTAAAATTTCACTGTTTCCCTTTCCAATTGCATTGATGTGCCCGAACATTCCTTTCTGAAATCGGGCAAACGCAGAATTTTCATCATCAAGGGAAAACTCATTACTTATGGTGCTTTGAGAATGTTCAACACGGTCAACCAAACGACTAAGAGCAGAATCCTCGTTATCAAGTGAAAATTCGTTCAAAATCTTCTCTACTTTTTCGTCAAAGCCTTTGTCAAGTTCACCATGTTTTTTATGAAGTTCGTCCAGCAAACGGCACAATGCTCCTTCACGATTGTCCAAAGAAAACTCCTTAACTATACAGTTGCGATTATTCTCAAGTTCCGTGTTTATTGTTTCATTAAAGTTTTGCAGGATACCTTCGTTTGAGTCAGTGCTGAATATTTTCAACATTTGGCTGTTTTCTCCCAAGTAAAGATTGAGAGTTTTTTCCAGTGCAGATCCCTCCGTACCAAGATATTTTGCCATGAATCTTTCAAGTTCTCCTCCCTCCTGAAGTAGATTATGAACCCTTTCCTGAAATCGACCGGTGTTTGGATCAAAATATTCCTTGAGTAAATTACCTATGTTCTCAGTCATGAATTGTTGATGTTCAGATATATTGCTTTTAAAAGTATTTATCAGCAATTCTCCCTCGTGACGTACCACTTCGGCATCAATCAATCCTTGTACCTGTTTAAGTGAGAGTAAACCAATTCGTAGTGCTGTTAAAGCAAATTCATCTCGAATTCTGCCTTCAGGATATTCATTCAATATACTAATCATTTCAGGCTCATTGATGGTGATTTTAAGCTCAATGTCCTCGGATTCAGTCACGATTCCAATTGGTATCATAGACTGATTTTCCATTCCTGCCACGTTCGTTTCAATGTTTGAGATCATAGATCCTCCTTATTATGATTATTGATGATATAACTCGATTATATAGCGCTTATAAATTGTTGTCAAGAAAAAAGACTTTTTAGCCGGCTTGTTTGCCGGCAAAAAAGACTTGACATCTAATTTGCAAAATGGGATACTTTCAAACATGGAAAAGATTTTCAATAATTTTTGTGCTAATTTAACTTTGCAAAGGGCAGGGTTCCGCTTTGGCGACAAGGGAACCCAATCCTCTCGTACGATTATGTTTGCGGAACTAGAAGAATTGTTTCGAGTTATACCTGCTGAGTCGGAACGTTTTGACTATACTACTGCAATAACAGAGGAAAATATTTTAGGGAAACAAACAGTGTCCAATCGAAGATTGACTAATCAGAGGCTAGGCGAGCTCTATGGTCTGGATAGAAAATTACCTATTTTTCGCGTATTCAGGTTCCTTTGGAATTTGGACCCGGAGGGTCGTCCACTGCTAACTTTGCTTTGCGCATTGGCGCGTGATCCTTTGCTTCGTTTTACAGCACCTTCTATATTGAGCCTTCTTCCAGGAGCGGAGTTGATTCGAACAAACTTTCTTGAAGCACTCTCTCAATCCATTGGCCCTCGAATGAATCCACGAACTTTGGATCAAGTTGCACGTAATTCCGGCAGCAGTTGGACGCAGTCCGGTCACCTTGCTGGTCGTGTCCGAAAAATTCGTCAAAAGCTCAACCCGACAGTAGGTCCGGCTGCCTTTGCATTGTGGCTCGGTTCACTTGAAGGTCTGGCAGGAGAGCAGTTATTGCAGTGCCGGTGGTCAAAAGTATTGGATAAAACTGGGCTGGAAATGATCGAACTAACTTTGCAGGCCAAGCAGAAGGGGCTGATTCATGCCATAATAGGAGGTGGGGTTGTCAAAATAGATGTCAGTCGATTGGATTCGTTTAAAGGAGTTTAATGGGAAAAATTGAAGCACTTGCCGCTGCGTATGAGCATCAAATCACTGCCCCGTGGCAGAGGACTATTTCAGGCGCTCAAAGGGTGATTATGCTAGTTTATGAAAAGGAAATGGAAAGAGTGTTTCGAGCAAGGATTGACCTTTTCAAACAAGCCACTTTGCGAAGCAATCATGAATGGCGACCAGTGGATTGCACTACATGGTTTGCAGAGTGGATGAATAGCGATGATTATGCTGAAGCCTACTTTAATAACCCTTCATTATTGTCCATGAAACTTCAGGGGGAATTTAAGCCATTTGTGGCTGAACGTTTAGCAAGTGAACTAAAACATTCCAATGAGAACACTGTACTTGCACTGCAAGGGGTTGCCTCCCTATATGGCTTTCTTCGAGTTTCCGAATTGATTCATAATGTTGAACAGACCATCATAGGTCGCTTTCTGGTATTTTTTCCAGGCACTAAAGAGGAAAATAATTATCGTTTTCTGGATGCTCGCGATGGCTGGAATTACCTTGCCAACGGCATCACCCTACATAACAAGAGCAATGCTTTATGAAACTCTATGACATTTTAGATCGTGACCCACGAACGGCAAGGCTGGTCAACAACGGCCAAGCCAGGATCGATAGTGTGAATGAAGAACTACGGGCAGAGCTTGAGGATTTTGTCAGTGACGGACAGTTCGGACAAGCTGTGGAACGTGTGATTGAAAGATTTTTAAACAACCTCAGTGCATCGCGCCAGGAATCAGTCTGGATCAGCGGATTTTATGGAAGCGGCAAATCTCATTTGCTGAAAATGCTAACGCATTTTTGGGTCAACACTACATTTGAGGATGGCTCAACTGCTCGGAGTCTGGTACGAGGAGGCTTACCCGACGAAATCAATGAACAACTGCGGGAGCTTGATACTGAAGTAAAACGATCCGGAAAACTACCGGTCGCCGTGGCCGGTACCATGCTCAGCGGAAATGACAGAGTACGCGAAACGATCCTCTCGATTATACTAAAATCCTGTGGTTGGCCAACCCAATATCCGCAGGCTCAATTTTGTTTCTGGCTTCGTGAACAGGGGATACTTGAAAAAGTAAAAAACTCAGTTGAATCTGCTGGACGTGATTGGTTGAAAGAACTGAATAACCTATATGTCAGTCCCATTATAGCCAAAGCACTGATTGAAGCAGACAGCGGTTTTGCCACTGATGAACAAGCCGCACATCAAATATTGATCAATCAGTACCCTCAATCCATAAGCGACATTACTACCGCACAGTTCACCGATGCTGTAAAAAAAGCTCTCAGTCCGGATGAACAACTTCCCCTGACTTTAATAGTTCTGGATGAGGTCCAGCAATATATCAATGTTGACAACGAACGTTCAGCAATTTTCACTGAAGTTGCCGAAGCATTACAGACCCAGTTTGAAAGTAGGGTGATGCTGGTGGGTGCGGGCCAATCAGCGCTTTCTGCAGGAACGCACGCCTTAATGTGGCTGAGAGATCGATTTAGAATTACTTTTGAACTGGCAGATTCGGATGTGAATGCGGTAACCAGAAAAGTATTGCTGCAGAAAAAAACAAGTGCGAAACCCGATGTTGAATTTTTTTTTGAAACACATGCCGGTGAAATTGCCCGCCATCTAGAAGGCACTAAAATAGGTGTCAAACCAGAAGACAACCGGACACGAATTGAGGATTACCCTTTACTGCCAACACGAAGACGTTTCTGGGAAGCATGTTTCCTGGCTGCAGATCAAGCAGGTTCCCACAGTCAATTACGTTCGCAACTGAGAATTCTGCATGACTCACTACATGAGCTAAGTGATGCCAATTTGGGAGAGGTTATTCCTGCAAGTGATTTATTTGATGCACTGTCTGCTGAGTTGGTCAATACCGGTGTGCTGCTCAATGAACTAAATACCCGAATTCAAAGCCTCAATGACGGCACACCTGAAGGACGTCTTCGAAAGGAGATTTGTGGTTTGGTTTTTTTGATAGGGAAACTACCCAGAGAAGCAGGAATAGATCTAGGAGTTCGTTCTAATGCACTCACGCTTGCTGATTTAATGATTTCAGACATCACAAAAGATTCCGGCCCTTTCAGGAATCAAGTTGCCGAAACTCTGGAAAAATTGGCTGATGAAAGTACGCTGATGAAAGTCGAGGATGAATACCGCCTTCAAACAACTGAGGGAGCAGAATGGGATCGAGAATTCAGAGAACGTCAAAATATCCTGCTTCAAAACGATCCGCACATTTCTACGTTACGTGATAACCTCTTTGCCAGTCGGATTCAGGAAGTTGTCAGCGGAGTAAAACCAAACCAGGGTGCTGCTAAAATTCGTAGAAATATAAGTCTGCACACCGGAGACGAACCTCCCCATTCAGAACAGGAGAGCTTAGTCGTTTGGTTGCGGGATGCCTGGTCTTGCTCAGAAAAAGATGTGTTGGCCGATGCCCGACGTATGGGACAGGGTGATTCAGTCTTGCATGTTTTTTTCCCTATGGTACATGCAGATGAGCTTAAAACACGCATCATCGACGCAGAAGCCGCCCGCCAGGTACTTGACCGTTATGGAACACCAACCACACCGGAAGGCAATGAAGCCCGTGAAAGCATGAACAGCCGTTTGAAAGGTGCTGAAACCAATCGGAATGAGATCATTCTTAGCGTCATCCGGAACTCGAAACTTTTCCAAGGAGGCGGCAATGAAATTTATGAAGATGAGCTGGCTGAAAAAATTCAAAAGGGCGCAGATGCGTCTCTGGCTCGGCTTTTTCCCCGTTTTGACGAGGCCGATCACAACTCATGGCATGTGGCGTTAAGGCGGGCCAAGGAAGGCAACGACCAACCATTAATAATAATTGGTTGGGATGATGCTACCGAAAATCATCCCGTGTCCAAGGAGGTTTTGAATGTGGTCGGTGTGGGTGCACGAGGGAATGAAGTCCAGAAAAATTTAAAAGGAAAACCCTTTGGTTGGCCACAAGATGCTATTGATGCAGTAATGATAGCACTGCATTGCAATGGTCATCTAAGGGCTACAAAAAATGGGCAACATTTGGCTCGGGGACGTTTGGATCAGGCTGGTGTCAAGCTCGCGGAATTTCGTCCGGAATCAGTGCGATTGAGCACAACACAGCGCATCGAACTGCGTGGTTTATTTGAAAAAATTGGAGTGACCACCAAAAGCGGTGAAGAGGAAATCCGTACTGCAGAATTTCTAGAGACAGTCGAACAGTTAGCTATTCAGTCAGGGGGAGAGTCGCCTTTGCCACCACCTGCTGATATTTCACTTATAGAAAATTTGTCTCAACTGGCTGGTGCAGAACAATTGGCCGCCATTCATGATGACAAGGCGATTCTGGAAAAAAATATCGAGGATTGGACACTCTTACAAAAACGCCGGAAAACCCGCGAACCACTCTGGCAAATGGCCGCTTCGTATGCAAAACACGCAGAGGGATTGAAGGTGCTTGAAGAAGTCGCTCCGGAGTTGGAGGCAATCAAAGAACAACATGCTTTGCTGGAAATTAACGATCCGGTTGCTCCCTTGCTCAGTCAACTCGGTTCTGCCTTGCGGGACAAACTGAAAGAGGTGACTCAACAACTGGAGCTTGAGACTCAGGCTGCTGTGGCTCAATTAGCTACGGATTCAACCTGGCAACAGCTGGACTCTGAAGATCAAGAGAAAATCATAGTTGGTGTGAAACTGATTGCTCCGGATACCCCTTCAACAGCTGATGACGAAAAACTGAAAGCGTCTCTTGATGCCACCAATCTAAATAGTTGGCAACATCAAATTCAGGCGGTACCGACCCTTGTTCAACAAGCTTTGACTCAAGCAGCTCAAAAACTCAAGGAAAAGAAAAACATCGTCACCACCACAATCACTGTCACGCGTGGAACTTTAGACAGTGAGAAAGCAGTTCAGCAGTGGCTCAGTGAGCATGAGCAAAAACTGAAGGAAGCCATCACCAAAGGTTCAATCATAATCCAATAACCTTATGCCCAGCCTCTCTTCCGAACTCCGTAATCAACTCGGCAAAGCCATCGTCAGTGCCCGTAGACATGCTGAAATGGGAGCACAAAATGCGCTTCGATCTTTGGCAGTTGACTATCATGAACCCTTTTCTTCCATGACTTTGGCTGAGAGAAGTTTGCGGAAAAAATTACGGGCTCATGGTCGTCAACTTGGGGATGATCGTGACAATGTACGAGGTGCACAGTCTATCGATCGCCTCACACACGAAGTCGCCTACGAACATTGGCATCGCGTGATTTTTGCTCGCTTTCTTGCTGAAAATCATCTGCTGATTCATACGGCGCTTAAAGTTCCCGTCTCACTTGACGAGATCAAAGATCTTGCCGATGAAACCGGTGAAGCTCCACAGGTGATGGCCTCCCGTTTTGCGCAAAATTGCCTGCCGCAAATCTTTCGCTCCGGAGATCCGGTGCTGGAAGTTGTACTTGCTCCGGAAACACATCAAGTCCTCAATAATTTATTGGATGCCCTGCCGTCTGCTGTTTTTACTGCAAGCGACAGTCTTGGCTGGACCTATCAATACTGGCAAACGGAAAAAAAGAAATCGATCAACGAGTCTGGTACCAAAATTGGTGCCGCAGAACTTCTGGCAGTCACCCAGCTTTTTACGGAGCATTACATGGTGCTCTTTCTCTTTCACAATACCATCGGAGCCTGGCACGCCGGCAAGGTATTGGCAGAAAATCCGGAACTCGCCCAAACAGCACGGAATGAAGAAGAGCTTCGTCGGGCGGTACGGCTCCACTCGCAAGGAGGTTATGATTTTGAATACTTGCGTTTTGTGCGTAAATCCGAGGAAGGTGACGAAGAAGACAAGCCTTCCGGACTTTGGAGACCCGCTTCCGGAAATTTTGAGGGTTGGCCGAAAAATGCAAAGGAATTAAAAATTCTGGACCCATGTTGCGGAAGTGGACATTTTCTAACTGAGGGTTTTGAATTGCTGGTGCGCTTGAGGATGGATGAAGAAAAAATCGAACTGGAAGAAGCCATCCGATGCGTCCTCGCTGAAAATCTTTATGGCACGGAACTCGATCCGCGTTGCACACAAATTGCCGCTTTTAATTTGGCCATGGCGGCCTGGAAGTTGCCTGGAAAGCCCATCGAATTGCCTCCCTTGAACATTGCCTGTTCCGGATTAGCGGTCGGTTCCACAAAAAAAGAATGGAGCGCACTGGCCGGTGAAGATGATCGACTCCGCGCCGGCATGGAACAGCTTTATGAATTGTTTGAACAAGCACCAGTATTGGGATCGTTAATTGACCCAAAAGCGCTGGTTGATCCAAACTATTTTCAGGACACAGAGTATGCCGATTTTAGCGAACTCAAACCACTCTTGGAACAAGCTTTGGCGCGTGAAACGGACAATGTCGAAGGCACCGAGCGTGCTGTGGCGGCGCAGGGGATGGCCCGGGCGGCGGAGTTGCTTTCGGGTGAGTACACGCTGGCGATTACGAATGTCCCGTACCTGGGGCGTGGGCAGCAGGGCGACGTACTCAAAGACTTTGCGGATGAGCACTACAAGGACGCCAAGGCCGACCTCGCAACGATCTTCGTTGAGCGAATCCTGAGATGGCTTGGGACCACGGGCACCCTAGCGGCGGCCACGCCGCAGAACTGGCTTTTCCTTGGTCGCTACAAGATTCTCCGATCGAACCTGCTAGGGCAACGCACTTGGAATGTGGTCGGGCGCCTCGGACCCAAAGGATTCCAGACTCCAATGTGGGATTTCAACGTGATGTTATGCGTGTTGTCAGCTGGAAAACCGGCCGATACCCACGAGGTGTGTGGTCTCGATGTGACCGAAGCGAAGAATCCCTTCGACAAGGCCAAGCTGCTGCGTGGCGAAAATGTAGTTGAGCTAGAGAAGGTGCTGGGAAGTGGTGCAGTAATCTTGCTGCTGCAAGTGAGTTTGCTCCGAACCCCAGACGCTCGCGTGGTGTTCCAGTTGGCCGGAGGCCCCCTGCTGGGTGAGATCGCTCGTGGGAATGCAGGAATGCGAACCGGCGATCTACCCTCCTTCGTGAGGTGTTTCTGGGAACTAAGTGGGTTCTTAGATGGCTGGGTTCCTCAACGAAGCACCTGCAAATCCACAACGAAATTTGGTGGATCGGAGCATGCTGTTCTCTGGGAAGGCGGCCGGGGCGCACTCTACCAATACATGCTTGCGCAACGCGCTGAGGGATACACAAGCGGCGTCTGGAAGGCAGGTAATCAGGTCTGGGGTCGCGATGGTGTGCTAGTGAGTCAGATAAGCGCCCTGCCTGTTTCTCTTTACCTTGGAGAAGCGTTCGACAACAACACATCTGCGATCGTTCCGGATGAAGCCAGTCATCTTCCTGCGATCTGGTGCTTCTGTTCATCTCCCGCATACTCCCTAGCGGTTCGCGAAATAGATCAGGCCCTCAAGGTCACCAACGCATCTCTCGTCAAAGTCCCTTTCGACCTCGAGCACTGGCAGAAAGTCGCTGCCGAGAAGTACCCCAACGGCCTTCTCGAACCCCAGTCGGACGACCCGACGCAGTCGCTCTTCCACGGTTATCCCGCTAAGGCCGAGCTACCCACCGTCCTCCAGGTCGCCGTCGGCCTACTGCTCGGCTACAAGTGGCCACCTGAACTGGACACCGACATGCGCTTGGCCGATGAAGCCCGCGAGTGGGTGGCCCGCTGCGATGAACTGAAGTCCTTCGCCGACCAAGACGGCATCGTGTGCCTGTCGGCCACGCGCGGGGAACACTCCGCTGCCGATCGCCTCCGCGAACTACTCTCCGCCGCGTTTGGCTCCGACTTATCCGCCGCCAAGGAACGCGAGCTCCTTGCTGTCGCCGGCGACGGCAAGAAACCCGCCGCCTCACTCGACGTCTGGCTGCGCGACAAATTTTTTGAAGAACACTGCAAACTTTTTCATCATCGTCCGTTCATCTGGCACATTTGGGATGGCAACAAAGACGGTTTTCATTGCCTGGTCAATGCCCACAAACTAACCGGATCGGAGGGCATTGCCCGGCGCACCCTGGAAAGCATCACCTATTCCTATTTGGGCGACTGGATTGAACGACAAAAAACACACCAGCAAGTAGGCCAGGAAGGCGCCGATGCCCGACTTGTGGCGGCACTCGATTTAAAAGAACAACTCCAAAAGATTCTTGCGGGCGAACCGCCTTACGATATTTTTGTACGATGGAAATCTCTTTCTGAACAAGCCATTGGCTGGAACCCGGACATCAATGACGGAGTACGGCTCAACATCCGTCCCTTCATGAAAGCCGAATTGCGCAAAGGAGGCAAGAAGGGCGCCGGACTGTTGCGCTGGAAACCAAATATTCACTGGAAAAAAGACCGGGGAAAGGAACCTCAGAGCTTGCGGCCTGTGGACGAGTATCCCTGGTTTTGGACTTGTGATGGAGAGGGACATGCCAGCGCACGATTAGATTTTTCAGGAAGCCGAGAGTTTGACGGCAACCGCTGGAATGATTTGCATTATACGCATAACTCTAAGCAAGCAGCGCAAAACATGGTGGAGGGAGAAAATCTCTAATGGCGACTCAAAAACAACTTGATCCGAGAAACGGGCGGGCGACAAGATACGAGGTGGTGCGGTCATGAGGAAACAACCGTCTGTAATGGGTGAGGCGAAGCGAAGGAATCGGGCCATGAATCAGGCCAAAATGGCCCGATTCAGTGCCCATCGCTGGAATGATTTGCATTATTCGACTATCTCTAAACAAGCCGCAAGCTTGAACAAAGAAAACGAAATTTAAAAATGAACACGACCGCTCTGGATTTTCTGGTGGAAAATATACGAGCCAAAGATGTTGGCTTAGATGGACAGGAACGGCCTGTTGCAATTCTCTGGACAGATCCCAAGGCAGAATGGAAACCACTGCTGAACACGCTGCTCGTTCAGTTGGAAGAATTGCTGGTTTTGGGTAAATATCAACCGGAGCAACGCACTGGCCCCGCAATCTGGATTCGTTGTCTGGTTGATTGTATTTTGAAAGACCCAGTGCTTCCGGAAGACAGAGCGCCTATCATTTATCTTCCAGGAGTTTCCCGTCAGGAACTCCGTGCCGGAGAAGAATGCAGGGAGGATTTGCGGCCACTGGTGGAACTGATGTACCGAGGATGTTTGTGGCTCCAGCCAAACGGAAATGACTGGAGTCTGTTGAGCTTTTTTGGTTCCAAGAATACCTTGGGTCTCGATATTTCCCGTGACCAAAATACGATTGAGTCTTTGACACGTGCCTTGACGGAGGTTGCTATCACTCCGCTTTCCCAGCTTAAAGGAGGTAAATTAGAAGCTGATAATTTTGACAGAATGCTGAGTGAAGACTTAAACCGCGATGTTCTTTGCTGGATGGAAAATCAGGAAAACACCAAAGCCAGATTGGGAGAAAACCGTTGGGGTGCATTTCGAAATCGCTGCAAAGAAGAATTGAAAATTGATCCGGACTGTGTAGCAGATGTTTCCGCCGGTGAATCTCTTGGCAAAGCAGAAGGTGCCTGGAAAAATGTCTGGGATCGTTTTGAGGAAGCGCCAATGATTTACGGCAAAGTTGCAGACTTACTTGGGCGCAGCCATCCTTCAGGAGAATTGCCACTTGACCGAGAACGTTGGCCGGATTTGAATGATGAAGATGAAGAAACTGTCAGGAAAGAACTCAAAAGTTTACTGGAACTTACACATGCGGAAGCCTGTAATAAAATAAAATTGTTGGAAAAACAACAGGGGATTCGGAGAAGTTGGGTATGGGAGAAAATGAACCGTTCCCCAATGGCTGAAGCACTTGAACCGTTGTCCAGCTTAGCCCTTGCTGTTAGTTCAGTCATTGGTGGAACATCTCCGGATGAAATGGCCAAGTCCTATCTTCAGCGTGGTTGGCAGGGTGATGCATCAGCTTGGGAGGTTTTGAGTACCTGCCCCTCGACTGATGAATCTCTTCTCCAAAAAGTCGTACGTCACCTTCTGCAACCCTGGCTGGAAGATTCGGCGCGAGTGTTCCAAGAACTCATCCAAAAGAATCCACTTCCAACCAAAAGTGAACAAAAGAAAGTGGAGGTCACCGTGAATCAATGTCTTGTATTTGCCGATGGTCTGCGCTTTGATTTGGGGCAAAAACTACTGGAACGTCTCGAAGGTCGTGGTTTCAGGGGTCAATTAAATTTCCGCTGGGCGGCAACTCCGACTGTAACCGCAACAGCCAAACCTGCTGTGACACCAGTTGCAGATCAAATTTCAGGAAGAAAACTTGGAGAGGATTTCTATCCGGACTTTAAGGAATCCGGAAAAAATACAAATGCCCAAAATATCCGTGATGCACTACTGACCGACAATTACCAGATTCTAGGTGGAGATGAGTTTGAGTCTCCAATAAGTGAAGAGGCTAAAGGCTGGTTGGAAACAGGGGAAATCGACAAATTGGGTCACCAGCTTGAAGCTAGACTTGCACGGCAGATTCCAGAAGAATTGGATCGTCTGACAGAACGTATCTCAGGTCTCTTTGATGCCGGCTGGCAAAGTGTCCGCATTGTAACCGATCATGGCTGGTTGTTTCTGCCAGGCGGTTTGCCCAAAGTTGATTTGCCGAAACATCTAACGGCTAGCCGTTGGGCACGCTGTGCAGTGATTTCCGGTCAGTCTGAACCGAAAATTCAGCAGCATACTTGGTACTGGAACCAATCTCAGTTTTTTGCAACTCCACCGGGTGTTTCTTGTTTCAACAAATCTCCTGAGTATGCACATGGTGGTTTGAGCCTTCAGGAGTGCCTCATTCCTGATTTGCTGATTGAACACAGCGGAGATCGGCAAGTCAGAGTTACAATCAAAGCTATTGATTGGCGTGGTTTGCGCTGTCAAATTGAAGTAAGTTGCAGCGGAACTGGAGGTGGTGATATTAGTGCAGATTTACGAAATGCTCATCCTGCCGGAACTTCCGTTGTGGCCAATATTAAGCCGCTAACCGAGGATAAAAAAGTCAGCCTTGTACTGGCTGGAGATGAATATCTTGAAGCAGAATTAGTGTTGGTTCTGCTCGATCAAGAAGGTAATATCCTTGCACAAAAACCCACTAAAATTGGAAAAAATTTATGAATATTATTGAAATGGATCAACTTGATCAAATTGCCGCCTCTGCCTTTCCCGGATATTTAGTGCGTAAGGATCTTGTGCGCCGTTATTCCAAACAGTATCCGGTTCCAACTTATGTCGTAGAATTTCTTCTTGGTCGATATTGCGCGAGTACTGTACCACAGGAAATTGAGGAGGGTCTCGAAATTGTTGAGAAACAGCTCCAAGGTAGAACTGTGCGGACAGGAAACGAAGAACTTTTCAAAGCACGGGCAAGGGAAAATGGTTCGGTACGTTTAATTGATATTATCCGGGCAAAACTTAATATAAAAAATGATACCTATGAAGCGGAAATGCCCAGTCTGGCACTTAATCATGTTCAGATCAGCGATGCTCTTGTCAGAGAAAACGAACGCATGTTGACCGATGGCTTCTATGCGGAAGTAACCCTGGAATATGATCCCGTTCTAGCTGAAGAAAGGCACGGAAATCCTTTTCGGATCTCTACCTTGCGACCTATTCAAATGTCAAATCCAAATGTTCTCAATACACTAAAAAAAGGACGACAGAGTTTTACAACCGAAGAATGGAAGAAGTTTCTCATGCGCTCAGCGGGACTGGAACCAGAACTATTTAGTCAACGTGCATTGATGGTGGTTTTGCTCCGCATGATTCCGTTTGTTGAGAAAAATTACAATCTGGTTGAAATAGGACCAAGAGGAACCGGAAAGAGTCATCTCTATCAGCAGATATCACCCTACTCCCATCTTGTTTCTGGTGGCAAAGCGACTGTAGCAAAAATGTTTGTCAATAATTCCACAGGCCAAAGAGGGTTGGTTTGTCAATATGATGTTGTGTGTTTCGATGAAATATCAGGTATATCTTTTGATTCCAAAGATGGAGTGAATATTATGAAGGGCTACATGGAATCTGGTGAGTTCAGTCGCGCCCGTGAAAGTATACGGGCAGAAGGTTGTATTGTAATGGTTGGCAACTTCGATGTGGATGTTGAACAGCAGCAGCGAATCGGACACTTGCTGGGTACGCTTCCTTCCGAAATGCGTGACGATACGGCGTTTCATGATAGAATCCATGCCTTTGTGCCAGGTTGGGATTTCCCAAAACTGAAGCCGAAAGAACATCTGACGGACCATTTTGGTTTGGTAACAGATTTTCTCAGTGAGTGCTGGAGTCAGATGAGAGAGTCTACCAGGATTTTTGCCATACAAAATAGAATTTATTGGGGTGGTGCATTGAGTGGTCGGGACATAAATGCGGTACAGAAAACGGTCTCAGGTTTGGTGAAGCTGATATTTCCTGATCCGGAAATGCCAATCTCTGATGATGACCTCGAAGAGATTGTTAAAACGGCACTTGAATCTCGTAGAAGGATTAAAGAACAACAAAAACGCTGTTTGAAAAGCGAATTCAGAAATACCCATTTCAGCTATACCCTCGGTGTGGATGGCGTTGAACAGTTTGTGGGAACGCCTGAACTCCATAGCGATGAGGCCATTGATGAAGATCCACTCCCTCCGGGACAGGTTTGGTGCATTGGTCCAGGGACTGGAGAAACAGGTGCCGGCTTGTACAGGATCGAAGCTACATCAGGGCCAGGCAGTGGAACAAAGATCTTAAATCATCCAAAACCTCCTGCTTTCAATGAAAGTGTAAAAGTTGGAGAACAGAATCTCTATACTCGTGCCAAAGAACTTACAGGAAATCGTGATCCAAGAGGACATGAATATTCAATCCAACTTCGTCCTTATGATTCAGATAAATCCGGAACAGGTCTAGGATTTCCTGTTTTAGCTGCACTCACCGGAAGCTTGCTGGGACGAAACACTAGAGGTGGAACTATTCTAGTGGGTCAACTTAACCTTGGTGGTTCCGTGGAAATGGTTCCAAACCCTGTAGCCATTGCAGAATTGGCTATCGATAAACAAGCAAGTACTCTTTTGATGCCTGTCGCCGTCAGACGCAACTTGAACGACTTGCCCGATGAACTTTGGACCAAAATCAATATTGAATTCTACAGCGATCCTGTGGACGGAATTTTTAAGGCTCTTGCCGATTAGAAAGAAGAGTTTGTGTAAAATAAAAAACGAACTGAACAAACCGCTCGATGCAGACGACAATCTTTGGCTCTGGTAACAACTTATTAGTCAGCTAGAAACTATGTCGTCAGCTAATGATGAACTGGCACTGCGCCAAATATTAATCGAAAAATAGTCCTTACTTGTGCGTGGTACCTCTTTCACTCCGTTCACACCTGTTTATCAATCCACATCTCCATAAATGTCATGCCCGCGTTCGCAGGAATGACAAATGATGGAGGATGGCAATGGAGAGGGAATGACAACAAAATGAAAGAGGATATATGTCCAGGAAAACAACAGAACAAATGCTGGTAAAAATGCTGGTAAATATTTGTTGGAGAAAATTTTGAAACATAAAAAACTCACATGTCCGTCATTTCTGCTTTGTGATCCGTATTTTATGTAGCGGTTCACCTTAAATTCCAGCTCCCCGATCAGGGCGAGGACCAGCTTCGCGGAAATGACATACTGTCGTTGATGTCTTTGTTATTAAATTCTAAAATGCTATTCTTATCCATGACAGCATATACTTTTTAATTCGGTGGATTCATCTTTGACGATTTAGTCAACCGGATTTTCCTCTTTTTATACAACTCCTCAAACACCGGAGTAGATAATAACTCCAACTAAAAACATGAACAAATCATTACCTGAACTGGAGCGCCCGGAGTTTTCAGAGCAAGAGGCTGGTCTCCTGCTGGAAGAAAACTAC
>Ga0310122_10000864_pt1 | contig 19334 bp, 7 predicted proteins | sample CB6_Bottom_1051__FD_203503 | JGI IMG/M metagenome (GOLD analysis project Ga0310122, IMG submission 203503) | Marine microbial communities from Western Arctic Ocean, Canada - CB6_Bottom_1051 | ecosystem: Environmental > Aquatic > Marine > Oceanic | place: Canada: Western Arctic Ocean | collected...
CAGCGACGTCTTCCCCAACGACGCCAGCAAGCAGACCGCTGCCGATGCTGAGGAAGAGGGTGGATTCTCCTCTCTCGCCCTCATCCTAGTGGCGATGTTCGCGCTCTTCGCAGTTGCCGCCATCACGGTGATTGGGATCAAGATGCGCTCTGGCAAGCAGGAGGAGGACGACCAGTTCTCCGGAGGGCTGGCCGTGCAATCGGCAGAGTCTCTCTCGGAGATGGCGATGCCCACTGAGGCAGCGGTCGAGCTCGGACTGCAACCTGCCACCACCGACACTGCCGAGGCGGCAGCCATCCTCACAACCGAACCCGAGCAGTGGACCGACGAAAACGGAGTCAACTGGTGCCGCCAGCCAGATGGAGCACTGCTCCGCTGGAATGGTGAGGCGTGGGAACCTGCGTGAAGCAGAGGGGGGCCGTCGCGCTCATTTTGAAGCATAGGGTACCCATTGACTTGTGAATCGTTCGGGTCTAGTCGATGTACGCAGCCTCGCCGTGCAGAGCCTCGTCCACGCTAGCCTCATCACCCTCGTCCACCCTCACGGGAGTAATTTGGTCTATCGCATAGAGCATGCCGTAGGTGAAGATGAAGGCCCAGGCACATGCTAGAGCCAATCCGCCCAGCTGCGCCATGAAGAAGCCCTGGTCACCATGATAGAGACCGTTTTGCCCACCGAAACTCTCAGAGGCCAGTACACCCAACATAATGATTCCAAGAGCACCGCCAACGCCGTGAACACCCCAGACGTCGAGAGCGTCGTCCAATCCTTTCTTCTTACGCAACACCACGGCAAAGTAGCAGACCACGCCAGCTGCCACTCCGATGACCATGGCACTCTGGGGGCTGACATAGCCTGCCGCCGGCGTTATGGTGGCCAATCCAGCAATCATGCCTATGAGCATCTCAACGAACGAGGGCTTCTCGTCATAGTGCCAGGCTATGAGGAGCCATGTGATTGCTGCGAATGCAGCCGCAATCTGCGTGTTGATGAAGGCGAGCGAGGCGGTTTCGTTAGCCCCTAACGCACTACCGGCATTGAAGCCGAACCAGCCGAACCAGAGCAGCGCCGCTCCAAGGGCGACGAAGGGGACATTGTGCGCCCCCTCGTCCTCATTCTGTCTGCTTCCTACGAACAGAACGCTGGCAAGAGCCGCCATTCCCGCCAAGGCGTGGACTACGATGCCACCGGCGAAATCAAGCACACCCCAATCGGCCAACATGCCTCCGCCCCAAATCATGTGGACGAAGGGGAAGTAGACGAACAACTGCCAGGCCACTAGGAATATCAGGTAGGCCTTGAAGGTGATGCGACCGGCGAAAGCACCGGTGATAAGGGCCGGGGTGATGACCGCGAACATCATCTGGTAGACGACGAAAAGCAGCAGTGGCATGCCCCCGAAAAGATCGTTGGGTCCAATGCCCTTCAGGAACATGAGATCCAGATTCCCGATGATTCCTCCCTCACCACCGCTGAAGCATAATGAGTACCCGACCGTAACCCACAAAATCGTCGTGATCCCCATTGATACATACGATTGCATCATGATTGCGAGGACATTCTTCCTGCTCACCAGACCGCCATAGAAGAAGGCCAATCCGGGTGTCATTATCATTACCAAAGCGGTGGCTACGAGCATGAAACTCGTATCGCCAGTGTCTAGAGGCATGGTTTTTGCAGTAAAACTGAATCCTTAGTCATATTGGAACTGATTTTCAAGTCACATTCAGTTGGTTGAATCCCCAAAGTTTGTTGCCACTTCGCTGGATGGAAGTTGCTGCTCAATCATCCTCAACCCATGCGGTCCACGGCTCTCCCGTAGTCGCACGATGCCACCATTCGTCACTATCGGCCGGCCATTCAAGGTACTCATAACCGTCAGGCTGAACCTCCCCCTTGAGCGAGGAGTCCGGTTCGAACAATTCCCCCTCCTCGGTCCACTCATCGGAATAATCATCCTCCTTTCGGAAACGGATGGCGAGCACGAGCATGCTGATGGCGACCAACAGTAGGAGGCCGAGTCCCACCGCGACGAGTACCGATGAAGCCCTCTCCTCGGGCTGCGGTTGGATGGTCACCGACCATGATTGACTGTTGTTCTCGTCCCGCTCCGACACCGCGGCATCAGCGTCGACATGGACCACGAAATCAAGGTCACCCTGCCAATCAGGAATCCATTCAAAGGAGACGATGGCTGTGCTCTCACCTTGCAGGAACTGCACGGTCACTCGCCCTACCTCTTCGATTTCCACTCGGTCTTCGAGTTGAATGTGGGTTTCGAGTGCGACGATGAACGGCTCATCGGTGTAGTTTCCGAGATTCACTAGAGTGACGTTCAGATATGTGGTCTGCCCGAATACCGGACTCTCAGGTGCGACAAATAGCTCACTCGCTTGGAAGTCAGGCCTAATCTCGTAGACAGGTAGGCCGAGTGGCCAGTTTTGCGCCGAGCCGGCACCGCTGATTTGGTTGCCCGCAAGGTCACTGACTTCGAGCCAGCAGTCGAGCGAATCCCCTGCCTCAAGTGGTGGGAATATCAGGTCCACCAGATGACGGGAGACCTGCCCGGGAGCCTGCATTATGGCAAATCCCTCCACCAGCTCCCCGACCGTCTCGAATCCCCGTCGCACCAGACAGGTGACGGGAATGTCCTCAGAGGAGATGCCAGCACCCAGTTCCTGCAGGTCGAATTGCAGAGCGACGGTTGTCGAGTTTGCTGGGATGAATAGGGGCTCGGAGCCGACCAAGGTCGGTGGCTGATCATCGAGTTGCAGCCGAATGGGCTGAGGTAGCGGATTGACTACACCCGGCCCCAAATCGACCGCCATCGTGACTTGGTAGAGCCCAGTGCCGAGTGCATCCATGGTTCCGGAGAAGTAACCGTAGTCATCCACCTGCACTAGCAACGGAGTGTTTTGAGGGACTTGCAGCCAGACGCTGAAGGAATCTTGCGGCGGAGCTAAGTCGGCGGCGACATAGCGCACCCGCCCGCTGAGCAGCAAGCGCGCCCCTTGCGCGACATAACTGTCGTTTTGCAGGGCAGTTTCTGAGGGGTCGCCCTCGAGAGAGATGGAGAAGTCGGCGAGGCGGATGTCGGAATTGAGTATCCAGCCCAGTCCGGTCACCAGCACTTGCTCGCCAGACGAGTCGGTGACCAGCAGAATGAGGTCACCCTGGGCGACCAACGGATCGAAGAGAGGGGTTACGCTGAAGGAGATGTTCAGGAAGGTCTCATTCCCCTCACCTGTCAGGGTGAAGCTATCGACCTGCACATCGGGATCGCTTGAGATGAAGTTGCCCCCCTGCTGCCATGTGAGTTCAATGCCTTGGCCGATTACAACCACGATGCTCTCGATGTCCTCAAGCCAGTTCTCTTCGTAGAGTGTGGCGTTCAACCACGATGGATGAGCTGGAACGATGGCCCCTCCACCCGACAGTTCCAGAGTCGCGCTCACCAGTGAGGTGGGGGAGGGAACCAGTGAGATGTAGTGGTGAAGACCCTCCTCGAAACCCGGGCCTCCGCCGTTGAGGGAGTTGCCAGCGAGGTCACTTCCTTCGATGAATAGGGATACTAGTTGGCCATGAGAGTTCGCTGAATCGTCAAAGTTGGCGTGGAAGAAGTCAGTTCCCGGCTCTCTCAACAGTGGTCGGGTGCCGTATTCATCTGCCTCTGGGATGCCATCGCCGTCATCATGCTGCTCTTCGACCCAATAACGCAGCAGCAGGCTCGAATCGTCGACTCCAATCGCGTCGATGCTCTCAGCGACAGAGATGTTCAGCAACTGCTGGCTGTCCGGTATCACCCGCGTGCCCGCGGGGGAGTGCAGCATCAGCCCCGGGCGGGTCGCATCGATCCTGAAGGTGAGTACGCTAATTCCCAGAGAGGTGGCATCGAGGGGCCCTTCGATACTTGCGCTGATGGTGAACCCACCGTATCGGTTCTCGTTCGGTGCATTGGTGTCGATTGAGTAGTCCCCGTTCACATCGACGGTAGCATTGCCGCTGACATTCTCCAATTCCACCAACACATCGCCGGGAAGAGGGTGACTGGACAGGTTGAGGAAGCGAACCGCACCACTCACTCGCAACGAGTCATTACCTGCCACCCACTCGTTCTCCATCACTTCGGGCGAGCCGTCGCTTGGCGAGGTCTCGTCATAGATGTGGAATGAGTCGATTTCCATCCTCCGCTCATGGTCAGTGGTCGCGCTTGAGAGCCGCTCCGAGTGCAGGGTGTCGATGGTCCCAGCCTGCGCCAGCCATACGACGTCCTGCTCTGGAGGCCAAGCCCAACCAACCTCAAGGTTCCATTCCATCTGGCCGGTGTCGGAGTTCAGCGTCTGCCACTGGCCGGAGAGGTTTGCGACATAGCCGCCGGGGTCGTTGACCCAACTGCTTGCGTTGAGCAGTGAGTAGAGCAGCACAGGTCGATTGGCGACATCCTGAAGTTGTGGAGTGAGGGCCACCCAAGAGAGGTTGGCAAGGCCTTGGTAGGAGGTCACCTCAAGACCGAACAGAGTGGAGACGCCGTTTGGCACCAGAGTCTCCGTAGGGAGTGCGATGGAGCCGATTGAGGGCGGACGGTCTCCAAGGATGATGAGCAACTGCGAGAGTTCCACGACACCTGCACTACCGCTGCTGACATTGATGACTATGCTGACATTGCCTGTCGCATCTGGGGTGAGGTTCGATAGGTGCTGGTTGAGTTCAGTCACAAGGTCTCCATGCGGGGAGGTGGCCACAGTTGGCCTCCAGTCATAGCGCACGTCGATATCATCCATAATCAAGGTCGCATTTCCACTCACATTCAGCGGGATGTCGACGAACTCGTTGCCCCAACTGTCTGTGAAGGTAGGAGTCGCATTCGCCAGCAGGGAGTTGAGGGCGGCTGAGAAGTCTGGAGTGGTCGAGCCGTTGCTGAGGTTGCCCGCGTGGTTCCACTCCCAGTTCCCGTCGTTTCCGACATCGAGGCCGGCGGTGACATCATCACTCCCCTCGAACACCACGACCAGTCGAGGGCCGTGGGTCGAGTTGTCGCGTGACACGATCTTTAGCATCGAGCCGTCCGGCTTGCTGGTGCTCTCGTCTCCGATGAACAGCAGCCCCTGATTGCTGACGCTTCCGTTGACCCAACCCTGCACCAGATTGGTCAGGCTCTGGGAGTTGAAGTCAATCCAGGTCTGCTCGAGATTTGCCGGGCTGTCAGTCACGCTGGCCACCGCAGCACCCCGGTCGGTGGCGCCTGAGGCACCTGCGCTCGCCCACGCGTAGTCACTCCCAGTCACATTGTCGATTGCGTTGTTCCAAGTCACGCCCGGGCCTTGAGTCACCTGTACATTGACCTCCAACCCCTCCACCCAGTCCTTGAGAAGCGGGCGCAACTCGTAGGTGTGCTGAACGGTCACGGGTTGATAGGGTGAGTTGGCGCTGTTCACCACATCATCGACCCAGAACGAGAGGTTGGCGTCCAGTACCGTGACCGCTGGAAGTTGTGAGAGGTTGAACCAGTAGAGCCCGCGGTAGATGTGCCAGTTCGCCCATTCCGTCTTTCCGACTGGATTGATGGTGGAGTTTCCGTAGTTGCAACTACTGTATGTGGCATTCCCCCAAGTGGGATTTGGTTTGTGCATATACGAATCCCGCATGTCACTCCCCGAGAGTACAAGTTCACTCAGGGTCGAGAAGTTGACCGTCGCCGAGGTCACCGTGGCGTCGATGGGAAGACGGAGGGAATATGTCGTGTTGGAACCGCTGGATAGGTTGTATCCAACTCTGTCCCATCCGTTGGAGAGTTCGTCGAGATGACCAAATGAGCCGTTCCCGGGCCCACCGAACGCCCACTCTAGGTCCCCGTCGTCACCGACATCGATTCCGATGGTGCTGGGACTGTTGCCAAGCCCATCCGGCAACCCCTGCACATCGAACGCTGCCGAGCCGACCACCGCACTGGCCCCAAGGGTGAGATTCGTGTTGGCATCGTAACCCGGTGCTGCGAAGGTGAGGTTCACCGAGGTTGGGAAGCCGTTGTTTCCGAAGTGGTTCACCTGTCCAGCCGCTGCAGGGCTGACGAGCATATTTGAGAGAGCGGGGATGGCGCCGAGCATTAGCAAGGCAAGCAGTATGGCTTTCGCTCTCATGGCTGGAAGGTATTGCTCCACAGCAAAGAGATTTTGGTGAATTGGCTGAACCTTGTTGCCACAAACACATGATGGAGGGTCGGGGAACTGACATCAGTTTCGAAGGTGCCCATTTGGGTGAAGTTGAAGGGCGGCCTCGGCCGGCTTGCATGACATGACGGATGAGGTGAACAGGGCTCACGCTGAATCAGTTCTCTCCGCAGCGGCTGCCAGCGGCCGCCTCTATGGCATGGGACTGCCGATGATTGCGAGCGAGAACATTCTCTCCCCGTTGGTTCGAAAAGCGACAAACAGCGACCTACACGGCCGCTACGCGGAGGGGCTCCCAGGAAAGCGCTACTATCAGGGTTGTGACGACTTCGACGACATCGAGTCGCTCGGCCTCACTCTGGCACACAAGGTGTTCAACTGTAGCTTCGCCAACATTCAGTCAACCTCGGGAACGGTCTCGAACATCGCCGCACTCAAGGCACTCGCCATGCCCGGCGACAAGATAACCGCGGTTTCAACTGCTGACGGTGGTCATATTTCGCATGCCCGCATGGGCGCAGTCGGTTTGCGTGGGTTGGATTTGCACACCTACCCGTGGGACGAAGAGAGGATGGAGCCGGATGTCGACGCGGCCTGTGCCATGATTCGAGATTTACAGCCTCAGTTGGCATTGGTCGGCCAGTCGGTTTTCCTCTTCCCGACCCCTCTTCAGGAGATGGCCGACGCAGCGCACGAGGTTGGCGCGAAGGTGATGTACGACGGCGCGCATGTGCTCGGACTGATTGCCGGCGGCCATTTCCAAGACCCGCTCCGCGAGGGTGCCGATGTGATGACCGGCTCCTCGCACAAGACCTTCCCCGGGCCTCAAGGGGGCTTCCTTCTCTCCGATTCCGATGACGAGAAATTCCACCGCAGACTGAACTCTGCCATCTTCCCCGGCACCAATTCCTCCTATCACCTGCACCATGTCGCTGGAAAGGTCGTGGCACTCGCTGAGTTCGCCGAGTTCGGTGCTGACTACGCGCGTGACATCGTGAGAAATGCCCAGGCGTTCGGAGAATCGATGGCGGCCGAGGGCTTCGATGTACTTGCTGAGGGGCGGGGGTACACCGCCAGCCACCAGATTCTGACCAGACATGGCGAGCAGGACTCGGGAGCAGGCGCCAAGGCCGCTCAACTGCTTGAGGACGCTGGAATCATCACCAACATGAACATGCTACCGGGTGACACCAAGGCGATGACCCCGTCGGGGTTGCGTCTGGGCGTTCAGGAGTTGACGCGGGTCGGTATGGGCGTCGATGAGATGCAGGATGTCGCTCGCCTCTATGCGCGAGTGTTACTGCATGGCGAGGACACAACTGCAGTGAAGTCCGATGTCAGGGCGTTGAAGGGGCAGTATCAGACAGTCCACTACTGCTTCGAGCCGGGGCCTGCCTATCCTTGATCAGAGGATGTCGATTATTCGGCTTCTCGACTCAACCGGAGCGTCAGTTACTGTAAGGCAATTCTCGATTCTCTGAAGATGGTCATCGCTTAGCTCACCTCTGTGATAGACGGTCACCCACATATCGCCATCTTGGATATGTGAGCCGACATGAGCATTGAGCAGTAGTCCGACCTGCATGTCGAGAACATCGTCAATGTTGACTCTGCCAGCACCGAGTTCACCGGCGACAAGCCCGAGAGAAAGGGCGTCGATGTCGGCAATACAGCCACCATTTTGGGCGCACACCTGAGTGGTATGGAGGTTTTCGTCAAGTAGACCGAGGCCGGTCATCACTGAGTGTTCCGACTCGAACAGAGCGTCATCCACCCCCTGTCCTGCGCACATCTGCACGAACTTGGCGAGAGCAGAGCCGTCGTGCAGTGAATCGTGTACCATCTGCGCACCGTCGTGCCGGTCAACAGCGAGTCCGGCAGCCGCAAGTAGGATTCCTCCCTGTACGCAGATCAGTTCCTCAAGGTCGGCAGGCCCATTTCCACGAAGGGTCTCAATGCTCTCAAGAATTTCAAGAGAGTTGCCTATGGCGTAACCGATCGGTGAATCCATTCTTGTCAGCGTTACCGAGGTCGACATCCCCAACCCCTCTCCAGTTGATGCCAGACTGACCGCGAGCGCCCGTGCCTCGTCCTCAGTCTTCATGAAGGCGGCTCGGCCGACCTTCACGTCCATCACCAAGGCGGATAGACCGGCTGCGGCCTTCTTGGAGAGGATGGAACCGGTCACCAGAGGAATCGACGCTATCAGTCCGGTGACGTCGCGGATTGCATACATCCGCTTGTCAGCGGGGGCGATGTCTCCTGTTTGACCGACGATGCAACAACCGATTTCTTCGACTTGAGCCAAGATATCCTTTGGTTCCAGCCCGACGGTGTAGCCGGGAATTGACTCCAACTTGTCGAGAGTCCCTCCGGTGAAGCCGAGCCCGCGACCCGAAATCATCGGGACCTTCACGCCGCAAGCAGCGAGGGCGGGCGCTAGGGAAATCGATCCTTTGTCACCCACTCCGCCGGTGCTGTGCTTGTCAACGACGAGGTTCGCCCATTTCTCCGGCCATTTGAGGGTCATTCCCGAGTGTAGCATGGCATGGGTGAGTTCGACGGTTTCCTCTTCTGAGAGTCCGTTATCATAGACCTCTCGCAGCCACGCTTCGACCTGTGCATCGGTGAGTGAACCATCGACCACTCCGTCAACGAACGGTTGGATATCCAATATAGCCCCTCCAAATCGGCTCGCCAATCGGTCACTTGCCCACACTGGCGGCTGAAAACTCCTCCTCAGGACTGTTTGCCTTTCTCGTAGAGTTCCTGCAGTTGTTCCATCGTCCAACCCGACGCCAAGGAGTCTTGGACCTGCTTCTGAGTCCAACCTTCAAAGGCGAATCCATCGAGTTGGGCGGCGCCGTGAACCCCGTCATCACGTGCTACCTTGTCATCACGCATGTCCTTGATGACCGGTTCGCTCGAAGTGATTTGGCTGCCATCGAGAACAGGGGCTGACTGGTCAGTTGACGCCGGTTCGATTGCTGGGCCGGTTTGCACGCTGCCGATATCCCCACCTACCGTCTCCCGCGAGGTGAATTCCCCAGCAGTTTGGAGGGCCTCGTCCGCGGTGCTCGCGAATGCCTCCTCCTGCGCCATCATTTCAGCGAGGTCAAGGGTTTCATCGATGACCACGCCCGCAGCAGATTCGCGGCCGGTCACCATGATTGCCACTAGTGCGAAGATGAGAGCGAAGGCGGCGAGGCCGACCACAGCGAGCAGCACCTTGGCGCTGGTGGAGTCGAGTGGACTCTCTCTGGCAGGTAGGTCGGGAGTCTGGTCATCTCCGCCTCCAGTGTCGTCGGGTGGGTCATCGGTGCCTCCAGCGAGTGTGGCCCCACATTCAGTCTGCTCACCGTCAGCCACACCATCGTTGTCAGCATCGGCGTAGAGAATTGCATCCGATTCCGGAATGCCCTTCAGAGTGGCGAACACCAACTCCTGCAAATCGTTGATGCAATCCCCGTCGGTGTCCGCCAACAGCGGATTACCCCCGACATTCATCTCGCGTAGATTTTCAAGGCCATCTCCATCGAAGTCGTGTGACTGTTCGGGTATCGAAGAACCAGGAACCACTGAGGAAGTCCGGTTGAGGCCATTTTCAACCTCCCACTTGTCGGGCATGTTGTCGCCATCTGTGTCGGTCGTATCGTCGAGCCGATTCCAATCCTCTTCGAAGGTGGCGAGATACCAGCCAGCGAGGTCACTGCTGTGAACGACGATTCCCATTTCGCGGTTACGCAGAACCGCATTTGAGTTCCAGTTGATCGAGGAGATGAGAACGGATTCGCCATCAACGATGACCCCCTTGTTGTGCAGTTTCACTATTCGGTCGGCAGGTGACATCAGAACCGCCGTCGCATCATAGCCGTCGGTTCGGTTCCACTGGTTGTTGAAGTGGTTGACAGTATCTCTGATATCGTCGTCTGCCCAGACATAATAGCCGTTGATGAGTAACCTCACCGCCACACCCCTCTGCAGAGCGCGCTCTATCGCCTCCATGAGTGGGTTCTCGCCAAAGCCCCAATGCCAGTTCTGGTCGAACCCTTGCAGAGAGAGTTCGATGGTGGTGTCTGCTCCATCGAGCAGGGTGACAATTCCGTTGACGCAGTCGTCAGGGCAGGTGAAGACCTGCCCGGTGAAGTCTCCTGTGATTGTTGGGATTGCCGTGGTTGGTGCCACTGCGTCGATTCCCGAAGGGCCAGCCCCAGTCCAGCCGGTTGGTCTGCCGGTCGATGAGTCGGTGACGCTGTAGGAGTTCAGGTGGGGATGGCTAGCGTTCTCATCCCACAACATTCTGGTTAGAACCAATTGGGCGACATCTGGTGAGTCGATGATGAGCCCCCAGTCTCGGTTGGACGCGTATTCACCAGCCGGGAAGGTCGACTCCTTCAGATTGCCGGAGCCGATCCAGACGCTGGAGTCATCCCTCACGGCGACCTTGCTGTGGAGGTATTGGTATGGAGCCGGTGGCGCATTCTCACCACGGGGATTACCCATCCAGTAGACTGTGACGCCTGCGGCGTAGAGTTCGTAGGCCATTCCTCGAATCTTGTAGAGGTCGTCGCCATCTTCGAGCGGGTCCTCCTCAAGGATGACTGTGATGTCGACATCAGCCTCCGACAGCTCGACCAACTTTGCGACGATGTCGTTTGACATCAGTTCGTATACATGGATGTGAAGCGATTCTTGACTGCCATCGAGCCATTCAAGGAACTGGTAGAGGCTGCCATCTGGTGATGCCATCGGCGTCAGCGAGCCGGAGGTCGAGAAGACCCCGGAGTCGCAGAACAGACTTGCTCCGAGCCGCAGCCAGCGGAATTCCCAGTCGGCGCTGGTATTGGTGTCAGGCTTCTGAGAACAACCATCGCCACGCATGAAAACGAGCCCTTGGAAGGAGGCCGGAGGGGTGCTGATGGCTGGCCCACTCCAACCATCAAGGTTGGTGATTCCCCCAGCGTACACGACTGTGTCAGCGACCGTTCCGTCAGGTGAGACCAGTTGCAGAGAGGAGCCGGAGTCATACAGCCAGAAGCTGTTGTCGAGAACATCATCCATGTCAACGGCGTCGATTCCGCCATCCCAGGAGAGATTCTCGGCTGCTTGGCTGATCACGACACTTTCACCGGGATCGAGTAACAGAACGCTGAATGTGGCGGAGAAGAGGGTTCCATCGATCTTAGTGCGGTCCAACTTCCAACCTGCGAGGTTGACTATGGAATCGCCAAGGTTCGTGATTTCGATGAACTCATTGTCCCGATTGTGAATTTGGCCAGGCATGATTCGGGTGAATAGCACCGGGTCGGTTGGGTCCCACGGAGTTGGCTCCGGATTCTCCTCGCCGGGTGTCGGCCACATCGTTTTCAACCAATCTTCACCCCAAGCGCTCGCATCACCCTCCAAACTCTTGCAGTTTTCAGAGGTGTACCATCGAACCTCCTGCCTGACATTCTGGTTGGGGTCGCGCAGGTCGACCATCTCTTGGAAATTGGAGAGGAAACCGTTGTTCTCGGGTTTCACAACCACATATGCGCCGGGTACGAGGGTGCCCCAGTCGGCGCGCCCATCGGGTAAGCCGTCGGTGAAGTGGATGAGGTAGGAACTTCTCAGGACGATGGTGTCGCCATTGTCATTGACGACCAGCCAGCGTGAGAGGTTAATCGCCTCTGAGCCAGCATTGTGCAACTCCAACCAGTCACCGTCGAGTGCGAGACTTCCGGCAGTGCATTGCGGCATCGCCTCGTTTATTTCGATATCCAAACCACCCGTGTAGGGGTTGTCAAACTCTGGATTCGGGCTTCCCGGTGTGGGCCAAGGGGATGGCACCCATTCGTCAGCGGTGTCAACGCCTGCCACAAGGGTGCCGTTCAACGGGGTGAGTGTGTAGATGAGCTGTTGGACATCATCCCCATCGTCGTTCACAAGGGTGACTATGTCGCCGCTGTTCTGCAGGTTCATCGAGCGGCCGTTTCGCCAGACCACAAGGTGTTCACCGGGAGCAAGTTCCCAATCGCTTGGAATCCCCTCATCCATTCCGGGGATGCTCTGAGAGTCGATTGAGAGGCTAACGCTGCGGCCGTCCTGCAACTTCCAGCCTTGGAAGGAGGCGGTGTCATTGCCGACATTGACGATCTCAACCCATTCGCCTTCAGGGTAGGTGTTTGAATCTGAGCCAGAGGGATTGGCCATGATTTCCGAGATTCTGAACGATGCTGATTCATTGACAGAACCCGAGAGTTGGTTCGGGTTGGCGGCGGCGGGAGTCGCCCAACCAGAGATCATTTGAGGCTGTGCGGGCAGGTCAGGGTCGGATGAGATTACTGTCCGGTTGATGCCCGGGTCAGCACCCCACTCAATTGAGTCGAAAATCACTCCGCTCCCGTCAAGAAGTGAGAGCCGGTCGCCATTGACCACCATTTCAGCGGTAGTTGGCGGCACAGCGATGACCACGAATGAGCCGGCGTCGACAATTGTTCCCGAGCCGCTGTCGCGGTCGACAAAGCCGACATCTGCGGGGATTATCTGACCTGTTCCGGTGACGAGTTCCCAACCGCTGACATCTACTCCGGGGTCACTCCCGCGGTGGGCGAGTTCAATCCACTCGCCGTTGGGATACGAAACCCAGCTGTTGGTGGCATTCACCATCACCTCATTGATTCTAAGTGGGCTGCTTCCGTTGACATTTCGTGCGTCGGAGGCGCCGGGCGTAGGGAACAGGGAGGTTACCCAGTTTCCGTTCCCGAAGCTTGGCGAAACATAGGAGTGCCCCATCTTCGCCGGGCCCGAATAGTTGGCCGAAGAAACATACTCACCAGCCGGATTGAGAAGGTAGACCGAATCCCCGTTTGCGTTGTTGAAGACGCCATATTGGGTCAAGCCGTTCACCGCGACGACTCTCCGCTGACCCGGTTCGATGGCAGATGAGGTTGCGTGGCCTACGAGATGAGATTCGTTGAGATGCAGTGTGTTTCCGGTCGCATCTTGAATCTTCCAGCCGGTCAAGTCTATCGAGTTGTTACCGGTGTTTTCGATTTCCGCCCATTCACCGCCCGGGTAGGTCGAGTTGTCGTCGGTCGGCCATGAGTCGGGCAAGACCTCACTGATTCGTAGATCGCTGATGTTCCAGGTCGGTCCAACGCCCCCTCCGCTGTTAGCCTGTCCCGGTGTCAGACTCCCAGCCTCGACCCAGTCTGCCGTGCTGGATGTGCCTACGATGAGGGATTTGCTCTGGGTTGCATAGGTGCTCCAGGTCGCTTCGTGTTGCATAACTCCCGATGCGTCGTAGAGTGTGACTTTCCCTTGGGTGTTGGTCATGCAGAAGCCGCATGACTGACCGTCGCCGTTGCGGGCGATGACCATGTAGTCTCCCGGAGCGAGGTTGGCGTTCTGGGCATTTTGCGGCCAGACGATGCGGCTTGTTCCGAAGTCGAGGTAGCGTGGAGTTTGGAAATTGTCTTGAAGATACCAATTAGCGAGGTCGACGGTGGAGCCACCGCCGTTGTAGATTTCGACCCATTCCCCGGTAGTCCAGTCTGAGGGGCCGACCGCGTCAGTTTCGCTACCGACTGCGTTCACGAACAATTCGGAAAGGCAGATGGCGCCACCGCACGCCACCGAGCGGCCTGAGGCAGGGCTCGGCTCGACGGGTGGGTCTAGCATCGCCAACTGTGGCGAGAGCAGCATTGTGAGAAGTACGAGTAGGGTTGCAAGTTGGCTTCGGCGCATATCAGTCACTCCATGGTGGCGAGGTCAGTAGACCTCGCACGCGAGGCTCAAGCAATTATGCTCTTTGCAGGGCGGTTCAACTCAAGTGAAGCCGAAGGAGTCCACTTTTGATGCGAATGTGTAGATCATTATCGGAACCAAGATGATGCCCATTCCATGACTTCGTCTTATCCCTATTCTCGGCGGCATCAGCCCCATCACCGTGCCCGTGATGAGCACCCCGATTCCAATCCAGCCGGTCGACAACCAGACGAGTAATGTGACGAACGAGATTACGCTGATGATGAGGGTGTGCAGTGGAATCAACTCGTGTAGCTTCATCATCCCCTTCCCTACCTTAATCATGATTGGTACAGCGATGAAACCGGAGGCAATGGTGACCGCGAGAAGTCGGATGAAATCAGGTGGCGGTTCAATAGCAGTCCACGGGTCAATTGGGTACATCATGTGCAGTGCGAGCGCAGCCCCCGAACGAGGGCGACCAACCAGATAGAGGAAGGCGAGGACCATCACGGTGACCGCGGTGTTTGTGGCCGAGAGGATTGCAATGACCTCCAAGTCCTGCTCTTGTGTCTGCAACTCCAAGTTGAGGTCGGGGGAGATTTCACGCTCCTCCTTCGCAATCGCGAGCAGCGCCTCATCCTCGGCGCTCAACGGCGCTCCAGACAGCCCCATGGCGGCTGCCTCATCGTTCTGCAAATCGCGCTGAGTTCCGTCCAATGTGGGGGTTGAATAGTCAGTCGTTTCAGCCTCCGTGTCAAACGCCGCTGAGGCAGCCACTCCAGTCGTTGAAGCCGCTGCCGGTGCGAAAGCTGCTGCTGATTGAGCCTCCTCCGCGGCCTCCTCCGCAGCCGCGGCCTCCTTTCTTCGGGCCATCGCCTGCATCGCTGGGTGCGACGCCTGCCCTGGTCCGAATTCAAAGTCGGCGGGGATGTAATCGGGATCTTTCATCTTGCCAACCCAGTTACGCACGGTCATGACGACGACAGTCGCCTGTGCGGCGGTCATTCCCGGCAGAATTGCCATCACTGCGGCGCAGATCGAGGAGAGCAGACAGGGAATGATTAGCGGTCCGGCGGGTGGTAGTTCCCAGTCGTCATCCTGTGGAGGCATTTCTGAAGTTGTGACATAGATGTCAATCAGGTTGGCGATTCCGAAAAGACCTGCGAGCCCCGGCATCAGCATGGTCCCCGCTGGCATTCCGACAGGTGAGTTGCCCGGCAGTTCGAAGACCGCCCAACCGTAGAAACCGGTGAGGAGGAAGAAGGCGGTGGCGGCAATCATTCCGGCGATGTTAGAGTGGTCTGAGAACGAAAAATCAAAATCTTTCCCACGCACCTTGAGTTTCCAATTTTTTGAAACCCGCTGCATCCAAAGGGGCCACGGGAGACGTGTTGTCTCTGTCAAGATTAGGAAGCTTGAGATGGCGAGTAGCAGATATGGCAAGATTTCTCGGCTCTCGGCGTAGAGTCCAAGACCGGGGTTTTCACCGAACAGTAAGCGGGCGAAGATTAGGAGGGGCACGGAGAGTAGCATGCCGAGTTGTGAGCCGCGCGCGGAGTATGCGACGCCCTTCGTCGCCTTGCCAGCCAACAGCATCCTATGGCCGGGTAACAGCGCTAACGCGGTATCCCCGTCAGGGGCACCCAAAAGAGCGCTCGGGATGTAGTTGAGGAAGGTGTGAACGGTCCCCATCGCGACGATGATTGCGGCGACTGCCGAAAGCGGAATTCCGAGGTTAACTGCAAGCGGTGAGAGACTCAACGCAATCAGTGCGACATTGTTCACGTGGAAACCGGGAATCAGCCCAGTCATGCAACCTAGGAAGAGGCCGATGAAGAACGAGGCGAGTAGCCATAGATACTCAGTCATCCAAATTTCCATGTTCGTACCCCCTGTGGTTCTCAGCGCCGGTCAAGGCAGAGTTTCACGCTGCGGTCGGTGACATCCTCCACGGTCGTCAGTCGTCCTTCCCAATCTATTGGAGCGACTCCAGCAGTTGTCTGAGTCTGCAATTCGCTTCCAATACCCAAGAGACAGAGTCGCTCGCCAACTTGGGATCCCTCCCGCTCGATGAACAGAGTCCCGTTCACCTCCTTGACAATCCCATTGATTGAGACTCTCTTGTTGATGTCCCACTGCCAATCGTCGAAGCCATCTGTCCACGCCAGCGAGACGACAGGAATCGGCTCATCAGCATCGATTTCGATATGGTGGACTTGGAGCAGAAGTCGCGCATCGACGGTGTCCCAGATTAGAGTAGCACTCACATTCACCTTTGTTCCAGACTCAATCCACTCTGCGCGAGCCCCCTCGAGGATGATTCTGAATTTGGTTGAGCGGGAGAAGTAGTCAGGGCCGTCAGCGAGGTAGCCTTTGTCATAGTCCGGGGAGATCGGGCCATCAATCCAGCCAGAGAGGTTCAGTGTCTGGTTTCTGTAGGCGTTGGGGTCTCTAACCAGTTCAGAGAGTGGTGTGTACTCCGAACCGATGCTTCCGGTCGGGTTTGTGTAGTCGGTCTGCTGGCCGTGGTCGAGGCAGATTTGCACCCTCTGTTCCTCCCAAACCAACCGCCCGCTCCAGTCCTGACTGACACCCACCACATCATCTTCTGCTGGTATCAGGCAGAGCCTATTCGTCTCACCTGGTCCCTGAATCCACCAAATTCCTTCTTCGATGACCGAAGTGCCCTCCAAAGTGACGAGACTATCGATATCGTACGACCAAGTCGTTGAGTCTGCACTCCATGATAGCCGCTTAGCCCCCGCCTCGTGAAGGATTCCGATTTGAGTCGCATGGGTCTGTAACTGCCAACGGAAATCTCTCTCCGACCAGCGCAGCCAGCCGGTGACACTGATTTTTGAGCCGGCTTCGTAGGACTGGTCGAGCCGGCCCTCGATTGCAAGGGAGATAATGTGCTTCGCATTTCCATACGAGGGGTGGTCCATCAGAGAGGCAGTCTGTCGCGTGACATTGCCTTCAAGCACATCTCCAGCGTAGCCCGTAAGTTGTAGCAGGTCACCATCGAAGGCGCTCGGATTGTGGGAAACTCCAGTCAAATTGATGGTATGCACCCGCGGCACCCAATCGTCGTCATATTGAATTGCGCCCGCACCCGTCGAGGAGAGCCAAATACGGCCATTCCACTCTGTCACTTCACCAACCACCTCAACGAGAGTACCAATTGGAGGGAGTGTGGTCGGAAGCCCGTCCTCCCTGCCGGATTGGCGCATCCCGGTCTCAGTCCATCGGACTTCGATGACATTGAAGTCATCCTCGACCAACAAATCGACTCTATCGGTTCCGCTGTCATATGGATCGATGATGTAGGAGGTCAATGTCCCCTTAATCTTGATATTTTCACGAATGTGCTCGTGCGCATCGGTAATATCGACCAAATCCGGTTCTCTGTAGACTGCGTAGAAATTCATCACACTAACAAGTAAGATGCTCAGAAAGAACATCGCCCAAAGTTTCGCCATGTGCGCGCTCAAGGGTGGCGTAGGCTTCAAAGTTGGGCAGGTTGATTTGGCTGGTGTCCTTGCCGTTTCGGCAGTTGTTTCATCTACTCAACCTCACATCAAACATCGTGGCCTTGACGCATGGGCGAGTGAATGGGGAGCCGATTTCAGCGTGACGGGGAATGGGGTCAGATTCAAAGCGACTAGGGGGCACCCATAGGGTGAGCAGCATGGTTTCAGTGAATGGAGAGGTGATTCGTCGCGTCCGGATGCTTTGGTTGAGTATCGCCGTGTTGGCTATGTTCATGCTGCCTGTGCTGGGTGCTGCAGTCACTCCTGAGGTCAACCCCGTTCCCGAGGTGAACCAACTACCTTGGTGGGAGACCACCAACATGGACAAGGATGGCGACAAGATTCACGATGCCATCCCAATCGCCATCAGAAGCACTCAGTACGATTGGGTTGACGACGAGGGGCGCATCGGTGTCATCGTCGACTTTGATCATCTGCCGACCGAGGCCGATGAGAGGCTGCTCGAGCGTTCGGTCGACTTTCGGGTTCAGTTCCGATACCATGTCATCGACTCAATTGCCGGCTCCGTCGAGGTTGTGGAAATCGGCAACCTCGCAAACCTGCCCGGAGTCGTTCTGGTCGAAATAGACGGAATACTCTCAATTCAGATGAACGATGTCAATGAAATTCACGGAATCACCAACGTGTGGGATGATACTGGCTACACAGGGGCCGGCTCGGTCGTGGCCATCATCGACACCGGAATCGATGGAAACCACTCCGGGCTCGACGACTTGGATGACAACAACGAGACCAACGACCCGAAGATCATCGGCTTCTACGATGTCATCAATCGCCCCGACGACACCAACGGAACCGATGTCGAGCCGTACGATGACCAAGGTCACGGCAGCCATTGTGCTGGCATCACGGCAGGAACCGGGGCGCCTGACTACGAGTATGTCGGAGTCGCTCCGCAGGCGCAACTCGTAGGCGTGAAGGTACTCTCTGCGGCCGGCTCAGGCTCCTTCGCTCAAGTGATGCAGGGGATGCAGTGGACGATTGACAACCGGCACAAGTTCAACATCCGCGCTGCGAGCATGAGTCTGGGTGGCCCTGGTGCATCGGAGTGGACAGCCTCTGAGCAGGAGTCGACCAATCGAATGGCGAACGAGATGGTTCGCAACGGAATCGCCCTCTTCATCGCTGCTGGAAACTCAGCATTCAGCGCCCAGATTGGAACTCCCGGAAGCGCGGAGGATGTCATCACCGTCGGTGCGCTTGACAAGAACACGGCGATTGCCATCTACTCAAGTCAGGGACCAACCGAGGAGGGTCGCATCAAGCCGAACATCGCCTTCGTCGGAAGCAATGTGATGTCTGTTGACTTCAACACAGGCACCGGCTACACATCAAAGTCCGGGACCAGCATGGCGACTCCCGGAGCGGCTGGTCTAGCGGCACTGATGTATCAGGCAAATCCCGACCTTTCTCCCTTCGACGTTCGCAACATCATGCAGGAGACTGCAACCTATCGCCTATGCGTGTACATGGCCGCTAACGAGCCCTGCATCGAGGATTTAATTCCCAAGAACAGGCAGAACAATGTCTACGGCCACGGCCATGTGAATGCCGAACCTTCGGTCGATGAGGCTGCAAACCAAATTTACGGGTTGACATTGGCGGTGAATGTTTCTTCCATCAGTCCAACAAGCGGTGACAGCAGGGTGCATGTTGGGCCGGGTGGTTCGGTCGATTTTGCCATCATTGGAGATGTTCAGAAGGTTCAGTGGCGCACCTGGGACATGCGTGACTACTGGTCAGACCACACGGAGTTCGAGGCTGGTGAGACGAGCGTCAAAGTCACTCACGAGATGTTACTCGACAGACTCCGCTATCTTCCCGGAAACGAGATTACTGGAAACCAGACGATTATGATGCGTGCAATCGTCGGTGACAACGCCT
>Ga0310122_10000865_pt1 | contig 19332 bp, 15 predicted proteins | sample CB6_Bottom_1051__FD_203503 | JGI IMG/M metagenome (GOLD analysis project Ga0310122, IMG submission 203503) | Marine microbial communities from Western Arctic Ocean, Canada - CB6_Bottom_1051 | ecosystem: Environmental > Aquatic > Marine > Oceanic | place: Canada: Western Arctic Ocean | collected...
AACAGGCCGCGTTGTCCGGTGGGTGAGAACTTGCCGCCGGCGACGACGTTTTCGGCTTCGGCCCGGGTGTTGACGTGCGGCACCACGATGCCCTGCACTCCGCGATCCAGCGCCCGGTAGATGATCGACTGCTCGTTCTGGTTGATCCTCATGATCGAGGTCATGCCCCACAGGTCGCAGGCTCGGGAGAGGTCTCCGATGTCTCGGAAGTCGACCGGACCGTGTTCGCCTTCGAGCCACACGGCGTCGAAGCCGGCCGGGCCGAAGCGGTCGATGTCCTCGGGATCGGTCAGTCCCGAAATGCAGCAGACCGTCTCACCGGCGGCGAGTCGTTGTTTGGCACGATTGGGTCTCAGGGCCACGGATCACTCCTCGATCGGTTTGTCTCGGGTTGCTTGACTTGAGCGTCAATAAGAACACAGTGACCGATCGGATTCAAAGTCAGATGGTGAAACATCAGATGGACGAGGTCGAGCGGGAACTGTGTCTCGAGCCATTCCGCTCGGCGTTCCGCAGCGGGGCCGATTGGCTGTTGGCTCGTGTTAATCACGACGGCTCGCTGGGACCGGTGCGGGACCGGCTGTTCTATTACCGGGTGCCATGGGCGTTGGTGCTGGTCGGAGAGCGGTCTGCTGCGGAGGCGTGCCTGGACTGGATCGATCGCAACATGATCAGCGGTGCGGGCGAATTCGAGGGAGTCAGTCCGCGGGGCCTGTTCGAACTGCACTACGGGTCCTACCCTCTGGCCTGCCTGCTGGCGGGAGCCCAGCTTGTTGGACACGGCGACCTGGTTGAGCGAGGAACTCCGAGACTGCTCGAGTGGCAGGACCCGCTGACCGGCGGCTTTTATGCCAAGTGGAGTGATCGGTCACCAGGGTGCGAGCAGGAGTTGTTCCCGGCCTGCCAGGCGGCGATGACTCTGCTGAGGATCGGGCGGGTCGAGCAGGCGGAGCGGGCGGGCGAGTGGATTGTCGGGTTGTGGGACCGGCAACCGGAACCTGACGAGCGGCTGTTTCATATCGCTCGGGGCGATGGAGGGCTGGTGACGGAGTTCCCCGACGAGGAAGCGGCGATGTATGTCACCGAGAAATCGCTGCCTTGGCAGCATCACTTCAACGGAGGCATCTCGGCGGCGGCACTGGTCGAACTGTTCTCTGTCACGGGCCAACCGCGGTGGCTACAGGCCGCCAGGACCTGCCAGGCCTTCTCGATGACAACCGATGAGTGCCAGTTCGAATCGATGCAGACCTGCAAGTCGGGCTGGGGGTCGGGGCTGCTGTGGAGGGCCACCGGCGAGTTGGCCTACCGGGACTGGACGATTCGAATGGGCGAGTGGTTCTGTGAACACCAGTTGGCCGACGGGCACTGGGAGAACACCAGGCACTGGACTCCCGAGCCGACCGAGGCGGACAACATCGAGATCACGGCGGAATTCGTCATGCACATGGCCAACCTGGTGAGTTTCCTCGAGAATGCTGTCGTCGAGCAGCCGGACAAGCAGGAGCAGGCATGAGCATACCTCTGGAGCAGATTTCCAACATGCCGGCCTTCACGCCGTACTATGCTCCACCTCCGGCGCGGTACCGCAATGTGAAGTTCCAGTTCGTCGACTTCCGTGCCGACGTCTCGGCCGTTGGCCGGGTACTGCCGGAATGTCTTGAGCCTGCCGAGGACGGATTCTGCGTGGCGATCGGGCTGACGGTGCCCTGGTCGGACCATTACGGTCCCTTCGACGAGAGCGTGCTGGTGGTCGGGTGTCGCTATGAGGGTCAAGCCGGATTCTTCGCACCCATCGCGTTCCTCAATTCGACCAACAGTATTCCGGCCGGTCGCGAGGTTTACGGTACGCCGAAAGTCTCGGCCGAGATCACCGTCTCGATGGACGGGGACGCAATGGAGACCGACACGCGGTTGGGCGGCAAGTCGGCCTTTCGGATTCGATCATCCATGGACCAGGCGGCCAACGAGGCCGACTTCCCGGATCTCGCGCCGTCGTGGCGACTGAAGGTGATTCCTCGAGCCGACGGCCAGGGAGCCGATGTCTGCCAGCTGATCGACGGGGCACCGGCGATGCAGGAGGTGACGGTACACGAGCGTCGCCGGGGCCAGGGGGAGGTCGAATTCCACGCGGGCTCTCCCTACGATCTCTCGGACTTCTCCCCGATCGAATACCTCGGCGCCCGCTACCTCGAAATGGACTACACCGAAGGCTACGGTCAGATCGTGCACGACTTCCTGAAGTAGGCGGGTTGGACCCCAGGCGGACTAGCGGCCGAGTTCTTTGAGCCACTCGTCGATGGTCTCCAAGACCGTCTCGTAGCGGTCGTCACCGGGCCGGGCCCAATCGAAGTGGGCCATCTCGGGCACGCTGACCAGCCGGGCCGATTCTCCGACCGCCGCCTGCAGCGATTCGGATTCCGACGGCGGCACCAGCCGGTCGTTTTCTCCGTGGACCAGCAGCACCGGCCGCGGCGCGATCCTTGGGGCCGACAACTCGGGGACATAGCCCAGCAGCAGGTCGGCGGTTTCCAGCGACAATCGGCACGCCAATTGAGGCAACTCGGCATACAGCGCATCCAGAAACGCCCGCGACTCCTCGTCGGGCTGGATGATTTCCCACGCATCGACGGTCTGACCATCGCCGCCCCGGGCGCGTGACGTGCGGTCGGCGTCGACGCGAGCGAGGAATTCGGTCCACGAGTCTTCGTCGCGTGATGTCTGCAGCAGTCTCCTGAAGTCGCCGGCGGCGGAGATGGTGGCGATGGCGGTCACGCGGGGGTCGAGTGCCGCGGTGGTGACGGCGTGTGAGCCGCCCAGGCTGATCCCCAGCAGCGAGATCCGCTCGGCATCGACCTCGGATCGGCCGCCCAGGAACGACACCGCCGCGCGGATGTCCTCGATCTGGTCCCACGGCCTGACCACATCGACCGCTTCACCGCTGCGGCCGAAGCCGCGGTAGTCGAAGACCAGGCAGGCTCGGCCCGCAGCAGCCAGTTGCCGGGCCATTTCGGGTACGAGCAGGTCGGCGGTGTAGGTGTATCCCAGGCAGAGTACGACGGCGGGCAGGTTGGGTTCGGGTCGCTCGTTGGCGTCGGCGTGTGTTTCGACAAACAGGTCTTCGGGGAGATAGAGGCGTCCTTCGAGTCGTGTTCCCTGGCAGAAGAATGAGACCAGCGAGACGGGACCGGCGGGTGTGGCCGCGTCATCGATGGCCGCCTGCACGTCCTCGACGACAACCAGCCCGTCGGGACCCGAGGCGGTGACGGCTGCGAGTTCGATATCGTGTTCGCGGGCCAGTCGCTTGGCCGCGGGCGAGGCCGGAACGCGGCCGCCTCGTTTCCGTTGAGGCCTCGCAGGGGCCGGAGCCGGGGCCGGGGGTACTGCGGGTTCCTCCTGGGTGGCAGCTTCGCTGGCCGCGGCGGCCACCGCCAGAGCGATCATCTCCTCGGGCACCTCCTCGCCCTCGTCGGTGATCACGGCAATCGGAGTCGTGATCGGCACGGTGTCTCCGGCGGCGACCAGGATCCGGGCCAGGATCCCCGACGCGGGGGATTCGACCAATTGGATCGCCTTGTCCGATTCGATCTCGACAATCTCCTCACCCGCCGTGACCACATCACCCTCGGCCTTCAGCCAGCTCCCAATGGTGCCTTCCTGCATGGTCATGCCCCACTTGGGCATCGGAATCAGCGTGGCCATCAGTCGAGGTCCTTGGAGGAGGTGCGGGCAGGGTCGGGGAGTGTCGAGAAAGAGGTCAGTCGGCTGGAGGTTGAGGCAGGATCAAGCTGCCCGAGTCGGCGGCCAGTTGCAGGGTCAATTCGACATCGACCATCGTGGGTCCGTGGGGGTTGAATTCGACGGTGAGTTTGTCGTTGGTGCGAATCGGTGTTTCTCGTTCGCCATCCAGTGCCAGCGTACCGGGACGATCCGAGATCGCGACACTCTCGCCAGGTTCAATCCAGCGGATGGAACGCACCGGCACCGGCACGACCAGTCCCGGAGCGATCGGAGCCAGCACCCGCTCGCCGCCGGGTCCGATCTCCAGTGCCAGCCCGCGGCGTGGTCCGTCCGGAGGTGGCGGCAGGCTGCCGCCGATGGCCGAGAGGCCCAGCACACCGGGGAGTGCCTGGGAGAGCACCAGTTGGTGGATCCGGCTGATGTCCCACATCGCACGGGCTCCCGGGACCCGGATGTCGCAGGCGGCGACGTCGACCAGGGCCATGTCCAGTGGCTGGCCATCGCGGAGGACATCCAGTCGGGGCGTCTGGCGGCAGGCCGATTCGATCGGCACGCGGCCCTGGACCACCAGTGCCGTGGCGATGCCGGCGAGGGTCCCTTCGTTGCGTTTGGGCCAGACGTTGTTGGTCCCGGTTGAGATCGGCACCAGCGGCAGGTCTTTGCAGCCCTTGGCGACCATGCGGTGTGTGCCGTCGCCTCCCAGCACGATGATCACCACCGCGCCCTCTCGGACCAACTCCTCGGCCGCCGCCTGCGAGTCCTCGGCCACGCCACGACAGTCCGAATCGAGCACGGTGACGGGGAAGGGCAGTTCGAGACCATCGAGTGCTCGGCGGCGGATGTCGGCCTGTTCGGGCATCACGGCGACCCGGATCGGGTCGTCCGTGTCGGTGGCTGCGGTGGCTGCGGTGGCTGCGATGCCGCGGAGTGCGCGGCGAACGATTCTCGCCTTCTGCTGGTTGTCGACCCCGTCGGCGTCGGCGACGAGTCGTCGAATATCTTTCCCTGAGGAGGGGTTGACGATGATGCCGATCAGCGGCATGAGACCCCCGGCGTGTGTTCGGGACCGTGCAAACCGTGCCTTGTCTGGTGCGCCGAGAGTGGGCTCACATGATGGCCCGCACCGCTTCGACGATCGCTTCGGGCTTGGGCACGTAGAAGTCTTCCAGCGGCGGGCTGAAGGGGACGGGGGTATGCGGAGCGGTGATCATTTGCACGGGAGCGTCGAGGTATCCCAGTGCCCGGCTGGCGGCCAGCGCGGCCACGTCGCTGGCCATGCCGCAGCGCGGGTTGTCCTCGTCGACGACCACCAGCCGACCGGTCTTCTCGATCGACTCGACGATCGCATCTTCGTCCCAGGGCGAGAGGCATCTGAGGTCGACCACGTCGGCCTCGATCCCTTCCTGGGCGAGTCGATCGGCGGCTTCGAGGCTGATCGAGACCATGCGGCTGATGGCCACGATCGTCACGTCGCTACCATCGCGGGGATGTCCGGCCGGACCCAGCGGCACGGTGTAGTCGTCTTCGGGGACCGGGCCGGTGGTGTCGTAGAGCAGCTTGTTCTCGCAGAAGATCACCGGGTCGTTGTCGCGGATGGCCGAGATCAGCAGTCCCTTGGCGTCGTAGGGAGTTGACGGGGCGACGACCTTGAGGCCGGGGAAGTGGACAAATGTCGAGTAGGTGGCATCGGAGTGTTGTGCGGCGGCCCGGAACCCGGCTCCGATCGTGGTCCGGATCACCAGTGGGATCTTCGCCTTGCCGCCGAACATGTACCTCATCTTGGCGGCCTGGTTGACGATCTGATCGAGCGTAACGCCCATGAAGCCGATGAACATCAACTCGACCACCGGCCTCATACCCGTCGCCGCCGCTCCGACTCCCGCACCCAGGAAGGCGCTCTCGGTGATCGGCGTATCGCGGACCCGATCGGGTCCGAATTCGTTGATCAGGCCCTCGGTGACTTTCAGCACTCCGCCCCAGGCGTCGAGCATCTCGGGGTCGTCGCGGCCTGGTGCCCCGGCAATGTCCTCGCCCATGATGAACACCGACTCGTCACGTCTCATCTCGAGTCGCAACGCTTCGTTGATTGCCGCCCGGTAGGTCAGTTCACGTTCGGCCACTTTGAGATTCCCGTTTGCGTGCGGTGCGTGCGGTGCGTGCGGTGCGTGCGGTGCGTGCGGTGCGTGCGGTGCGTGCGGTGGTTGCAGTGCGTGTCGTGGGTCTCGTTACGGGTCGAGGCCTAGTAGGCGACGTAGACATCTTCGAGGCATTCGTCGGGTTCGGGCAGCGGGCTGTTTTCGGCAAACGCCACCGCGTCGACGACCGCGGTCTCGGCCTCGCGGTCGATTTCATCGAGCGCTTCGGCTTCGAGCAGGTTGCCATCGAGGACGACCGAGCGGAACTGTTCCAGGCAGTCTCTCTCGCGGTAGTGAGCTTCTTCGTCGCGGGTGCGGTACTTGATTTCGTCACCCTCGAAGTGGCCGAAGTAGCGGTAGGTCTGGCATTCCAGCAGCGTGGGTCCTTCGCCGTCGCGGGCCCGCCGAAACGCTTCACCGGCCGCCTCGTAGACGGCGAACACGTCCTGTCCGTCGACGACGATGCCGGGCATGCCGTAGGCGGTGCCGCGGCCGGCGATGTCGGGGCCGCCGATCGAGTAGTCGGTGGAGGTGGTTTCGGCGTAGCGATTGTTTTCGCAGATGAAGACGACCGGGAGTTTCCAGACGGCCGCGAGGTTGAGTGATTCAGCGGTGGTGCCCTGGTTCGCGCCTCCGTCGCCGAAGAAGCAGGCGGTGGCCTGCCGGGTTCCTCGGATCTGGCTCGAGAGTGCCGCACCGCAGGCGAGTGGTGGTCCGCCGCCGACAATGCCGTTGGCACCGAGCATGCCTCGGTCGAGGTCGGCGATGTGCATCGAGCCGCCCTTGCCCTTGCAGCAGCCCGTTGCCTTGCCGCGGATCTCGGCCATCATCTCGTTGATCTGCACCCCCTTGGCAATGCAGTGGCCGTGGCCGCGGTGGGTGCTGGTGATGAAGTCGTCGTCATCGAGGTGGGCACAGACGCCCACGGCGATCGCTTCCTCGCCGGCGTAGAGATGGACGAAGCCGGGGATCAGTCCGGCAGAGAAGTCGTCGTGCAGCCGATTCTCGAATTCCCGGATCTGCCGCATCCGGCGGTAGATCCACAGCAACTTGTCGCGATCGAGGTCCACGGTGGTGGCTCCCCTGGTGGCTGTGACACATGAAAACCCAAGCCTGTTTGTACGCCTGTTCCGCTCGACACTCAAGCGCGGGGCTGTCTGACCCCCGTCGAGCGGCCGGCGGCATGATCTTCAGTCGATCACTTCCCAGATCGGCGCACCGCCGTGGGCAATATGGATCGGGCGACCCTGCAGGTCGTCGACGCTCTGCGTGGGGTCAACACCCAGTTGCTGGTAAATCGTCGCGGCCATGTCACCGGCGGAGACGGGACGATCGACGGGGTACGCGGCCTGTTTGTCGGTCTTGCCCAGCACCGCTCCGGGCCGCATGCCGCCTCCGGCCATGACCACAAATCCGCACTGTGGCCAGTGATCGCGGCCGGCCTTGGCGTTGATCCGCGGAGTGCGACCCATCTCGCCCATCAGCACCACCAGCGTCGTGTCCAGCAAGCCTCGTTCGGCAAGATCATCGATCAGCGTGGTGAACATCCGATCGAGGATCGGCAGGTGGTGCCGGCACATGTTGAAGTTGTTGGCGTGCAGGTCCCAGTGGTTCCCGCTGTCGGCCTCTTCCCAGTTGACGCTGACAAACGTCGAGCCCGCTTCGACCAGCCGACGGGCCACCAGGCAGCTGTTGGCCCAGATCGTGTTGCCGTAGCGGGTGCGTGTGGCGGTGGATTCCTTCGAGAGATCAAACGCGGCACGGGTCTTGGGTGAAGTGAGTAGCCGGAAGACCTGTTGCTGGAACTCCGAGAGACTCTCGGCGGCCCGGCTGCGGTCGATACGGCCGAGCCGGTCGTCGAACTGGGCCAGCAGCGACTTGCGTCGATCGAGTCGATTGGCGGTGACCGCAGGGAGCTCTTCGAGCGAAGGCAACAGCGGCTCGCCCAGCGCCGGCACCGGCTTGTAGAACTCGCCCTTGCCCTGGAACTTCTTGTCCCAGACGGTGAACAGCGGGTCGTAGCTGGTGCCCAGGTATCCGCCGTAGGGTCCGGCTCGCCGCAGTCCCTGCGAGAAGCCGGGGTAGGAGGGCATGATCACGTAGGACGGGATGTCGTCGCGGCCGAGACCGAAGTGGCGCGCGACCGACATCATGCTCGGGTGATCGGACTTCTTGGCAAAGTAGTTCTCGCGGTCGCTACCGCCGTCGAAGCCGGTCAGGACGTTGTAGGGGTTGTGGCTGTTGTACTTGTGCGAGTAGGTCCGGATCAGCGTCAGGCGGTCCATCATCGCCGCGGTCCGGGGCAGCAACTCGCAGACATGCAGACCGGGGATGCGGCTGGAGATCGGTTGGAACTCGCCGCGGATGTTCGACGGGGCCTGGGGCTTGAGATCGAAGGTGTCCTGGTGCGGTGGCCCGCCGAAGAGGTTGATCAGGATCACCGACTTGGCCTGGCCGTCGAGCGAACCGCCGCCGCGGTGTCCCTGCTGAGCTGCGGCGTGCATCAGCGTGGGCAACGAGACTCCGGAAAAGAGACTGAGGCCGCCGACTCGCAGTGCTTCGCGACGGGTCACACCGTCACAAGCGGTTCCTCGGTGTCCCAGTACCCTGAGCATCGTAGCCTCCTGTCTTTCCCGATCGGCGTGATCGGCCTCACGCGACCAGTCTTACCGTAACACCATAACACCATAACACGCCCGAAGCGGGGATCTCAGTCGGAGTTGCTCATCAGGTCTCTTCGGGCGGATCGGGACCCTCGACACCCTCAGCACCCTGGACACCCTCGGCACCCTGGACACCCTGGATCTTTTCTGTCAGCCGATCAAGCCGCTGCCCCAATTCCTCCTGCAGCCTCTCGATTTCCTCGGACTGTTCCCCCAGGAACAGCGATGTCAGTGTCGCGGTGAAGACGCCGATCAGCACCATGCCCATGACCACCAGGATGGCCGTGAGCACCTGACCTCCGGCGGTCTGGGGATTGTGAATGTCTCCGAATCCGCCGGTGACCACCGTGGTGAAGCTCCACCACAGTGCCAGTGGATATGACGAGACTGCGTTGTCCTGTCCGTCTCCCGAGCCGGGCGGCGAGGAGCCCTCGATCTGGTAGACCAACAGCGCTCCGAGCACCATGACCACCACGGCCCACCGCAGGGTTCTCTTCATCAGCTTCACATCGATCACGTCCTGCAGCTTGTCCATGCCTCGCCAGAGCAGGAAGAACAGCCTCAGGAACCTCAGGAACCTCAACAGCCGGAGAACGCGGGCGAACCGAGCCAATCGGGCGACTCGACCGAAGCGTGCCAACTGCGCCGTACCGGGGATCGGAATCGACGTCACGAAGTCGATCCAGTGGTGTTTCCAGACGAACGCCTTCGACTCCGCACACGAGAGTCTCAGGAAGAACTCGCTCATGAAGATCAGGCAGCAGACGGCATCAACGATGAAGATCGCGTCGCTGGAGAGCCAAGCGGGGCGATCGGAATCCGGGCCGGCGGTCGTGTCGTAGACGAGCAGTCCCAGCACCAGCACGATCAGGGTCATCACGATCGTTTCCAGGGCGATCAATGCGGTAGGTGAGCCGAGCCGCGCGGTCATGTTGTCTCGCACGATTCTCCGGTGGATCGCATCGAAGAGCTTGCGGTCCAGGTCCTCGAGTGACTCCATCTCGCCTCGCAGCCGGGCCGCCTGCGTCTTGATCTTTCCGAGGATCTCGGGCCGGGCCTCCGCCAGCGCCTCGGTGGCGGTCTTTTCGTATTCGAGACCGCGTGCGGCCAGGTCCGAGTACTCGCTGTGAATCGTCGCCTGCATGGCCTGCAGGGTTTCGACCGAAATGGAGGCCGGCCGAATCTCGTCCAGCCTGCTCAGCACGGCCTTCAGTTCGGAATGCGAGTCGGAGGTCGGCTTGGGCATGAGGGGAGTATATCGAGGGAGGTTTGCAGGATGCCAATTCGGGGTCCGGTTTTGCGGGCTGAGCGGGTTGTGGGTCGACCAGTACTGAGGGGCTGGATGAAAGCTCTGCGATTTCTCGGCAGTGGCGAGTCGTGGCCGTGTTTGAGGATTAGAATCGGGGCTCGAATCGAGAGGTCCTCAACGAGACCACTTGCCGAGGCGAGCAGATGTTGCGTGACCGGATGGAATCCCTGGTGAGTTGGCTGCGTCGAGTGATCACTCAGCCGTTCAATGAACTCAATCGCTGGCAGCGAGCCGTCCGCTTCGGCTACGACCTGAGCCGCTTCGGAGCCCGGCAACTCAAGCACGACCGCGCCCAGCACATGGCAGCCGCACTCTCGTTCCGCACGATCTTCAGCATGTTGCCGGTGCTGGTGGTGACCACGTTACTGGTCAAGGGTCTGATTGGCCTGGAGCCGTTCCTGGCGATGGCAGAAGAGTTGCTCGCCTCGGTCGGCCTCGACACGATCCGCGTCGTCCCCTCAGACGGTGTCACCGAGCAGTCTCAGACGATGAGCGTCTGGCTCAAGGAATTGTTCGGCCAGGCGGCGGAGGTCGACCTGGCGGCCGTGCACTGGATCGGCGTCGCGTTGATGCTGTATGCGGCGTTGTCGCTGATGGTCACGATCGAGAACTGCCTGAACGTGATCGTGCGTGCACCGGTCGGGCGTCGCTGGAGCCGGCGCATCCCGTTGTACTGGTTTGTGCTGACGGGCAGTCCTCTGTTGGTCGTGCTGTGGTACTACGTCAACCACCGCTTCGACATGTGGATTACGTCGGTCGAGGCATGGCAGTGGTTGGGCTACATCGCCTGGCTGGGCTGGAACCTGTTCTTTGCCTGGCTGCTGATGCTGGCCGTCTACCTGCTGGTTCCCAGCAGCCAGCCGGAATTCAAGCCCGCTGCGGCCGGTGCCGGGGTTGCGGCCGTGCTGCTGGTGCTGGGCCTGAGGGGCCTGGGTGCGTATCTCAACTATGGCTTCATGGTCGGCCAACTCTATGGATCCCTGGGCCTGGTGCCGCTGTTCATGATCTGGGTCTACCTGATGTGGCTGGCGGTGCTGTTTGGCCTGGAAGTGTGTGCGATCCTGCAGGCATTGCCCGGGCGACGGCTCGAGGAGCTGGAGCTGGAACGCAAGTCCGAGTTTCTGGTCGACCCGGCTGTGGTGGTGGCAGTGATGGAGGTGATCGGGAAGCGGTTCAGCGAGGGCCAGCCGACCACGCTGGTGCAGGTGTGCGAGCAGACCGGGCTGCCCGAACAGGCGGCCTCGAGAATGTTCTCCGGCCTGGTGCTCGAAAATCTCCTACACCGTCTCGATGGACCCAGCGACACCGTCGCTCTTGCGAAGCCACCCGAACAGATCACGGGGGTCGAGCTGCTGGAGGTGGCATTTCGGCTGGTCGATTCGGGCCAGCCGGTGGCCGGATCGAGACTGCTCGATCGGCTCCGCCAGGCCCAACGCGACCTCGTGGCCACGACGACGCTGGCGACGCTGGTCAAACAGCCGTAGGGGACCCGGCCATGTCGGAGCCGATTCGGTTACTGACCGATCCAGAGGGTCTCGATGGTGCGGCTCCGACGTTTGATCGAGTCGAACAGCTGCTGGGTGAGGCCGAGAGGTCCGTCGAGATCTTCATGTTCGTCTGGCGGAACGACGAGATCGGGAACCGGCTGGGCCAAGCGGTGCTCGCAGCGGCACAGCGTGGCGTGAAGGTCCGGATCAAGAAGGACACCGCGGCGGTGATGTACGAGCGGATCGAGATGAACCGCAAGTCGTTCTTGCACGTGAAGTTGCCTTGGCTACGGCGAGCGAAGTACCGCGTCCTGGGGCTGACGTTTCCCGACACGTACGTCGCGGACGAATTCGACGATTCGGTTGGTAGCGAGGTGATGGAGCATCCGAATGTCGAGATCGACTGGGTCAACCACACTCACACCAAGTATTACATCTTCGACGAACGTGTGATGCTGACCGGCAGTATCAACATCGAGGACCGCCACCGAGGGTATCGGGACTACATGTTCGAGATCACCGGTGAGGAGCACGTGAAGCGGTTTCGACAGCGAGACGCCGGCGAGGTCGACTTTGACCCCGGCCGACAGATCGACTTTCTGCTCAACCGCATCACACCTCAGACCCGTCAGTTCGAGATCAAGCCTCGCATCGTCGAGGCTCTACGGCAGGCCGGCGAATCGGTTTACATCGAGATGGCCTATATCGGCGATCCGGAAGTCGGCAATGCGATTATCGAGGCGGCTCTTCGAGGTGTCGAAGTCACGATACTCTTCTCACGTGAAGCCAACATCGGCGATGACATCAACTGGCATGCTTTGCATCGGATCTGTCGCAAGGCACCGGTCAAGGTCGTGATCACCGACAAGATGGTTCATTCGAAGTTGATGCTCGTCGACGACCGTCAGGTCATCGCCGGCTCGGCCAACTTCTCGGTCTTCTCGATGCAGCGGGCCGTTGAGCTCGACGTTGTGGTCGACGGGTTGCCTGGGTTCCTGGAGTCGGTGCGGGTCGAGGCGAGGCGTCGGTTGGCCGAGAGTCACGCGGTGGAGTCGCCGGGTGGGTTGAAGTCGTACAACCGTCTGCTGGCAGGTCTGCAGCAGATACACCAGTGGTTGACGTGAGACCCCAACTCTAGAGCGTAATTCCTGCCCCGAACCCGATCGATTCGGGCACCTCGAGATGCCCGCCGACATACGCGGGCGGCTGCTTCAGCACATCCTCGGCATAGAGTCCCGGCCCCACCAGGTCACTGGCCAGGCTCAGGCCTCGAATCGACGCGGCCAATTGCACCTGCGCCCGGGTCCCCGGTCCCATCTCCACGGTACTCCCCAACAGCAAACCCACTTTGGCCGTTTCAGCCATTGATGCAATCTGCCGCGCCGGAAAGATCCCGCCACACCCGGTCGTCGCGATGTTGAAGACATCGAGAGATTCGTGGCGGATGTACTGCAGTGCATCATCGGCCGTGACCACGTGTTCGATCAGCCTCACGTCGACCTCACGGCGGACCGCGGCGATTTCGGCCGGATCGCGACCACCGACTGGAGTTTCGACGCCGTCGAGATCGAAACGTGCCAGACGCCGGATGTTGGTCACAGCCTGGTCACGATCCCAGCCCCCGTTGGGATCGATCTTGATACTGGCACCCGGCCCGGCCGTGTCTCGCATCACCGCCAGTCGTTGTTCGTCGAGGTCGATGTCGACTCCGACCTTCAGCTTGAACGCCGTAAATCCCTCAGCACACTTCTCGGCAATCTCCTCACGCAGCAAGTCCAGGTCATCGCGGATGAATGCGACCCAGGAGATGTGGATCGACCGGTGCCACTGCCCGCCCAGCAGGCGGCAGACGGGTGTGTTTGCCGCAAGGCTGAGGAGGTCGTAGCAGGCCATGTCGAGTCCGGCTCGGGTCAACCGGTGCAGCGACGAGCCCCCGATGCCTTCGGCGTCGGGGAACATCTCAGCCCACTCGGCATGATGGCGGGCGATGTCGATCGGGTCGCGACCGACCAGGGCTTCGGCGACCCGTTGTTGCCAGGCCTGCGGGTCGGGTACCTCGTCGGGCTCGATGTCGGAGATCTCGCCCCAGCCGGTGTGACCGCTGTCGGAGGTGGCACACAGGAACAGGAACGGAGACGCCTGGACCACCTCGCGTGCCCCGCCGCCCTCCTGGGCAATACGGGTGGCATAGCGACGTCGCACGTCAAACGGGATCAGCTTGACATCGGTGATTCTCACCTGGCACCCCCGTCTTTTTTCGTTGGCATGGGTGCCTTGATGCGTTTCCGCCAGTCGGTCATCAGCTCAAAGAGGCGAGCGGCCACCTGGGGTTCGGAATCGACCAGGTTTGTGGTTTCGCCGATGTCGCGGCCGGTGTGGTAGAGTTCACGTCGGCCATCCTCGAAGAACTCGATCAGCTTCCAATCGCCCAGCCGGACTGCGGCCGCGGGAGTCGTCCGCCAGGCGCCCCGGCGTCCGTACGCCTGCAGGTAGCCGGGGAAGTGCCAGAACAGAGGCCGTTGGGGCAGGTCCTTGCCCCGAAACAGGCCGGTGATGCTGACACCATCGCGGGGCTGCCCGGCCGGCAGGGATGCTGAGGCGATTTCGGCCAGGGTGGGATAGAAGTCGACGGTGATCACGGGCGTCGGGCAGGATGAGCCGGGCCGGGTGTGTCCGGGCCAGCGGACGATCATCGGCACGCGGATGCCGCCCTCATACAGCATCCCCTTGCCACCCTTCAGCGGGGCGTTGTCGGTGATGCCGTTGGGGAGTTGGCGGTCGGCTGAGGTGTAACCTCCCAGTCCGCCGTTGTCGGAGGTGAAGATGACGAGCGTGTTGTCGGCGATTCTCATTTCGTCGAGTGCGGCGAGGACTCGTCCGACTCCCGCATCCATCGTTTCGACCATCGCCGCGTACTTCGCGTTCTTGTGGCCTCCGGCGGTCTCTCGTTTGGCGTACTCGGCGGCCAGACGGGGCTTGGCCTGGATCGGTGTGTGGACGGCATAAAAGGGCAGGTAGATGAACAGCGGCTTTTCGGAAGATTGTCGGACATGCTGCCGGATCACGTTGGCGGCTTCGCTGCTGAGCCGATCGGTGAGGTGTTCGCCGGTGGGTCCATCCGTGAGTTGCGGGTTGCGGTAGGGCGAGAAGTAGCCGCCGCGGGGTGAGCCGGTGCGGTTGCCGCCGAAGTTGATGTCGAAGCCCTGCTGGCGTGGTCCGGCCGTCGGGGGCGGCCCCAGGTGCCACTTGCCGAAGTGGGCGGTGCTGTAGCCGACCGCCTGCAGCGTTTCGGCCAGGGTGACGATCTTCGAGTCGAGCACGGTCGTGTTCTTGGCTGGGACCAGTTTTCGGAGCCGGGCCTGACCGCGGGCACCGCTGCCGACGGTGTAGATGCCGTGCCGAGGTGAATACTGGCCGCTCATCAGGCACGCCCGGGTCGGGGCGCAGTTGGGACCGCAGGTGTAGGTGGCCGTGAACTTCATGCCCGAAGCGGCCAGGCGGTCCAGGTGAGGCGTGCGGTAGTAGCCGCTGCCGAAGCAGGCCAGGTCGCTGTAGCCCAGATCATCGGCAACGATCAGCACGATGTGCGGGGGTGCCGAGAGAGCCGGTGGGGCCAAGGTGGCGATCAGCAGCAGCAGGCGTGTGGGCATCTGCTTCACGGGGTCAGACGCCGCCCGTGGCGGGGCCTGACCCCTTTCCTTGAGCCGTGGTGATTGGAACAAAGGGTTCAGGCCCCGCCTTTGGACCGCGTTGGGTGGAGCAGGACTGTTGGTGGGCGGCGTCTGACCCCGGCCTATTTTCCGATTGTCAAAAGGTCAATTCCCTGGCGGTCTTTGCGGATCCGCAGTCGCAGGCCCCAGATCGCCGTCTTTTGCTGTTTGCCTCGCGGATCGTAGTAGACGACATAGATCGATCCGTCGGACAACTCGGTACCGATGGCGTAGACATAGACCGACCCGTCCAGCGGAAAGCCTCGATCGCGGGCCGGTGCGGTCCAGGTGTGACCGTGGTCGTCGCTGAAGATGACCTGCAACCCACCGGTACTGCCGTAGCCAAACAGGCAGACAATGGTGCCGTCGGAAAGCGTCAACAGGCAGGGTGCGACCATTTTGATCCCCGTCGCGATCGGCTTACTCCAGCTGCGGCCGTCGTTTTTCGAGAAGGCGAGTTCTCCGTTGGGTCGGGCGACCATCACGATCTGCCCGTTGGCGGCTCGGGTGATGGCGGGTTCATCGAGTGCACCGGTGGTGCCCTCGAGCCTCGAGACGAACCGCCAGCTCTTGCCCGAATCGTCGCTGCGGTAGATGCCCAGCTGCTCGGGACCGGTCCAGGTGTCCTTGCCGTAGGTGCTCAGCAGAATGCCACCATCGGGCAGCAGCACCGGTTTGCCGCACATCCGGTCGTAGTAGCCAAACGGCGAGGGCATGTAGACGGGTTTCGACCAGCTGCGGCCGCCGTTGGTCGAGCGGATCGAGGCGACTCGGCTGTTCTTGTTCCGGCCTTTGGGCGGCTTGTCGTAGCCGTACCAGTTGTCGATGACGAAGAAGACACAGACCAGCGTGCCGTCGTCGAGTTCGACGATCACCGGGTGCCGGTCGTCGCCGGGTGAATCGACGAGAGTGACCGGACGCGACCAGGTGCGGCCGTTGTCCGTTGAGCGGCACCAGAGTCCGCGGCCTCCGGTGGGTGCGTCGATCTTCGCGGGGAATCCTCCGCGGGTGTATTGTTCGAGCAGCGGAGGCTTGAGGTCGATGGGTGTGGGAAAGGAGACGTGCCAGTAGCCGGCCGAGAATGAAGTGAGCAGGTCACCGTTCTTGAGCTGGATGACCGATTCCCAGCCGACGAACCCGGTGCAGCCCTGGTAGGCGGGGTGTGTGTTGACGTCGGGCCCGGTGATCATCAGCCGCAACTTGCGGTAGTCGCCCCTCGAGCGATCTTTGACGACGCGAACCTCGAATTCCGCAGCGGCCGCGTCGCAGGCGGTGGCAAGCAGGAAGGCAGTGATCAGCAGCAAGCGTGGATTCGGCATGTTGGCTTGTAGGTCAGGCTGTGCCTGACAAGTCTCCAGATTCGACGGTGTCAAGGGGATCGGCGTAGTGTCCGATGCGTGTCAGGCACAGCCTGACCTACGTTTTGTCCGAGTCGGCGGAGATGAACGCCTTGAGCACGAAGCCGCTGATGATGCTCAGGGCGATGAGGCCCAGGAAGGGAAACGGGGCCAGTCTCGCCTCGAAACCGTGGGCGAGGTTGACACCGAAGATGGCCGAGAGCGTGGCCATGGGGAAGAAGAAGGCGACGAGCAGGTTGAGGCGGTGGGACGAGCGGGCCATCTGGTATCCGGATGCCGCCTGGGCCTCGGCCTGCAACGCGGTCGTGAAGCCCAGCGTGTTCTGGGCATCCTGGTAGGCGAGCTCGGCCATGCGTTCGATCTGGTTGGACCGGTCGCGGTAGATGATGATTTCGTCGACCTCCGAGAGCATTTCGCGAGCGTGTTGCAGGGCGGCGCGCAGGTTGCGAGTGGCCCGAACCAGCGGGGCCAGTGCGGTGATGTCGGCGTGCAGTTCGATGGCAGTCTCATCAGCCGGATCCCGCTCGTCGAGCTCCGCCACGGTCGTCTCGAACTCGGCCAGGTGGGAATCGAGCGAGCGGCAGGGCTTACCGGTGGAATGAGCAGACCAGGCTCCGCCGGGATCTCGCCAGAAGAATCTCCCGCCGCGTGCGGAGTGGTCATCGGCGGGTGGTGCGTGGAGCACCAGCAGCAGGTGGCCTTCGTGGACCATGGCTCGCTGGCGTCCGGCGGTGATTCCCAGCCGGTCACGGAAGATCTGAGGGATGTCCCAGGAGGAGGGCAGCAGGGTGGGTCCTGTAGGCATGCTGGAGTCTCTTCGAGGGCGAGTACCGGTTCCCGCCTGCGACGGATGCCAGTCCCCGAAACGGGTTGGTCAGTCTGAAGCGGCCACGTGGTTGCGTACGTGGGCGGCCACATCATTGAAGCATTGGATCATCAGGGTCACGTCGACGCCGTAGCAGATCCAGTCGAGGCCGTAGTCTGCCCACTGGGCGACCGATTCGGGGTTCGAGCCGATCGAGACCCCGGTGGCGACTCCGGCCGCCTTGGCCGCCTTGACCACCCGCTTGACCGCCTCCTCAACCGCCGGGTGACCCGGTTGGCCGCGGTGTCCCAGCGACGCCGAGAGGTCCATTGGTCCAAAGGCCAGGCTCGTCAGGCCCTCGACCGCCACGATCTCCTCGATGTTCTCCACCGCCGCGGCCTGCTCGATCTGCACCACCACGATGATGTTCTCATCCGCCTCGTCGCAGAACTCGACCGCATCGCGGCGTCCGTAGTCCAGCGGCCGCAGTGGGCCGAAGCCACGCTCGCCCGCCGGCGGGTAGCGGCAGGCCGAGACCGCTTTGCGGACGTCCTCGGCGGTCCGGATCATCGGGAAGATGATGCCGTCGGCGCCCAGGTCGAGCACCGGTTTGACCAGGACCGGGTCGTTCCACGGCACGCGGACCAGCGCCGCGGTGTCGGTGCCCTTGAGCGCCATCATCATCGTCTTGATGCTGTCCAGCGGTATCGAAGCGTGCTCGGTGTCGATCCACAGGATGTCGGCGTCCGGCCCCAACGCCTCGGCGGCCTGGGGGTCGGAGAGGCTGATGCAGGTGCCCAGGCACAATTGGCCACTGCGAATCTTCTCAACAAAGGGATGCATCGTTCGGGAAACTCCAGGAATCGGGTCGCGAAGCCACCAGCATACTCAACCCGAACCGCACGTGTCAGTCAGTCGCCTCGGTGGGTGCTAGCGAGTAGGATGCCGGTGCCAGGGGGTTGAAGATGTCGTTTTCGGGAGCACAAGCAGCCATGCGATCGATTGCCCGGTCCTCGTTTCAGGCCCTCTCGCTCATTCTCCTCGTCTCGCCGTTCTCGATCGCGGCCGAGCCTGTTGCCGAGCCTGTCACCGAGCCTGTCACCGAGCCTGTCACCGAGCCTGTCACCGAGCCTGTCACCGAGCCTGTCACCGAGCCTGTCACCGAGCCTGTCACCGAGCCTGTTGCCGGGGAGGTCGGTCCCAACGATTGGCCGTGGTGGCGAGGACCGGCTCGCGATGGGGTTGCTGTTGGCCCCGGAGCTGCAGTCAAGTGGTCGGCCACCAGCAACATTGCCTGGCAGGCCGAGGTGCCCGGTCGGGGCCATTCCTCGCCAACGGTCATCGGCTCACTGGTCGTACTACAGACGTCCAACGAGACCGCCAAGACCCAGTCGGTCGTGGCGTTTGACCGCAAGAGTGGCAAGCGGCTGTGGCAGACGACGATCAACCGTGGCGGATTCCCGACGCGGATCCACCGCAAGAACACTCACGCCTCACCCACCGTCGCCGCCGACGGAACCCGTCTGTTCGCCGCGGCCTACCACCACCAGGCGATCCATGTCACGGCGCTCGACATGTCCGGCAAGAAACTGTGGCAAAAACAGATCGGCCCCTTCCGTCCCGATGAGTACAAGAACGGTTACGCCGCCTCACCGATCGTGCATGGCAAGCACCTGATCGTATTGGCCGAGTGCGACGACAGCAGCACCATGGTGTCGCTGGAGCGGAGTAGCGGGAAACTGGCTTGGCGGATTGCGAGACCTGCCCGAATCAGCTACTCGTCTCCGATCCTCGCCCGAGTCGCCGGCCGCTACCAGGTCCTGATTCCCGGCTGCGATCGCGTCGCCGGTTTCGACCCCGACACGGGCAAGGGGCTGTGGGAGGTCCCGGCCACGACGATGGCCACCAGCGGCACGATGGTCTGGTACAAGGACCTGGTGTTCGCCAGCGGCGGGTTTCCCAAGGCCGAGACGGTCTGCATCAGGGCCGATGGTTCGGGAAAGATCGTCTGGAAGAACACTCAGAAGTGCTACGAGCAGTCGATGATCGTCCTGGGTGGCTACCTCTACGCGATGACCGATTCGGGGATCGTCTTCTGCTGGCGGGCGACCGATGGCAAGGTGATGT
>Ga0310122_10000867_pt1 | contig 19308 bp, 19 predicted proteins | sample CB6_Bottom_1051__FD_203503 | JGI IMG/M metagenome (GOLD analysis project Ga0310122, IMG submission 203503) | Marine microbial communities from Western Arctic Ocean, Canada - CB6_Bottom_1051 | ecosystem: Environmental > Aquatic > Marine > Oceanic | place: Canada: Western Arctic Ocean | collected...
GCTCGAGGCGTTGCGGGCTTGGAAGGGGCGCGACACGGATCAACCGATCTCGGTGCTCGTGCCGGACGCCCAGTCGCTCGAGGCCCTGGGTTTCGAGGTGCCGCTGCGGGCGCGCGAGTGGATGGACCGCCACTGGCCCGGCCCGCTCACACTGGTGATGCCCTGCCGGGGCGTGTTCGCCGGCGGCGTTTCGCGGGGGGACGGAGCCGTGGGCGTGCGCTGCAGTTCGCATCCGGCGGCGGCCGAGCTGGCCCGGGCGGCGCTCGACGCCGGGTTGGGGCCCATCACGGCCACCAGCCTGAACGCCAGCGGCGAAGCGCCGGCTCGGAGCCGCGCCGAGGCCCACTCTTTTTGCGCAGAACGGCGCGCGAGAGGAGAGGTTGCGCTCTATGCTTGCGACCGCGACGCCGGGGGGGCAGAGCCGAGTACGGTGGTCGACGTCTGCGGGGCGGAACCGCAACTCCTGCGCGTCGGCGCACTCGCGCCCCGGACCCTGGGCTTTGATGCGCCCGCCGAACCGAGATGACCGAGCGGCGGGGAGCCCCTCCTCTCATACCTTCCGCGACTGACCGAGGAAGATCGACGGAGTCGACCTGATGGCCCGAATCCAGCCCTTTCGCGCCCTTCGCTACGACGCCACCCGCGTCGATCTCGCCAAAGTGATCGCGCCACCCTACGACGTCGTGGCTCGCGACGAGCGCGGCGATCTCTACGACCGCAACCCCTACAACGCAGTACGCCTCGAGTTGACCCGTAGCCTCGAAGAAGAGGCGACCACCGACTACGCCGAAATCCGCCAGCGCCTCGAAGCGTGGCGGGAGGAGGGCGTGCTGGTTCGCGACGAGGATCCGGGGTTCTACGTGCTGCGCCAGACCTTCGAGGTTCCCGGCGTCGGGACCCTTTCGCGCGACGGGTTTTTCGGCGCACTCGGTCTCGAAGACTATGCGCGGCGCATCGTGCGCCCGCACGAGCGCACGCTGGCGGGCCCGAAGGCCGATCGCCTGCGGGTCCTGCGCGCCACCCGGGCGAATCTCTCTCCCATCTTCATGCTCTACGAGGACCGAGAGGATTTCCTCGCACCGATTCTCGCGGAGGCTCTGGCCGCGCCGGACGCGCTGGTGATCGATGCGGTCGGCGGTGTCCGGCACACACTTGCGCGGCTCACCGACTCCGAGGCGATCGCCCGCGTCGCGTCGTTCCTCGCGGAGCGGCCGTTGGTGATCGCCGACGGCCACCACCGCTACGAGACATCGCTGATCTATCGCGACGAGCGCCGGGGGGATGTTCCGGATCCAGCGGCGCCCTTTGAATCGACCCTCGTCTACCTCGCGAACGCCTTCTCTCGTGGCAGCCTGTTGCTTCCGATCCATCGACTGGTTCGCAAGGGGCCGGTACCCACTTCGGATGGGTGGGCGCGCGATCTTCCCGGGTGGTCCTGCGAGACGCTGCCGCTGGCTTCTGCCGATGACATCCGCGAAGCGCTCGAGACGCACCTGCTGCCGCACGCTGCCCAGCCGAGTTTTGCAGCGGACGATGGCAGCGGCGTGCTGCGAATCTTCTGGCGCGAAGAAGCCCTCGGCGAGCGCCTGATGGTTCGCCTCCTCGAAGAGGAAGTTCTGGCCCGGGCCTTTGGACTCGACGCCGATGCGATTCGCGACGGCGCGGTCGCTTTTCCAAAGAGCGCCGAGCGGGCGGCACGCGACGTGCGCGAGGGCGAAGGCGTCGTAGCGCTTTACCTGAATGCGCTGTCGCCGGAGGACGTGTTCCGCGTGACCGCGGAGGGCGCGGTGATGCCCCAGAAGTCGACCTTCTTCGCGCCGAAAATTCCGACGGGCCTGGTTTTTCGCGCGGACGAGATGGCATGATGCGCCGTCGCCGCAGTCAACCGACCGAAATGCGGCAGGTGGTGGCCCAGGTCCTCGACGATCTCGGGATGGAAGACGCTGCCAAGGCCCACCGACTGGCGCTGTGTTGGAAGCAGGCCGTCGGCCCCGAGGTGGCCGCGCACTGCGAACCGGTCGGCTTGCGGGGCGGGGTCCTCGAAGCGCGGGTCGATTCGTCGGTGTGGTCGCAGCAATTGCAGTTGCGCTCACCCGAAATTCTGGCGGCGTTGCGCCGTGAACTCGGTGAAGAGGCGCCGACGGCCCTGCGCTTCCGCGTCGGCTAAGCTGGGGCGACTTCCGGGGGAGGGCGGTCGAATGTGCCCGCCGTGGAAGCCTTCCGCGGCCCGGCGGCTCGAAATGAGAGGCTGAGATTGAGCGAGAGAGCGACGGCAAAAGGTGCCCCCGAACCGGGCGGCGACGCGGAGAGCGCGGGTTTTCACTGCGATTTCTGTGGGGACTTCGCTTCGAGCGTGAAGCGGGTGGCGCTCGATGGCGCCTACGAACGCCTGCGGACACCCCACAAGCCCCGCTTCGCCTGTGCCGCGTGCTCCGAGCGCAAGGAGCGCGAGCGCCTCGAAGCCGCCTCCGGTTGACCGAGTGACCCCGATTCCCTAGTTTCGGCAGCCGCTTAGCGCCCTGCCGGCTTGCACGGCCCGCCCGGGTCGTTCGCCGCGCAACACCGGAGCGGAGTCAATTGATCGATTCGCGTGCCGGGCCGTCTGGCCCTGCGTTCCGCGAGAAAGGATTCCTCGAAAGATGGTGAAGATCCGACTGACGCGAGTGGGGGCGAAAAAGCGACCCTACTACCGCGTGCACGCCATCGACTCGAGGAAGCGCCGCGATGGTCGCGCCCTCGAGTATCTCGGCGTCTACGACCCCAAGCCCGCCCCGGAAGTGATCGACCTGCGCATCGACGCGATCGAGGCCTGGGTGCAGAAGGGCGCGCAGTTGAGTGACACCGTGCGCAGCCTGATGAAGCGCCAGGCGAAGGCCCCGCGTCCGGTGGCCGAGCCCGAGGCACCCGCTGCCAAGGCTGCGGCTCCGACCCCGGTGGCCGAGGCGAGTCCCGAGCCGGTCGCTCAGCCCGAGGTCGCAAGCGAGCCTGAAGAGAGCACCGAGGCGACCGCGGAAACCGAAGACACCCCCGAGCCCGCGTCGGAAGCCACCGAATCGAATGCCGGTGAACCCGATTCGGATGCCGGTGAATCCGATTCGGATGCCGGTGAATCCGAATCGAATGCCGGTGAATCCGACTCAGAACCCGGCGAAGGAGCCTGACATGGCCGATTCCGAGAAAGAAGCCATCGAACTCGTCGAGTTCATCGCCAAGGCGATCGTGACCGATTCCGACGCGATCAAGGTCGTGGCGGCGGACGGGGGTTCTGTCCTCGAGCTCGAAACGACCGAAGCCGACCGCGGTCGCGTGATCGGCCGTCAGGGTCGCATCGCCAAGGCGATGCGTGCAGTCCTCGCCGCTTCGCGCAGCGGGGGCGACCGCAGGCTCGAAATCGTCGACTGAAGGGTCCGCGGGGGAGACGGTGGTGGCGCAGGCCGAGCGAGTTGTTCTGGGCCGGGCCGTCGGCGTGCATGGGCTGCGCGGCGAATTGCGCGTCCATTACTTCGGAGACGGGCCCGACAATCTGGCACGCCAGCCGGGCGTCTGGATGGCCGAGCCGTCCCACGAGAACGCGGGACGCCGTTTCACGGTGGTGGCGGCGCGTTCGGGCCGACCCGGTGAGCTTCGCCTGGCGCTGGCGGGCATCGAGACGCCCGAGGCGGCTCGCGAACTCAAGGGCCTTCTCGTGGTCGGTTCTTCGGACGAATTGCTGCCCCTCGACGCGGATGAATTCTACTGGCACGAGTTGATCGGTTGCCGGGTGGAGACCCAGGAAGGTCGAGAGGTCGGGGTGGTGCGCGAGATTTGGGCGACCGGGGCCCACGATGTACTGGTCGTGGAGCAGGGTGGCGGAGGCGATGTATTGATTTCGACCGCGCGCGAGATCGTGACGCGAATTGACCCCGCAGCGGGGTTGGTCGTGGTCGATGCGCTCCCTGGCTTGCTCGAGGACCCTGCGTCGTGATCCGGATCGACGTGCTGACGATCCTGCCGGGTCTCTTCGACTCGTTCCTGCGCGAATCCTTCGTCGGGGTGGCTCAGAAGAAGGATCGGCTGGTGGTGTCGGTGCACGACCTGCGGGGCTGGACCTCGGACCGCCATCGGACCGTCGACGACACCCCCTACGGGGGGGGGCCGGGCATGGTGATGAAGCCCGAGCCCCTGGTGACCGCGGTCGAGGAGCTGGTGGGCGAAAAGGGCCACCGCGAGGCTCACGTGCTGTTGACGTCGCCCCGAGGTCGCCGCCTCGATCAGGCGAAACTCGAAGAATTGGCAGGACGGGAACAACTGGTTATGGTGTGCGCCCGCTACGAGGGCGTAGACCAGAGGGCCATCGATCTGGCCATCGACGAGGAAATCTCCGTCGGAGACTACGTGGTCTCGGGAGGAGAGATTCCCGCCATGCTGATGATCGAGGGCATTGCACGCCTGGTTCCCGGAGTGCTCGGCAACCCGGAATCCATCGAAATGGAATCGTTTCAGAACGGGAGGCTCGAAGCCCCCCACTACACGCGACCCGCAATATTTCGCGGACAGGAAGTGCCCTCCGTTCTACGCTCCGGCGATCACGGAGCGGTGGCCGACTGGCGGCGCGAGCAGGCACATGAGATTACGAAGGAACGCCGCCCCGACCTGATCGAGGGCGCTTTCGGAGAGGAAGAACGATGAGGCGACTCGACTTCGTCGAAAAAGCAACGCTGCGCCGCGACCTGCCGCCGTTTCGCGTGGGAGACACGGTGCGGGTTCATGCCCGAATTCGCGAAGGCGAAAAGGAACGGATCCAGATCTTTGAAGGCGTCGTGATCCGGCGCCGAGGCGGAGGCATGCAGGAGACCTTCACCGTTCGCAAGATTTCCAACGGCGTCGGGGTCGAGCGCGTCTTTCCGGTGCAGTCGCCGACGGTGGCGAAGGTCGAGATCAAGAGCCGCGGACACGTGCGGCGCTCGCGTCTCTACTACCTGCGCGAACTGCGCGGCAAGAAGGCGCGGCTGCAGACGAAGGTGCGAAATCTTGCCGGGTTGCTCGCGGTGGAAGAAGAGCCGGAAGCCCCCGCCGAGGAGCCCGAGGCCGAGAGCTCGGAAGCGGCCGGGGAAGAGGGTGCAGCCACTGAGCCCGAAGCGGAAGGCGAAGCCTCCGCGCAAGACGACGCCAGCAGCGAAGCCGAGTCGAAGGACGACTCCAAAGCCGAGTCGAAGGACGAAGCCGGCTCCTGATCGCTCAGGCTTCCGAAGTCCCCTCGCGCCCGAAGTCGTCTTCGACACGGACGACATCGTCGAGTTCCGGGGTCGAGACCTCGATCAACTCGACGCGCTCGTCGACCGCCTCGAAGCGGTGTCGGCGCCCGGTGGGGACCCGCCGACTCGATCCCGGCGGCAGATCGTGGATCTCGAGTTCGCCGGTGTCGCTCTCGAGGTGGAGCCGCAGGATCCCTGCCAGCACCCGGATCGATTCGTCCTTCCGCTCGTGGTACTGCAGCGAGAGCCGCTTGCCGGGCTCGATCACGATCAGCTTCCCGACGTAGCGCTCGGTCACGGCCCAGATCTCTTCGAACCCCCAGGGCTTTTCCACGCGCTTCACTTCATCGGCCATCTTGGGCTCCTTCTTCGAGTCCGGTGAGATTACCCGATCGGCGCAAATCGGACCTCAGTCGCCAGCATCGAAGGCGGCCTCGATGTGGCGGAGTTGCCAGTGGGGGGCGCCCGCATCGGGGCCGGGGGTGACGTCGCAGCAGATCACGTCGAAGCGCACTCGCGCGAAGCGCTGCGGCTGGTCAAAGAGCCAATGGCGGGCTCCTCGGACGATCCGAGCTCGCTTTCGCGCGTCGACGGCTTCCTCGGGGAGGCCGTAGCGCCGACTGCGACGGGTCTTGACCTCGACGAAGACGACGAGCCTGCCGCGCGATGCGATCAGATCGATCTCGACTCCGCCGCAGCGGATGTTTCGGTCTCGGATGCGGTACCCTCGTTCTTCGAGGTATGCCGCGGCACGCGTTTCGCCCTCGGTGCCGAGAACGCGACGATCGTCGGACATGGACGGGTACTCTCTTCGGGACCGAGAGGACGCCAGTTTAGCCGATGGGCACGCTCTACGTCGTCGCGACTCCGATTGGGAACCTCGAGGACGTGACCCTGCGTGCGCTCCGGGTGCTGGGTGAGGCGGATCTCGTATGCGCCGAGGACACGCGCCGTACCCGCACCCTGCTTTCGCGGTTCAATCTCGAGGCGCGGCTGCTGTCGCTGCACGCCCACAACGAGGCATCCAAGGTGGCGAAGGTGCTCGAGGTCCTCGAAGGCGAGGGCCGGGTGGCGCTGGTTTCGGACGCGGGGATGCCCCTTTTGTGCGACCCGGGGCAGCGCCTGGTGGCGGCCGCCATCGAGGCGGGCTTCGTCGTCGAGACGGTTCCCGGCCCGTCGGCGATCCTGGCTGCGCTTTCGATTTCGGGGTTAAAGACCCAACCCTTTACCTTCGTCGGATACCTGCCCCGGCGCGAAGCCGCGCGCCGCACGCTGATCGAAGCCCACCGCGACCGCCCGGAAACCCTGGTCTGCTTCGAGTCGCCGCGCCGTGTCGCAGGCGCACTGGCCGATCTGCGCGACGTGCTGGGCGCGCGCCGTGCCTGCGTGGCGCGCGAACTGACGAAGCTCCACGAAGAAACGGCCCGCGGTGATCTTGCGGAACTCGCTGCGCGCTTCGAGGGCGATCAAAAGGGCGAGTTTACGTTGGTGATCGAAGGGGCGAGCCGGGGCGAGGGCACACTCGATTGGCCCGAGGTCGAGGCGCTGATCCGCGATCTACTCGCCGCGGGCGATCGGCCCCGCGAGATCGCGGCCGAACTCGCCGCCACCACCGGGCAGCCGAAGCGCGCCCTCTACGCCCGCGCGGTGGCCCTGCAGGCAGCGCTGTGAGGCTCTCGCATCTTCCTCGGCTCGTGCGCACGCTCCGCCACCTGCGTCCGGGGCAGGCTCTGTGCCAGTTGCGGCACGTACTGCGCCCCGGGGTCGCGCAGAAGAGCGCGGCGGGGCCACTCGAATGGGGGGGCGAGACGGCGACGGTTTACTTTGCGCCCGCGCCACGCCACGCCTTCGGCGACGGCCATCGGGTCGAGTTGCTAAGCCGTGAGGTCGTCTTCGGAAAGAGCGTCGACTGGGACCACGAAACCGAGGGGCCGCTCTGGGCTTTTCACCTCCACCAATTCGATTGGCTGCGCAGCGCAGCCGCTTCGCCGGGGCGGCGAGTCGAATTGATGCTCGATTGGATCCTGCGGCACCGACGGGGTGTGGGATGGAGTCCGCATCCGACCTCGCTGCGTATTCTCTCGTGGGGGAAGCTGTTGCTCGAAGAGGGCGCGCTCGAAGCCTCGCCCGGGCAGCGCGAGCGCATCGTGGCCTCGTTGGCGGACCAGGCCGAGACCCTCGCCGCGAACCTCGAAACCCGACTCCAGGCGAACCACCTGCTTTCAAACCTGCTCGGGGTGGTCTTCGCGGGGATGCTTCTGCGCGGGCCCGCGGCGGATCGCTGGCTCGGCCTGTCGGCGCGCTTCCGGCGCGAACTGGCGCTGCAGATCGGCGCCGATGGCAGCCACCAGGAACGCAGCCCGATGTACCACGCGTTGCTGCTCGAAAACCTTCTCGATCTCCTCTCCCTGTGCCGTGCCGCCCACGAACGCGCACCGGCGGGGCTCGAGGAAGACCTGGCGGAGCGAGCCGCGGCGATGCGCGGGGCCCTCGAGGTCTGGATGCATCCCGACGGCGAGATTGCGCTCTTTGGCGATTCGGCCTTTGGCATCGCCCAGCCGCCCGCACAGCTCTACGCCTACGCCGACGCCCTCGGGGTTTCGGCGCGGAAGCCCGCCACGCCGGGCTGGCTTTCGGACGCTGGCTTCGTGCGTCTCGAAGCGGGCGATTTCAGCCTGCTGGCATCGCTTTCCGGGCCGCAGCCCGCCCACCAGCCCGGGCACGCCCACAGCGACGCCCTGGCCTTCGAACTCTGCATCGGGGCGCAGCGCATCGTGACGGATACCGGCGTGGCGGAATACCTCCCGGGACCCCTTCGCGATCTCTCTCGCGCGACCCGCGCCCACGCCACGCTCGAAGTCGCGGGCCACGACCAATGCGAGACCTGGGCCGCCCACCGGATCGGCGGGCGCCCCCGGGTGGACGTCGAGGGGATCGGTGTGCCGGCGGCTGCGGTCGCGACCTGCGCCGGCTGGTCGACCCCCGGCTCGGTCCATCGCCGACGCTTCGACGTCTCGGAAGGCGCGGTGGAGATCCACGACGAGCTTCTGGGGCGGGCCTGCGCGGTATTGATCTCGTTGCCCCTCGCGCCGGGCCTCCAGCCGGAGCTGAGATCCACCGACTCCGGTCCCGAAGCCCGCATCCCGCTGCCGGGGGGCCGCGCCCTGCGCATCGCGCTGCCGGCTTCGGCCCGTTGGCGTGTCGAAACCGAAAAGTACTTCCCCGAGTTCGGGAGCGTCGTTTCGCGCGCCGTGCTGCGGGGGCAGGACGATGCCTTCGAGCGTGGTTGCACGCGCTTCGAAGTCGAGTCCGACGCGTGACGCAGCACGGGCATCTCGCTGGCGTTTCGGCCGTGGGGTATCCTGTAGGCCGCGAGACGGCACCGGGTTGCGGGGATCCGATGGCTCGCGACCGATGGGGGTCGCCGAGATCGTGACTTCGACGACTTCAGCGGGTCGCGCTGGGCTGCTGGTGGTCTTCTCGCTGGGGCTCAGTCTGGCTTTGCTGGCGCTCCTCGAGGGGGGTGCGCGCGTGGCGGGGCTCGGTGGCGAGCGCATGTCGCGGCTTCCCTACCAGCAGGTCTACCTGCCGTCGCTGCTGCCCGCGACCGGCCCGGACGGCGAGGCGCTGCTGCGGACCGGGGACGTCCGGATGTGGCGCCAGCAGATTCGGGCGGAGAAACCCGAAGCGGGCCTGCGCGTCCTGGTCTTTGGTGCGTCGGCTTCCGCCGGTCTCGGCTTCTCGCCCAACGCGGCCTTCGCGCGCCCGCTCGAGCGCATCCTGCAAGAGGCGCTCCCGGGGCGCCGGGTCGAGGTGCTCAACCTCTCGATCGTGGCGCTCCCGGCGAAAAGCGTGAAGCAGCTCCTCGACGATGCGGCGCACCGCTATGACCCCGATGTGCTGATCGTCTATTCCGGCAACAACGAGTTCATGGAAATCCATGCCGAGCGCTACCAGGAACTCCGCGGCGGGTTCGCTTCGCGCCTACGCGATCGTTTGATGGGCCTGCATCTGGCGCGCTTCCTGGTGAGGCTCTTCGAGGGGCCCGTGCAGGCGCCCTCGCTGGCCCAGCAGGACGTGTCCCAGGCGGACGTGCGGCAGGCCGAGCGAACGATCATCCAGGAGGTGGAGATCGGCGAAGACGAGCGCGGCCGGATCATCGACGAGTACGAGGGGCACCTGCGGGAGATGGTCGCTTCGGCGCGGTCGACGGAAACGCCGATCGTGCTCGCGACCGTCGCCTCGAATTGGCGCTGGCGCGGGCTTCGCGATCTAGCGGATGGGTGGGCGCGCGAAGAGGCGGGCCCGGGGTCGGAGGAGCGCGAGGCGGTCCTGTTGCGCGCCCGCGCGAAGCTCAGCGCCAGGATCCCCACGGCCTCCCAGGAGGAACGCGCCGAAGCGCTCTATCGCCGCGCGGTGGTACACGAGGCGCTCGGGGACCTTGCGAGCGCGCGTTCCGATTACAAAGCCGCGAAGGATGCCGATCCCCACCTGCGCCGGGCGCTTGGCGCGGGGAACGAGCGCGTGCGCGCTGTGGCAAGCGAGGCGGGCGTCCCCCTGGCGGACATCGAGGCGCTGCTCGCGGCGGATGCAGCGTCCGGGGTGATCGGTTTCGAATCCTTCTACGACAACGTCCACTTCACGCCGGAGGGGGCGCTTCTCGTCGCGGCAGAACTCTTCCGGGTGATGCAGGCCGAGGGCCTGCTTCCGCCGACCCCGAAATTCTCGGTCCTGGGTTGGCTGGCCCGCGAAGCAGAACGCCGCGGCGAACTCGACGCGCTCAGCGCCGGCGACTGGATGGGCTTTGGTTTCGACCGCAGTCGAATCGCCCTTCGGGATCCGTGGAAGTACGACCGTCTGAAGGATGAACTCGACACGCGGATCGCCGCCGACCCCACCGATTGGCGCGCTCTCGCCTACCGGGGGAATATCTTCGTTCATCGTATCGGCGGCGCGGCGGCGGCGCGCGAGGATTACGCGGCGGCGCTAAAGATCGAAGACAACGCCGAGGTGCGAGCCAACTCCGAAGGCTTGCGGCGAGCAGCGGAGTGAAGAATCTGGGACCGACGAAACGGGGACGGGTTTTCTTTTTTTCCTTTTCGGCCCAAGCTCCGCACGCTGCGGCATGATTCCCTTCGAAAAGGAAAAAAAGAAAAAAGAAAACCCGTCCCCGTTTCGGACCTTTTTTCGGCAGCGCGCCGACTGCTAGGATGCCCGCATGAGTGAAGGTAAAAAGCAGAGCGAGAAGGACTACCACGAGTCTTTCTACCAGCGCGACGAGCCGCTTCCGGAGATCACTGTCGAGGGTGTCGAACGAAATCTCCTGCGGCCGTGTTACGAGGGAAACGGCGACCACTATTCAGAGAATCGCGGCGCCTTCCACCAGTTGATCCGGCGCTACGGCGGCTGGGAGGGGAAGCGCGTCCTCGACTACGCCTGCGGCTTCGGCGATTTCGCCGTCTACTACGGCCTTACCGGCGCGGCCCGGGTGGATGGTTTCGATATCGCGGAAACGGCGATCGAACTCGCGCGCGAGCGGGTGGAGCGCCAGGGGTTGGCCGACCGCGTTCACCTCGAGCCGATGGATGCGAGCGCACTTCGCTACGAAGACGATTCCTTCGACCTGTTGATCGGTCACGGCGTCATCCACCACGTGATCAAGTACCCGCGCATCTTCGAGGAGATGCACCGGGTGCTGCGGCCCGGGGCACGTGCATTCTTCGTCGAGGGGTTGGCCGACTTCCCCCTCTGGAAACTCCATTGGAAGATCAAGGGGGAGGTGCCCGAAGGAGACGTCCCGATCTTTGCAAGCGAGATCCGTGAGAAGGCCGCGCACTTCAGCGACGTTCACGTCGAGGGGGACACCTTCTTCCACAGCGCGAAGCGCTGGATCTGGCGCGCGAAGCCGGGTCCTTTGCGACGCGGAATTTTGCGCACGACCCACGGTATCGACCGGGCACTCTTCCGGGTGTTCCCGCCCTTGCGCCGCTGGGGTTCGTTCTCCTACCTCGTCCTCACGAAGTAGGCGTCGAAGCGCTCGGCTCGAAGCCGGCGCCCCGCAGTGCCTCGCGCGAGAAGCCCGCGCCATCGCTGCCGGAATCCTGGGCATATACGCGGCCCGCCGGGCCGACCTGGCAGCAAACGGCTTTGAGCAGTGCCTGCTGGGTGGCGTTCGAGGTGCGGCCCCTGGGCCGCACGCAGACCCCGGTTTTGTCGCCAGAGAGATTGCGCAGCCACAGCGACTTGCGCGGGTCGCCCTCGAAGGCGTGGGGGGTCCAGCCGGCGTGCTGGCGCTCGTGGAAGAAGGCGCGGTCATGGCGCGAGAGCGGCCAGATCGTGTCTTCTGTCGCCAGGAAGCGCGAGAGGGGTACCTGCGCCAACACCTCGCTTGCGCTCGGTGAGCCCCCCGATGTCGTCCAGGATGAACCGTCTTCAATCGCGGGTGCCCACTTCGCGGGTCGGTCGCCCGCATGAAGGGCGCTACGGGCCCGGCGGAACTGGACGCGCGCAGCCTGGGCGCGGTCGCGGAGCGAACCGCGAAGGCCCACGTTGACGAGCCTATTCCAGGCCCCTTCCAGCGTCGGCGACGAGCGGATCCCCGACTCGAGGGATGCCTGGAAGAGAGTCATCGAGAGGCGCCGGGGGGTCGCGTAGAGTCGTGCCAGCGCTTCGGTGGCGGTGGCGAAGCGGTACTTGTAGTCCTCGTCGCCGAGGCCAAAATCGAGGCAGGTCTCGCCGTGCTCTGCCATCCAGAGAACGAGGTTCCGGATCAGCACGGTCGCGGCGGAGGAGCGGTCGAAACCCGGCGAGTGCGCGATCCGGTGATACACCAGTCGGTCGCCCGCGCGTAGCACCACCGCCATCGCAATGCGCCGCTCGCCCACGCGAATCGCGAATCGAAAAAGCGACCCGTCGCTGCAAAAGGCCCGCAGCATCTGCTCGAAGTCGAGTCGAGCCGATGCCTGAACGAACTCCGAGGGAGTGGGGGTTCGCGCCCAGCGCCACTCGTGCGCGTCGCAGAAATCCTCGACCCAGGCCTCGAGATCCGAAGCGTCACCGAGAACCTCGAAGGCGTAGCCTTCGGTCTTCGACAGCCGATTCGCATAATTTCGCAGGCTCTTGCCGCGAACGTGGGCAGCCAGGCGCTCGGCATGGTCCGGTCCAGCGGCTTCGACCAGCACCGGGTCTGCGAGCGCATCGAAGCAGCGCGAAGACCAGCCGGCAGCCTGGAGCGCCGACTGCGCGGCTTCGCGAGTGGCGTCCCACGCCGGCAGGTTGGCGAGATAGCAGCTGGCGGGGGCAGTCTCGATCAGCACCCGGCCCAGGCCCTCGGCGAGTGAACTCGCCGGAACGTCTCGCGCGTAGAGGGCGGAGCCGTGGTCGCAGAGGCGGCCCTGGAGGAACTCGAGACGCTGCGAAGCTCGGAGCACCAGGGGCCACAGGGCCCGGGGCCTACCGTCCGCGTCGGTGCCGAGCGCGGCCAGCGGTCGATCGCCGGCGGCAGTGGCCTCGCGGGCGAGAAGCGCCAGGACCGAAGGCGAAGCGAAGGGGCTCGGGTGGAGGGAATCGGGCCAGGGACCGCGCGCCGCCGGGGCGGTGCTCGCCTCTGCGGCCGAGACGAACCAGGCCTCGCCCTCAAAGAGTTCCCAGCTCAACACCCTGGGCGCTCGGTTTTCGGCAAGGGATCTCCCGAGCGTGGCCCGGGTCGCAGCGAGCGCAGCCAACCCGGAATTCCCGAGAGCTGTGCCACCATCGTATCGACCGAGGCATCGTCGCTCACGCCGGTGATCTTGAGACGATAGGGGTCGCTGCCGGGCCGCGTCCAGCCGACCTCGATGCTGCGGGCCGAGCGATAGCCGGCGCGGCGCACGGCTTCGACCTCGCGCTCCCCGAAATTTCCATTCGGGTACGCGAAGTGGTCACACGCGCGCCCGGTGAGTGCTTCGACTTCCCGCTTCGAGACAGCAACCTCGGTTTCGAGGGTGGTTTCGTCGCAGCCGGGAAGGATCGGGTGGAAACGCGTGTGCGAGCCGAAATCGACGCGATCCGCGATGGCGTCGAGATCCTCGCGGGAGAGTGCCTCGGGCGATCGGTCGCTGCCCTCCTGCGTGACCTTGAAACTCCAGTCCCGCGCAAGGCGTTTCTGCAACTCGGCCCACGGGAGCCGCTTCAGTGCCTCGACCTCGTCGAGCGGCATGGCGTAGAACCAGAAGCCACGTTGGGTCCCGACGATCTGCGTGCAGAGAAAGATTGTCGGTCGCAGTCCGTAGGCCTCGGCAATCGCGACAAGCCTTCGGTTGCGCGCGTGCCCGTCGTCGAGGGTGACGACCAGCGGGCGATCGGGGAGGCTCGACCAGTCTTCCGCGTAAAGTGCGTCCACCACCGCATCGAGGCTCACGAAGTTGTAGTGCCGCGCGAGGAAGCGAAGGTGCGCCTCGAAGGTCTCCGGATCCGGGTCGTGGTAGAGCATGATCGAGGCCCGGCGCCTCGCCCAGACCCGGCGGATCAGCCAGGGAAGGCCGCTGTAGCGGATCGCGCGCCCGGCGAGCCCCTGGCGGCTCACTTGAGGATCTCCAGTAGGCCGGCCTCGTCGAGCACGGCGACCTCGAGTTCGCCCGCCTTCCGGAGTTTGGACCCGGGGTCCGCCCCGGCCACGAGGTAGTCGGTCTTCTTCGAAACGCTTCCCGTGACGCGTCCTCCGGCGGCTTCGATCCGCTCGCGCGCTTCGCTGCGCTTCAGATTCAGGAGGGTCCCCGTGAGGACGAAACTCTTTCCCGAGAGGGGGCCGTCTTCGATGGGGGCGGCCTCAGCACGAACCTCCCAGCGCACGCCAAGCTCCCGGAAGCGCTCGGTCTCGGCGCGGTTGCGAGGGTCGCCAAAGAAGCGTGAGACGCTTTCAGCGATCACCGGCCCCACACCGGCGATGGCCGCAAGGGTGTCGACACTGGCGCTGGCCAGCCGGTCGAGATCCCCAAAGCGCTGGGCCAGCAACCCCGCCACGTTGGTTCCGACGTGGCGAATCCCGAGCCCGATCAGGAAGCGCGCCAGCGTGGTGTCGCGGGCGGCTGCCAGGCTTGCGACGAGATTCTCGGCCGATTTCTCGCCCATGCGGTCGAGTTCGCCGAGGGCCACTGCGTCGAGTGCAAAGACATCGGAGAGTCTCGACACGGTTCCACGCTCGACCAGTTGATCGATCAGTTTCTCGCCGAGGCCCTCGATGTCGAATGCGCCTCGGCTCGCGAGGTGGCGCAGGTTGGTCTTTAGCTGGGCGGGGCAGTCGAGATTTGGGCAGCGCGTGACCACCTCGCCTTCGAGGCGCACGGTCTGTGCCTTGCACACCGGGCAGCGCTTCGGGAGCCGGAAGCGGCGGGTCTTCGCGGGGCGCTCCTCCGGGATCACGCCCACGATCTGCGGGATGACGTCGCCCGCGCGCTGAACCACGATGGTGTCTCCGATCCGAACGTCCTTGCGGTCGATCTCGTCCTGGTTGTGCAGCGAAGCGTTGGAAACGGTGACGCCGCCGACGCTAACGGGGGTCAGCTTGGCCACTGGGGTAAGGGCTCCCGTTCGGCCGACCTGTACTTCGATGGCCTCGACCCGGGTCCGCGCTTGTTCGGGTGGGAATTTCATCGCGATGGCCCATCGCGGCGAGCGAGCGAGGTTGCCCACCTCGTCTTGCTGGTCGAGTCGGTTCAACTTGACCACGCTGCCGTCGCATTCGACCGGTAGGTCGTTGCGGCCGCGGAGGAGTTCTTCGTGGTAGCGCGCCACTGCGTCGATGCCTTTTTTTGCAGCGGATTCGGGCGAGACCGCGAATCCGAAGTCGGCGAGGCGACCGAGGATCTCCATCTGGCTCGCGACGCCGAGGGCAGCGGGGTCGGCGACGGCGTAGGCGCGAAACTCGAGCGAGCGCAGGCGTCTGCGGTCGACCTGGTGGAGCTGGCGCAGCGCGCCCGCCGCGGCGTTGCGTGGGTTGGCGAAGGGTTCCTCGCCGGATTCGATGCGCGCGGCGTTCAGGCGCCGGAAGGGCGCCTTGGGCAACACGATCTCCCCGCGGACCGAAAGCGTCGGGGGGACGCTTTCGAATTCGATGGCCAGCGGAATCGAGAGCACCAGGCGCAGGTTCGCGGTCACGTCCTCGCCCCTGGACCCGTCACCTCGTGTGAGCCCGGCCTCGAGTTGTCCGTCGCGGTAGATTAGTTCAATCCCCGCACCGTCGAGCTTCGGCTCGCAGGCGTACTCGATCGGCTCGTCCTCGCGTCCGAGTTCTCGCCGGACGCGCTGGTCGAAGGCCTGCAACTCGGCCTCGCCGAGCGCGTTGTCGAGCGAGAGCATCGGGGCGAGGTGTGCGCGGCTCTCGAAACCGGCCGCGGGGGGGGCGCCCACCCGCTGCGTGGGAGAGTCGGAGCGGGCGAACTCGGGAAACCGGGTTTCGAGCTCGCCCAACTGGCGCAGCAGGCCGTCGTAGTCTGCGTCGCTGATCACAGGGCGATCTTCGAGGTAGTAGAGCCGACCGTGGCGGTCGAGCTCCCGGCACAGCCGCGCGATCTGCTCGCGTGCGTCTTTTTTGCCCGAGGGCGCCAAGACCCATCTGCTCCAGCGTAGAGGGGCGTTAAAGGGAAACGCGAGTCGCGACGATAGAGACTCCGAGAGCGCCGCCAGGCGCCTCTCGCCAGTTGAAGGAGCTTACCACGCCCGCCCGGGAGCCGTTCTCCGGGCTGGGATTCAGAGGGTCCGCCCTGAGGAGTGGATTCGCTTCCCGAGTCCAGTTCGCAGAGCCGGAAAGAAGGGGTTCGAAGGGGGTTCGAGCTGTCAATCGCAATTCGGTCCATAGGCGAGATTCCCCAAGGGGATTTCGTGGCACTCGCCGAGACGGTGCACGAGGGCGTCGCGCTGTGTCGGAATGGCTGCGTGGCGTGGGCCAATTCGCGGCTTGCCAAGAGCAGCGGCCACACTTCTGCAAAGGCCCTGGTGGGCTTGCACTTTGCCGAGCTGTTTCGCGACACCGGCTCGGGTCTGCCTCGGTCCGAGAGCTGGCGTGAGCTCGACTGCGCCCTGCGCACTTCGAATGGCCGGGATCATGCGGTGCGGCTGCAGCGGGTCGAATTCGCGGACGAAGGCCGCAGCGAACTCTGGGTGGTATCCGATGCGGACGCCTCGAAGCCTCGGCCGCTCGAATCGGAACTCGACGAATTGAAGCGCCGCCTCAAGTACCAGGCGAACCGCCACGAAGAACTCCTGGGATTCGTGGCCCACGAGCTGCGAAGTCCGCTCACCTTGATCGCCGGCTACAACCAGCTGCTGCTCTCGAGCGACGAAGTCGAACTCGGTGCCGAGCAGCGTCGCTTTCTCGATGAGAGTTCGCGCAGCTGCCGCAAGATCGGTGCGATCCTCGAGCGCCTGTCGGAGGAAGCGCAGACCGGCGCTTCTCCGTGCGAGAGCGTTCGTTTCGAAGTGGCGTCTCTCGAAGACACCCTCACGTCGGCCCTTCTGCGGGTCGATCCGCTGCTCACGCGCTGCGGCGTGGAGGTCCTGCGCTGCCTCGACCCGCGCACGGATCGTTTTCGATTCGATTCGTCTCGAATCGAGCAGGTCTTCGTGAACCTGCTCGAGAATGCGGCGAAATACGCGGGTAATCCCGGGTTCGTCGAGATCTCGAGTTGCACGCTCGAGCGAGGCGGCAAGCGGTTCGTCGAAATCTCGCTGTTGGACAAAGGCCCCGGAATCGCAGAAATCGATCGCGAACGCGTGTTCGAATCGGGTGTTCGGCTGATTTTCGGGAACTCCGAGCCCGGTTCCGGCCTCGGTCTTCATATCAGTCGACGCATCGCGCGCGCGCATGGAGGGGATCTGAGAGTGATCGGCCACACAGGTCGAAGTGCCGGGACCGTCGCTACCGGAAGCGTCTTCGTGATGAGCCTTCCGCTCGAGACGAATTGCGCGAACAACGGGAGTGGGGGGTGAGGATGCCCTGCGAATCCGCGACGCGCGGGGAAGAGGGTGCCACCCGCGACGCGCGGGTGCTCGTCGTCGACGACAGCCAGGGGGTGCGTTCCTATCTCGCCGAGTTGCTCGAGAAGGACGGCTGGTCGGTGGATACGGCGGAGAGCGGCCGCTGTGCCCTTCACCTGCTTGACGCCGGAGCGAACCCCGATGTGGTGCTCCTGGGCCTCTCCTCCGAGGGGCGCAAGACACTGGCAGCGCTGCGCCGGCTGCATGCCGACGTGCCCGTGGTGGTGATGTCCGTTGAAGCCGATGCTGGCACCATCGTCGAGGTGATGCGGCTCGGTGCATCCGATTACCTGACCAAGCCCTTCGACGAAGGCACACTGGCCGGGATCCTTGAGCGGCTGTTCGAACGCCGGCGCGGCGATCGCCCGAATGCGCCGCCGGCAGAGGCGACCGACGGCCCTATCGTCTGGCGAGGTGCGGCGATGCAGCGCATCCGCGCAATGATCGACCAGGTCTCCGACACCGACGTGACGGTGCTGATCCAGGGCGAGAGCGGCGTGGGCAAGGAGATTGTGGCGCGCCGGGTGCACGACCGGTCCCGCCGGACAGCGAAGCCCTTCGTCAAGGTGAATTGCGCGGCGCTACCGAGCGACCTCCTCGAGAGCGAACTTTTCGGGTATGAGACCGGTGCCTTCACGGGTGCGAACGCGCGAAAGCCCGGGCGCTTCGAATGGGCCGACAAGGGGACGATCTTTCTCGACGAAATCGGCGAGATGTCCCCGAAGCTCCAGGCAAAGCTGTTGCAGGTGCTCCAGGACGGCGAATTCACCAGGCTTGGCGGAAATCGCGAAGTGCGGGTCGACGTTCGGGTGGTCTGCGCCACGAACCGGGTACTCAAGGAGATGGTGGCGGCGGGGGAGTTTCGCGAGGACCTCTACTTCCGGCTCAACGTCGTTGCCATCGATATTCCGCCGCTGCGCGAACGCCGCGACGAAATCCTCCCGCTCGTCGAAACCTTCCTGCAGCGCTACAGCACGAAATACGGAAAGGCCTGGAAACCGATCTCCCCGGAATTGAGTTCCGCCTTCGAGGGCCACGGCTTCCCCGGAAACGTTCGGGAACTCGAGAACCTGGTGAAGCGCCTGGTGATTCTCCAGAGCGAAAACCTCGTCTTCGCCGATCTCGGTGTTCTCACGGGCACTTCGAGCGGGTCCTACCGCCTGATGCAGGTGATCAAATCGGTCGAAGAGAGCGCGGGCGAGATCTCGCTCCGTGAGGTCGCGCGCAAGGTGTCGCTCGAAGCCGAGCGCGACGCGATCGACCGAGTGCTTCGGCGTACCGGCTGGAATCGGAAGCAGGCGGCCAAATTCCTCAACGTGAGCTACAAAACACTCCTCCAGAAAATCCGGGAGTGTGGCCTCCAGCCCGACGCATAAAGCAGTCGAGCCCCCGGCCCGAAGCCCTCGTCGATGATCTACACCACGACGCGTTGGATTCTCGCCTTCGTCGGGGTTTCCCTCGCTCTGACCGAAGTCGTCGCGTTCGACCTCGGCTTTCTGGTCTTCAGCCTCAACAAGGCCGCCACGGCCGTGCTGCTCGGCTGGGCTGCGTTCTTCTGGCTGGCTACGCGTCGCGGTTACCCGCGCGACCGCAAGGCGCCGTGGGTCGTGGCCCTGGGCACAGCCTTCCTGCTCTCGGTGATCATGGGCTGGTTCAAGGGGACGGGCCTTGAGCAAGTGATCGTTTCCCTGATCGCGCTGGGTTCGGTGATCCTTTTCTACTTCCTGTTGGTCTACGTGACGATCGATTTCCGGTCGGTCGATTCGCTCCTCGTCGGTTTTTTGGTCGGCGTTTCCATCGGCTCGCTCTCGGTTCTGCTCGGCTACCAGGAGGGCGCAGAAGATCGAACCGGGGGCCTCGCGGGTGATCCCAACCATTTTTCCTACGAGGCGGCCGTGGGGATCGCGGTCGCATTGATGTACTTCACCCGGACGCACTCCAAGTGGATTCGGGCCCTGCTCGCGGGCTTTTTTCTCCTCGCATTGATGGGGATCATGGCGAGTCTCTCGCGCTCGGGTGCGCTCGTGGCCGGGCTGGTCATTGCCTTGTGGATGATCCGTTT
>Ga0310122_10000869_pt1 | contig 19280 bp, 15 predicted proteins | sample CB6_Bottom_1051__FD_203503 | JGI IMG/M metagenome (GOLD analysis project Ga0310122, IMG submission 203503) | Marine microbial communities from Western Arctic Ocean, Canada - CB6_Bottom_1051 | ecosystem: Environmental > Aquatic > Marine > Oceanic | place: Canada: Western Arctic Ocean | collected...
CGAAGGCTGTCAATACTCACAAGCAGGACGTTGGGTTTGTCGTCGTAGGCCCGACGTGGAGTTGGCCCCGGATCGCCCACGCAGCCGGCCGCGCAGGCCACGCCCAGGGCCAACAACAGGACGGCGGCGCGCGCGCTCAGCCCGCGCTTGAACAACGCTGCAGTCACGACTCTCACGGCGGCGACTGTAGCTAAGGACGGGCCATACATCTAACCTGTACCCGCTATGCAGGTCACGATGATGATGTCGGGCAGGATCGCCGCAGCGCTCGTCGCCGCGACCTTGCTTGCCGGCGCCTGCTCCCAGCCCGAACCCGCCACCGACCGGGCCAACGCCAACGTGTTGCTGGTTACCATCGACACGCTGAGGGCCGATCGCCTGGGAAGCTGGGGCTACGGCCCCGGAAATAATGCCCACGGCTCGCCGGCCCTCGACCGGCTCGCGGCCGGCGGCGTACGTTTTGAGTCGGCACACGCCACCGTGCCCACCACCGACCCCTCGCACGCCTCCATTCTTACCGGGCTGTACCCGCGCAGCCACGGCCTGCTGGTGAACGCGTCCCGCGCGGTCGACGACCTGGCTACGCTCGCCGACTGGATGCGCGCGCAAGGCAAGACCACCGCGGCGATAACGGCACGCCTGGGACTGGATCCGCCACGCCGCAACCTGTCGGGCTTTGACAGCAGCGACTCGCCACAGCGCGAGCAACACTGGCGCAACTCCCGGGAGATGGTCGAGCTCACGCGCAAGTGGCTTGCGGACAACGGTGACGGGCCCTGGTTCCTGTGGGTACACCTGTGGGAACCCCACAAGCCCTACGAGCCCCCGTCGGAACTGCGTCGCGGCATGATGGCCCGCCACGATCAGCTACCGCAACGCTTCAGCGACCCGCCGCGTTTTCTACGTTCGTCTGTGCTCCCCGCCGAACAGGTCGAGGCTGCGCGTGGTTTATACGACGGCGAGGTCAGCCACGTGGACAGCGCGCTGGGCGCGATCGTGGACCTCGCCCGGCAATCGTCACCGCGCGGCGAGGCTCCGCTCATCGTCGTCGCCTCTGACCACGGCGAATCCCTGGCCGAACGGCAACAGGAAACCGGTATCGGCTTCGGCCACGGCACGCTGCTGTACGAAGAAACCCTGCACGTGCCGCTCATAATGCAGTGGCAGGGAAAGCTCGCACCGCGGGTAATAACCACGCCCGTGTCGCTGGTGGATCTCGCGCCCACCGTCGCGGGCCTGCTCGACCCCACCCGCCCTTTTACGGCCCAGGGCCGCGACCTGTCGGCCTGGCTGTCCGTAGAAGCCCAGCCGCCCGTGGCGCCGTTCTATGCCCAGCGACGTCCATTTCGTTCGCCGCCTCTTAAGCGCCTGGCCGGCAGCGAAGAAGCGTGGTTCGAGACACCGTGGAAACTCATCCTCGCCGAGCAGCGGCCTCCCGAACTGTACCGACTCGACCTTGACCCGGACGAACGCAGCAACCTGGCCGACCAACAACCCGTTCGCCTGGCCCGGATGAGCGCGGCGTTGGAGGCGTGGAAGCAGGCCAACCCACCGGCCCGCATCCGGAAGAAGGGCGGCAAGGCGGACATCAGCCCATCTGAACGCGCCGCCCTCAAGGCCCTGGGCTACCTCGACTGACCCCCACAGGCAGGGGTTATTTTATGTAACCGAGCGAGCGCAGTTGCTCCAGCCGCTGCTCCGAATCGTCGTCCTGCAGACTCTCCTCGACCAGGGGAGTGGTCCAGCTCGGACGCCAATCATCACTGGTCCAGCGACGGCGCGAGGTCAGCGGAAAGTTCTCGGTAAAAGACGCCGACAGCAGTGCCGGCATCGGTCTGCCCGTCATGTTGAGCCCGTAGGGAAGCCCCCGCAGCGCGAGCAGCGAAGGGGCGAGATCCACCAGGCGGCCAAGCTCGACGATCTGCTCGCGATTCTCCGGCAGGCCACCGTCGCCCAGCGGCAGCGAGGGACCGGCGGCGATGAGCAAGGCATCGGGCGCGTCCGAGTGGCCACCCGAGTTGAGGGCCGGAATGCGGTCGGCAGAAGCAAAACGCGCGCGCGGACGAATGGCGTGCATGCCGTGATCGCTCACCACGACCACGTTGGCGTTGCCGGGCCCGGCCGCGATCAACTCGCCCACAGTCGTGTCGAGCCAGCGGTAGTAGTCGTGCAGAACGTCGCCCAGGGCCTCTACCATATCGGCGGTGGGCGGGTGCTTGTACTGCTGCGGATAGGCATAGCGCCAGAAGCGGTGCCCCAGCACGTCGGACCCGCCGAAGTATACCGCCAGCAGGTCAAACCCCTCGTCGGCAGCCAGCAGGTCGAGCGCCACGCGGCGATAAGTTTCGTCGGCCCGCAAGGCCCAGCGACAGTGACGCATGAGCACCGCCTCTACCTCGGGCAGATCACCGGGCAGGCGTCCCAATACTCGCTCCATGTGCTCGTCTAGTTCGCTCTCCACCCGCGCCGGTACGGCCAACACGCGGGCCTCCATGGCCGGCGGCCACACCTGCCGCTGCAGGCCGGTAAACAACGCGCCCTTGCTTATACCCATGCCATCACGGCGCATGGAGTTGGTGATCGTGTTGGCCTGGGAAACCATCACGCCGTTCACTTCTTCGGCGGGCCAGGTGAGCCACCAACCCACCGTGGCCACTCGCTGGCCGGCCATGCCCAGGAGGTTCCAGAAAGCCGGGCGACGACGATCGAAGCTGCGAAACAACTTGGCCTTTTTTTTGTGCCTGTATGCGAAGCCGGTAATCCCGTGCTCAGCCGCGAGGTGACCGGTGGCCGCCGTTGTCCACAGCACCGGCGACAAGGTGGGACGATCGACGGCAAGACTGCCGTACACGCCGCGGCGCATGAGGCCGGCGAGCACGGGCAGGTCACCGCGCTTGACCAGTTCGAGCACCACGTCCCACTCGAGACCGTCGACGCCGAGCACCAGCAGCGGTGCTTCGGGATACGGGCCGGTGGGGAATGACTCGGTAGATGACGGCTCGCTGCAGGCTGACAGCGAAAGCAACAAGGCCACCGACAAGGCGGTGGCTGTTCTTTGCAACGCCCGCTTCACTCCACGTAGCCCAGCGACCGCAGCGCCTTTATGACTTTTCGGTCAGAAACGCGGACCGTCTTCACGGCCGGGTACTCCGACTCCCAGTCCGACAGCAGGCGGGCCAGTCGCAACGACAACCCGGGCCTGGATGCCGACAGGTCGTCGAGTTCGCCGGGATCATCGGCCAGGTGGTAGAGCTCCACGGTACTCGACTGCTCCCCCGAAACCGTGGCCAGGTACTTGTGGCCCTGGGCGACTACGGCAGTCAGCGCGCCCCGTACTTCGCGTCCCCTCACCCTCCGCGACCGGTAGTTGCGTCGCTGCAGGAACACGGCGTGGTCCTCGGGCAGCGCCCCGGTAAGCTCGCGGCCGAGAAAAGACGGCGCACGGTCAAGCCCCGCGAGACCGACCAGGGTGGGCGCCACGTCGAGCAGGGTTACCGGCTGGCTGCGAACCTGCCCCGTCACGGTCTCGCCAGTCACGGTCTCGCCAGTCACAGTATCGCCGATGTCGATCCCCGGGCTGCCCCAGAGCACCAGGGGCACCCTGACGGCCTCTTCGTACACGTTGATGCCGTGAAACACCCAGTCGTGATCGCCCAGCCCCTCGCCGTGGTCGGAGGTCACCAGCACCACCGAACCCCTGTCCGAAGTTTCTCCGCCCGAGGGGAGCGCGGCCGAGTGTCGGCGAAAAGCGTTGACGACCGTCGCGAGACCGCGGTCGGCCCTCAGGATTTCGCTGTCGTAAGCGCGCAGCGACACCCCATCCGAATCGGGCCATTCGAGATCAAGCAGGCGATCGCTGCCGTAGGGATAGTGGGGGTCAACGAAGTGCAGCCAGGCGAACAGTGGCCGCGGGTCATCGCGCCGCCGCAACCAGTTCTCAAAGTGCTGGGCCGTGGCGTCGGCGCGACGGTCGAGCCGGTGCGTGCCCTTCCTGCCGTCGCCCTGCTTCTTGCGTTTATCGCGCGAGGATCCCTCGGCGTCGAAATCATCGTCGAAGTAGTCAAAGCCCTGGCCGAAGCCGAACTGCGAGCTCACGGGCAGCGAGCTCACGAAGGCGGCCGTCGCGTATCCACCCTTTGACATCAGTTCGGCCAACATGAGCTCACCGCCAGGCACCGGCTGGCCGTTCTGCATCACGCCCATCGAGCGCGGCCACCTCGACGCAAACAGTGCCGCGTGCGAAGGGGCCGTCGTTGCCGAGGGCGCCCACGCCTGCTCGTAGAGCACCCCCTCGCGGGCCAGGTCGGAAAGAAAAGGCGTGGTCTCAGTGGTGTAGCCATAAGCCGAGCAGTGGTCGGCCCTGAGCGTGTCGATTGTGACCAGGAGGATGTCGGGGCCGGTCGCCAACGCCACGGGTACCCGGTCAGCCGACACAACAGGGTGCAAGTCGAGACAGAACGCGGCCATCCCTGCCCCGAACAGCAGCATCAGGGCCACCGCCCTGGTCATCGTTGAGGCCCCCGTACCCACCGCAGCACCATGCTTGCCACCGGGCGACAATGCTTACAAGGACGGGGCCTGCGACAAATAGGCCCGCGCCCGCCGTCGCGTGGGCTATAATGGATAGGTGATCGTTGCCGAAACCTGGTCGATGTACGACAGCTTCAACCGCAGCTGCCGGTCACTGTTGTGGCCGGAAAGCTCGTTTATTGAAGACCTGGTGGCAGCCTGCGAGTTAAAATCCGGCACCCGCATGCTCGATGTCGGTTGCGGCACGGGTTCGCTGCTCAAGCGAGCGGCCTACGACGAACCGGGAGCGCTGCTCTACGGTGTGGAGCCAACCCCCGACGCTCTCAACCTGGCCCGTCGCCGCCTGGGAGGCAGCGGAGAGCGCGTGCGCCTGCTCGAAGGCTGCGGCCAATCGCTACCCTTTGAAAACAACTCTTTCGATGTCATCGCACTCACCATGGTGCTCGACGAACTGGGACTGGCCACCCGCCACCAGGTGCTGGCCGAGACCAGGAGAGTGCTCGCCACCGGGGGCCACGTGCTGGTCGCCGACTGGTCGGCCGCCTGGCCCGCGTGGCTGGCACTGGCCGCAGCACCCGCGCGCGTGCTGGCCCAGGCCGCCGGCATAGGCCCGGACCCCCCGGAGGACCGCGGCCCCGGCTACGAACTTGAGTCGGCCGGCTTCAGCCAGCCCCGCCTGGTACAGCGATTCGTGGCCCTTTCGGGCGACGTAGAGCTCTGGAAAGCCGGCAAAGGCTGACCCATCCGGCTACGCGGCGAAATTGGAAACCGTTTATTTTCCGGTCTAGTGTGGCGTGATATACGTTGTTCAGCCGCCCACCCGTAAGAGCAGTCGAGGGTCCTGGCAGGCAGCGCCACGGGAGTATTCATAACCAGGATGAACAAGGTTCTTAACGACTGGGTCAACGAAATATCAGAGCTTACCTGCCCCGACCGCGTGGTCTGGTGCGACGGCTCACAACAGGAGTACCAGGGGCTGATCGACCAGCTGGTGGCCAGCGGTGATTTCACCGTCCTCGACCAGGAGGCCTACCCCGGCTGTTACCTGTACCGCAGCGACCCCCAGGACGTCGCCCGGGTGGAGCACCTCACCTTCATCTGCAGCGAAGACGAGAAAAACGCCGGCCCGACCAACAACTGGATGTCGCCGGCAGACGCCGAGAAAAAGGTCCGCCCGCTTTACGAAGGCGCGATGAAGGGCCGCACCATGTACGTGGTGCCCTACATCATGGGACCTGCCGGTTCGCCCATATCCCAGATAGGCGTCGAAATAACCGATTCTCCCTACGTCGTTATCAACATGCGTACGATGACGCGCATGGGACAGATCGCGATCGAACAGCTCGGCGACGACGGCCAGTTCGTCAAGGGCCTGCACTCGCTGGGCGACCTTTCACCCGATCGCCGTTTCATCATGCACTTTCCCGAGCGTCGCGAGATCTGGAGCGTGGGGTCGGGATACGGCGGCAACGCGCTGCTGGGCAAGAAATGCTTCGCCTTGCGAATCGCGTCGACCATGGCGCGCGACGAGGGCTGGCTGGCCGAGCACATGCTCATTCTCGGGCTCGAAAGCCCCGAGGGTGACATCACCTACATGGCGGCGGCTTTTCCCAGTGCCTGCGGCAAGACCAACCTCGCCATGCTGGTTCCGCCCGTGTGCCAGGACGGCTGGAAAATCTGGACCGTGGGCGACGACATCGCCTGGATGAAGTTCGGTGAAGACGGCCGACTCTACGCCATAAACCCCGAGTACGGATTCTTCGGCGTCGCGCCGGGCACGAGCAGCAAGACCAACCCCAACGCGATGATCAGCGCCTCGTCTAACACCATATTTACCAACGTGGCGCTGACCGACGACGGCAAGCCCTGGTGGGAAGGCATGGACGGCGACCCGCCGGCCCACGCCACCGACTGGCGTGGCAACGACTGGACACCAGCCAGCAAAGAGAAAGCCGCCCACCCTAACTCGCGCTTCACCGCGCCCGCCTCGCAGTGTCCCTGCATATCCGAAGACTGGGAGTCCCCGCGCGGCGTGCCGATCTCAGCCTTCATCTTCGGTGGTCGGCGGGCGAAAACGGCACCGCTCGTGTTCGAAGCCTTCGACTGGGAGCACGGCGTTTATGTTGGATCAGCGGTCGCCTCGGAAACAACGGCGGCGGCCACGGGCACGGTCGGCGTCGTCAGGCGCGACCCCATGGCAATGATACCGTTCTGCGGTTACAACATGGCCGACTATTTTGCCCACTGGCTGTCGCTGGGTGCGAAGTCAGACAAGCTGCCCAGCATCTTCCACGTCAACTGGTTTCGCCAGGACGACGGCGGCCGATTCATATGGCCGGGCTTCGGCGAGAACCTCCGCGTGCTGCGCTGGATACGCGAGCGCTGCCTGGGGGCAGCCGACGCGGTAAAGACAGCCGTAGGCTGGGTGCCGGCCGAGGGCGCGATCGACATCGACGGCCTGGACGGCGTCGACGAAGAAACGATGGCCGACCTGCTGCGCATTGACCGTGAGTCATGGCAGGCCGAGGTGGAGGATCAGAAAGCCTTCTACGAAAAGTTCGGTGATCGCCTGCCCGAGAAAATCTGGGAGCAGCACCGAGCGCTGGCCGAACGACTGGGCCTGTAGATCAGGAGAACGGAAAGGCCGGCCAGGTGGCCGCGGGCCGGGACAGCTCCAGTGCCCGTGCCGTCTGCAAGACCAGCTCGTCACGATGACGCTCAGCCACCACCTGCAGGCCCGCTGGTAAGCCCGCGTCGGTCATGCCGGCACGCAGGCTGGCCGCCGGATGCCCCGACATGTTGAACGGGTAGGTAAACGCCACCGCGTGCATGGGCGCGTCAAAATCCCGACCGTCGACGCCCGAAGGCGGCGGCCCCGAGGCCGCAAAAGCCTCGGTCGGCAACTGCGGCGTTACCAGCAGATCATAATCTTCGAACAGGGCGCCAAGCGCCGCGTTGAGCTCAGCGCGCTTCCGCTGTATGCGCGCGATGCCGGCCGGGTCGAGCCGCGAAGCAAGCTGCAGGCCCTGCCAGAAACTACGGCCCAGCTCTTCCTCGTGGCCTTCGACCAGCGGCGCCACAACGCCGAAGATCTCGGCGCCGGCCATCATGCCCCAGTCGTTGCCGAGGTCGGGCAACTTCAAATCCAGCTCTTCTATTTCGAATCCCAGTGCCGCCAGCTCGGCCACGCTGCCTTCGACCTCGCGCAGCACGTCTTTCTGCACCCGCGCGTAGCCGAGGTCGCGGCTGAAGCCCACTCGCAACCCTGTCGGCAGGTCATCGATGCTCTCGAGGTAAGAAAATCCCGGGTGCGGCAGCGAATTGGCGTCGGCGGAATGATAACCGCAGGCGGCGTCGATGAACGCCGCCGCGTCGGCCGTACTGCGGGTTATGGGACCGAGGTGAATAGTGTCGGCCCACTGCGCGCTGCCACCGTCGAGCGGCCCCAGCGGTATGCGGCCGAAGCTCGGCTTGATGCCGAACGCGCCGGTGTAGCAAGCGGGTATCCTCGTGGACCCTCCGCCGTCGGACGCCGTGACCAGCGGCACCATGCGACCGGCGAGCGCCGCCGCCGACCCTCCGCTCGATCCACCCGGCGTGCGCTCGGTATTCCACGGGTTGCGCGTGGTGCCGAACACGCGGTTCCTGGTAAAGCCCGTGTAGCCGAACTCGGGCGTGTTGGTCTTGCCCACCACGATGGCACCGGCTGCGCGCAGGCGCTCCACCTGCACCGAGTCGCGTTCGGCCACGTTGTCGCGCAGGGGCACCGAGCCGTAGGTGCAAGGAAGTCCGGCCACCTCTTCGAGGTCCTTGACGCCCAGGGGAACGCCGGCCAGCGGAAGCGTTCGCTCACCATCGGTCATGCGTTTTTCCAAGTCGCGCGCGTCACCCAGCGCACGCTCGGCGCAGACGTGTACGAAAGCGTTGAGCGACTCGTTGCGCTCGTCTATGCGCGCCAGCGCCGCCTCCACGCAGTCGCTGGGCGAAGCGTCGCCGGCCCTCACCAGTGCCGCAAGTTCAACGGCCGACAGGTCCATCAAGTCACTCATGGAGTGGTTTTTCGCCTGTCGCGCGTGTTGTGTCGAGTACGCGCGCCCAAGCCGTAGAACCCGATAGCCCCCACTTGGGGGGGAAAAAACACTCCGGAGGGAATCGTGCAATATTGCAAGCCAAGTACGGAATCAGCCCATTTTTTACATTTTTACGCCGGTTTATCGCTATTTACGGGTTGCGAGCTTGGCATTCAGCCCCCAGGTGAGGTTAGAATGCGGGGTCGACCGTATGCTTGCCAGCCAGGGGAACAGGTGGCCCGCCAGGGTGGCACAGCTCGGCACGACGGTTGGAGCAATGGTTGCGGTAAACAAAGCTGGCTGGGATACCAGCCTGACGCCTGGTGAACGACCGGACGAACCAGCTGGGGGTACGGTTGCCACCGCGCTGGGCTACCTCCTGTTCGGGCTGGCGACCTGCCTGCTCGCCCTCACCTTGCTGCAGACCATACTGCGCGTTGTGCCCACCAGCATCGCTTTCGTGCTGCTGGTGGCAACGGTCGTCGGCGCCTGCGGCGGAATGTGGGCCCTGCTCTTCCACAGCAACTCCACCCCGCGACACCGGCGCAGGTGGCCGCCAACGATTCACCTGCCGCAACATCCCCCGCGCGGGGGCCGCCACGGTTTCTAAACGTCGAGCTCCAGCTCGATGGGACAGTGGTCTGAGCCCATGACCTCGGCGTGGATGAACGCCGACTTCACACGCGAAACCAGCCCCGCGTCGACAACGTGGTAGTCGATGCGCCAGCCAACGTTGCGATCACGCGCACCCGCACGATAACTCCACCAGGAATAATCCCGCTCGTGCGCTTGCTTGCCTTCATAAGCCGACGCGGGATTCAGGGCGCGAAAGGTGTCGACGTATCCGCGATCAAACCAGTCCTGCAACGCTTGGCGTTCCTCGGGTAGAAAACCAGTCACGGTTTCGTTCTGTTTCGGGCGGGCCAGGTCGACCTCGGTGTGAGCAGTGTTCCAGTCGCCGGACACGACCACGTTCTTACCCTGCTCGCGTTCTTCGTCGACCACCTCGAGCAGCGCGGCGTAAAACTCCATCTTGAAGCCCAGGCGATCGGGGTCGGGCCCCTTGGGGGTCTGCCGGCCGTTGGGAAAGTAGACATTGTATACCGTGACCGCGCCGTGCTCGGTGACAAGAATACGCCCCTCGTTGCGCTCAAACCCGAGCCCGCGGGTGACGAACAAGGGTTTTTCGAGGCTGAAGGTCGCCACGCCGCTGTAACCCTTGCGCTCGGCCGAATGCCAATCGAGATGGTAGCCCAGCGACGAGATGGCGAGCAGCACGTCGTCGGGCACCTGCTCGGGCAGGGCCTTTGTTTCCTGCAGGCACACGACGTCGGGGCGGCTGCGTTCGAGCCACCCGAGGAAGCCCTTACGCGCAGCCGCGCGAATGCCGTTAACGTTCCACGAAACTATGCGCATGCTTCAACATTGGCCGGGCCCGGCCCGAAAGACCGGCCTGCACGACCGGCCGACAGGTATAGCTGTGGCCCGCGTACACACCAAGTCGCACAGCCCGCCGTTTCCATTGACACCACGTCGGGCGCGTTGTTTCATCGTCCAACATCATGGCAGAAAATAAACTCCCCGACCTTGAAGAGACCTTTCCCCGCTCGCAGAAAGTGCACGTCGGCGACCTCGCCGTACCGCACCGCGAGATATCGCAGACCGGCGACAACCCGCCCGTGGAAATTTACGACACCACCGGGCCGCAGGGTTTCAGCGCCGAGCAGGGCTTGCCGCACAAGCGCGCCGAGTGGACCGCGAGCCGAAGGCAACAAGGCGGCGACGGCAACATGAGCCAGATGCACTGGGCTCGCCAGGGCCACGTGACCGAAGAGATGCGCTTCGTCGCCCAACGCGAAGACGTGACTGCCGAGTTCGTGCGCGAGCGCGTTGCCTCGGGCCAGGCCATCATCCCCGCCAACGTAAACCACCCCGAGCTCGAACCCATGATCATAGGGCGCGACTTCCTCGTGAAGATCAACGCCAACATCGGCAACTCGGCGGTCGTGTCGGACATCGAAACCGAAGTGGACAAGCTCCGCTGGTCCACGCGCTGGGGTGCCGACACGGTCATGGACCTGTCGACCGGGCCCGACATACACGCCACGCGAGAGGCCATAGTACGCAACTCGCCGGTGCCCATAGGCACCGTGCCCATCTACCAGGCGCTGGAAAAAGTTAACGGTCTACCCGAGAAACTCAACATCGACATGTTCATCGAAACACTGGTCGACCAGGCCGAGCAGGGCGTAGACTACTTCACTATTCACGCGGGCGTGCTCCTGGCCTACGTCCCCATGACGGCTGCCCGGGTGACGGGCATCGTCTCGAGGGGCGGCGCGATAATGGCCGGCTGGTGCCTGGCCCACCACCGCGAGAACTTTCTCTACACCCACTTTGACGACATCTGCGAGGTGATGAAAAAGTATGACGTCGCCTTCTCGCTGGGCGACGGTCTCAGGCCGGGCAGCCTCGCCGACGCCAACGACGAGGCGCAGTTTGCCGAGCTCGACACCCTGGGCGAACTGACCCTCAAGGCCTGGGAACACGACGTACAGGTAATGGTCGAAGGCCCCGGCCACGTTCCAATGCACCTGGTAGCCGAGAACATGGAGCGACAGGCGGCCGTCTGCCACGGAGCACCGTTTTACACCCTCGGGCCGCTGACCACCGACATCGCGCCCGGCTACGACCACATAACCTCTGCCATAGGCGCGGCGATGATCGCCCAACTGGGCTGCGCAATGCTCTGCTACGTTACGCCCAAGGAGCACCTTGGCCTGCCCGACCTCGACGACGTGCGCCAGGGCGTGGTGGCCTACCGCATAGCCGCGCACGCGGCCGACGTTGCCAAGGGGCACCCCGGCGCGCGACTGAGAGACGATGCTCTTTCGAAGGCGCGTTACGAGTTCCGCTGGGAAGACCAGTTCAACCTGTCGCTCGACCCACCCACGGCACGCTCTTACCACGACGAGACCATGCCGGCAGCGGCGGCAAAAGAGGCCCACTTCTGCTCGATGTGCGGACCCAGGTTCTGCTCGATGCGCATCACCGAAGACGTGCGGCGCTACGCGGCCGAGCACGGCTACAGTGAAGAGGACGCGCTCGACCACGGCCTCCAGGAAAAAGCCGACGAGTACAGACGGACCCGCCGCAGCGCGGCCTGAAGCAGCAGGACTGAGAAGTTGCTTTTTTCGGGTGCGCCGCTGCGCTAAACAACAGCGATGCCTACACGCAGCGCCATCTATCACCGCAGCAAGAACGTGAGCATTTTCCCCATCGAGGGAGATCGCTTTCTCATAACGGCCTCCTTGCGCGACGAGGTACACGACGTTCGAGCCGAGGTGGAGATCCTGCATCCTTCGCTGGAGATAGTCGCCGCCCGCAGCGAGGTGCGCAACGGGCCCTTCACCGAGGTCTGCAACATGACCCACCCCAACATCGAGCGCCTGGTGGGGATGAAGGTCGCGCGCGGCTTTACGCTGGAGGCGCGCAAGGCGGTTGGCGGTCCGGGCGGATGCCACCGCGTATCGGAGCTGCTGGTCGAGATCGCGCAGGCCGCTTACCAGCTGCATTTCGTGCGCCTGTTCGCCTCGCAATCGCGCGAGGAACGCGAACGAGAAGACGTGCCGCTGCGCCGCCACGATTTCGTTCTCAATAACGTGCCCGGCATGCGCGACACCTGCTTCAGCTACAGCACGGCCAACCGAAAGCTGGTAGAAGAAAAAGCCACCCCCCTGCGCATGCTTGAGCAGGACATGCCGACGAGAAACATAGATGACACCCGCGGCGAAGACTGAGCGCGGACACCCGCTGAAAAGGAAAACTGACATTGGCTGATCTCGATGGACATCGCGCGCTCGTTACCGGTGGCTCGCGGGGAATAGGCAGGGGAATCGCGCTGGCACTGGCCCGCTGCGGGGCTTCGCTGGTCATCACTTATCGTCGAGCAGAAGAAGAAGCGGCCTCGGCCGTGGCCGAGATAGAGGCGCTCGGCGGACGGGCGCTGGCCCTCAAGAGCGACGCGAGTGACCTCGAGCAGGTTGAAGATGCGTTTGCCCGGGCCGACGAATTCCTCGGCGGACTGGACACCGTGGTGGCCAACGCCGGCCTGGCCTCGGGCGTGGCCCCGGTGTCGCAGGTCGAGCCGCGCTACTGGCGCAAGGTGCTCGACACCAACCTCGACGGCGTGTTCTACACGCTGCGAACCGCGGTGCCCTACATCGAGAAAGCTGGCGGCGGTTCGATAACGGCGATCTCGTCGATAGCCGCCGATAACCTCATGCCCTTCGGGTCTCCCTACAACGTGGCCAAGGCCGGCGTCAACGCGCTGACCCTGACACTGGCAAAAGAAGTCGCCTCTTCGGGAATCAGGGCCAACGTCGTGGCTCCCGGCCTGGTGAAATCGGCCATGGGCGACGCGGTGGTAAACGCCCACGGCGAAGCCGCGCTGGCGAGCATCGCGCTCGGCCGCATCGGCCAGCCCGACGACATAGGCCGCATGGTGGCTTTCCTGGCCTCGAGCGACGGAGAGTGGATCACCGGCAAGGTGTTGCGCGTGGACGGCGGCCAGTACATCCACACCTGAGCGTGCCGCTGTCAGCCGGGGCTGCCGGTGTCGCCTAGCTGCTGCTGGTTGCGCTCCCAGCGACCCATGAGCTCTTCGAGCTTTTCCTGGGTTGCCTGCCACTGGCCCAGGAGCTCCTGGTAGTCATCGTTGCCGTACACGTCGGGATCGGACAGGAGCTGCCCGCGCTCGGCCTGCTCCTGCTCCAGCTCCGAGATACGCTTTTCGAGGCGCTCGCTCTCACGCTGCAAACGACGCTCCTCGTTTCGACTCAGCGAAGACTTTGTCGGAGCTGTCTTTTCAGCGGCGGCGGCTGTTTTTCTGCCGACGGTTTTTTTGCCATCCGCCTGCTTGCCAGCCGCCTTCCCGTCTACCAGCTGCTGTGAAGCGACGGCGTCTTCCTCTTCGTCAAACGAGCGATAGCGAAAGCGCTCCATGTAGTCCTTGAGCTTCCCCGGGTACTCCTCGAGATGCCCGGCTTCGATATCCCAGATGCGCGTGGCCAGCCGGTTCACGAAGGCGCGGTTGTGACTCACGAAAATCATGGTGCCACCAAATGTAGCCATTGCCTCGGCCAGGGCCTCGGCCGAGCCGAGGTCGAGATGGTTAGTGGGTTCGTCCATGAGCAGGAGGTTGCCCGGATTGACCATCATGCAGGCCAACGCCACGCGCGCTTTCTCGCCGCCGCTGAGGACAGCGATTTTTTTGTCGACGTCGTCGCCCGAAAAGAAAAACGTGCCTAGCACATTGCGCACCGCCACCATGTCATCGCCTGAACTAGCGCGGTAGACCTCGTCAAGAACGGTGGCCGAATGGTGTAACTTGTCGGTCACGTGCTGGGCGTAGTAACCCGATTTTACGTTGGCACCGCTGCGAACCAACCCGGTGCTGGGATCAAGCTCGCCCGCGAGGATCTTGAGCAGCGTCGTCTTGCCCGCACCATTGGGCCCGACGATGGCTACGCGATCGCCGCGGCGCACCTGCAGGTTGAGGTCGCTCAGTACCTTGAGCTCACCGTATGAATGGCTGAGCTCTTCTACCGCCAGCACCGTGCCACCGGCACGAGCGCAAGCCGGAAAACGAAACGAAAGCGTGCCGCCCTCGCGCAGCCTGTCCACCTCGTCCATCTTATCGAGCATTTTCACGCGGCTCTGCACGGCCCTCGCCTTGTTGGCCTGGGCCCTGAAGCGATTGATAAAACGCTCGGCCTGCTCGCGTTCACGGGCGATGTTGGTCGCTCTACGATCGAGCACCTCGCGTTCCTCGGCCCTGAGCAGGAGGTAACGCTCATAGTTGCCGGTGTACTGGCGCAGTCCTTCGATCTCGTAGGACACCACGCGGTTGATCTGCTCGTTGAGAAACTCGCGATCGTGGCACACCAGCACCATCGCGCCCTTCCAGCGCGCCAGGAATCCACCCAGCCACGCCACCGAGGGAACGTCGAGGTGGTTGGTCGGCTCGTCGAGCAGCAACAGGTCGGGCTTCTGGTAGAGCAGGCCGGCGAGCACCGCGCGCATCTTCCAGCCACCGCTGAACTCCGACAGCTCGCGTTCGAGGTCGGCCTCCGCGAACCCCAGGCCGGCCAGTATTCGGACGGCCTCGTGTCGCGAAAAATGGGCTTCAAAGTGGGCGAGCTCGTCGTGCAGGTCAACGAGTCTCTGGGAGAGGTCGAGCTGCTCCTGCTCGTCGGTAGCGATAGTCAGCTCCTCTTCCACGCCGGCGAGCATCTGCTCGACTTCGCTGCGTCCCGGCACCGAATCGAGCACCGAATCGATCAGCGTGCTGCCTCCCTTGATCTCGATTTCCTGGGGCAGGTAACCCGAGCGGGCGGCGCGGGCAAAGCGTATGCTGCCACCGTCGGGTTCGACGCGTCCGGCCAGCACGCGCATGAGCGTCGACTTGCCCGTGCCGTTGCGGCCGATCAGGCCGATCCTGTCTTCCTCGCCGATGCGCAGGTCAACGCCGTCGAGGAGTCGGCGACCCCCGAACCCGATCTCCAGGCCTTCGGCTGTTACAAGTGACACGGTAGTAAACGCAGCGGCGGGTAGCGCGAGAAAGCGCCAGCCGGGATATCAGTTGCCGGTAAGCGTGGCCCCCGCTGGATGTTCGCCCAGCACCGAGTCGCGCACCCTGATCCTTCGACCGGCGTGCAATCCGGCGTGATTACCGGTGAGCGCGTTCTGCTCAATCTCTACCGAGCGGGCCACCACCCGCCGGTAGGCAGCCACGCCCGACCTGCCGTTGCCCACGATGCGCAGGTCGCGCACGCGCACGCGGGTGCCGGCAACGCCGGCGGCCGAAAAGCCGCTGATCTCGCCCGGCCCCAGCACGCTGCAGCTGCTTCCGTAAAGGCAGCGCACTCCCTGCCGGGGAGTGCTGGTTTCGGGGTTGCCGATAATGCTGAAGCCATCGAGGCGCAGCCTGGACCGATCGGACAGCACTACTCCCTCGGTGGATACCTCACTGCAGTCCAGATCATCGAGCAGCCAGCCCGTGTCGCCGGCTTCGACCAGCTGTCCGCAGTGGTCCACCACCACGTCGGCGGCAGCGGCAGGTAGCGCCAGGGCGCAAAGCAGTGCAGGGACGACAAGAAAAAATGCCCGGTGCGGGCCAGCTGTAATAACTTTCATAACAGCTACAGCATAAAGCGATGCCGCTGCCTTGCAAGGGGAAACCGCGTTATCCCGCCAGGAAAAGTCGTAGAGCCGGGTGAGAAAACGCGAAAAGAAGCCCAAAAAGCGACTCCGGAAACAAGGGTCTTCACCTTGTCCCCGGAGTAAGGGTGCTTATTGCGCCCCCGTTTCTGAACCGCCTCAGTAGGACGGCTCTATATGCAGTTCCGGGACTCCGATCGGTGTGCCCCGTCCGCAAGACAACGATACCACCCTGTAACGGCAGGGCAAGAGGTATTTCGGTTGGCGGCTAACTTTATTCGCGCAATGCACAGCTACCGTGACGCGCCCCCCCCCGATCGCCCCCCAAATAGCTCGCCCGGCTGCAGGGCGGTCCGCTTTCTCAGGCCGCAGCCACGGTTACAGGCACGCCGTTGAGCACCGCGTTGCCCGTCAGGCCCTCGGTCTGGGCCTCGTCGGTGAGGTCATTTACCGACACCCCACCGGCTTCTGCCGCCACCTTCATGCGGGTTCCGGGGCGGTCGTGCCCCCAGCCGTGGGGAATGCTGACCACCCCGACCATAATCTCGTCGCTCAGCTCCACCGGAATATCCACCCGTCCCACGCGGCTCTGAACGCTCACCAGCTGCCCATCCGCCAGGTCCAGGCGCGAGGCATCGGCCGGATTGATCAGCGCCGTGCAGCGGGGCTTGCCCTCGGCCAGGCTCGGACAGTTGTGCATCCAGGAGTTGTTTGACCGCAGGTGCCGTCGGCCAACCAGCAGCATGCCGTTGCCCTCGGCATCGGGCTCAGTCACCTGCCCCACCCTTCCCCGGGCAAAGTCAGCGGCCAGACGTTCGAGCTCTCCCTCGACCATGTCACCGGCAAGCTTGACGCGTCCGTCGTCGTGGAGCACGACCCGCGCCAGGCCACCTGTCTTGAGCGCACCCAGGTCCAGCCCCGAGGGATGCTCGGAGAGTTTCTCAACCGTCAGCCCGTGCTCACCACCGGCGAGCATCATGTCGATCACCTCGGTAACCGTTGCCGACATGGCCTGGGCGGGGTCGGCCTCGGGCTCGCCGCCCGAAGCGGCGGCGTCTTCGTTACGCAGCCGGACGAGCTCGGACAGCAAGCCACGGCTGATTTCCCACTCGCTCAGGTCGCCATCCGCGGCCTCAAAAACCGGCTGGCTGAAACGAGCGGTGTCGCGCACGGCCAGTTGATGAAACGCCAGGCTGTACTGCGGATTCATGAGCGAACTTCTCGGCGGCAGTATCACGTTGGCAAACCTGGTGGTCTCGTTGAGCGCGGGGTCGAGACTGACCATGAAGTCGAGTCCCTCCAGCGCGCCCTCCAGTCGCCGACCGTTGGGCGTAGACAATACCGGGTTGCCGGCCATCGTGACCAGGCCACGCAACTGCCCTTCACCAGGCGTATCCATTTCTTCGGCCATGGTGGCCGCCGGGATCTCGCCGGCGAACTCGGGCATGCCGCGCACCCGCGACTTCCAGCGACCGTACCTGCCACGCGAACGGTTGGGTATCGCGGCGTGGGGAAACATCAGGCCGCCTTCCCGGTCGACCTTGCCCGTGAGCAGGTTAACGGCAAGGGACAGCACGCTGACCAGCGTGCCGTAGGGCTGCAGGCAGGTGCCGATGCGGGGGTACACGGCCGCCGCCGGCTCGTCGGTAAAATCCTTGACGAGCTCGCGGATGTCGGCCGCGGCAATTCCCGTGAGCAGCTCCACTGCTTCGGGGGTGTAATTCGCGGCGTGCTGTTCGATGAGCTCAGCGCCGTCGATCAGCCCGTCGGCCGCGCCGGGCGCAACCAGGCCATCGGCAAAAATGACGTTGAGCATGGCCAGCAGCAACAGCGGGTCGGTGGATGGTCGTATGAACAGGTGGCGATCGGCCAGGCGCGCGGTCTCGGTGCGGCGCGGGTCTATGACGACCACCTTGCCGCCGCGTTTCTGTATGGCCCGCAGGCGGCCACGGATGCCAGGGGCGGTCATGAAGCTACCGTTCGAGGCCAGCGGGTTGGCGCCCATAATGATCAGCATTCGGCAGCGGTCGACGTCGGGGATGGCGATGGTCAACTGGCCACCGAACACCTTCTGGGCCGCCAGCATGTGGGGGAACTGGTCGACCGTTGACGCGCTGAAACGCACATGGCTGTCCAGCGTGCGAATGAGCATGGCGGCCGACAACTGGGCCGGCAGGTTGTGTACCGTGGGGTTACCGAAGTAGGTGGCCAGCGTGTCGCGACCGCCGGTTTTCTGCACCGCGTGCAATCCCTGCGCGGCGACACGAAAGGCCTCGTCCCACTCTACTTCCCGCCAGCTGTCACCCTCGCGAATCACCGGGCGACGCAGGCGGTCGGGGTCTTCGTGCAGGTCGACGAGCGCAAATACCTTGGGACATATGTAGCCCCGCGACAAGGGGTCGTTCTCGTCTCCCTCGATTTTTACGACACGGTCCTGCTCGGTCTCCACGAGGATTCCACAGCAGGCTTCACACAGGTTGCAGGCACGATGATGTAGCGGCATGGGGGCAGCTTGCCACAGCGGCGTTACCCACGGAACAGTTGCCATTCCAAGGGGGTATCCTTCCAACGGGGGCCCGCGGAACGGGGGCCCGCAGAACGGGGCCCGCAGCTTCAACAGGGTCCGTGTCGGCCACCGCTGCACGATCCCAATTGCGCACGACCGGCGGCTGCTGCTAAAAGAAAGCGTGGCCAGTGAAATCACAAAAGGAATCGAAATTGCGGTACGGGTTGCCTACATTGCCCAACAGTCCGACCCGGCCCGGGACCGCTACGTGTTTGCCTACCACGTCACGATTGGCAACCAGTCAGAGCGCAGCGTACAGCTGCTCGACCGCCACTGGGTTATCAGCGAGCAGGACGGCTCGGTGCGCGAAGTGGAAGGCCAAGGCGTGGTCGGGGAACAGCCGGTGCTCGAACCAGGCGAGGAACACCAGTACAGCAGCGGTGCGATACTGGGTTCTCCCGATGGCAGCATGCAGGGCAGCTACGGCATGATAGGCGAGGATGGCGAGACCTTCCGCGTGACCATACCCCGCTTCGAGCTGAACATGCCGCGCACCCTGCACTGATCGAAGGAGCGTGATCCCCTTCAGAGGGTGACGAGTTCTTCGGCGCTGCTCGGGTGAATGCCCACCGTGGCGTCAAACTGGGCCTTGGTGGCGCCGGCCTTCATGGCAACGGCTACGCCCTGTATGATCTCGGGCGCGTCGGGTCCGGTCATGTGACATCCCACCACCGTGTCGTCGCTTTCGCGCACGACCAGTTTCATGAACACCGGCGAGCGGCGACCGGTGAGCGAGTGCAGCAGCGGATTGAAGCGCGTGCTGCAGGCGCGCACGCCATTTTCGCCCCAACGTTCGCGCGCCTGTTCTTCGCTCAGACCCACGGTGGCTATGGGCGGCTCGCTGAACACCGCCGTGGGTATGCCCTCGTAGTCCATCACGCTGTCCTTGCCGC
>Ga0310122_10000870_pt1 | contig 19278 bp, 17 predicted proteins | sample CB6_Bottom_1051__FD_203503 | JGI IMG/M metagenome (GOLD analysis project Ga0310122, IMG submission 203503) | Marine microbial communities from Western Arctic Ocean, Canada - CB6_Bottom_1051 | ecosystem: Environmental > Aquatic > Marine > Oceanic | place: Canada: Western Arctic Ocean | collected...
TCAAACACCTGTTTATTGCATACCGGCGGTTTTAACAGATGACGATGCTCATCTATCCAGTTTTGAAAGTTTATAGGCTGTAGGTCTCTCATGATCTAAACTCCTGTTAGACCGCACACGGACATAGTTTATTTCGCTTTGAGCGTCGCGATACATTTCAATTCAATCGCGATCGGAGTCGGTAATCGTGAAACTTCGACAGTCGTCCGGCACGGTTGATTAGTAGTAAAATATTCGGCATAGATTTGATTGTAAATTTTAAAGTCTTGCTTTATATTGGTTAAAAATACGGTGACATCAATGAGTTCATCCCAGCTGGATCCTCCCTCCTCCAATATCATCCGAACATTATTAAATACCGCGTGACATTGGGCTGCTATATCGTAGCTGCTAATGTTGCCGAACTCATCCAGCACCACACCGGGTATGGCTTGCTTCCCTCGCTGGCGAGGCCCTACGCCTGATAAAAAAAGCAGGTTGGCAAACTGCCGGGCATGAGGGTAAGCACCGACAGGTTCCGGAGCCTGCTCAGAATCCACACGCACATTGATCATTGCTGTTCATTCTCCGGTATAAATGCAAACATTTTTTGCTTCGGTAAAAAACCTGAGGGCTTCCACTCCTCCTTCTCGACCTATGCCCGATTGTTTCATGCCACCAAAAGGTGTTCGCAGGTCTCTAATCATCCAGCAGTTCAGCCAGATAACTCCTGCTTGAATTTGGCTGGCTAAATAATGGCAACGCCTGATATTTTCGCTCCATATTGAAGCGGATAAGCCATAGACTGTGCCGTTTGCGTATGCAATGACTTCCTCCTCCGTCTCAAATGGCATCAGGGTCACGACTGGCCCAAAGATTTCTTCCTGATTAATGCGACTGTTGGGAGACAATCCTTCAATAACCGCAGGTTCGATAAAAAACCCATTTTTACAACGCCCTGACAAGACCACAGGCTTCCCGCCCGTCACTATTTTTCCACCTTCCTGTTGAGCTAACTCCAGATAAGAAAAAACTTTTTGCACATGTTGCCTAGAAATTAGCGCACCTTGGTCACAATCTACTACCAAAGGATCAGCAACTTTCAGGGTTTGCGTCATGGCCACAAATTCATGTTTAAATTGCTCAAAAAGTGGCTGTTCAATAAAAATACGTGAACCGGCCAGACAGATCTCACCCTGATTAAAAAACGCAGCACGAACACTGTTAGCCAAGGCTTGTGCATAATTGCAATCCGCAAAAATAATATTAGGGTTCTTTCCGCCTAGCTCCAACGACACTTTCTTGAATAATGGTCCGGCGGTTTTTGCAACCATACACCCTGTCTGGCTTCCCCCTGTAAACGAAATGGCTTTTATTTGCGGATGCTCAACAATGCTCTGACCTGTTTGACAACCCATGCCATGAACAATGTTTAAAACCCCTGCAGGTAAACCCGCCTCAATACACAGTTTCGAAAACAAGAACGCCGTCATGGGCGTCAGTTCCGAAGGTTTAGCGACCACAGTATTACCGGCAGCGAGCGCAGGGGCTATTTTCCAGGTAAACAAATACAGCGGAAGGTTCCAGGGTGAGATGCATCCCACAACGCCAAGTGGCACTCGCAATGTGTAATTTATGGCTTGTGTTCCCATGGAATGGGCTTCAGATGAAAAATGCCGGATAGCCGAACTGAAAAAACGAAGATTAGAAGAGGCTCTTGGTATATCAATTTGCCGGGCAACGGTTAAAGGTTTTCCGGTATCTTTAGATTCGGCCAACGCCAGATTTTCTGTGTTCTCAAGAATAAGATCGGCAATTCTAAGCAATATAGTCGAGCGTTCATCGCTCGGTAACTTTGCCCAGCCAGCAAAAGCTTTCACAGCAGCATCAACGGCAACAGCCACATCCGCCGCATTAGAGTCTGGCAGTTGTGAATAGCATAAACCTGTGGCCGGCTCAATGTTTTCAATCGTGTGGCCGGACATTGCCGGAAGCAATTTGCCGTTGATATAGTTTGAGATAAGATCCATGACCCTTCCTTTACAAACAGCTTGTCCGCCCTCCATCCACCGGGAGATTTATTCCTGTGATATAACCGGCCTGATCTGATGCCAAAAAACCGGCGGCCGTTGCAATTTCTTCAGGTCTGGCAAAACGCCTCATAGGAATCTCTTTTTTCAATTCTGAGACAATTTGTTCTGCCGTTTTGTTCATCTTTGTTGCTTTGGCAGCAATGATGGTTTGCAGTCTGCTGGTATCTGTAGCCCCGGGTAAAATGTTGTTAACTGTGATCCCCGACGGTGCAAGTTCACCCGCTAAAGTTTTAGACCAATTAGCAACCGCCCCGCGGATGGTATTTGACACACCCAGCCCTGCAATGGGTTGTTTCACCGATGTCGAAATAATATTAATGATTCGCCCATAGCTATTTTGTTGCATAGCGGGCAAAACCGCTTGAACTAATAGTTGGTTACAAAGGAGGTGTTGCGAAAACGCAGCGATCAACTCGGCTGCGTCAGCCTCTTGCATAAGTCCTGGAGGGGGGCCACCGGTGTTATTCACCAGAATATGAACCGGCTCAAATTCAGTTAATCTATCGCTTAAAACCTGTTGCAAGTTATCTAGACATGCAAAATCAGCGACAAGAAAAGCATGCCGTTGATTCATTCTGGTACTGAGTGAACGCACCACGGCCTTTAATCTATCCTGCTGTCTGGCTAAAAGTATGACTTCACAGCCCAGGTTGGCAAAACAAATGGCAATGGCCTTGCCTATTCCCTGAGTACTACCACAAATCAGCGCACGTTTATTGTGTAACAAATACATCGTCGCCCTCTCCTGTCAGAATTTCACGTCTGTGTAATCATAATTTATGACTTATTTTTACCGCAATCATCCGCTATGCTGCAGACCAGAATTACAGCAACCCCGATGGCTGATGCTGCACACCAAAAAACTGGCCAAAACGATTTTCCAAAACCTCATTCAAGTTAAAACACTCCTGAGAAATAAACCCTTGATACCTGGAGCGGTGTTGCAAAACCAGATCGGTAATAGCACATACGCTGGCTGCAGTAGTGACCTGAATGGCGGAGCACGATTTATTGACTATTTTTCGAGGATAAATTTTGTTGACATAATTTTTTTCAAACAATTTACCCTGTTGTCTCCCCGTAACAGAGACATAGATCAGCACCACATCCCGTAATGTTTTCGGGATAGCATTTTCTAGGATCTTTTTAAGCATCCTGCGATCTTCCTTTAATTTAAGATCATTCATCATGAACTGCATTTTTTCACAATGACCAGGATAGCGCAGAGTCTTATAATTCATGGTTTTGACCCGACCTTTATAAGTTTCAGCCAAAGTCCCTAAACCTCCCGAGGTATTGAACGCCTCATATAACAGACCATCCAGTTCTATAGTTTCGTACCCTTCAAATGGACGCAGGGTAACGACCTGACCTTCCTCGATACCATGACAGGGATTACAGTACTCGTTAATTAAACCTTCTGTCGACCAGGTCAAAGAATATTTAAGAGCATTGCTCGGATTAATCGGTAACGCTCCCACGCGTAGTTTTACCGTTTCAAGCACCTCGAACTCGCCCATTAAATCATTGGCTACGATGCTAATAAAGCCGGGAGCCAATCCACATTGAGGCACAAACGGAATCTGTTGCTTGTGACTGATCGAATGGATATATTGCGCAACTGCAACATCTTCTGAGAGATCGAAATAGGCGATTTGTAGCTCATTAGCAATGCGTGCGACAACACGGTTACAGTAAAAAGGCAGTGCTGAAATCACCCCATCCAGGGCATACTCAGAAAGACAAAGGCGTAAGGCATCGCTGTCGGTGACATTCAAATAAACCGTGTGGAAATTTGCCTGCCCCCTGCTCCAGACATCTAGCGCCTTATCATCATGGTCTGCCAGTGTTATCTCATAATCCTCGTGCTCCGATAGCAAACAAGCGATCACCACACCAATGGTTCCGGCGCCCAGAACCATGACCTTTTTCTGCGCCTGACGCATTTAACTCACCTGCACCGAGGTACGTATCACATGCGCTGCCTGCACAGGTAAAAAATAAGGGTATACCGGTGCAGAATGTAATGGATTCTCAGAGTCGAATTCTATGTCATACAGTGCAAAATATGCCGGCTTTAATAATTCAGTCATTTCCCGACGTGAAACTAATTCCAATAATTTGCCATTTTCAATGCTGACTACCAGGGAGGCATGGTATTTTTTTAAATGCTGTCGAATCTGCCTGGGAATATCGCTATTTTTTTGCGGCCGGGTAAAAACTTGTTCTAACAAACCCGAGGTAAATTGTCCGGTAGCCGTCATCACCCTGATGTTGCTGTGTTCCAGAGCAGATATCAAATCAAGCAACGAAACTTCCCTTCTGTGTTCATGGATGATACGGGTGGCACGCAAGGCTAAATGATGCGCGGTATAACCGTAGACATAATTCCAGTGTTGAATGATCTGCGGACTATTTGCAACCGATGACTGATCGATAAACAAGCGTAATTGTTGTCCATTGTCCAACATCTTATACAAGACATAAGCATCCCAACCGTCTTCAAATTGAAAATAATTTTCGCTGTTAATCTGACTAGGCAGATAACCATGCTGGCCACACAAATTTTCTACCACCCTTTCTGCATCCTCTCTCTCAGCACAGCCACAACGAATAGCAAGGTGGTCAAAATGTAGCGTCCAGCCCTGAACCTCGGCAATTTTTAACAACGTTAAGTCTGCTTGACTGTTCAGTAAAGATTCAATAGATTTGACCGCTGTATAAAGATCCAGACTGGAAACAAACTCAGCGATTCGGCGCGCATCCTCATCATTAATTTGCTGACGGGCATGGCTAAATATTGCTGCCAGAAATTCTGTCGCGTAATCACTGACATAATCGCAAGCATGAACCAGGTCTTCTTCAAAAGGTTTAAGTTGTCTGGCTTGTGTGTATGCGCTCAACAATTCATCCACAGTATGCACGGTATTAAACAACTGTTTTTCATCTGCCGTTTTTGCTTCGACTGCAAACGGTGTTAGCTCTATGCTGGACGATTCCTGAGTTGAACAAGGTAAGATGATTTGACACTTCTTTTCGGGAGTTGTTCCTAGGCCTGTAAATCGACTCGACACATCGTTGACTAATTGCACCGCAAATTCTTCATGCTGTTGACACATGATAAGCTCCGCGTAGTAATCCTGAATTTTTATTTAGACAGTATTAGCAAGGAAAGTTTATAAATGGCTTGAACCTTCATTGTCCGGATTAATCAAAAGAGCTAACTATTCTTAGCCCCCGGCAAGTCTGTTAGCGAGGTTCTTATGTATTCTGCACTTGAAACACTGGGCATTCAACAGATCAACAACAGCAGTTGTATAGGAGGACACTGGTGCGGTGATACCCGTCTGGATGTTATCGAATCCATCAATCCTTCAGACTTGAAATGTCTGGCCAGGATTCGACCAAGTACTGAACTAGAATATCAGCGCATCATTGCCGAATCCACCCAAACATTTGCAACATGGCGTACTATTCCGGCACCCAAAAGGGGTGAAATGGTACGACGTATTGCTCAGGAATTACGTCGAAAAAAAACCCAGCTCGGTGATTTAGTGGCATTAGAAACGGGAAAAATCAAGTCCGAAGCTGATGGCGAAGTCCAGGAAATGATTGACATTGCCGATTTCGCCGTCGGACAGTCACGCATGCTCTATGGCAAAACCATGCCTTCAGAACGTCCACAACATCGCTTATATGAACAATGGTTACCGCTGGGTGTCGTCGGTATCATTACCGCGTTCAACTTTCCTATTGCAGTGTGGGCCTGGAATGCATTTATTGCGGTCATTGCAGGCAATACAGTCATCTGGAAACCCTCACCCAAAACACCGCTCTGCGCTATTGCAATACAACACATTTGCAACCAAATAATGTCCGAGATGCACTATCAAGGAGTTTTTTCCCTATTCATTCCAGATAATCCTGTATTGCTTAATAAATTTGTTGAAGATAGACAGATCCCACTGATTTCCTTTACCGGATCCAGTGTCATAGGTCGGTCAATTAATATTAAAGTAGCTTCCCGTTTAGGCAAATGTTTACTGGAATTATCCGGTAATAACGCGGTCATTATTGACGAATCTGCCAATCTCAATCTGGCCATTCCTACTATTGTGTTTGCCGCAGTCGGTACAGCAGGACAACGTTGCACTTCAACGCGCAGATTGCTAGTCCATGAAACACTTTACGATACCGTAATCAATCAACTACTCCATGCCTATCAACAACTAACCTTAGGCTCCCCGCTAGACCGCAGGACAGCCGTAGGACCTTTGATTGATGCGCAGGCCGTTGAAAAATTTCAACAGGTCATGATGGAAATCAAACGACTGCAAGGCAGGATTGTTTATGGCGGAAAAATAGTGGCTACAACGGGTTATTTTGTTGAACCCACCTTGGTTTGTGCAGAAAATAATTGGACCATTGTCCAGCAAGAAACCTTCGCCCCGATTCTGTATGTGATGAAATTTAAAACCCTCGAACAGGCTATAGCCATACAAAACGATGTGCCACAAGGACTTTCTTCGGCATTGTTCACCCACAATCTTTGTCACGCCGAACACTACTTATCAGCCGTAGGCAGTGATTGCGGTATTGCCAATATTAATATGGGCACCTCTGGCGCTGAAATTGGTGCGGCCTTTGGTGGGGAGAAGGATACCGGCGGCGGCCGTGAAGCTGGTTCAGATGCCTGGAAAAGTTATATGCGCCGCCAAACCAATACCATTAATTGGGGTGAACAGGTGACCTTGGCTCAAGGTATTGTGTTTCCGATGATGCCTTAAAGCCAGGATCCCGACAGATAAGGAAACCTTGGTGTAGATTAGAGAACATCAGGGGACTGTCATTCTGATGCACCAGAGAATGCTTACGGTTAGGTTAGGTGATGCAAGTTTTTACAAAGGGAGCATAAAAGCATGAAAATTTTATCGCTGGATGATGTCCGGAAATTGATTCATAGAGTCGGTTTACAAGGCATATTTCACCAAGTAACCGAGGCGATGGAATCTGATTTTTCGCGTTGGAATGCGTTTAATTTGTCAGCCCGTCATGCCACGCATTATGCGCATGGGGTCATTGAATTAATGCCGTGTTCAGATGACCAGCTATATAGCTTTAAATACGTGAATGGCCACCCTGGAAACCCCAAAAAGGGTCATTTATGCGTGGTCGCATTAGGCCAACTCAGTGATGTCAGCAATGGCTATCCTTTAATGATCAGTGAAATGACTTTATTGACAGCCATAAGAACAGCCGTTACTGGGGTATTAGCGGCAAAATATCTTGCCCGAAGTGAGGCCAAAACATTGGCAATAATTGGCACCGGTGCACAGGCTGAATTTCAGGTGATGGGCTTTGCCAGCCATTTTCCATTAGAAGAAATACGCTTTTTTGATCATGATAAATCCGCCATGAAAAAATTTAAAAACAATTTAGCTGGGCAACATTTTAATCAGGTCACTTGCAGCAATATCAAGCAAGCGTTATCTTCTGCTGATATCGTAGTGACTGCAACAGCAGCTAAAACACAACAGCGTCTGTTTCATCTGGAAGACATAGACCCGGGTACGCATATTCACGCCATGGGAGGCGATTGTCCCGGTAAAACAGAATTTGATGCTGATTTTATACGCCGCTGTAAAGTGGTCGTCGAATATAGCCCACAGAGTCTATTAGAAGGTGAGATGCAACATTGTTCCACCAACAATATCTATGCCGAGTTGTGGGAACTGATCTGTCACAGAAAACCGGGAAGAATCAATGACCAGGAAATTACCTTGTTTGATTCGGTGGGTTTTGCCTTGGAAGACTTTTCTATTCTGCGTGTTTTTTATGCACTGGCCTCTACCTACCAGCTCGGCACGGAGTTGACTTTAATACCCGAACTGGATGACCCTAAAAATTTGTATGGTTTAATCTACTAACAATGAACCCTATTGTGCTTTATTGCACGCTCACCAGAAAAAACCATTTAACGCATTGGTTATGAGCATATCTTGTCACTGATGTATTTGACCCTGAAAAAATTCATCAACCAGACGCTTCATCAGGTGCAGTGTTTTATTATGAATATCATTTTCAGGGGTAAATTCACTGACCTCAAGCGCACAGATTTTTTTCATTTGCCGAATATTAGATATGGCATGAATTAATGTTTCAGCCTTTACACCATCCCCAACAGGTGTTTCAACGCCTGGTGCATCCTGGGGATCAACAACATCCAGATCAATACTAATACCAATGCACTGGCATGTATCGCTTAATTGTTTAACTGTTGTTATTAATAATTCAGCCAAATTATCAATCTGCTTTGAAAATGTGATGGCCACACCATGCTGTTGAAGTAATTGGTACTCTTCTTTCTCGTAACTGCGTATACCTATCATTTTAAGATTCTGCGGGTCGACAAACCTGTTAGATGGGTAAAACTCCGCCAGCTTTTTATCTGTATGACCCAATAGTGCTGCGACAGGCATGCCATGTAAATGCCCCGAAGGCGAGGTAGAAAAAGTATGCGCATCCAGATGTGCATCTAGCCAGATTAGCCCTAATTGGCTACGGTCATCTAAAGCATTTAATATCCCGCCCCAGGTACCTAAAGCACAGGAGTGATCACCACCCACCACCAAAAACGGAGCTCTGCTGGTTAAACACATCGCACTGAATTGGCTGACTGTTTTATTGAGTCTGATAAGTTGTGACGCCTGTGAGCCCTTATTATCAGGGTGCAACATATGCCACTGGAATTGTAACTCCGGGTTTGTTGCCCCTACATATTCATGGTGTAACATCTCAGCCGCATGAGCACATTGTTTTTTAGGCCCACCCAGACATGATGTAACGCCTATTGCCTGAATAATCATGATTTCAAATATACCTAGTCCATGTTGAATACAGGATAGAAAATAGTTTTAAAACATCTGGCTATCCACGGCCACAAAAAAATCAATGTGGTGATAACACTCTTAGATTACGCTAGGACAATATTTAGCGGATTTTGTTTGAAATAAGTCAATTTAAAACTGCCTTAGCCGCAGATTTTGTGAACAAATAAGATAAAAAAACCAGAATAGCGCGGCCAGAGAAGTTGCAAACCTTCCCGGCTCCTTGCTCAGGGCTGTACAGACAACAGACTCAATCATGGTCGAAAGCTATGTTGCCGCATTTTGCATCTCTATTGCGACATTCCAGTGCGAAGCCCATAATTCGCCTCAAACCGCTAAAAAAGCCCCGGAATCACCTTCATGCTTGCATAGTCTATGAAGCCAGTCACTGGTCTGCAGAATTGATCAGCTGAGCGGAACTTTTACCGGACTTCCGTCTTATCACTGGCCTCTTAAAGAACATCGCTTAATGCAGACTCCAGATGTTCAAATTCAAATTTAAATCCATGGTCCAAAAAACGCTGGGCTATCACTCGCTGCCCCCCTAATAACAATAATGCCATTTCACCCATGACTATTTTTAAGGTGATGGCTGGTACAGGAATACAGGCGGGACGTCTCAACACCTTGGCAAAGATCCGGGTAAACTCCTTATTGGTGACAGGAATGGGCGCTGTCGCATTAAAAACTCCCGTTAAATGACTGGAATTTAATAGCGTTTCTATCATTCTAATCAAATCGTTGCGATGTATCCATGACATCCATTGTTGCCCACTCCCTATCCTTCCACCCAGCCCAAACTGAAATAGCGGGAGCATACGGTGCAAAAAACCACCACCTTGTCCAATAACCAACCCTATCCGCAATACACACACATGCACGCCATAGTCAGAGGCTTCACGCGCTACGCCTTCCCATTCGAGACAGAGCTGCTGGGCAAAATCACCTGACGCTGAAGCAGGACTGCTTTCATTGAGAAACTCATCGCCTCGATCGCCATAAAAACCAATGGCAGAACCGCTGATCAATAGCGTAGGTTTTTGCTTCATCCGCGAAATTAACTTAAGCAGTTGTCCTGTAGTTTTGATGCGGCTATCAAGTAACTGCTGTTTACGCTTATCTGACCAACGCTTATCGGCTATGCCTTCACCGGCAAGGTTAATCATGGCATCAAAGTGAATTTGCTCACTGAGTTCCTCAAGTGAAGCAATGGCATTAACGGCCGTACTGCACAGTTCAGCAACAAGATGAGGCCGACAACTCAGTATAGTAAGAGAATGCCCCTGCTTAACAAGACTTGCGCACAAGGGTCTACCAATAAACCCCGTACCACCCGTAATTAAAATATGCATAATTCACCTTATTGTAATCAGACGGTCTAAACAGACCTATTGAGCGCACGCCTTAAAAGCAACTGTGATTATGAGGCAAATGCAGGTCCTTGCTCATTGCGCTTGCTGCGGTGATTCAAGCTCATTGTAGGCAAATCCGCAAAAATGAACATCGCCTTGATTCCTCATCAGAAATCTCCGGCAAAAAAAGCTTCAATGCCAGACCCCGCATCAACTGGGTCAATCTAATCAGCACGATTAATCTTAATAAGCCAACAATACAACTTGCCCAGCCCCCTCGTTACTATGGCACCATGGTGACACGGATACTGACTAGCAATTGCCAGGCAGGCCGATCTCGCATCCATTCCTCAAACCCATTATACTGAGCACTCATCCTCGTACATGGCACACTAGGAAAAAAGGCTGAGTAGTTCTCAAGCATTATCGCAAAAAGTCAGCACCTGTCTGAACTCCTGCATTTATTGATGTTCTATAGCAAACAAAGTTGCTCCTTCAAGCAATACCCCTTGTCATCAATGATTAGCTAAAAACTATAAAAGGAAAAGTTGATGCTGAACTACTTCCGGTTTCCCCTCTTTTTTTTCGTCGATATACTGTTGACTTTATGCGCTTTTATTGGCATTGTTTTAGTCAGCATTCTACTGCTATTCTTTTATTGCCTATATCGTTTTATCTGGTTGTTTTCTGGCGCTGCCGCTATTGCACGCCATAAACAGCGATTTGAACAACGCCAAAACAGACTATTACTGAGAGCTAAAAAACAACGTTCCGACTATTCCATGCATGCTGACCGTCAGGACATCGTAGAATTGATTCAACACATTAACCAGCATCTGCAAACTCATCAGCCACAACTGGATACTCAAGTGGTCAACGAACTTCACTACCTGCTCGGTCGTTACCTACAAAGTCTTAATTTTGATAAAACCTTGTATATTCATGCTATTGTCACCGGAACAGACAGCGACTTATTAAACGCTGTCATCTCCAAACTGGTGAACGAAACGACTATACTGGATTAAATCCCCATCGAGTTAAGGACATGTCCATGCATTTTATTCGAAGATTTCTGGCTTCCCTCAAATCTGCCTTCGGTCGCGATAAAACCGCTCGCCGACAGGCTATCCTCGATAATGCAGAACTTAAACAGCTTAAAGCGGTCAAGCGAGTTCAGACCGAGCATGAAGTCGATCTTTTGAGAATAAAATTTACCGAACAACTCAAACGGGTCAAAGAGCGAGAAACGCAAACGACCCGAGACTACAAAGAGTTTCTTGCGATGATTGATGAAATGAAAAGTCAAATAGTCGAAGCTTACCCAGAGATGCCAAAAGTGATGGCACTGATCATCCATCAACACGCAAAACAACTAATCGATGACATGTGGAACAACCCAAATGAACATTTGCAAAATCAGTGCCGGATGCGTTTCACCCGTTTCGTCAGGGTGGTTTATGATGATACGACTCAGGGGTTAATAACGGAACAGCATGGAAAAACCCCTGAAAATACCTTGAAACTTATAGAAAACATGGATACATCGTCATAAACCCCGATATTTTCACTACCCGATAATTTACTATTAATGCTTACGCAATTGTCCCAACATAAGTTGTGCCCGTTTATCAGCGCCCGAAGGCAGTGCTGTAGTGTTTGCATTTATCCAGACATCAATATCATTCCATAGAACAGCGGCTTCAAGATCCCGTAGTAACAAATGGTAGCCATTCTTATAAAAAGCAATCATATGATGGTTTTCTGCTACATCCTTGGTTAAATTATGTAAAAACAGATACATGGATTTCTTCGGGATTATTTCGTCTTTTTCACCATAAAGTAACAGCGTTTTTGTTGAAATAAGGTTTGCAGTCGAGAGTGCATGGTCCATTAAATTGGTTAGACCATAGAGCGTTCTTATACGGGTGGCTTTGATGACCAGCGGATCCTGATGTAATGCTTTTAACATTTCAATATTATCAGAGGGCTTAATGTGCAGATGCTTAGTCGTCAACGCCAGTCCGGGTGTAGTACGGGATAAAGTCCACAACAGCATATTTTGATACCAGGGCATGGTTTTCCTTCCCCATACTGCAGGTGCGACCAGGATGACGCCTGCTATGGGCAATTGATCATATTGAGAGAGGGTAGAAATGATAACTGCAGCGCCCATACTTTCGCCTAAAAGAAAAAGGGGAATATCTGGATGTTTATTTCTGACTAATTGAATAAAACTTGCTAAATCAGAAGTATAGGTTTCTATACTTGCCCATGACCCAAAACCCAGCGTATTACCAAAGCCTCGTTGATCATAGGCATACGAAATAATATTTTGTTGACTGAAATAATTTCCGGGCTGTTGAAAGAAATTACTGTAATCATTAAATCCATGTAAAGCAATCAGTACATTTTTTATGGTCTGCTGGGACGGTGGCCATTTTTTTAAAGGTAATTCAATACCATCCGAAGTAATAAATAAGTCATCTGTCAGATATGCTTCTGTAATGTCCGGTTTAGACGTGTAAGTGAGTGGGTTACAGGACAGTAGGTTTGACAATAAAACCAGCAAGGGTAACTTGATCTTTTTAACAAACTTTTCTTTTTTCATTTCAAATAACTGTTCAGACTGACAGAAATCAATAACGCTATAGGGTCAAAACCATTAGGTTCTCATAGTGATTAATTGTTCCCTCCATTTTTGCATTCTAAATGCGGTTTCTACGCTCCTGCTGCCAGTCAGTGCGAAAAATTTTTTGATCGCATAATCATTGCACACGCTTAATTTCGTGCCTCTTACAATTGGCGATCAACCAGAGCAGGTCGATAACTTGCGTTAACCGGTAAAAAGGTGTAGGTTAGAAATCGCTGTAACTTGACTATTTTTCTTTCACCATAGTTCCCAAATACAGATATGTGGAGGGGTTATGCCGTTGCCTAGACAGTCATTTATTACCTGCCCCGATGTTCACAACATCAGTCATACCCGTTCAGGCAGGTGCATATCCTGCATTAGGCAAAAAACCCTTCAATACCATACGAAGGAATAAGGCCATGGCTGCTACCCCCCCCATTAATGTTGACCTCACACCGATAGTTTTTTACTTTCTGGGGGTTATTCTGATTGTCGGTTTAATGATTTCCCTATCATGGATGTTAGGCCAGAAGCGACGTGACCGAGCCACCGGACAGCCATTTGAGTCGGGCATCGTACCTGCTGCCAATAGCAGTGCGCAATTACGTTTCTCTGTACACTTTTATTTGATCGGCATCTTCTTTGTGATTTTTGATCTTGAAGCCGTATTTATCTTTGCCTGGGCTATTGCCTTTCGAGAATCCGGCTGGCCTGGTTTTATTGAAATTTTCATCTTTATCACGGTATTAGCAGCAGGTCTGGCTTATCTTTGGTTAGTCGGTGCTCTGGATTGGCGTACCGAAACTCAGAAAAAACAGTTAGCCTTGAGAGGGCGGGAGGATTCATGACCTGGAAATTTACCCCGGCTGAGCAGGAGCCAGATCCCAGACTTGCGCATAGAACCTACGATCAGGTTATTCGAGAAAATTTCTTGATGAGTAATCTGGAAGACATGGTTGCCTGGGGGCGGAAAAATTCGATCTGGCCCTTTAATTTTGGTTTGTCCTGTTGCTATGTGGAAATGGCAACAGCTTTTACCAGTCGTCATGATATCGCCCGGTTTGGTTCAGAAGTTATCCGGGGCAGTCCTCGTCAGGCGGATCTAATTGTCATTTCAGGAACGGTATTTAGAAAGATGGCACCTGTGGTGCAGCGCCTCTATGAACAATTGTTAGAACCTCGCTGGGTAATTTCAATGGGGTCCTGTGCCAACTCAGGGGGTATGTATGATATTTACAGTGTCGTTCAAGGGGTAGACAAATTTCTGCCCGTTGATGTTTATGTGCCTGGGTGCCCCCCTCGGCCCGAAGCTTTGTTACAGGGCTTAATGCTGTTGCAAGAGGCTATTGGCAATGAAAAAAGGCCACTAAGCTGGGTAGTCGGTGAACAAAAACCAATAGCCCAAGCGCCCGCCTTGAGTCATCGCGATACCTTACGTGATCAACGGATGCGAGCTAAAGAATTAAGGGATCCTTTCCATATTGAATAGCTTGCGGATCGATTTCCAAGCCATAGCTGGGAGTTCAAATGTCAGAGAGTGTAACACTTGAAGCAACTAAAACAGATACCCCCCGTATTATAACGGAACTGTTTCAGCAGTTTGGTGAGCATGAGTTCTATATTCAAAAAACCCATGATGCAATACCCACGCTATGGATCAACCGGGAGTTAATTGCCGCCGTTATTCTTTTTGTTAAACAGGAGATCAAACAGCCGTATCCAATGTTATTTGATTTAACTGCCATAGACGAACGTGTCCGTATACACCGCCAAGGTTTGCCCGCTGCCAGTTTTACGGTGATTTATCATCTGCTATCATTTGAGCGTAACAGCGAAATTCGTTTTAAAGTAGCACTCGACCTGGATGACTTAACACTGCCTACCCTCTGTGATTTCTGGTCTATGGCAAATTGGTACGAACGTGAAGTATGGGATATGTTCGGCATCACCTTTACCGGCCATCCTAATCTGCGACGTATCCTGATGCCACAAAACTGGACGGGACATCCCTTACGTAAGGAACATCCGGCACGGGCAACCCAAATGCCGCCTTTCAGTTTATCCGATGAACTCCAGGATGAAGAACAGCAAGCCCTGCAATTTGTGCCAGAAGAATGGGGCATGCAACGTCAAAGTGCCGACAATGATTTTATGTTTTTGAATCTAGGTCCCAATCATCCCAGTGTACATGGCGTGTTTCGGGTGGCTTTACAACTGGATGGTGAAGAAATAATTAATGCGGTACCCGATATTGGCTATCACCACCGCGGTGCTGAAAAAATGGGCGAACGTCAATCCTGGCACACTTATATTCCCTATACAGACCGGATTGATTACCTCGGCGGCTCACTCAATAACTTACCTTATGTGCTGGCGGTGGAAAAACTGGCGGGTATTGAAGTGCCTGACCGGGCCAAAGTCATTCGGGTCATGATTTCCGAATTCTATCGCATCGCCAGTCATCTGTTGTTTTACGGAACTTTTGCCCAGGACGTGGGACAAATGTCACCCGTTTTTTATATGTTTGCCGACCGGGAAAAAGTCTTTTCGATCATCGAATCCATTACCGGTGCACGCATGCATTCAAGTTTTTTTCGTATCGGCGGGGTGGCAATGGACCTACCCTTGGGCTGGGACCGCCTGATCCGGGAATTTATCGACTTTTTACCCGCACGTCTGAAGCACTATGACAAGATGGTGATGGATAACCGTATTCTGAAACAGCGCACCCAAGGCGTTGGTGTGTATAACACGGAACAGGCTATAGAGTGGGGGGTCACCGGAGGTGGACTCAGAGCCACCGGTCTGGAATGGGACTGGCGCAAGATCAGACCCTATTCCGGATATGAATGGTTTGACTTTGAAATTCCAACCGGGCGCTATGGCGACAGCTATGACCGCTGTGCAGTGCGAGTCGAAGAACTTCGACAAAGCCTGAAGATCATCCAACAATGTGTGGACAATATGCCCGAAGGCCCTTATAAAGCCAGCCATGCATTAACCACACCCCCCCCTAGAGATCAGGCATTGCATGATATCGAAACCCTGATCCAACACTTTCTTAACGTCAGCTGGGGACCTGTGATCCCCGCAGGCGAAGCCAGTGTCTGTGTGGAGGCAACCAAAGGTTTAAATGCCTATTATTTGACTAGCGATGGAAGCACCATGTCTTACCGCACCCGCATACGCACCCCTTCATTTCCGCACCTGCAAATGATTCCGCTGATGTCAAATGGACTGATGATCGCGGATTTGATTCCCATTCTGGCAAGTATCGATTTTGTCATGGCTGATGTAGACCGGTGAAGGAGGTAATGAATGTCTAATGTATCCAAAGCGACAGAACTGAGCACTGAGGAAACTAACGAAATCAACCAGGAAGTTGCGCATTACAGCAATAAATCAGCGGCGGCTATAGAGGCTTTGAAAATTGTGCAAAAACATAGGCGCTGGGTGTCGGATGACAATTTGAAAGGCATAGCAAAATTGCTAGACATGTCAGCCGATGAACTCGACGGGGTTGCGACTTTTTATAACCTGATCTACCGTCAGCCTGTTGGGAAACAAGTCATCCATTATTGCGATAGTATCAGTTGCTGGATGCTGGGCAGTGATCAAATCTGTCAACAACTGTCCGATAGTCTTGCCATCAAGGTAGGTGAAACCACAGTGGATGGCCAATATACCTTGTTGCCAATTGTTTGTCTGGGGGATTGCGACCACGCGCCAGTAATGATGGTTGGCGATACCTTACACCGTAATCTGACTGTAACTATCATTCAAAAAATGTTTAAACATCATGGATAAGCCACTGACCCAAAATATTGTCTCCGGACGTGATTATACAAACTTTCAGGAATACACCGAAACGGGGGGATACCAGGGCTTGCGCACAGTGCTTAATGATTACTCGCCCGAACAGGTGCAGCAGCAGGTCAAGGACTCTGGTTTGAGAGGCCGGGGCGGCGCCGGGTTTCCAACCGGGATGAAATGGAGTTTTGTGCCAATGGGTGAGCAGGCGCCAAAACAAAAATATTTTGTGGTGAATGCTGATGAAATGGAACCGGGTTCATTTAAAGACCGCTTATTAATGGAAAAAGATCCCCACCAACTGATAGAAGGCATGGTAATCAGCGCTTATGCGATAGGGGCCAGTATTGCTTATATTTTTTTACGTGGTGAATACGTCGAAATAGCAAAAAGGTTACAAATAGCGCTGAAGGAAAGCTATCAAAATAATTTGTTAGGTCACAATATTTTAGATTCTGAATACCATCTGGAAATATTTTTGCACACCAGTGCCGGTCGTTATATTTGTGGCGAAGAAACCGCTTTATTGAATTCTTTGGAGGGAAAACGGGCAATACCTCGATCCAAACCTCCCTTTCCTCAAATTTCAGGTCTCTGGGGATTACCGACTATCGTCAATAATGTTGAAACCGTCTGTAATGTTCCACACATTCTGCGTAACGGCGCAGATTGGTATCAAAGCTTAGGCTTAGGTGAGAATAATGGAACCAAACTCTATGGCGTTAGTGGCCGTGTCAAAAACCCTGGTGCCTGGGAATTACCCTTAGGCACTACAGCCAGAGAAATTATTGAAGATAAAGCCGGAGGGATGCTCGATGACTATCAATTAAGAGGATTTTTACCGGGCGGTGCATCCACCGACTTTTTGTTACCGGAACACCTTGATATCGCAATGGATTATGACGCAGTAGCTCTGGCCGGTAGCCGACTGGGTACCGGAACCTTCATCATTCTGGACAATAAAACCAATGTCGTGGCCATGGTTTTAAACCTGGAACGTTTTTTTGCCCAGGAATCTTGTGGCTGGTGTACCCCTTGCCGAGATGGATTACCGTGGATTGTCACCCTGCTAGAAGGCTTGCTAGCAGGTCAGGGTAGCGCCGAAGATTTGCAACGCTTATCAAAACTGACCCGTTTGCTAGGCCCCGGCAATACCTTTTGCGCACTGGCTCCGGGAGCCATGGAGCCGTTACAAAGTGCCTTAAAATATTTCAGCGCCGATTTTGAGCAGTATTTGGCGAATGAACAGACTGTAGTATTCAGCTGATGGCTACCTTGTATATAGATGGTCAAGCATATCAGGTCAGCCTTGGCGACAACCTGCTCAAAACAGCATTAGCACTAGGGCTGGATTTACCCTATTTTTGTTGGCATCCTGCCCTGGGTTCGGTGGGTTCTTGCCGACAATGTGCGGTATTGCAATATCACAATGCCGAAGACAGAAAAGGTCGTCTGGTAATGGCCTGTATGACCCCGGTCAGCGATGGTTTAAGGATTGGATTGCAGGCTGCTGAAGCACAACAGTTTCGTAGAGATATTCTGGAATTATTAATGACCAATCATCCGCATGATTGCCCGGTTTGCGAAGAAGGTGGTGAATGCCATTTGCAAGATATGACCGTGTTAACCGGCCATACTTCCCGACGCTTTCGAAGCTTGAAACGTAGTCATCAAAACCAGTATCTGGGGCCGTTTATTAATCACGAAATGAATCGCTGTATCGCTTGTTACCGCTGCGTTCGTTTCTACAATGATTATGCGGGTGGCGATGACCTGCACGTGCTCGGCATACATAATAATGTCTATTTCGGTCGTCACGAACCAGGCGTGCTAGAAAATGAATTCAGTGGCAATCTGGTGGAAGTTTGTCCCACCGGTGTGTTTACCGATAAAACCTTAAGTCAACACTATACCCGTAAATGGGATTTACAGGCAGCACCGTCAATCTGTATGCATTGCTCGCTGGGCTGTAATACCAGCCCTGGGGAACGCTATGGTCAACTACGCCGAATTGTCAATCGCTACCACGGAGAGGTAAACGGCTACTTTCTTTGTGATCGCGGTCGCTTTGGTTATGATTTTGTCAATAGCTCTCAGCGTATCACCACAGCACTCATCAAACAACAAGCGCAGAGCAATCCTGAAATCATTGCAAAATATTGGCGTAAGCTGTGTGTTGACCAGAAAATAATAGGCATTGCTTCTTCAAGAGCTAGTCTGGAAGCTAATTATGCCTTGCAGCAATTAGTGGGAAAAGACAATTTTTACCAGGGACTGGGGTTACAGGAGCTATCCCTGATAAAACAGGTGCTGGCTTTGTTAAAAAAGCCGCCGGCAACTATTGCCACACTAAAACAGGTTGAGTCAGCTGATGCGGTAATCATTCTCGGTGAAGACATCACTAATACCGCGCCACGTCTGGCTTTGGCCGTACGCCAGGCCTTACGCAATAAGTCGTTCACATTGGCTAAAACACTGCAACTAGCACGTTGGCTTGATGCTGCGGTCAGAGAAGCCGCGCAAAA
>Ga0310122_10000871_pt1 | contig 19277 bp, 18 predicted proteins | sample CB6_Bottom_1051__FD_203503 | JGI IMG/M metagenome (GOLD analysis project Ga0310122, IMG submission 203503) | Marine microbial communities from Western Arctic Ocean, Canada - CB6_Bottom_1051 | ecosystem: Environmental > Aquatic > Marine > Oceanic | place: Canada: Western Arctic Ocean | collected...
AGTACCGGCGTCACCTTTTTGTCCTGAGGAACCAGAAGAACCAGAACTACCAGAACTACCAGAAGAACCGGGGGCACCTTTTTGTCCTGAGGAACCAGAAGAACCAGCAGTACCAGAAGTACCAGAAGAACCAGAAGTACCGGGGGCACCTTTTTGTCCTGAGGAACCAGAAGAACCAGAAGAACCTACGAATGTTCCGTCTACTCCTTTTTGTCCTTTGGCACCGGAAGAACCAGAACTACCAGAACTACCGGGGGCACCTTTTTGTCCCGAGGAACCAGAGCTACCAGAACTACCAGCAGTACCAGAAGTACCAGTAGTACCAGATGTTCCTGTTGAACCGGAAGTACCAGAAGAACCAGTACTACCAGAAGAACCAGACGAACCAGTGAAATCTCCCGATTCGCCTTTTTGTCCTGCGGCACCAGAAGTACCAGAAGAACCAGAACTACCCATTAAACCTTCGCCTTTTTGTCCTTTGATACCGGAAGTACCAGATGAACCAGACGAACCAGAAGGATCTCCTTTTTGCCCTTTAGGGCCAATAGCTCCGTCAGGCCCCGTACTAACAACTAATTCAGCTCCTTCGTTAGCATGCAACCCACAATTATAATAAAGTCCGCTTGGGGCATAATGCGGCACCCTGAAATATAAATAATCATCATTAGCCCTACTTCCGGAAACACCAGAAAGCCATTCATTGGTGTAGGTATTTGCCCCTCCATTACTAGAACCACTAGATATATAAAACGAATGAGCTAAATTGGAACCATGTGAAAAGTCGAATGTATAAGTATTGCCCTTGTGTAAATATAAAGTTGGAGCTTTTTTATATTCGGTACCATGTATGGTTTCCTCACCGACGTCTGAAATCCAATATTTATTGCCATATCCGTCGTTAACTACTTTTACTTTGAAGTCCGGTTGAATCCAGCCACTAGCGCCTGTAACTTCAGCATGTAAGTTTCCAGAAGTGGATTCTATGTGGCTATACAAAGAAATCCCACTTTGTTTTATGTCTCCTGTTACATATAAATTACCGTCGCTTATCGCAACATTCCCGCTTACATGTAATGATTCTTGAACTTCGTCCCCTGCTCCGAAATTACCTATACCTAACCTGTCGCTATCATAATCATAAAAAATTTTTGAAGTACCCCCGAATTTTCCATCGTAGGTTTTATATTGAAGTTGACCGCTAGCGCCAGTTGGAAAACCCTGTTGCTCTTCAGCAAGCGTAGTTAAAGTTTGTCCTGTCGTGTGCAGATTTCCTACGTCGGTAGTTAATTTTGTATTAATATCCCCACTAACGGTCCCTATATAAGCTTCAGTAGCTAAGCCACTAGGGTCAGAAGAGGGGTAAAACGATGCATTTTGATTGACAAAGCTTATGAACTCTCCAGATTCTACCTGACCCAACCTAATAAGATTATCCGACGACATTGATAATCATTACACTTTTCGTATCTAATTAAGAGGCATAACTTTAATAATATCTTCTAATTTGATGGTTTCCATGCATTCGAACTGTCTTTCCGTATCTTTATGCTCGGGACACCAATTCCAAATTCCTTTGTCAAACAAATGATTATGCCAACAACCATGACAAGCATTATAATTTATGACCCTACGACAAGTGAACTCGTTATAGGGCTCGGTAAACCCAGCTATCATGATAACCTCTTTACCCAAAGAGTGAGCCAACCAAGAAATCCCAGAACTCAAACCAATATAAAACTCACAATGATACAGCCAAGCCATAGCCTCTTCTATGCTGTCTTTGGTGTCTGGGAAAATTACGTTTTCCAAGCCTTTTAAATCCATATAATCCAAGGGTTCTTTTTGTATTACTACTACTTTATAACCCTTAGAATTTAAATAATCCACAACTTCCTGCCATCCATGCCAGTGCTTGCAACCGGCCGTAGAGGAGGTGGAAATACAGACATACTTTTGTTGTTCTCTGCGTGTTTTATCTTTTATTAAAACTTTCGCTTTTTCTTCTCTGTAGGGTATACCCAAGATATCCGAACACACTTCTCCCAAGGCAATTTTGTTCCAAGGTCTACCGCTTAAATTCCTATCATCTAAATCAAAACAACCAATTCTATAAGACGCATAAAGATTATGACTCTCGGAACCGGGTTCAATAAATTCAATTTCAGGATACTCACTCCTAAAAAGCCCATTCCAAAATGAAGAAAGAATAACCCGAGATTTTGATATTTTACGAAATCTTTCTACTTGCGGCATCCAAGCTAGATTATCCCCAAGAGACTTGCTATCAAACCAAACCATAACTTGTTGATTTTCGTCGTTATATTTATGACTCCAACATACCTCATTGGACATCTCGCTTGAAACCTGAATCTCCCAAGGAACCCTTCTTTCTAAGCTTACCTCAGCCCAAGTATTTTCCGTTAAGCTCGTTTCAAAAACCGACACTCCTTCTGATAAAAAATTAACATGGAATGTTTCTGTGCTAACCTGATCGGTGGTTATTTCTAATTTTGGTTTATCTATGAAGCTAACTTCAAACTTTCTGTCTCCCGAGACGTCTGATTCGGCGTGAGAAAATAGACTTTCTTGCCAAAGGAAACATTGATCAGGCGGGGGAGCAATTCCATCCATTATCTTGGGGAATACTTTTTCTATATCTACTCTTCTATGACCCGCTACAGAAGCGGATAAGATTTCATCAGCAACCATTAAATTCTTTTCAGCGTGGTAGCCCACAAGTCTTTTAAATCCTTCTTTGGTAACCACATAGGCATGAGCATTGAAACTAAATTTAGGCCGCACGAAAAAATCATCCACAACTTCTTCGTCAGCGCTATCCATTTTGTTCCTTCCTAGATATGCCATTTCCCAATTAGCTTTGCATTGGTTAATTTTCGTTAATCCTTCGGTAAGTTTTCCTGATTCCCAATACGCGTCATCTTCCAAAATCAAAGCCTTGTCTAAATTTTCTTTATGTCCTTTGTTCCAAGCGTTAATGTGACTAAGCCCACACCCCATTTCTCCTTTCGACATGTCGTTAGTATCCCATCTTTCCCACACGCTTACGGTTTTAATTGTCGAAAATTTACTCACAAGATAATCATCACTAGAAGGACTTTCCATTCTCCAATCTGAATAAACCTTATACCCTTTTTGAGAAAACCACTCTTCTATTTCTTTGTTTTTTAAACCTCTAAGGTCTACTCCTTCTAGAAACTCAATAGGTATTCCTAAATTTTCTGCGTCTAAAAGCCTAAGAATACGTTTTTTTCTATCTGTTCTATTCTTTAAATTTATAACATAAATTTTATCAATACCTAGTTCGTTATTTTTTACCTTCTTGTTTTTTACCTTCTCGTATATCTGTACGTGCTTCTCTGCAAACGCCGCTCCTTCTGGAGTTACTTGAGTCGGGTTTTTGTAATAGGAGCAAAGTCTTTCTGAAACATATTCCCATGTTAGAGAGTGGGCGCTTCTAATGGCGCTGCGGGAAAAAGCTTCATAATCGTCAATCACTTGCTTGCAACGAAACACTATTTGATCAACCTCTCTCTCTACTCTTAAAATACCGTTGAGCTCAAATTCTACACCAGAATAAGTACCGACAACGGGCAGCCCCATAGACATTGCTTCCAACAAAGTCAAGTTGGGATGACCAGCCTCTATTATCGAAGGATGAAGAAAAATAGTATGAAGTCCATACTGTTCTTTCAGTTGCTCCTCAGTTAAATCAAAAATTAAATTTAGCTTATCGTACGAAGCGAAAATTGACTCAAAAAACGCTTTGTTGCTTTTGGGGCCTGCTACGGTTAATGGCAAATCTAGCTCTTGAGCAGCCTCCAAAGCTAAACCGAAACCTTTTCTGTCAAAATTTTCATCATTAAAATAACCATTCTTTCCTACGCATAGAAGTCTGTGATCTGACCTCGACACTTCCCTGTCTTTCGTTTCAAAAAAGTTTACGTCCACTCCGTGTGGCAAATATCTTAGGTTTGAAGGGCTACCGAAATAGCTTATTAAATGTTCAGCAGGAACCAGCGATAAAACAGAACGTTCTATTGCTTTTGAGTTTTCCTGAAAGCATTGCGAAAACTTTCCGAACACCTCCGAGTGATGATCATGCATAGTGAACACATAAGGAATATTTCTGTCCGCTAAATTTATTGCAAGATTAGCAACATGAACATGTACTATGTCGTAATCTCCCTGTTGTACTTCTTTGGAATATTTAATATCAACTTCATGCCCGAGTTTTTCCATCTCTAGCTTATAGGCCCATATTATTTTTTCCACCGCCCCCCATCCATTAGGAGGTATTTGTATAAGCCCGGGTGTTATCTGTGCAATTTTCATTCTTTCTCAAATTCGTGTTGATGGATTAACGCTTCCTTTCCTGTAGAGGCTCTTAGAATTTCTTCTCGGTTCTTGAGCCAAGAAATACTTTCTTCGTCTACGCCCACGTCTTCCCATTCCCCTGTAGTGCAATCAGATATATGCGCCAATGAGGTAATCGCCAAGTCTTGAAGAAACTGTGATTTATTTTCTTCGTAAAGTCTCTCTATAATGTTAAGGCTCCGCTCTGCTTTTTTGAAAAACTCTTTCCTGAATATTGTTCCCCCTGTTCCATAGTGAAGAAAACTGATCTTATTCTCTTCTCGGTCCCAAGGAGTAGAGTATTTTATGTGCTTCGTTTTTTTCATTTTAAAATGATCGCAATAAAATTCATTAGCTACCCACCAAGATACCATACCATAACCAGCCATATCGTATTTCGGGATACAAGCGACTCTGCTCCTTGTCAGAACATCAGTTTCTAAAAACAAAACATGAGAATAGCCATCATCTTTTAACCCAAAATCAAACAACCTCTTAAACCACAAGTAACCGAAAGTTCCATCCCGGCAAAACCCCCCATCTCTAATATAGGAATTTTCTTTCTCGTTTGAGAGGTAACAGTTTTTGAATTTCCTTACTATATCAATAGGGCTCTCCCCTCCGTCGTTTATTACAGTAACGGGTATATCTGGGTTATGCCTACAGAAGTGTTCTAGGGTCTTTTCGAGCCTAAATAAATCCTTGTTTTCGGAGTGTTTGCTGAAGCAGGAAATTATAGCCTTAATTTTCATTTAGCTTTTTTGAGAAAGTATTTCATAAGCTCTGGCCTGAACTCTTTCTGCTGTCCTGCAAATTGGATTACAAAATCTCCATCCTTATATATGTTATCTTTTTCGTTCCAAGACGGGTAGCTGGAAAGAACATCGTAATCATTAGTGTACCAATAGGAGTTGCACTTTCTTTCGTGTATTAATTTCGTTTTAGAAGAGTACCCTTCGTCCGCTTTAAGGAGCAGTCTCATCGCTCTCTGCTCTCTATCGAAAACGTCTATTTTTTCTTTCGCCTCTTGAAGTTCTGGGCGCTTTAACTCTTTGCAGTCTTTTAAGAACTGTATGGCCAAAGGAGAGTTCTTATAAAAAGTCGACCCATTAGAAACGTAACTACCATTTATGACATAATCCTCCCCCTTTACTGGATAGTCTTCGTTATGAGTAAATATCATATCGTAGTTTTTATCCAGAATGTTTCTTACGTCAAACTCGCTATCCATTATCAACGAATCTATATCAAGCCACCAAACCCAATCATATTTTTCTATGTTCATTAGGACAGCGTCTATCTTGCTCCAGTGCGAAGGTCTGGTTTTGTCTATAACGTCATCATAACAAATGAAATCAATATTATGTTTATTGCAATAGCTTCTGAAGTTGTTTTCTGAATATTCGGCTAAGTGAGAGTACCCTTCGTCGAATAAGGTCACCAACGCTATCTTTGGGGTGCTCATTAAATTAAAGACCTTTTGTAATTCCGAGGGAGACTTACAGCCATGAAAAAACTTCACATCATTTTTGTTTGGAGGAACTTGTTGCCACTCTGTCTCCAGCATTGTCACCACATCGTCACCCGGTATGTAATCTAAGTCTCCCTTGTCTTCTACTTTTAAGAAATTCTTGTATCCCTCTTCCCCTATCAAGTTAAAATGAACTAACGGCAACTGTTTCTTGGCTTTGTATTTCCAAAGCATCACATTGATTATTGTTTCGTCTTGAAACGCTGCGTAATGATCTGGTCTTTCTAAAACAGCGGGATGCAAAGATAGCTCATAGCAGTCGTCGAAAAACTGTTTTGTGTTTTTATTGAATAACAAGAAATTAGTAGAAGAATAGAATAACGTTCTGTCTTTTACGTTCGTAATTCTCATTAACGGGTCCTCTAAAGAATCCACCCCTTCCTCGTGAGCATTACCCCTACCATTGTATATCATATACTGAAACAGCCCCATGCCAACAAGTGGGTAATTTTCTATCCTTTCGAAATGAGAAAATATTTCATCAACATTACTTTTAACCATTCCGTCAGCATCTACGAGTATACCTTCTTCTATTCCGTCTTCTATGGACTGGGAAACAATTTTAGTTTTGAGGGATAGGTTTCGATAAGTATTAACGTCTTCTCTCGAAACAACCCCCAAGGAATCATCCTTGTAAGACACTGCCTCACTCTTATCTAACTTTAACCTCTCTTGTTCGTAAGGAGTAACAAAGGCTTGTTTGCTCATAACGGGATTTTCAAGATTGTCCACGTCAATCCGTTTCTTTATTAAGCACGGATAATCAAAGTCTATATCGCAGTTAATCCCATATAAAACAATTGGTATAGAAGAAAATTCTCTTATGCTTTTAACAAGGAATTCCGTAACGGGAAGATAGTTTTCTGTAGTGACGGATACAAACGCCCGCTTAGGAAGGGCTTTCTTTCCCCAACAGAACCATCCTTGGAGATATTCTACTGTTGTAGATTGTGTAACCTTGTCTATCACCTCAAATCCTAAATCAAGAAATCTTTGTTTTATATTTTCTAATCTTTCTCTGTTGTTTACTCCGTCATGAAATTCTAGATATACCTTAGAGCATTTATTCAAAGTGTGGTCAGAGCACGCCTCTAGTATTTCGTATTCTGCACCTTCAACATCTATTTTAAGAAGATCCACTTCTCCTTCGTCTTTCAACAGGGAATCTAACGTTAGGCATTCTATTTTTTTGGTTGTTATGTTTCCATGGTCTGCCATGTCGTTCCTGTCTTTGTATAGACCTGAGACCAAAGAGTTTTCGCTTTCGTGAAATTCTATTTCTCCATCGTAGTTATGAATTACTTTGCAAAGCATTCTACCCTCTTCTTGTTTTATGTTCTTTTGCAAATACAGGAAAGCTTCGGAATTGGGCTCCACCGCCAAAACTTTGCCAGCTCCTCTTTCGAGACAGTAGCGGCTAAACAAACCAAAGTTAGCTCCTACGTCTACAACCAAGCCGCCCTTTTTGATATCTAAGAAGTCGAACCTCCTTCGAATAAAGAATTCATTTAAATTAAAAAATATGAAACCAGTATCTGGAAGATCAAACTTAGGAAGGTCAATCTTCTTGTTGGACAATCTGTGTTCGTGAGAAACAACTAATTTTCCTTTGTCAAAAAACTCCAAAAGAAATCCATTAAAGTGAGGAAAATTTTCTAGAGGGGTACCGAAAGAGGGGAAAGGCTGAAGCCACCACCAAAGCCCATCCTCAAAGTCAAATTCAGTTTTGTATAGAGGCACCTTCGTATCTATTTCTTTAACCACGCATTGTAAATTAATTTCTTGATTGCAATGTATGTTGAGTTTGTTTTCCCCGTCCCCTTCCCAATTACTCTGGAACTTCAAGTCGGAAAAAAGACCCAAAGCTTCCAAAAGCTTTTTCGTATTAGTTTCAACGTTTTCGAAATCTAAAAACGTAACAGGCCAATTGTCGTACATCCCGCAATAGACCTCTAGGTTTCTAAGCAGAACAGGCATCTGCCAAGACAAAGCCTCCTTTAAGACTATAGGGTTAGTTTCGTAATCTCCCTCCGAACCCTTGGAAGCGAAATAAAAAGCATCCATAGAAGAATAAAAATCATCCACGTCACTTCTCTCTCCCCACACAACACAGTTATCTGGCTTATCGTCCATCAGTGGCTTCCAATAACCTTGAAAATTGCCAGCTTGATTTCCGACAAAATGAAACTTGATTTTGTGATCAATCAACTCCTTGGCTATATGGAAAAGCTCGGCTTGGTTTTTTCTGGAAGTGAATAGCCCTACGTTTAGTACGTGTTTGAAAGATGGATCAAGATTTAGTTTTTCAAGGGCTTTTGTTCTATCCGGTCGTTCTTTTTTTTCTATTGGGTATTCTGTTATGGAATAAGGGATATCCCAATCCTTGTAGATGTCGGGGTGAAAGTCGCTAATGAAAGCAAAGCCATCTGGAATATATCTTTTTATGGATTTATCTTCCCGCACCCTTTCGCTAAAGCCGGAGTCGTGAGATGTTTCTACTATCTTGTATTTTCTCCCTTCGGCGTAAATCTTTTTTGTTATTTCGTCATCCATGAACATTTCTGGAAACTCCTCCATGTGGATGATGTCAGGCTTTATGTTTGATATTATTTTTACTATTTCGTGCTTGTCCTCATAAAGCATAAAATATCTGTTTTGTTTGAGAAGTTTTCTGACCCTATTTTTTTGTACTACGAACTGTTCTCCTCCAACGTCGTTGTACATGATGACATACAGGTCATATTTACCTCTAAGAACTTCCAACTGCTTAACTAAAAACTGGGGCAATCCACCTGTTGACAGGTGAGGAGTTATAAAAAGTAACTTTTCCATTAAATAAACATTGGAGTAAAAGTGGACCCTTCGTCTTCTTGTTTCATTATATCATGATAGCATTTTAATCCCCAATTAGACAACATTAATGTAGTATAGTTGTCTTTTCTTGCCCTATTTACCGAAGTGCTTCTTTTAAGATGCTGAGGTAAGTCAAAAGACTGTGAACCCTTGGCTGTCGATTTGACTTCTACCAAGGCGCATTGTCTTTTTGTTTCGTAGATCCAGCTATCCTGAAATTCAATCAAATCCAATATGGTCTCATGTCCTGTCATTCTTAGAGGGACTTTTTCGTTTGTCATGCTGTCAAATACTGAACCGTTGGCCGTGGCTTTTGAGGCAAACCAAATCCTTTTATGATCTATGTCTGCCTGTAGTTGTTCGTTGGCTTTTCTTATAAAGCTTGTCGAGAAGTTTTGTTTAAAGCATATTTTTCCATCTTGTAGATTGTATTTTCTTCTAGCCTGCCTTATTTCCGAATCATAATCTATTCCTTCTTTATCAGAGTCAAAGTCAATAAACTTAATGTCCTTTTCCCTTTCAAAAAGCTCCGACTCATTGCAGCTATCAATAAATTGGTACCCAGCATTATCGATAATAATCATAACAATATTAAAATTTGTATACAAATAATACAAGTATCTTATGTGGTCTTTTAAGTCTCCTCCTGCTATTGCATAGCTATGAACAAGGGTTCCTTGGCTTGTCTCATCGTCTATCTCTAGGACCGACATTGCAAAATAATCAGAAGAAGGGCTATTACTAAAACTGGGGTCAATTCCCAGTATATACTTAGCATCAGACTTTCCTCTAATTTTTATTGTCGGAGCCAACCCATCCGGAACAGTGCATTCGTGCATTTTCTTGGCGCTAAAATAGCTATCACTTCCGTCTGTAAATTGTGCGCAATATTCTCTTTGAAAAGAGGAATGAGATTCTCCACCAGATTTGGCCTCTTCAATAATAGTACGATCTATCATCTCTTCCGGCAAAGCTTCGTAACCTAATTGAGAAATAAAATATGTTGCATTACCTACTTTTTCGGGGGACTGTATCTTTTCTATCCAATCTTTATAGGTTCTGAATAAATTTTCGAAAGTATAGGATGCCGAAGATAGGGCTATCATTCTGGTTTTGTTTTCGAAAACGTATCTATCTTCTTCTTTCATGTGCCCTTTCTTTATCAATTCGTCTTCTTGTTGTCTTACCTCTAACCTCTCTTTCATGTTCTGAGGAGCCACAAGAAACGGCATCAGTACGGTTTTAATTGTCTCTTCTGGCAAAAGCATGAACTCGTCAAGCACCAAAACATTAGCTCGAAAACCACGAATCTTTTCCCCGCTAAGAGGAATCGCAGTTATGCTTCCTCCATTGATTTGCCATTCGTAAGCGTCGTTTCTTTTTGATTTGTGTCCGAATGCTTGTGCCAATAATTCAGCACCTTGGCTATCTACAAATTTTTCTATGTTTGTGAAAATAAATCTTGCCGTACGGAAAGTGGGGCCAGCTATCAGTATTTTTGTGCCGGGTTCAAATATACATTGCAAAAAACAATAAACCGCTGCAATAAATGTCTTTCCACAGCCACGACCCCAAACGCACATGCTAAAGTTTCTGTTGAACAATCCTCTTAAGGTTATCTCCTGATAGGGAGCAAGCTTAATACCAGATATTAATTCAACAGTAAGTCCTAGGTTGTTTCTAAGGAACTTTGCCAAGGACATCTTGGCTTCCTTGTCTTCTAGTTCGCCCTTCAGCCCTTTTATTTCTTCTAGTAAATTTACAGGGTTGAGGTTTTCGTACTTAGGAGGTGAGTACCACATTTTTCATAAGACTTTCAAATCGTAAGCTAACTGAAGATCATAATCTCTTGAAGAGCAGTTAGTATCAAAAAGAATTTTTTTACAAACCCTAGAAGCTTCTTCTCGCCCATTTACAAATAAAAACTGTAAATCAACAAATTCCTGCAGCAAGTCCCTTACATTTCTAAAAACATATTCGGGAGTGACTTTTACTTTTTTCGAAACATAAGGAAGCCTATTGAAAGCCATGCATTCGTTTAACTTCCTTTCTATCAAAACAATTAAATAAGCCCCAGCTTTACCAGCTTTGTCTATTTCGTTTCTGAATCTATCGAAACCACCACTCAAGGTACCTACAAAATCTCTTATAGACTTTCTTTCTATATAACATTTACAACATAGTTGCGGATCTTCTAGGGTATAGTCTCCGAATTCCAAACCTTTGACTTCGATTGGGTGCTTTAGGACCAAAGGCTGCTGCTCTCTACTATCCACACATATTTTGGTTTCGTTTATTTCGGGATTAAAACTCGTAGCACTAGCTACGCTAGAAAACTTATTTTTTAGTCCTATCTCTTTGCATTTTTTATAATAGTCTCCGAAAATGATTTGATAGTATTGCAAAGGAGGACTCATGATGCTTCTGAGCTCTACCTGAGTAGGGGCGTAATTTAATTTCTTCTTTTCTATTCTTTTGTTCAGGATTTCTAGACAATATTCTTGAGCATTTTTTACGGGCTGATTTCTTAGCCATTTTTGCATATTCCCTCTAGAGTTAAAGTCTGTTTCGAAATACTGTCCTTTCGTCTTAAACTTTATAATGGCCCCATTGCTTTTATCTTTGCGGGGGAAATATTTTTGATAATAACTAGCCATTCTCAAATCATGCGCCTTCAAATGCCCATGGAGTTGACGGTCACTATTAAATTCCTTGCCGCATTCCTTACATTCAACCATTTATAGCCTCTTCTTTCGTTAGACCCATTATTCTAGCTTTGATTTCGTCTAAGCTAGATAAATTATCGACTTCTTCTTCCGCGGCTTTTTTCCTTAATTCCGCAAGCTTGATAAGTGATTTTCTGCTTTCTTCTTGTTTCCACATTTGAACCAAGTTAAGTATGCTGGCGTTTTCTTTGATTTGTTTGCTGAGTCTGTAGCTTCTTTTTTCTTTTAAGCTTTCCAGTAGCTTTTGCTGACGAGAGACGCACTGGTTGTATTCTGTTTGGGCCGTATTTATAGCCTCAACCAAACTCATAGATATCCTCCTACCTTCGCTGTCGTCAGATGCGTCATCTAACAGTTGGGACAGCCTTTCTACTCTTCTTTGGATATTGGCCGAAATGACAACCTCTTGAGACAAGACAATATATTGATCAACTTCTTCTTGGGTTAAATCTGATTTGTCCCATGTGTATCTTACGAAGCTGCTTTCAAAAAGCTCTCTATCCGTAATTCCTCTATACGTGTTGATTTGATGACAGAACCTATAAGTAGAAAGATAATTAATTAAAGTTTCTATATTCTTTTTTATTGTGGAGGTTAGTTTATCTTTGTCTATTGCGTCATTTACGTATTTGTTAATTCTGTTTATTGTTCTGTCTTGAGATTTGGGAGGTCTATATGTGTCTCCGGACTCTTCTTCGTGATTAATAAGGTTTTCGCTACCAAGCGCGCTCACCCCTTCGGAAGCCAAAAAATCCCTGACAGCTCTTGTTTCCTTACTAAGCACTGTTATTGTTTCGTCCTTCCTGAGATACCTAGCCATTTCCATGGGTTTCATGGTTCGAATATTGTTCAGCATGAACTCCTTTTCTTCTTCTGTCCAAATTATATCTTCTTTGGTCTGATATTCGTGGGCTGCTCTTGCTTTTATCTTTCTTGAGGCTAGAAATTTTTTAACAGCTCTGCCTTCTTTACTTCTTCCATCTTTGTCTTCGAATCCGGCTGCTTTTTGTATTAGCTCAAGAAGAGAAGGGGCACTATCTTCTGGAGAGCCGTTCCACATATTCAAAATAGCTGCCTGTTGTTCGTTTGTGAGTTTAAGTTCTTCCATCACAGAATGTCTGCTTTATCTTCAGATATTATTTTTTTTACCTTTGCAATTATGGACTTTTTTATGTTCTTTATTTGTTTGTATCCGGGGCTTCTGTTTTTTTCTGAAGTTTTGTAACCCATTAATTTCGCCACCTTTTCCTCTGACAGGTTGTCTATAAAAAGGTACTTGTATACTTTCCATTCTATCGGCTTCAGAAACTGTGGTAATATTTTGTTAAGTTTTCCTATCGAGGTTTCAAAACTGAAATAATCATATTCGTTTCCTTTGAACAGGTGTTCGTGATCCTCCAAGGGGAGTGGTATTTTTATGTCATGGGCTGATTTTTTGTTTTTTTCCCAATTTGAATATAATGGACAGTCCGGCCCCTGATTATTGTATATAACACATAGATCATCTCCTTCAGCCGCGGCACACCTAAGGCAGGGTTTTGCATAATTCCCATAATTATTCCTTACAAGATTTTTAATTTGGTTTGTGATAATTCTATTAAGCCAAGGAGCCAAGGGCTTGCTTGAATCATACATATGCCATTTTTTGTATATGTGAAGCCTTAAAATCTGAGAAATATCATCAAAATCCATCCAAGAAATAGAAGTTAATTTCCACTTGGATTTTCTTTTTTTTATTTCTTCGTTTATTTCAGGGATACTATCTTCAAAGAATTTTCTGTCTTTTTTATTCATCCTCAGACTTAGGCGGCTTTGGTAGAATACTTCCTAAGGTTTCCCCTTTTTGTTTCCAATCTCCCTCTATTTCTACATCTAGTTTAGATATGTTATCTGGGACATATAAATGGTCATCAGAGTCGTCTTCGTTGTCTTCGTCGTATTCGTCGTATTCCGTTTCCGGTCTTTCTTCGTCTCTGTTCTTTTTCGTTACTTTGGCCTTGGAGTCTAATCTACCCCCACAAGAAGAACAAAATGAAGGTTTATTACCGGCTTCATAGGTAACTAAAGCCCCACACGACTGACAATAAGTCTTCATATTACTAGATTATATACACCTCAAGACTATAAATACTAAGAAAAAAGCAATCTTGTGTAATATAATATAGATATGTCGGAGAAGATAAAATTCAAAACGGCTTCTAATAAGGAATACACCCTTCTATGGAAGAATCCCCCTTATGACGACGCCGATGGTTTATGCTGGAGTCCGGAATGCAAAAAACCCAAAATCATGATTAGACCGGGACTTTCGCCTAGGAGGAAACTGTCCGTGACTATTGAAGAAATTGCTCACGCCTTCTGGTTTGACAAAACCGAGACAGAGGTCAGAAAATTTTCAACCACTTTGTCTAGAATACTTTACAAAGATGGCTGGAGAAAAGAGTAACCATATTAGAAAGATCTTGAATATAAACGGCTTTCATAGTGTAATAGTAAATGGATTTTTATGCGTATAAAAACCCTGACTGCGGCTTTAGGAAGAGCAACCAGAGGGTTCACTCTAATTGAACTGCTGGTTGTTATAGCTATTATTGCGATCCTAGCCGCTCTTCTCCTTCCTGCGTTAAGCTCAGCCAAACAAACCGGATGGCAGGCTGCATGCATCAACAATCAACGCCAACTTAATATCGCTTACGTAGAGTTCGCAGGTGACCACGAAAATAGGTTTCCTTACGCCTCAGCTTGGGCTGGCGAGCCTACTGGTATGTGGGCGTGGGTTGCAGACAGTATGAGTGGTAGCGGCACGTGGGGCCAAACTGATAGACCTCTTTTCTTCTCTCCTTTAAAACCTTATGCGGGAATGGGTATATATCACTGTCCGGGGGATAGGTCAACGGTTGCAGTTAATAATAAGATAATAAACAGGCCGCGTTCTTATAGTATAAATATTTTTGTCGGTGGTTGGTCGGGGTGGCCTTGGCTATCAGATACGCAATACAAAATTCATCATACTTACGATGATGTATCTAACTCTAGTCAATTGTTTACTTTTATTGAGATGCCGCCTCAATCTATTAACGCTGGAAACTTTAGAGTAGCGCCAACGCTCAAGGGCGGTGAGAGTTTTTTCTCACAAGACTGGCCCGGCGTTTATCACAATAACGGCTCCGTTGTTTCTTTCGTGGATGCTCATGTAGAATTCAAAAGATGGCTTGAACAAGATACAATAAATATATCATCCGACGCGACGGACCCGACGACTAATCAAGATAAAATAGTAAGCCCCAATAACCGCGACCTAGCTTGGCTTCGGTCCAGAGCTATTGTGCCAGACCCTAATACTCACAGATGGTACGGGGGAGGAGGAGGTATAGGTAGATACAACAGAACCGGAAATCATCGCAATATAGATGGTACGGTGTATGCTTCATGGGGTTGGTATTGGAATGATAGCTGGGGGCACCACCCAACATGGAATCCTATTTATTAGTAAATTTTGAAATGACATATAAAGAACTTTTATTTAAAATGGCAGAGAAAGGGATGCTCACTCTATCCACTAAAAAGGATGACAGGGGATTATTTTGGGCTGGAATGGACAACATGGACGCACTAGACAAACCCTTTGATTGGGGGGATTTTACGCACAACGACCCCAAAGAGGAAGGGGCGCAACGCAAATGAAAGACTTAGCTCCAGATATTTTTAGAAAAAGAATGATCGTGGAAGGAACGCTTAAACGGCCTTTTGATCCACTAGATATGATTGGTTACTGTATAGAAGTTACCGATGTGTTAAAAATGACAAGAATTTCCTCTCCTTTTTGTAGTCATGATTCTAAATATGGCTGGTGTGCGTATATGCATTGGAAAGAGTCTGGAATACATATTTATTCTTGGGGAACTAGGACACCTCCCTTCTTTTCAATAGACATATATACATGCAAAGATTTTGAAGAAAATCATGTTACAGACTTTACAAAGGCCTTCTTTGGTGATAAATTAATTGAGTTGTCATGTGGAAATTAAGCTTATGGCAAACACAATATTACAAATTATTAAAATTGACCCGGATCTGATAGAGGAAATAAAAGCCGCATGGCACCGCCTACCAGAAACAGATCATGCTGACGGTAAATATAGACTCCGAAAATATTCTTATGTAGAATGCAATATAGATAATCTAGTATCGGGAAGAGTGTTCATAACTGATCTCAAAGAACGCCAATTTACTCAAAGTAGCAAGTATAATAAACATCAAGGCGACAAGGTCCGTACTTTTGATCTTATCGACGATAACGTATTACACAGTAATGCTATGCGTAAGATGGTCAGCGTGTTTCAAGATAAATGTTCACTACCGCTACAATTTCAGATGAACGTTCATCAAGTAAGAGTTGTGTGCAAAGGAGGGGCCACACAATTATCCCCAGAGGGTTGGCATCAAGACGGGTATGATTGTATCGCAATGATTGGAATTGATCGTTGCAATATTATTGGGGGTGAGCTGTTACTATCCACAAGTAAGACGGAGCCTCCGTTTTTGCAAGCAGTTATGGATGACGGCACAATGGTAATCGTAGATGATAGTCATTTGTGGCATAACGGTATGGCCATTCAACCTATACGGGATAATAAACCCGCGTGGATGGATTTATTTATATTTACGGCAAAAAAATGGATGTAAATAAAATAAAAAAAAAGGGTTTTACCCTAGTGGAACTGCTGGTAGTCATCGCCATTATTGCCATTTTAGCGGCACTACTTCTCCCGGCACTCGGTAAAGCGAAATCAATCGCCCAAAGAGTAGCATGTATTAATAATCAAAAACAGCTACAAATGGCCCACTCAATCTTTAGTGATGATCATGGTGACAAAATATTATACTCAAGCGCTTGGAAACAAGAAAGGAGCGCACCATACGCGTGGATGTCTGGTAGCTTAAATCTTTCTAAATATTTAAATCAATCAAAATATCTAGAAAGTACTCCCTTGTTTCCATATGTAGGTAAATCTGTTGGTGTGTTTAAATGCCCAGCCGATAAAGATATGGTGAGGATAACAAGCAGGACGGGCGAACTAAGAAATATGTTCCCACGTCATAGGAGCTATAGCGTAAACATTCACGTTGGAGGCTGGAGTGGTTGGCCAGTACAGAAGGATGAAGAATGGAAAATATACCATAAGTACAGCGAAATAGAAATCCCTTCTAATATTTTTACATTTATAGAAATGCCGTTTGAGTTTATAAATGCTGGCTCCTTTAGGGTTGTAATGAATGATGGAGCACCGACACATAAGGTATATGATATGGATGTTCCCGGCAACTATCACATTGACGGAACAGCATTAGCTTTCGCAGATGGTCATGTTGAAACCAAAAGATGGCTAGACCAGCGGACAATAACTGCGCAAGTTAGATATCACATTGACGGTTCTAATTTTAAATATGGAATAAGGAGAGCGCATAATAGTGTAGATGTAAAATGGTTAAAAGATAGATCTACTACCAAATTCGAGACCATGGTCTGGAGAAAACAAAAGTATACATGGTTTCCATGGATGTTTAATTTAAAGAGGCAAATGCGCGCTTGGAATGTAGGACCGGATGATGCGCGCGATGCTTACGTCAGGAGTGGTCGAAGAGACTCATGGGGATGGTACTGGAATGACCAATGGTAGGAAATCATTTACTCTCATCGAGCTGTTAGTTACAATTTCTATTATAGGAATATCAACTGGTATGCTATTATCCTCTTTATCGAAAGCGAAAGAACAGGCGCATCGAGTTGAATGTATTAACGCTCAAAGGCAATTTTATATTTTTTATTATATTGACGATTGGGATGAAGGAACAAATGAAACGTCTCCATCATATACAAAAAAAGAGCTAACGGAAACTTACCCGAAAATACTAAACTCATGTTACGATTGTCATGATAACCGATAAGCGTAGGGAGACTCATTTATGAGTGTAATAACTATTATGATTAAATACCTATTAATACTGATTTTCAGCTTTTCTGTTATTCTGAAAGCTGACACGTTTGATCCTGACGTCGAGATTACAATCAAAGGTCTCGTTTGTCAATTGTGCGCCGTAGGGCTTAAAAAGTCCTTTGCGAAACACATAAATGTCAAAAGTTTAAAAATGAACACAGAAAAGGGGATTCTTTCATTGGAGTATTGGGGCATAGCAATCCCATCGTCCGAGATAAAAGAAATGGTTAAAAAGTCGGGATATGAAGTGTCTTTTATAAAGTGTAAATAGCTACGTGAGCAGAACAACAAGAACTAATATAAATTACAAAACCAATAAGCTGGAAAAAACAAGAGACAACAAACCGCGTTGCCAATGCTGCTGCAACCCGCGACATAGCGCACACGGCAACAAAAAAGAAAAACTTACCATGCAAGAAAGAAAAGAGGAAGCGTTGGAGGTTTACAACGACGAACGATTAACAGAGTTCGCCAAAGGGGAGGCGGAGTTGGGCCGATATCTTAAATTTAAAAAATAAAAAAATGGTTTTAAATAAAAAGTCAATATCAAAAAAATTACGTGGGGTATTAAGAAAACGCGTCAAAGAGTCTTCCTCAAAAAAAAGTCGAATAATCGTGGAAAAAAAGATTGTTGATAGGATGTTCTCCGACATAGAAGGAGACAAAATTTCGAGATTAGAACTATGGTTCCAGCTCAAACCTTATTGGTGGTTTCGCGACGTAAAATATTGGTTCCGCCGAAAACGACAAAAATGGACAACAGGCTTCCCACACGAAGAGTCTTGGGATTTCAAATCAGCTTTAGCAAGTTGGGCTCTTCCGAGGCTAAAATACATGAAAGATAACCTTCATGGCTATCCTAGCCGTTTGATTCCAGAAGAAAAATGGGAAGAGATATCTGCGGGAAAAGAAATTGTTGACGAGGGTCGGAATATTCGTGAAGAGCACGGTATGAAAGAATGGATCAAAATTTTAGACAAAATCATCTGGAGTTTTGAGAATCATGACAACGAACCCTCGCCTACAGAACCTGAGAACTATGACTCTCGTTGCAACATGATTAAGTACGACGATGGTTCGACCGAATACGAACATTTAGATGATAGACCGTGGGATTGGACCGAATGTGAGGCGCATGACAAAAAGGTTCAAGAAGGTCTTGACTTATTTGCCAAACACTATAAAGATTTGTGGAGTTGAAAACTTGAAATAACTTAAAGAATGAAAATAATAACATACATGAAACCGTCCTGCGGATGGAGCAACGGCGTTCGCTCTGTAATGCGTAAGTACGACTTGCCATTTGAAGATCGAGATATAATCAACGATCCCGAGCAGCGACAAGAAATGATACGAAAAACAAGTCAAATGATGCAGCCTTGCGTTGAGATTGATGGCAAAATGTTGACCGACGTTAGCGGCGAAGAGGTCGAGGCTTATTTATTGGCTAATAGTCTCGTAGGGACAAGTGAAAAAGAAGCAGATGCACCGACCAACAGTTCATGTGGAAACGAATCAAAAGAAATTAATATTAAATTTTAAAAAAATAAAAATTAGCACCGATGAATTGGTCGAAAACTTCGAATTCCTTGGAGATTGGGAGGAGCGATTCGGTTATTTGATCGAGTTGGGTAAAAATCTGCCGTCGCTTAAGTCTGAGGAAAAAACCGAAACAAACCGTGTTTATGGATGTCAAGCTACAGTATATTTGTGTATGATCCCCACTCCATGCGAGCCACCGGTATTCACCATCCGAGCTGACGCTGATGCATTTATTGTCAAAGGGCTTATTTC
>Ga0310122_10000872_pt1 | contig 19275 bp, 16 predicted proteins | sample CB6_Bottom_1051__FD_203503 | JGI IMG/M metagenome (GOLD analysis project Ga0310122, IMG submission 203503) | Marine microbial communities from Western Arctic Ocean, Canada - CB6_Bottom_1051 | ecosystem: Environmental > Aquatic > Marine > Oceanic | place: Canada: Western Arctic Ocean | collected...
ACCACCGACATCATCGACCCGGGCAGGTATGTCTACGAAATCGAGGCTCTCGCTGACGGTGGGCGCGCGACAAGCGCTCGTGCCAGTTGTGAAGTAACCGATCCGATCGCCCCTGAAAATCTCGTTTGTTCCGCCGATGTACACAACGTTACCTTCACCTGGAACAACACCGACGCGTACGATCAGATCATCATCGAGTTCGGTCCCGCGGACGGCTCCTCTCCTCCCGTACAGATCGCTCTGATCCCTGGAGGAATGGAGATTTATCAGACAGTGGTAACTGAGGCCGGTGACTACACCGTCTGTGTCCGTGGCGAAAAGTTCAACGGACAAAGTGGAAGAACCTGTTGCACCCTTTCGGTCCCGTTCCCTCTCGGAGCCACCAGTTGCTCCTCACAGGGAACTACCGTTTCTCTCAGTTGGTCCAACGGAGGCGACTATGACACCATCGCTGTTCGCAGAGATGGACTGTTGATCGACACCATATCCGGCGGACTCGAAACCTACACCGACGAACAGGTCCCCTACGGGGACCACGAATATTCCCTGAGAGCGAAACTCCGCCTCGGAGTCACCGCACCGCAAACTTGCGGTCTCAGGGTGCTCGCCTCCCCGGAGAACATGACATGTCGTGGCGAGGCGGATCAAGTCCGCATCACCTGGGATAATCCTGCGACTGCATACACGAACATCGAGGTGCGTCGTGGCGACGATTTGATTGCAACGCTCTCTGGCGATGACACCGAATACGTCGACACGGGAAGATCGCCGGGAGAATACTCCTATTCACTGGCAGGAACACACGGTTCTAGCCGTAGTGATTCCAGCGATTGTGAAACGGTCATTCCCGAGCCAGTCAATACCCTCGGAACCAATCTACTCGAGGGAACCAACGCACTGCTGACATGGGCACCTACCGATACTGACGTGGAGTCGGTCGAGATCTTCAGGGATGGATCCGCCATCGCGATCGTTCCTGCAACCTCGACCTCCTACATCGATCCGAATTTGGCTCCTGGCACTTACAACTACTGCGTCAGATCGCGCATTGGAGACAACTACAGTACTGATATTTGTAAAGATGCCATCGTGCCGATCCCACCCAACAGCATCGCATGTAGCGTCGACTCTGCCATCGCCACCATCATGTGGGGCAACGGTGAAGTTTACGATACCGTGATTCTCAAGAGAGACGGTGGCACCATCGTCGAGTTCCTCGACGGAAGTGTGACCAGTTATGTCGATTCGACTCCTGGACCTGGACTTCACATGTACACGGTCTCAGGCAGGATCGGAGATTTCGTCTCCACCGATCTATCCTGCGTGGTCACCGTACCCTACCCGCCAGCGGATCTGGCTTGCTCTGTCTCCGGCGGGGTCAACTCGGTCCTTACCTGGGTGAACACCGAACCCTCCACGAGCATCCGTGTCTATCGCGATGGATCCCTGATCGACGAACTCGATCCTGCAAGCGCAGGCTATACCGATGCGGGAGTCGCTCCGGCGACGTACGAGTACTGCGTGGTCAATGTGTTTGCTCACGGTGACGGCGAGAAGACCAGTGCGTCTACCTGCTGCACCCTGATCGTGCCAGCACCACCGAGCGATTTCAGTTGTCTGTCCGTATCTGGAGATGTCGAGTTGGCATGGACCAATAACGACGCCTATGAGGATCTCACCCTTCTCAAGGACGGTGACGTGATCGCCGTGCTGGCGGGAACCGACAGTTCCTACACCGATGCTGCAGCGGGGCCAGGTAGCCACACCTACACCCTGAGCGGATCGATCGAGGGCAATAGTTCCTCGACCGTCTCCTGCACAGAGGTTGTCCCGGCCGCCATCAACAACCCGAACGCCACGGCGCTGGCCTCGACGGTTTCGCTCACCTGGAACCACAACGGACCGGGTGCCGAGGTTGATCTGACTCGTGACGGAGTACCTCTGACCACCCTGCCGATCAGCCAGACCTCCCACGAAGATGCCGGACTGAGCCCAGCTCAGTACGAGTATTGCTGGACGGTGAGGATCGGAGACGGCACCAGCCCGACGATCTGCAGAACTGTTCGCGTACTGGCGGATCCGACCGACTTCAGTTGTGCTGCAGTCAGTGGAGAAGTCGATATCACCTGGACCAACAATGATGATTACAGTCAGTTCACGCTGAATCGTGACGGTCAATTACTGGCGATCCTGCCTGGTGGTGTCAGTTCCTTCCACGATGCCACGGCAGGTGCTGGCAGCCATACCTACGACCTCACTGCCCGCCGAGGGGGCAGGAGCACCAGTGGCACCGTCGACTGTTCGGTCGACGTGCCGAGCACACCGGTCGACATGGCCTGTTCTGCTCTCGGTTCCACGGTTTCTCTCTCGTGGACGTTGCCGGCGCCCGGAGACGCGGTGGAACTGAGTCGAAATGGCTCCGTCATCGCAACCCTGGCTGGCGATGCCACTTCCTTCGATGACACCGGTGTAGCAGCGGGTAACTACGATTACTGCCTCGTCAACACGATCGGCTCTGGAACCAGTGCGACAACCTGTTGTTCCGCGCGAGTCATCGCAGCGCCGAGTGGATTCAGTTGCCTCTCCGTCTCCGGAGATGTCGAACTCGGCTGGACCAACAACGATGATTACGACACCCTGACCTTGACCAGAGACGGCTCCCTGCTGGCGATCCTTACCGGTGATACCAGTTCATTCACAGATGCGGCTCAACCCCACGGTAGCCACACCTACGAGCTTTACGCAGAACTCGGAGAGTTGTCCATTTCCGCCACAGCTGCTTGTACGGAAGTCGTCCCCTCGACGCCGCAAAACTTGAGTTGCACCCTCACCGGAGGAACTCAGGTCAATATGTCGTGGAATCTTCCCGCCACTGGAAGTTCCATCGACTTGTTGCAAAACGGCAAACTGATCGGCTCCCTCGGTGGCGCCTCGACCAGCAATACTGAAACTCCTGGTCCTGGATCTTACGAGTACTGCCTGATCGTCCGGATCGGCGATGGGACTGGTCCCACCGTCTGTTGCGACATCGTGGTTCCGGAACCGCTGTCTGGAATTGCCTGTTCGACCTTCGGAGATGGTAACGATCTCTCCTGGACCAACGGTGAGACCTACGACATGGTTCAGATCTATCGGGATGGCACGCTGGCAGGAATCGTCGATGGCGATGAGGAGAGCCACACTGACTTCCCGCTCGGGCCGGGTACTTATGACTACGAAGTGGTGGCCACACTGGCAGGTTCCCAGACCGCTCCGATCGCCTGCTCGGTGACCATCCTGGCACCGCCGGTCAACCTCGCATGTACTTTCTTCGGTGCTCCGATCCATCTCGACTGGGAAAATAGCGCCTCCTACGACACGATTCACATCGAACGCAACGGGGTGCTGATTTCTTCGATCTCGGGTAACGCGACCAGTCAGATCAACGTGGTTCCGGTTGAAGGTACTTACTCGTACCGGATCTGGGGAGAGCACTCCGATGGGATCACCACCTCGACCAGTTGTTCCGGCTCCGTGAAATCCTTCCTGCGTGGAGATGCGAACTCGGACACCAAATGCGACATCGCAGATGGAATCTGGGTTCTCAGCTGGCTGTTCGTCGGTGGTCAAGAGCCGACTTGTTTTGATTCTGCGGATTTCGATGATAATGGAATCGTCACAATAGGTGACGCGATGCTGATGATCTTCTACTACCTGAGTGCTGCAGGAACACCGACCGTTCCACCCTCGGCTCCATTTCCAGAACCAGGGCTGGACACAACGGATGACGTCCTCGACTGTATAGATTCGCCATACTAGATAACTGCGATATACACAACAGGAAAGTTTGCCGAACCCCGCGTATTATAATATCACGCGGGGTTCGTTTTTTTTCTGCGCGAATACATCGACAAAGTGCAAGGATGTCGGGGCTGTATCGATGGTGTATGCTAGTGCGAGAGAACACTTTTAATTCGAATCACTCGGTGGTGAAAGACATCCTCGTGAGGCGTGGCAGATCGACTCAAAACGGCAATATGAATGGTGTGAACCCCGGCATTGCTCGGGCTTACGGACCGGTTTGTTGCTCTTGCCCGATCCGGCATCGTTGCCAGAAAATCTGTGATCTGATCGAAAATTTACTGCCGAGCATGGAAAAAGCACGGGTCGACGCGGAGGATATTCCGCGGCTGTTCATGGGAATTCGAACCGTCAATGTCATGCTCGACAACATCGAGATGCTGACTCCCCGTCAGAAGAAAGTGGTGCAACTCTATTACCGAGAATCGTTGATGCAGAAGGAAATAGCGGAGAAACTGCATGTATCGCAGCAAGCTGTAGCAGACTCCCTGGTGCGTGCCCGCCGTGCCGTGGGGCGTCATTTTGGCGCAAAAGAGATGGCTCGAAATTCACAGCAACCCTCTCCCTTCAGTACCTGATAGGGAAATGTTCCCGGCCTGCCCCTCACTCTTTTGCCCTGATTGACACGATCCTTCTCCCGGATAGAATTCCTGATGGTGATGAAATTGGAAAATCTGGCCCCGGGTAGGTCCCTTTTCTGAACTCTGGGATCTCCTCATCAGTCTTCCTTCGACCGTTTTGGTTGTTTTTCATCGCCCGGATTCTCTGCAGACTCCGCGACCGATCCCGCATGCTTGGCTGCTGATCGTTCCATCACGTCCCTTTCGGGGATCTGTTCCGGAATGACCCGCCTCTGGACCTGCCGGATCAGGTGGTTTCGAACCAGGAACGGTGCTCTCCCAGCGAGGCATCGAAGAAAGACGGACCATGAACTCTTTCCAGACGAATTGCTCTCGTTCGACCCAGGGTCGAGGCCGTTCCACAGCGGCTCTTATCGGCACTTGGATTGTGCTTCTGCTTGCGTTTGCGATCCCTTGCAGCAGCCAGGTGATCTGTGATCCAGTCGATCCCCCCTACGGAACCTGTTTCGTCCAAACCGGTTCCTACCCAGGGGAACTCCCTTTCGCGACGACAGTGATCGATGGTGAGACGAGCGTACTCGTCTCCGATTACCTCAGCGGGCTCTTCTACAAGTTCCCGATCTCCGCGCTGATTGCATCCAATTCGTTTGCTTGCCCGCTCGGTCCAGCCACCTACCTTGGCGTGACATGGAACTCCGACGAGGACGTCCTCTACTGGCTCGTCAACGACCAGGGAACACGCTATCTCGTCACCTCCAGTTCTGGAGGCATTCTGATCTCCCAGACTGCCATCACGGTGCCGGTAGGGGTTCCAACCATCATCGGACTGACCTGGAACCCGGCGACCGGTAACTACTGGACCAACGATGTACAGAATGACACCTACCTCGAACTGCTCTCGGACGGAACCTTCACGGGAGCCAGTTTCATCAACCCCGAGGCGGTCGCCGGCGGAGCAGGAGCCTTCGGTCTGGGTCTGACCTCGGTACTCGATCCGATCACCGGTGAGTACCTGCTCGACCTTGCGGTCGGACCGCCCTCGGCTCAGAGAACCAGTCGAGTCGTCAGGGTCGATGAAACAGGTGCCCAAGAGGGTCTTTTCTTCCCGCTGGCAAGCATCAACTCGCTGACCGGTTACATCACCGGAATCGCCTGGACCGAAAATGGCAGTTGGGGCGGGCCAAGTGATTTCATCGTCGATCTGGACAACAATCTCGTCGTCGAGGTGCCGGTTCCCAACCCCAATGCACCATCCATCACGACCTTTGTTTGCACAGCAGATGGTGACGACAATGTCACCCTTCAATGGATCAATCCGATCGCCTACTCCAGCATCAACGTCTCCCGTGACGGTGAGTTAATTGCTGAACTGGGACCGGGCATCGACTTCTTTCTCGATGAGGATCTCGACTCGGGCACTCACACCTATGATTTGAAACCGATCCCCGCCAGTGGCGCCGATCTTCCCGCCGCCACATGCAGTGTGGTGGTTGGATTCGGGCGATTGCTCGGTTCAACTCCTCATGCCGGCAGTACTCCTGGACCCTCGACGATCATCGAAAGCAGCGGCCAGTTACTGGTCGCGGACGAATCCGGACTCACTGCCTGGCTGTACCAGAAGGACCTGACGTTCGATGGCAGCATCCCGGGCCCTTTCAGTAACCAGATGACACTGGTCGGAATGGCCTGGAACTCAACCAACGACACTCTCGCCTGGCTCACTGACAGTGGTGATCTGCGGATCACCGATCTGTCGGGGCTGGAACTATCCGCCGCAACGCTTCAGGCTCCTTCAGGTGGACTACTTGGTGAGATCACCTGGTCCCCCTTCCTCGGTAGTTACATCGGAATCGATCGTTCCTCCGTCGAACTCTTCGACTTCGACGCAAGTGGAAGCACAGGGAGCCTCATCATGCAGCCTCCCTCGACCGCCACCGGCCGTGTGGCTTTCCTCGGAGGAATCGCCGCCAGAGGTAATTCGATGAGTCTTGTTATCGACGTGGCACTGGGTTCGGCCCAGCACAATGGCATCGCTCGTGTCGAACGATCGGTCGATGGAACGGCAGTGGGCCTGGGTTTCGATCTGGCTCCCTCTGCAAACTCGGGCGAGATCGTCAGCCTGAGCAGTTCTGAATCGGGACCCTTCTCGGGACCGGTTTCTTATGTGGTGGGAAGAGATTCAGGCATCATCTACCTGCTATCGGCGAACCTCGCCGGAACAGGGTCCGATTTCATCCGCGGCGAGGTCGTCGCTGATGGATCGCTGAACCTGCTCGATGTGACCCAGATGCTGCTATTGATGTTCGATTCGAACCAGGATCCGAGTGCATGCCCTGACGCCCTCGACGTGAACGATGATGGCCTGTTCAACATCGCCGATGCCATTGCTCTGCTGACATACCTGTTCGAGGGCGGTTCGAGCCCGCCCCCCCCGAGCGGAGATTGCGGCCCGGATGACACCATCGACAACCTGACTTGCCAGCAGTTCGACGGCTGCTAGAGGGGAATCGAGGTCACGACAAGAACGCCTGCGCCGTCAGTCGACGGCGCAGGCGTTCTTTTTTCATACCTTGTTGCCACCTATGGCGATAGTGCTCCGACGAGCAGGGGAAGGGAAACATCGAGCCGATAGTCGACCGCGGAGTGATCGTCATCGAACTCCTCGTAGACATGAGGAATCTTCAGTTTCTCCATCTTCTTCGACAGGATTCTCGATCCGTGATGGAGTCTGAACTGATCACGAAAACCGCAATCGATGAAGATCAACTCGAGGGATCTCAGTGCCTCGGCATACTCCTCCACCATCTGAACCGGATCGTGCGCCAACCAGCATTGCCATCGCTCTTCGATGATCTCTCCGGTTTCGAGATCGAAGGGGAGATGATACTCGCCCGGATTTTCGTGGTCCGGATCGTAAAAAGCTGCCATGGCGAGAGTCATCAGGGTCATCACATCACTATCGCGATGTTTGACCTTCGTACGAAACTTCTCGAGGAACCGATCGCGTCCACCGTATTTTCGCAGGACATCCAGTGTCGCCGGAAAATCGGGGAGGTAGCCGTAAGGGAAGTACATATCTCCGCTATGGCAGGCGATCGCCCCCCAGGTGTCGGAATATTTCATGCCATGGACGATGGCCCCGTATCCACCCGATGACTTGCCGAACACGCCACGATGATCGCGCGAAGCGAGGGTCTTCCAGCGCCCGTCGACGAAGGGCACCAGTTCCTCGACCAGGTAACGAGCCCAGCGACCCACCGCGGGGGAATCGATGTACTGGTTTCCGCCCAGAGCAGTGAAACCATCCGGCATCGCCACGATGCAGGCAGCCATCTGACCACTCGAGACGAGACGGTCGAGTCGTTCCGGTAAGTTCTCGGTGAAGGCTGACCAGCCGGTGTGCTTCAAACCGCTTCCGGTGAATCCGGCGAGGTCGACCAGCAGCGGGTAACGACGGTCTTCATCGGGGGCATATCCGGGAGGAGTCCAGACAGCGACCTGACGCAGGGGAGAATCCCCTAGCGGGTTCCCTTCGAGCAACTTGGATCGGTGCTCAACCACCTCGACAGTGCCCTGATCGGAGTCAATTCTGCGCAATTCTGACTCTTCCTTTCCGCAGGTCTCGGTGATTCCATCTCCTGCAGCGGTTAGAATCTCCCTTCAGAAGGGTGTGGGCAACCGTCAAGTTGCTCCCCGTCGAAGGGAATTCGATGACCGAGCAGACTGCCTATCCCCGCCGCTACCTCGAAATGGATTTCAAACCAGTCGAACTCGATTCCATCGAGGAGGTCTACAAGGCTCTGCTCGATCGTGAGATCTCCGACCTTGAATCGCTCGAGAGTTGGTGCCGTGACTGGAGTGAAGTCGATTCGACGATTGCCGAGGAAGGGGCTCGGCGGTTCGTCCAGCACACCTGCTACACGGATGACGCGAAAATCACCGAGAATTACATGGAATGGATCGAGAAGATCCAGCCGTGCCTCAAGAAAATCAGTTTCGACATGGACCGAAAGTTCATCGCCTCACCGGCCATCGAACAACTTCCGGAGCAAGAATTCGGGATCTGGGTGAAATCGGTGAAAAACAGTGTCGAACTGTTTCGCGATGAAAATATTCCCCTGCAGACTGAAGAGACCAAACTCGACGCGAAATACGACGAGACGATCGGTGCGATGTCGGTCGAGTTCGACGGGGAAGCGAGAACCTTGCCCTACATGGGAAGGATCCTGGAAGAGACCGATCGCGACCGCCGCGAGCAGTCCTTCAGGGCCACCTGGGATCGAATCCTCGAGGACCAGGACAAGATCGAGGGAATCTTCGACCGCCAGGTCGAACTTCGTCATCAGATGGCGCTGAACGCGGGATTCGATGACTTCCGCGCGCTTCGCTTCAGGCAACTGGAGCGATTCGACTACGGCCCCGAAGACTGTCTCCAGTTCCACGATTCGATCGAGGCGGTGATCAAGCCTCTGGTCGCCCAGCGACAGAAGAAACGCAAGGAGATGCTCGGAATCGATATGCTTCGCCCCTGGGATACGGCGGTCGATCCCGAGGGAAGAGCGCCACTTCGCCCTCTCGAGGGGGGGGTGAACCTGGTCGAAGGCTGCCGTCAGATCTTCGGAAGAGTGCATCCCGATCTGGACCAGATGTTCCAGATTCTCATCGATGGCGACCTGCTCGATCTGGACTCCCGCGGTGGCAAGGCACCCGGCGGATATCAGTGTACCTACCACGAGATCCGCAAACCCTTCATCTTCATGAATGCCGCCGGCAAGCAAGGTGATGTGGAAACGCTGCTGCACGAGGGAGGGCACGCCTTCCACTTCATCGAATCACGGGATCTCGAATTGATCGCCAACCGGGGCGCACCCATCGAGTTCTGCGAGGTCGCTTCGATGGCGATGGAACTGCTCGGGAACCCGTATCTGGATGTCTTTTATGACGATAAATCCCAGATCACCCGGGCACGCATCGAGCACCTCGAGGGGATCATCAGCCTCTTCGTCTGGGTGGCGATGATCGACTCCTTCCAGCACTGGATCTACACCAACCCGGGGCACTCGCGAGAGCAGCGAAGAGCCTCGTGGATCGCCATCATGGATCGGTTCAATACCGGACAGATGGATTGGAGCGGAATCGAGGAGATCCGGGCCCATCGCTGGTTGCGACAGAGCCATCTTTTCGGAGTGCCGTTCTATTACGTCGAGTACGCGATGGCTCAACTGGGCGCTCTCCAGGTATGGAGAAACCATCGCCAGGACCCGGACAATGCTATCCGGCTCTACCGTGAAGGATTGTCGCTGGGTAATACACGATCATTGCCCGAACTCTACGAGGCCGCGGGAATTCGATTTGATTTCTCCCGCGATACCCTCGATGAACTGATCTCGATGGTACGCGAGGAAATCGATACCCTGGAAAATTCTGGTTCTTAACAAAATTGCCTTCGACAAGGAGGATGATTTGAAAACCGTAATGACTCTGAGTCTGTTGTTATTGATGTTGCTGCTCATTCCCGTAGCGGGGATTGCCCTTCCTTCGGGAGATGGAGATGACGCAAAGACTCTCGAAAATGACCCGGCCATCAAGGAAGTCAAGGAGTACATCACCGAGCAAACCAATGCCGGACGCATCAAAAAAGACACCCCCGGCTGGAAGTCACGTCTTCCCAAATTTCCGCGAGCCACTTTTCAAGATCAGCACAACTACATCTGGAAGTTGAAGACCAATCACGGCGAGATCGAGGTCGAATTCCTGCCCAAAGTGGCTCCCAACCACGTTGCCAACTACATCTACCTGACCGAACTGGGATTCTTCGACGGTCTGATCTTCCACAGGGTGATTTCAGGGTTCATGGCCCAGGGTGGCTGCCCTCAGGGCAGCGGACGGGGTAATCCTGGATACCGTTTCGAGGGTGAGTTCGATGCCCAGGTCAAGCATGACAGCAAGGGTGTGCTGTCGATGGCCAATGCCGGTCCTGGCACCGATGGGAGCCAGTTCTTCCTCACTTTCGTCCCCACTCCCCATCTCGATGGCAAGCACACCATCTTCGGCCGGGTCCGCTCCGGCCATGCGGCCAGTTTGGTCACCCTCGCTGCTCTGGAAAAGCTGGGATCACGCTCAGGTCAGACAACCGAGAGAGTGGTCATCGAAAAAGCCTCGCTTTCCGTCGAGATGAAGCCTTCGCTCGAGATACCTGAAGCGAAGAAGCCTCCGCAAAAGAAGGACTCCGAAAAGAAGGAGAAAAAATGAGTAGCAGCAAAGATACCGTAGCCGCGATGCGTGGTGCCATCGCCGCTCTCAAGGAAGCCGGTGAAATCGACACCAGTTCCACCGGTTGGAAAAACACCCTACCGAGATTCCCCGAAACCGCAGTTGCCAAGGATGCGCAAATCTACTGGGTCGTCGAGACGAACCACGGCACCGTCAAGATCAAACTGATGCCGGATGTCGCTCCCAATCATGTGCGCAACACCATGTACCTGTCCGAGTTGGGGTTCTACGACGATCTCACCTTTCACCGCGTCATCACCGGGTTCATGGCCCAGGGGGGATGCCCCAGTGGCAACGGCATAGGAGGCCCCGGCTATCACTTCGAGGGAGAGTTCTCCCCCACCGCCCGTCATGACCGTAGGGGGTTGCTGTCGATGGCCAATGCTGGACCCGGTACCGATGGAAGTCAGTTCTTCATCAGCTTCACTGCAACTTCCCATCTCGATGACAAGCACACCATCTATGGTGAAGTGACCGAGGGCCTACCGGTACTCGAAGAACTGGAGAAGAGAGGATCCGGAGACGGGATCACGACGGAACCGCTACAGATGATCAAGACGACCATCGAAATCGACTGATCGACAGAACCGATGAACACTACCTTTCATCGTCTGATTCTGTTGGCCGGACTGCTGGGCGTCCTTCTGTTCGGGGGCAGCGCCTCGGCGCAGAAGTACGGCGAGGTCGACAAGGTGGCGCCATCGATGGATGCACCGCAGGGGCAGACGTTGGAGTGGACCTCCACCGAGGGGAAGTCGTACTGGTATCGGCTGCCGCGCCAGATCAATCCAAAGAAACCGCCGAACCTGGTGTTGATGCTCCACGGCACCGGCTTGACCTGGGGCTGGGCGTTCTGGAACTATCCAATCGCCCGCGGCGGCTTTCGTGGCAACGATATCGTCATCGCACCGGAAGGGATGACCCCCGGGGGCGGCGACAGTTTCAACTTCATCCAGGGCAAGAGCGATGGCGATCACATCGCCGGGCTCATCCGGCACTTCAAGAGCAAGTTCCCCATCGACAAGGTCTACGTCTACGGCCACAGCCAGGGGGCGTTCTTCTGCTACTGGTTCGCCGGTGCCTACACCGAGCTGGTCGATGGCATCGTCGCCCACGCCGGCAACGTGCTGAGCGTCAATCACAACAAACTGGCCAAGGACAAGGTCGCCATCGGCATCCTGCACGGCAAAGCCGACGCGGTGGTCTCGGTCGAATGCGCCTACCGCACCGAGAAGATCTACAAGCAACAGGGCTACAAGAAGATCAAGTTGACTGTCGTCGAGGGGTTGACCGAACGCTCCGGCCACTGGCCGCTGCCAACCCAGGTCGCCGAGATGTTCGACTGGCTCGACCAGGTCAACGCCGACAGCCCACAACTGGCGATGAGTGTCGCCCTGAGCGAACTGGCCAAGGGGTCGCCGGATCTGCAGGTCATCGCCTCGTCTGCCAACAAGGCGCGATTTCTCGCCCGGCGCATGAAGGGCGACGAGGGCGAGGCGCTGCGCGACAAAATCGACATCGTGGTCGGTTTCCTCGAAGCGGTGCAAGCCGCTCACGCCTTGACCATCGAAGAGTCGCAAAAAGCGAGCAAGTCGGCGAGCAAGGGATCCTTCCACCCCTGGATGGCGCACTTCCGCATCGTCAACGCGTCGTTTTCCGAGTCCGCGTCGTGGCGAAAGAACCTCAAGTCGCTGGTGTCGACCTCCAAGAAGCAGCAACGCGCGGTCGATGCAGCACTTGCAGTGATCTCGAACAAGCTCAACAAGAAGACGCTGCGACAGGCAGTGACCATCCTTCAGAAGTCGATGCTCGCCTCCAACGCACAGGAGCTGGAACTGACTTTCAGCCGCATGGCACAGGTTCCGCCGGCGGGAATGAAGGAGGAGGACTTCACCAACTACCGGCAACTCAGCGCGACGCGCAGTCCGCTCATCGAGGAGGGACACTCGACGGCAGCAGAGATCACGGCCAGTTCGGCAAGGGATTTCCGTGAAGCGAACCCGGAGTTGTTCCCTGACGAGTAACTCTATTTCCAGATCGGAGTGAGTGGTTCCATGCAGTGGCGACATGTATTTGCGATCGGTGTGATCATTGCGGCAGTTGCCATCGTGGGATCCGCTTCTCCTGACCCCTGCCGAGATTACACCGGACCGGGTGCCCCCCTGCCGAATATCCTCTTCATCCTGGCCGACGATCTCGGCTATGGAGATGTCGGTTGCTATAACCCCGAATCGAGAGTTCCCACTCCGCACCTCGACCAGTTCGCCAGCGAGGGGATGAGATTCACCGACGCCCACAGTCCTTCGACCGTCTGTACACCGACGCGCTACAGCCTGCTGACCGGACGTATGGAGTTTCGTACCGGTTTCCGGGGCGTCTTTTCCGGTGTCGGAGGTCCGTGCCTCATCGAGAAGGAGCGTCTGACACTGCCGCAGATGCTGCGCGACCGCGGCTATACCACCGCCTGTTTCGGCAAGTGGCACATCGGAATGACGTTCTTCGATGAGGACGGCAAGCACATCAAAGTCGGTGGGATCAAGGGGGTCGAGCAGATCGACTACTCGCGAGCGATTCCCGATGCGCCGATCCATCGTGGCTTTGACCACTTCTACGGAACGGCATGTTGCCCCACCACCGACTGGCTGTATGCCTATATCGATGGCGACCGGATCCCCGTCCCCCCGACAAAACTGCTCGACAAGAGCAAACTACCGAAGCACCCCTACGGCAACGATTGCCGCCGCGGCAAGGTCGCGGACAACTTCGACCACGAACAGGTCGACCTGGTGTTTCTCGACAAGAGCAAGGAGTTCCTCGAACAGCATGTCAAGGAGAGCCCCGACAAGCCGTTCTTTCTCTATCACTCGATGCAGGCGGTCCATCTGCCGTCCTTTGCCGCCGACCGGTTCAAGGGCAAGACCGAGGCGGGACCACACGGTGACTTCATCTTCGAGATGGATTTTGTCGTCGGAGAACTTCTGAAGACTCTCGAACGTCTCGGTATCGCCGACAACACCCTGGTGATGTTCGCCAGCGACAACGGGCCGGAAGTTCCGACGGTGCTCGACATGAGAAAAACACACCAGCACGACGGTGCCAGACCGTGGCGCGGCGTCAAGCGCGACCAGTGGGAGGGTGGCCACCGCACGCCGTTCATCGTCCGCTGGCCCGGCAAGGTCGAGGCCGGCACAACGAGCGATCAACTGACGAGCCTGACCGATGTGATGGCCACCTGTGCGGCGATCGCCGGTGCCAGGTTGCCGGTCGATGCGGCCGAGGACAGTTACAACATGCTGCCGGTATTGCTCGGTGACCAGGGCGACAAGCCGGTTCGGCGCTACCTGTTGCAGCAGACGATGTCGTTGGCGATGTCGATTCGCGATGGCCAGTGGAAGTACCTCGATCACAAGGGCTCCGGCGGCAACAACTACCAGCGAGACGGCTCCTGGGGCATGAAACCCTACGCACTGGAAGACACCGATCCCGATGCCCCCGGCCAGCTGTACGATCTCGAGACTGACCCCGGTGAGACGAACAACCTGTACAGCAAGCATCCCGAGATGGTGAAGGAACTAAAAGCCCAGCTGGAAGTTTTCCGAAAAAGCGGACGAAGTGCTCCATTGCGGCGATAACCATCGAACAAACTTCTGAAAGAGGTGTGAAATGGGCGGTTTATTAGATCTAGGTGCAATTGGGATCATCATCTTCTGGGTCTTGTTATTCGTGCTAACAATTCTTCTTCCCTTTTCGGCATATGCTGCTCAGAAATGGGCCTGGAGAACCTACAGAGAAACGAAGAAAATTAACGAAAAGCTCAATGAGATTTTAAGCGTCGCGCAAAAGATGTCAGGGTGATAGCGCGCACCGATTCTTCGAACTTCCAGACGTCCGAATACTCGATCCTGACGATGAACAAGGAGCTGAAGGCGAAGCGATAAACCGAGCGCCTGAGTTCGGACGTTGGATCGACATCGAAGCGGGCACCAATCGATGAATACAAACCAACTACCATCGGGTGACCTCGAGACGATTCCCGGCGTTGGTCCCAGTATCGGCCAGGCTCTTCGCGACCTGGGCCTGCAGTGCGTCGAGGATCTGGCAGGAAAGGACGCCCAGAAACTGTACGAGGAGCTTTGTCAGTTGCGCGGTGGCCACATCGATCGATGCGTCCTGTACGTCTTCCGCTGTGCGACTTACTTTGCGGGCCATCGCACTCACGATGCGGAACTCCTGAAGTGGTGGAACTGGAAGGATGCGGACACCGCAACCTGACAAGCCGAGAAAACTGCTTCTCTGAACCCGATCAGTTCCACTCCGGATCTGCCGGCATCATCGACCACAGGGTCTGCTCGCCACCCAGTGTGCGCAGTGCTTGCATCCAGAGTTGCTCCGGCTCCGTGTCGAAGATGAGATCCTCGATGCCGGAGACAGCGATCCAGGCTTGCTCCTCTAACTCTTGCTCCAGTTGTCCAGCATCCCAGCCGGCATACCCGACAAAAAAGCGATATTTCTTGAGCAGATCATTGCCGCTGCAGATCTGATCCACCGATCCAGCGAGGTCCTTGGGCAGAAACATACCTTTTCCGACCTGTTCACCGGCAGTCTCCTGCGGAACTCCGCGTCGGATCGCAAACACCCGCTCCTGGTCTACAGGACCCCCGAAAAACAACGAGCAAGCGTCTGCAATTTCAGGACCCATCTGCTCGAACACCTTCTCGATGGAAATCCCGGTGGAGCGGTTCAGGACCAGCCCGAAGGTGCCCTCGTCATCGTGATCACAGATCAGGATGACGGTGCGATGAAAATTGGCATCTCTCATCGCAGGGGTCGCGATCAGGAAATCACCCGATTCGATGACCGCATCGTTGTATTCGAGCATTTCGCCTCCTGGTCGGAATCCGGACCGCGTTCGATCCGGGGCAACGGAATACCGATTGTAGGGTCTCGAGGCCTACTCGACCATCGAGTCGGGTCCATTCGAGATTTGCTCCCGCAGCCGGTTCCGGTATGCTGCAGCCGCGGGCAGTCTCCCGCGGGGAAGTTTGGTGCGTTCTATTGGCCAGATTCACGCAAATGCGGACATTTTCAGGACATCCGGGGATCCGCCGCACGGTTGTGGCCTCCCTCAGCCTGGCCGTCATCGTGATGATCGCTGGTTGTGGTGGTGGTCCGCCACAGCGAGAGCAGACGTCCCTGCCGTTGAAACTGCGTCAGGCTCGGAAGGCACTCGATCAGGGCAACTTCGAACTCTCGACCAAACTTTTCAGTTCGCTCGAGAGTCCTGAACAACCGTTGAGAATCCGCGGATTGGCACGACTCGGTCTGGGAAGGTTGGCACTAGGCAAGGGCGAACTGGAGCAGGCGTGCCGACATCTGGAGATGTCGCGCAAGTTGCTCTCTTCGGGACCGCATCACGCCCGCGCGCTGCTCTTTCTGGGTGAGGCGCAACTACGACGTGGTATCACCAACAGTGGATTGAACCAGCTAGAGAAAGCCTATCAGTCGCTCGCCGATCCGGACGACAAGAGCCGTGCAGCATTCCTCATCACCCGAACTCTCGATCATCTGGGGCAACCCGTCGCAGCGCTCTATCGCAACGCATCTCAACAGCACTCCTATCCCGAATATGCATCGATCTGGGGCGCCCACCCGCAACCTTCGGAGATAACTTCACGAACCGAGGAACAACCGACACCCACCTCCAGGGTAACCCGTATCGCAAACCCGACTCGTATCCAGGTACAAAATCGAAACAGTTGGAGTGCGCGACCACCTCGTCGTGGTGCGGTGGTCAGAATGACCCGGCCATTTCGCATCACGGTGCACAACACCGCCGACCAGCCCAACATCGAAAAACTCGGCCAACAATCTCCCCCTCAGTACCTGCGCAGAATCCAGGAGTACTGCACGGGCACTCTCAAGTGGGGAGACATCGGCTATCACTACCTGATCAGTTTCGACGGCCGCATCTGGGAGGGACGATCGATGCGTTACCAGGGTGCCCATGCCGGAAACAACTCCCTCAACCGCGGCAACATCGGAATCGCTCTGATGGGGAACTTCGACATGAACCGGCCGACTCCCGCGCAGTTGAAGAGCCTGCGTTCGTTACTGGCAGCTCTGTGCACTCTCCACGACATCTCCCCCGACTCCATCGCAGGACACCAGGAACTGCGTGACACCACCTGTCCAGGTCGTCACCTGCAAGCGGCTCTCAACCGGATGGTGAAGGACCTCGCCCGCTCGCCAACGCGTTCCGGGACCCGCTGAAGGCGGCTGCAGGCCCCTGGTAGCCGAAACAGCGCGTGCTCTCACAGAGGGCTATCGAAAAACGATCGGATTGGCTAGTTTCTGGGCTCAGGGAGGCATCGTTTGATCTTCGGTTTTTTCGGCAAAAAACGCGAGCAGCAGCGTGAGGAAAGGGAGCGTCTTCGGCAGGAACTGACTGTCGAGAAGGAAGCACTCAGCATCGAACTGGAGTTGCTCGAGAAAAAACTGAACTTCGAACTGGAATCGAAAGAGAGCGACCGCACCACAACCTTGAGTCGCTACCCGCGACGCATCGTCGAACTTCGCATCCAGATCGACCGTATCGAGCGAAAACTCAAATCGATGGAAGAAAACTGACCGCTACAGATCCTCTTCGTCTTGTTCCAGTGATTCCCCACCATCGATGTTGGCTCCGCTGCCGTGCTGATTTTTCTGGTGGTCTCCTGACTTGACCTGCTGCTGGTAGTTCAATCGCATCTGCTCGTAATCCTCGGTACTCCCCTCGAACAGTTGTGGTTCCGTTTTTTCTTGCTGCCCCATCACCTCTTCGTGCAAGCGGATGAGAAACGGAATGCACCAGCCACAACCGGTACCGGCGCCGAAACAATCGGCCAGTTGTGACGGTCTGCTCGGCTGGGTCTGGCGGGTGAAGTTGATCAACTTTCGCTTCGAAACGCGAAAGCAATAACAGACCTTGTCATCGAGTTCCATGGTTGCTCCGACCGTACTTCCCTGGTGGCTGCTGCTGCCAAAGAGGTTGCGTGCAGCAGCACTCCAGTTCAAGGCTCCAGTTGCACCACAGCGAGCCGCTGAGACCCCAGGAGACCTTCCCGTTGTCGTCGATTCATGGTGTCATGCTCGATCAGGAGGATAGATGGACCCGGTCGACCTGCGTTCCGATACCGTCACCCACCCCACCACGGAGATGTACCGCCAGATGGCAACGGCTCCGCTCGGAGATGATGTATTCGGGGATGATCCGACGGTGAACCGCCTCGAACAGGTGAGCGCAGAGCGTCTCGGCAAGGAGGCCGCTGTGTTCGTCCCCAGCGGCACGATGGCCAACACCATCGCCGTTGGCACGCTGGCTCGTCCCGGTGATGAGATGCTGCTGATGGAAGACAGCCACATCTATCTCTACGAGGCCGGCGGTTCGGCGCGTCTGTGGGGAGTTCATCCGCGTCCTTTGACGCCGGTCGATGGTTGTCTCGATGCAGACATGATCCGGGACTCGATTCGTCCGCAGGACCCGCATCAACCTCGAACCTCGCTGATCTGCCTGGAAAACAGCCACAATATGCAAGGAGGACGGGTCATCTCGGCCGCACAGGTTGCGCCGGTGGTCGAAGTGGCGCGCCAGTCTGGCCTCAGGATGCATCTCGACGGAGCACGTATCTTTCACGCTGAGGTGGCACTGGCAACTCCAGCCGCCGAGATCGCTGCGCCGTTCGATACCGTCTCCTTCTGTCTGTCGAAGGGACTGTCGTGTCCCATCGGTTCACTGCTTTGTGGATCCACCGACGACATCGCAGAGGCACGACGGTTGCGCAAGTTGCTCGGCGGCGGCATGCGCCAGGTCGGAGTGATCGCTGCTGCGGGTCTGGTCGCTCTCGATGAAGGCATCGATCGACTCGCCGAGGATCATCGCCGTTGTCGCGAACTGGCCGACGGACTGCGCGATCTGGACGGCGTGCATCTGGCGCCCGATCCGCCCCAGACCAACATCCTGTTCGTTCGCTTCGAGGATCTGGATGGGGCCGGTCACGAGGCACTGGCAGCGGATCTGGAAGCCCGGGGAATCCGTGCACTGGCGGTACGGAAACTGGGGATCCGTGCCGTCTTGCACCGCCAGATCGACGATCAGGGCCTGCAGAGGGCCATCGAGGCCTTCCAGCAACTGCGCGGTTCCTGAATCAAACTTTCCGAATCCGACCTCAAAGCGGGTACTTGTGGGTGAGACAGCGAGGGGTGATCCGGGATGGTCCCGGAATCATGCTATACTGCTCAGGAAGGTGATTCTGGCCCGGTATTCAAGGTATATCGGACCCGTCGCCCGAGCCGCGATCTCGTACCACCGGAGACCTGATGAGCCCTTCCAGCGACGCCGGTCATCCTGAAGCACCCGAGCCCGATGCGCTCTCGTCTCTCGATGACGCAGCGCTGGTGAGCAAGGCAGCCAGCGGCGATGAAGCCGCTTTCGAGGTTCTGGTCGGTCGTTTCGGGGCACTGGTGCTGGGACTGGCTCGGCGCAAGGTGGGACGAGAAGATGCCGACGATGTCGCCCAGGATGCACTTCTTCATGTATGGCGAT
>Ga0310122_10000874_pt1 | contig 19226 bp, 16 predicted proteins | sample CB6_Bottom_1051__FD_203503 | JGI IMG/M metagenome (GOLD analysis project Ga0310122, IMG submission 203503) | Marine microbial communities from Western Arctic Ocean, Canada - CB6_Bottom_1051 | ecosystem: Environmental > Aquatic > Marine > Oceanic | place: Canada: Western Arctic Ocean | collected...
GGAGTGACAAGGCCCAACAACAGACGCTCAAATATCAAAACGCCTGCAGGGGGATCAGGGCTTTGGTAGTCCCCACGGACCAACGTCCGACTCCGGCTCAACACCGAGCGCATCGGCGATCCGGGTAATATAGTTAAAGTACCCTACGATCTGAGTTGCATCGTGGATCGCTGTATCCTCGAAACCATGAACACGCAAAGAGTCAAGGTCGCCTGGACCTATCCCCCGCTGATTCTGAGTGAGTTTTTCTGCGAACAGGCAGAGTGCCCAATCCTTGTCAGAAAGATCTGCAGAGCGCCAGTCCGAGGCGATGGCCTCTACGAAGGCATCTGCTTCTTCGGCTGATTTGAAGCTTTCCGTAACCTCTTCCCGGAGGTCATGTGCGTGCGACTGCACTCAATAGAAACAATCGTTCGCCTTCGATGTGACCACGGCAAGCATCTCTCGCTGCACCCTGGAAAGCGGCGAGCGGCCAAACATCAGGGTGCGATAGAGCCCCATGGAAGCTTCCATGACACTCGGGTTGAGGCTCATGACATGGACGATATGCCATACGCGGCCCGATCGATCGATCGCAGCGTCGAATTGCTTCTTGAGCAGGCCCCCGGCTTCCGACACGGGGATCTGTTCTATAAAAGGCATCGTTTCACAGGTTCGGTTATACCGGATCAACTTAATGTACTACCTAGATGAGAGATCAGCCTCAGATACACTCAGCTGTCTCCACAGTAGGCGAGAGCAGCACTCAGTGAATAGGGTTGCAGAGCATAGATCCAGTAATTAGGAAGTAGGCGGCGTCTTGAAAGGGGCCAAGCATTTACACAGCTTGGCCGGATGTGTGACGCCCTTACGGAGGCCAGGTCTCCGTTGACCCTTCAGTTGGTTGATCGTGCCAAGGCCTATGCGGACCGCACAGCCATCATTGCAGAGGAAGGCGTCTTCACATACTCAGACCTATTACGAGTTTCCGGCATAGTCGCGACCCGGCTGCTCTCTGGACGCAACAACCTAGAGGCCACCCGCATATGCATCCTGGTGCCACCCGGATGGGACTACGTGGCCACGCAGTGGGGAATTTGGCGTGCAGGCGGGGTAGCCGTCCCGATGGACATCTCACATCCTCCTGCTGAGTTAGCTCATGTCATAGACGATGCTGAACCTGAAGCCATCGTCGCGCATCCGTCCCTCCTGGATCGGATTAATGATCTAGCTGACGAACGCGGACTCCCAGTGCTTACAAGTTCAGTTCTAATTCAAGAAGGCCTTCTCTCCGAGATCCCGCTAGTTCATGAGGAGGGTCCATCGATGATCCTCTATACTTCAGGAACCACTGGACGACCGAAAGGAGTGGTCCTGACCCACAAGAATATCCATGCACAGGTCGAGTCCCTTAGCAGTGCCTGGGGCTGGGATGGTGATGACCACATCCTACTCCATCTCCCCCTGCATCACGTTCATGGCATCGTAAACGTTTTGTCGTCAGCACTATGGAACGGGGGTAAATGCGAAATTCTTCCTCGGTTCAATGCCGTGGATGTCTGGGAACGGTTGAGTCGTGGCGATATCACACTCTATATGGCAGTCCCAACTATCTATCGTCGTCTGATAGGCGCCTGGCAAAGCGCGAATTCCAATACCCGGACTGCTTGGACTTCTGGCGCTGAAGCATGCCGACTCACCGTTTCAGGTTCAGCTGCGCTACCCGTGACAACGCTGGAACTTTGGGAAAAAATGACCGGCCAACGCCTACTTGAGCGGTACGGTATGACTGAGATCGGGATGGCGCTCTCAAACCCTCTCGACGGCGAACGGCGCGCTGGATACGTGGGCAACCCGCTGCCCGGCGTAGAGGTTCGTCTAGTGGACGAAGCCGACTATCCGGTGGCAGAGGGCTACCCGGGCTTGATACAGGTCCGTGGAGCTACGGTATTCAAGGAGTACTGGCACCAACCTGAGGAAACAGAGGCAGCCTTCACCAACGACGGGTGGTTCAGAACCGGTGACCAAGCAGTTGTGGAAACAGGAGCATACCGCATCCTAGGTCGCTCTAGTGTTGACATCCTTAAAACGGGTGGTGAGAAGATCTCGGCCTTGGAAATCGAGGAGGTTATGCTCACCTATCCTGGAGTGCGTGAGTGCGCCGTGGTAGGAGTTCCGGACGTCGATTGGGGAGATCGGATCTGCGCGGCAATCGTTTCCGAGGGCAGTGATGCCCTGTTGGCCCACGAACTCCGAGCATTTGCCAAGGAGCGCCTTGCCACGTACAAAGTCCCGAAGGAAATCATCATAGTGGCTGAGTTACCCCGTAATGCGATGGGTAAAGTGACTAAGCCAGCAGTACTCAAGTTCTTCAACCCTGACAAAGCATAGTGATCCACTATCGCCCCTCCACCTTCTCCTCATGATTGACACGGTGCTCGGAAACCTGCGCGAGTACTGGTTGGTCTACTCACTGCTCGCTCTATACAGCGTGATGCTCGCGCACCACGCTTGGACAGGGAAAAGAGAAACGAAAGGCCTCACGGACTACTACGTCGGTGGACGAAATATGGGCGGATGGATCATCGGCCTCTCATTCTTTGCAACGTATGCAAGTACGAATTCATTCGTGGGCTTCAGTGGCCAGACATACGACTGGGGGGTCCCATGGATGCTGTTTGTCCCAGCCTCGGTCGCCCTAAGCCTCTTCGCGTGGCTCATCATCGCTCCTCGACTCCGAAGCTTCACCCGTGCGATGGACTCGCTCACAATCCCAGACTTCATAGGCTTTCGATTCGACAGCACTCCCGCCAGAGTCTTTGCTGCGCTGATCCTCATAGCAGCTTCGTTCTTCTATATGACAGCCGTCTTCAAGGGCATCGGCAACCTACTAGAAGTTTTTCTGGAGATTCCGTACAAGCTCTCAATCGTAATCGTTTTCTTTGTCGTCATGCTCTATACGATGATTGGCGGTTTCATAAGTGTGGTGAAGACAGATTCAGTTCAGGGCGTAGTGATGATCATGGCGGCCATCCTGCTCTTCACCGGCACGGTGAACGCGGCGGGTGGTCTGAATGCGATCTTTGAAGTACGCTCCCAGGCCGGAGGAGAAGCACTGTTTACCTGGGGGGGGGGCGTCGCAATTCCAGTGCTACTTGGGACAATGTTCGCGGCACTCATCAAGTTCGCCGTCGAACCGCGGCAACTCGCTCGATTCTTTGCTCTCAAGGGGGACAAAGCGATCCGAACGGGTATGCTTGTCTCGACAATTACGTTCGGTTTCGTATTCTCGCTCCTGATCCCGATTGGGCTCTACGCAAGACGAATCTTCCCAGACGGACTAGGGGATACTGATCTTGTGATCCCCAATCTCCTTAGCCAAGTGTTTGGACAGGGGACTGCCGCGTTCCTGCTGGTCGCTATGGTAGCGGCTGCGATGTCATCGCTGGACTCGGTTCTTCTCGTGCTAGCATCGACTGCCGAGCGGGACATCGTCAGCGTTATCAAGCCGGGACGAAGTGAGAAGGACCAAATGTTCTGGACTAAGGGATGGGTGGCGCTATTCGCATTCATCACAATGCTGATCTCTCTAAATCCACCCGGTGGAATAGTCACTCTCACAGCGTTCAGCGGGAGTCTCTACGGGGCTTGTTTCTTTCCAGCCATCGTCTTCGGGCTTCACTGGCAACGAGGAAGTGGCTCGGCGGTGATGACTTCCTTTGGCACGGGAATCGTGACACTCCTGACGTGGGATTTCATTCCCGGCTCTGAAGTGGTGCATGAGGTCTTCCCGGCGATGCTACTTTCTACTGTTGCCTACGCCGGCATCTCACTCGTGACACGCGATAGCGCGAGCAACACGGTCGTGACATTGATGAAGAACTCGAGTCATAGCCTTCGCAATCAAGCGCCGGAGTGACTGACCTTTGTTATCGCTTGGTCGTGGACAGTGATGCTACCGCGGTAGCATATAACACTGCTAAAAGCAGGCTCGCTTCCCCACTTCACAGTCGGTTCATAGCGGATTCATGGAACGCTTAGGGTTTCCCTGGGATTCCAGATACGAGTAGTATGTTACCAGAACTGTGGGATTGGAGTTGTATCCGTAGATCCTAGATGGAAGATTTAAGTTTAGGCTTCGACAAACATGATGACACGGTGCAGATCATGAAGACGTTGACCAGTAGCATTTGGCCACTTGCGCTGCTGCTTTGCTTAAGCGCCTGTGCGCCCATGGGGCGTCCGATTGGAGGAGGCGGCGGCGGGAGTGACCCGTTCGCGGGCGGAAGCAGGCCTACACCGCAAGACATCGAATTGCGCGTACGGAACCTCAATTTCAACGATGCTAGGCTTTATGCAGTTAGCGGAGGATCACGCCGCCGTTTGGGTCAAGTTAGCGCCCTCTCTGATGAGACGCTTAAGATCCCGTGGGCATTTACGGACCGCCTTCGAATAGAAATCGATCTCGTGACAGGCCCGAGATGCTTGACAAGGGAATTCATGGTCGACCCTGGTGAAATTCTCGAACTACAGATTGAGTCGCGATTCGACGGAAGCGGGCTATGTAGATAACTGGTGTGTTAGATACCTACCTGCTTGGTCATTCTACAGGGATTCTCCCGTTTTCAGTCATACATTAAAAAGCTCGTGACACTCTGGCCAAAGGCGTCAAGACCCTCCTGTACACCCTCTAGAATCTCATCCACCGTCGCACCGTCATCTATCCCATTCCGTAGCCCATCGTGCCCCCAAAGCATGTCAATCGGCATCAGGTCTTCCTCATATTCGTAGGGCGGCTCACTCCAGCCGAACTCCTGGGGAGCAAGTTCTCTGGCCGCCCTAAGGATTGCTACCGCCGTTCGCACAGATTGGAATGTTTGCGGATCAGTAACATGCAGTTGTCCTCCCGCACACATGGCTCCAGCATGTTTCTGAAACGTGGGCTCAAAATGACATGGACGGATCGTTACACCGTCCAGGGGCTCCTGGACTAGGAACTCCGTTAGCTGTTGAACATTCAGGTACGGTGCACCGAAATACTCGAAAGGTTTAGTGGTCCCCCGCCCTTCTGAAAGGTTAGTCCCCTCGAGTAGGACCATACCCGGATACACGATACACGATTCTGGTGTCGGCAGGTTAGGGCTCGGCGCCACCCACGGTAATCCGGTTTCTCTCCATCCCATTGACCGATGCCACCCGTCACACCCAATCACTTCAAGGTCACATCCGATACCTCGGGTTTCGTTCATCCAAGACGCTAACTCACCACAGGTCAGCCCATGCCGTAGAGGAATCGGGTGCAAGCCAACGAAGGACTCGAAGCCCCTGCGAAGCACTGCACCCTCTCTCAGGGCTCCACCTATGGGGTTGGGGCGATCTAGTACTATGAAACGGAGGCCTGCTTCCGCACATGCCTCCATTGCCAACAACATCGTCCAAATGAAAGTGTAAACACGCACTCCCACGTCTTGGAGGTCGAACACGAGGGCGTCCAAACCAGTGAGCATATCCGGGGTCGGCTTTCGGACGTCACTATATAGTGAGTGCACGGGCAAACCCGTGTACGGATCAGCATAGTGCTCCGACTCGATCATGTTGTCCTGTTTTTCACCCCTGGCGCCGTGCTGAGGACCGAAGAGAGCCCTGACCATGAATCCTTCTCGTAACAAAGCATCAACTGAGAGGCGGAGCCCCTTTGCTACGGACGCCGGATGGATAATCAATCCAAGAGAGAGGCCCCGGAGATGGGATGCTTCCCCAGCAAGAAGTCGCTCGAGACCAGTGGTCACCTGAAAGGAGTTCATACGGGAAAGATAGTGTACTAGCGGTTTATTGCTCTGTTTCCCAGACGGAACGATCGTTCGCCAGCCCGAAGACTACCCCTCACTCGACCTTGTCCTGATGCTGAGATGTGTACTGATCTTCCCCTCAACATCCGCTCAATAGCAGAGTTGTTATGGTTGCCGGCGAGCGATCCGGATAGGCATACGGTGTTCGTCAGTATTCACCCCTAGAACCACAGTGTACTCTCCGGGCTGCACCAAATTGGCTCGCCGAGAGAATCCGGCTCCGCGCCCAACTTGATCTGAGCCCATACGCTCCAGCGCCCACTCGACCGCATGCAAGCCTGGGGCACCGTTCGCCTCAAGGATATTCACGGTCTGCCCCCGGTTATCCTGAATCTCCAGGCTCACTTTCGCTTCCTCGCCAAGCCAATAGTGAATGTATGCGCTCTGCACTCCGGAAGTACCGGAACCGCCCCTACCACTGCCACGTGTGAGAAGCCCCCCTTCGGGTTCAAACATATGGGAGGTTGCAGCAACGATTTCAGGTGTCAGCTGCTGTAGCTGCCTCACATCAAACGCGAACATTCCCCTTCCATGGGTGGCAGCAACCATAATGTCATCCCTGGGATGGATCACCAGATCGTGCACAAAGGTGCTCGGGAGGCCTTCAGGGAGCGCATGCCACTCTCCCCCTCGGTTCAGAGACACATACACGCCCACGTCGTTACCAAGGTAGAGCAAGCTCGGGTTCTTGGGATCCTCGCGAATGATGTTCACAGGTCCGAATGGAATTCCGTCGGCGATACTTTCCCACGTCTCTCCGTAGTCCGTGGACCTCCACACGTAGGGTGCAAAATCATCACTGCGGCGACCATTTTGCGTTACGTAGACGGTACTCTCGTGGTACTCAGATGCCACAACCTCAGAAGTGAACCGGTCAGGATGTAGACCGGCGGAGATATCGGCCCATGACTCACCCCCATCACGTGTAATATGGACTCGCCCGTCATCCGAGCCAGCATAGAGAAGTCCCTCAGTGATGGGTGACTCTGAAAGCGCGGTGATCGTCTGGAACTGGATATCCCCTAGACGATCCGGGTCGTTGTGAGTCAGGTCTGGGCTAATGCGTTCCCAATCGTCCCCTTGGTTAGTAGAGCGAAATACATGGTTCATACCATGGTAGATCGTGTTTGGATCGTGGGGTGAAATAATGAAGTGAGCTAGCCACTGGCCTCTGTATGGTAGCTCGCCTTCGGATGGCGTCGGAACGATTTGCCTCGTCTCTTCCGTCATTCGATTCGTTCGTGAGATCGTGCCATAGAACCCTGCCGAATACACGATGTTCGTATCCCTAGGGTCTATCGCATGATGACTGCCTTCTCCACCTGGCGCTCCATCAAACTCCAAGGCCGGTATCGCATGCCTGCCGTTGTTGAGGTCGACAACACCAGTGTATGAACCGTGGTCCTGAACCGAGCCGTAGACCCGAAAGGGATCGCTCATGTCGAAGTTGACATTGAAGAACTGGACCATCGGGAGTTCCCCGAAGAAACGCCAGTTCTCACCACCATCATAAGACACATAGGCGCCACCGTCGTTTGAGTTGACTAGGTAATTCGAATTGTGCGGGTCGATATAGAGACCGTGATGGTCACCGTGCATCCCAGATAACCGCCGGAATGTCCTTCCACTGTCCTCGGATACGTTCAGCCCGAGGCCCATTACATAGATCTTGTCAGGGTTGCCCGGATCAGCTCTCATCTGACCGAAGACCCACCCGTATGTGCCACCCAGGCCTTCCATGAACTGATTGTGTTCACTAGTCCGGCGCCACGAGCCACCACCGTCATCTGACCGAAAAACGGTCGCCCCGCGGATCACACCTCCCCGAGGACGTCCGTACGCATCGGCTTCACCTTCCTCGGCCTCACGCGCAATCTCGTAGTTGTCAACAAATGCGTATATCGTCTCTGGCTGTGAGCGGGCAATGTCGATCCCGATCCGGCCTCGATTCCTTGGGCTGGGCAAACCATCGTTGATCTGTTGCCAATTTTCACCTCCGTCAGTGCTTTTCCACACACCCGAACCTGTGAAGTACTCGTCGGAACTTGTGAATGCGGGCTCATTACGCGGATCGTTGAACTTGGCCCGTCGGCGCTGCCAAGTGGCGGCATACAGGGTGCTTGGATCAAATGGATGGATCACAAGATCAATCGCACCAGTCATGTCATCGATGAAGAGCACTTTGTCCCAGTTGTGACCACCATCAACGGTCTTGTAGACCCCTCGTTCTGGATTATCACGGTACTCGTGACCACTGGCAGCAACCCAGACGACATCCGGGTTTTCCGGATGCACTACGATACGACCAATGGTCTGGGTTTCAGTCAGGCCCATGTGCTGCCACGAACTGCCGCCATCCGTGGACTTATAGATCCCAGCGCCAGCATGGGAACTGCGGAAAATATTTGCCTCTCCGGTACCCACCCACACTATCTCGGAATCCGACGGAGCAATCGCCAGATCACCTATCGAGGTGGTCAACTGCTCATCGAAGAGCGACGTCCAAGTAACCCCTTCGTTCTCAGTTTTCCAGACGCCTCCTGAAGCTCCAGCGACGTACATGGTGTAAGTCTCACCTCGAGGCTCTGCCAAGGCGATGTCGGTAGATCGTCCGCTGATATTCGTGGGGCCAAGATGCTGCCATGGTATCGTTTTGAATAACGATCCCTCGACCATTGAGCGGTGTGTTTGGTATGCAGACAGCCGCTCCGTAGCGGACATCCGACTCTCTTGGGCAACCATGGAGTATGGTGCCACTCCCAGGAGGACCACTGCCGTGAAGGCTCGCAGGTAGGACTTACACATGGTATTCGACCTCATGAGTACGATATGGATTCACTTAGGGGAATATGGTGACATGGTTTCCCACTGATCGGGAGTGGGAAAGTACGAATACCGCTTTCGCACACGCTAGACGTCACTCCGTTATCCAATGGAGACCTGAGCGTAGGATCGAATTTGGAAAGAAGTTCGCGTGCCGGAGAGTCCCTCTAATCTAGAAGCCGAAGCTCAACCATTGGATCGTATCTCCACACGATGGACTCGAGCTCCACCCTCCTCTCTCACACGGATCGTATCGCCTGCAGTCTCGACACCCTCATAGCCCCCGCGAATCGTGAGGAGTTGACCCTCAGGTACTCCGCAAATCCGGTAATAGCCATCAGCGTCGGCAGTCGCTTGGAGTCCAAGTACATCAGCCTGTTGTGGCAACCCACCCAAGACTGATACAAATCGCTCCCACGTCAGGGAAACAGTTGCCCCGGGAAGCGCCCGACCACGCTGATCGACGACCTGCCCGAGGACAGCTCCGGAACCATCCTCCTGGCTTTCACCCCGGCAAGCCTCGAAAACCACATCTGACTTTGCTGGCATCCGGAATTGAACAGCGGTCACCTGCCCTTCCACAACTTCTTCGATGATAGGAGGTGGGCGAAATCCGATTTCCTCGACACTCGGATGCGAGATACTGATCTGATATCTACCGCCGGTAAGACCTTGGATTACAAATTGCCCATTAGCATCTGTGAAGACGGTCTGATTTGACCCGACCATTCCCACGCGAGCTCCAACGAGTGGCTCGATACCTAGACTATCGAAGACTACCCCTTCAATCGCCCCAGTCTCGGCCTCTACGACCGTCCGCCCCGCAGCACCAGCCTCCCGCACCTGCAGCACCCGACCTCCCGTCCGCCTGTAAGCGGTGATGCGCGTTCGCGCTCGGCCCGACGTATCGTAGAAAGTTCCAATCCGTGGCATCTGGATCCACCACTCGGGAACAATCCAGGTTCCGTTCGGAAGCCGTTGGAATTCGACATGCCCACCCACCTCGGATGAGTTGATGTCCGGGTCAAGGTTCTCATAGTTGTACTGAAGCCAGCGTAGCTCAAAGGTTTGCCCATCAAGCCACAGTGTCCCTGAAATATCTATATTGCGATTCCGGCGACTCACCGGCTCAAAACCAAGGCCAACCAGTCCCTCAGCTTCTCCTCGACCAACCGTAAATCGGAAGCAGTGGGAGTCGAGGAAGGGGTCCGAGAGTAGTACGTCGGCGTCTGGGGCAAAGTAGAGTTGCCCGTCACCGTCACTCTGAACAAAACCATTCTCAATCAGGTCTTCTGCCGGCTTGCTGTCGAATAACTTCGATCCAGTCCTCTGCTCTTCTCTCTGGATCGTCTTGGCATCTAGAGCTAGGTCCCGTGTGTAAAGTGTTGTGCGATAAAGGTAGATAGCCTCTCTGTTGGTAAACGCAGCAGCACTGAGGGCTTTTCGAGCCTCATCCCACAGTTCCGCCACCCCCAACCCCTGTGCTGGTCGAACTCTGCAACGTCCACCTTCTGCTTCAACTTGAAGACCTTCAAGAATGATTGCGCTGGACTCAAGCCGCACATCCTGGGTAGCTGTCACTCCGGGAGCAACCTGGAAGAGATCAGTTTCCACTGTGGCTTTTCCAATCATCTCGACACGCACCCTGAATGCTCCTGCTTGGAGTCCCACGAACAGAGCCCGACCAAGCTGGTCCGTCAGCGCGCTCTTCAAGACGGTGCCCTCGGAATCCAGCAAGTACGCTAGCGCCCCGAATACGGGCCTGGAGTCTTCGCCATCGAGTACCCGTGTTAGGACTGTCTGGGCATCGCCAGAAGACGGTGTGGCGAACAGTGAAGCCGCGACAAGAATAGCAAGTAGAACGCGATCGAAGCGCATCGGGGTTCCTGGCCCAAGAACGGTCATGGGATTGCTACAACGCCCTTCCCACTCGGGTTCCCGCTAGAGCAATGCATATTACGAGAAATCCAGAGCTTGGAAGATCCCCATCCCTGAAGATGCCGCAGCCTATCCAAATGGCTGGTCAAGCGATTCCTCCTCCAGTGAGTGCTTTAACAAGGCGGTAAAGAAATTCCTGGCCCTCAAAAAAGTTCTGGATACTTATTCGCTCATCTTGACCGTGTGCACGGACGTCATCCATATCACCAAAAAGTCCACTCACTCCGTACACGGGTATCCCCTCCCGACGCAAATAGAGTCCGTCTGTCGCTCCCGTCGACATGACCGGGAGGACTTCCACTCCTGGCCACATCTGTTCCGTGATCCTCTCAATTGGCCCAAGAACTTCAGGAGTCAGAGGTGAAGGCGGACTCTCTGTCGCCGATCCTCTGGGCTCGACGGTCACATCAAACGGGGTAGCCAACTCTTGAAGCTTCGCGTGGACATCCGCGGGATCATGACTCGGAAAGATTCGGCAATTAACGTTCGCCTGAGCCAATTGAGGAAGCGCATTCTGTGCGTGCCCTCCCTCGAGCAAGGTCGCTACACAAGTCGTCCTCAATCGTGAGTTATAACCGGTCTCGTCGGATAGAACCCTCGCAGCTTGAGCATCCGCAGGGTTAGATACGATTCTCCGCATTGCCTCACCCATTTCACCTCCCAGGAGGTCCGCAGAGCGGCCGAAGAATGCCTCTGTAACCTCGTTGAGCATGATGGGAAAATCGAAGTCTTGAACTGCAAGAAGCGCTCCAGCGAGATCGTAAATCGCGTTCTTACGCACTGGCAGAGAAGAGTGGCCACCCGGGTTTCTACCCGTGAAAAAGAACGAGAGAAACTTCTTCTCGGCGGCCTGAACGTTGTTTGAGATCTTTCTCCCATTCTGTTCCATACCTCCACCGCCTTCGTTGAGTGCGAAAGCGGCGTCGATCAATTCACGATGCTCCTCTAACAGGTAGGCTACACCGTTGCGGGGACCACCTTCTTCGTCGGCGGTCAGTGCCATGATTATGTCACGATCTGGCACAAAGCCTTCCTTTCGCATTCGAATTAAATTTGCGGTGTAGATCGCCGCCTCATCTTTGTCGTCCGTAACACCTCGCCCGTAGTAGTACCCATCACGCTCAATGAGCTCGAACGGATTTAGGTCTGGACTCCAATCCTCAGGCAGGGCTTCAACAACGTCGATGTGTGCAAGCAGCAGAATTGGCTCCTGTCCACTATCCCGCCCCCTGTAGCGTGCAACGAGGTTCCCTTTAGTCGGTGAGTCTTCCGGCACGAGGACGTGCACGTCGTCCTGCGGAAATCCTGCTTCGAGCAAAGCATCTGCCATGGCCTGCGCTGCGAGCGTGTTGTTGCCTCGCTCGGTGTTAGTCGTATTGATTTCGACGAGTTGCTCCAGCAGTGATCGTGCCAGATCCATATGCTCCCTTGGGGATGTGGATTGAGCGGCGGTATTCGTCGTCGCCAAACCCATGGCGAAAGCCAGCACCGTAGCCGACTGAAGCTTGTTTGTCATTGCTCTATATTCCCCTGTTCACCTGGTCCGGTAGGAAGCCCTATGGTGTGCGACCCAATGTCTTTCGCAAGACGGGTATCAATCTATGTATGCCCAGGTAAGGCGGCCCCTAGCCTACCCAGGTCGTGAAATCTATAGCGGATTTGCGAGACTTCTGTTCCGGCATGCTAGCTGGCTCACCCAGGTGGAGTGTCGCTACAATCCGTTCTCCGTCACTCACGCCCACTGCCGCTCGCGCCAGCGGATCCTCCATGACCGCGCCGCTCTTAATGTGAGCCCCTAACCCCATATGATGCGCGGCCAGGGACAGGTTCTGGAGTCCCATGAATACTGCAGCATAGTCTTCCTCACGGATTTCGGGATTGTCATCAAGCACCAAGCTGATCGCAATCATGCAGGGAAGCGCAGCATGTGTGTCGGCTACCTTGAGAATCACAGCCTCCGCCGCTTCAGGGTCTTCTACTCTCTTTGCCTTACGTCCACCCAAGGCGGCGCCATATGCACGACGAGCTATCGGCCCGAGGATATAGAATCTCCATGGCTCGGTCATTCGGTGGTTTGGAGCTTGCACTACACCCTCAAGTAATTGCTCGATCTCCTCTCGTGCGACGGATCGAGTTGTAAAATTTTTGATGGAGCGACGCTCATGTATTGTCTGGAAGATGCTCATTTCGGCAAGCAATCCATTCGGGGTAATCTCAAGTGCTTTATGCAGCTAAAGAAGGCAACCACAAGATACTCCAGATGCTGACGGAACCCCTTGCCCCTTTTTTTAATACACGTCCAAGTCCTTCCCGGACGCTAGCGGGCCATTATATCCAGCTGCACGTATCTCACTAACGAGTCCAGTATCGTCGGTTCCCCAAAACAGGTGGTGATAAAGAACCAGCATACCCGGTCGAGCACGATTAACAATATCGGCAAGTTCAGTCGTCGAGGTGTGGAATTGCGAATGGTACGCCTGCCATTCTGGGGGTCGTGTAGTAAAACGCTCTGCACTGTATACCTCGTGTAAGAGGATGTCACAGCCGTCGCACGCCTCCACCAGAGACTCACTCGGTGCCGCATCCCCACTGATGACGATGGTCCGATCAGGGCCCTCAAAGCGGTAGCCGTAGGAATACTCCCAAGATCCATGTTTGACAGGGATCGCATACACACGCACGAGTTCATCTTCGTAGACGAGCCCTGGCCCGATTTCATTCGTATTCGGCCTGTATCCATCGCGATTCGCACCTCGAGGTTCTAGCCCGTCGATCCGGATGGAGATGTCGTCAGCCCATGCCTCAGCTATGCCGCTCATCATCCGCTGTATCCCCGGAGGCCCGAACACATTCAGGGGATCAGGACGATCAAGCACCCAAGGGCTGTAGAGCAGATCTGGAAGACCAACGGTGTGATCGGAATGCAGATGTGTAATAAAAACGTGGTTGAGGCGTTGGGCTGTGAGCGCAGATATATCTTTTTCGCGTGCAGCCATTGCCGCGCGGCGAACAATGCCGGGGCCGGCATCAATGAGGTAGGCACGATCATCAACCACAACCGCGGTCGCGGGACCTGACCGTTCTGGGTCCGCATTGGGTGTTCCCGTCCCTAACAAGACAAGCCGTGTGCGGGGTACGACTTGAGCCTCCAACCCCACTGCGCTGAAACTGAACCCCGCTATTATTAGCCCAACCAAGAAAATGATCCGCCTTGCGCTCAGCTTCATCCTTTTCGCCATAAGCAGTCCGGAAAGCATTGCTTGTGTGTTTTGCAGGGTAGATCGGTCAGCCATGCACGCCCCCATGCTCAAGTCTAAGAAAGCATAGTAACTCTAGGGGCATGAAACCGCGCTGTGGACACTCGGCTCACCAAGACTCCAACCTATCCTGAGCGGTAAAGAATAAGATTCGCTCCTTCACTGGGTCGCCCGTCAATCGGGTCCAAGCATCAGCGTAAAGGTCGACCTGCTGACGGTAAGCTTTTAGTCGAAAGCTGAAGTTCGGATCTGTACCCAGGTCCGTCTTGTAGTCGGCAATCACCCAACCGCCCTCTTCCCGGAATGCAAGATCGACCACCCCTTCAATGGAGTCCGGACCCTGATCACGAATCAGGCCCTCTAGACGTCTCTGGAAGCGCTCACCCAGCTCGGCAGCAGCCTTCCTTGTGAACGGGGTGACGGCCGCGATCTCGTGAACCAATGCGAAGCCGGTCGAGACAAGTGCTACCATGCGTCCGATCAGTTCTGTCGTCTTCCCCGAACCCGCACCAGCCTCGACAATAAGGTTGGCTTCGAGGTCCTCTCTGATACGCACCCGCGCAGAAGTGTCCGGCAGCTTTGCTGCCTTTGTCTCGCCAGAATTGATCATCGCGGAAATCTGTGTGCCTAGATACTGCCGGGGAAGTAACCTCTATCCTCCAGCCTGGCACAGACACGGGATGGGGATCACCTTTGCTAATCACCAGGAGGAGATCCTATGTACGTCCTGAAGCGAGTACCGATCCTCGTGCTATTTCTAACCGCTCTTTCACCCAGCCTCATGCCGGTAAGTGCTCAAGAAACTCTCGCACAACGGATTGAGCGGATTCTCTCCCGGGTACCCTTGATTGACGGGCACAATGACCTGCCAGGACAGATACGCGATGTTCAGACCTCTGAAGGTGACGTGGGCTTGTATGATCTGAGACAGGCCACCTCAGGAGACACCGACCTTCCCAGGCTACGCGAGGGTATGGTGGGTGCACAGTTCTGGTCAGTGCATGTGAATGTTGAGGACCCCGCGCCAGCGAAGCAGCAGCTGGAACAAATCGATATTGCACACCGGATCTTCGAAACGTACCCGGACGAACTCGAATTCGCAGGTAGCGCATCCGACATCTTACGTGTCTTCGGGGCAGGTAAGATCGCTTCCTTGCTCGGTATAGAGGGTGGGCACGTTATCGAAAACTCGCTAGGCGCCCTGAGAGCATTCTACCGCGCTGGTGTCCGCTATATGGGGCTGACACACTTCTCTAATACCGATTGGGCAGATTCCAGTACCGATGATGTTGTCAACGACGGACTTTCCCCTTTCGGTCAGGAGGTCGTCCGGGAAATGAACCGAATGGGTATGCTCGTCGATCTAGCCCACACGTCGCCCGCAACCATGAGTGATGCGCTCAACCTCGCAGAAGCACCGGTCATTTTCTCTCACGCCGGTGCCAGGGCACTTGCTGATCACCCTCGCAATGTTCCCGATTCGATCCTGAAGAGGCTCACCGAGAACGGTGGTGTCGTGATGCAGGTCTTCTATCCACCGTATATCAGTGTCGAGGACTCCGTTGTGAGCATCTCAGACGTTGCCGACCACATCGAGCACATCCGCACAGTGGCTGGAATCAATCACATCGGCATAGGCTCGGACTTCGACGGTATTCCCACGTATGTGGAGGGCTTGGAAGATGTTTCTACATTCCCTGCTCTGTTCATGGAGTTGGCACGCAGAGGGTGGACGGACAAGGAACTCTCGAAACTCGCAGGTGAGAACCTTCTCCGGGTCATGCGTGAGACGGAAGCGGCGGCGATGCGACTGCAACGAGAGCGCCCGCCATCTACCAAGACCTATGAGGAGCTCGACGGAGGAAGACGGGGCGAGAATTAAAGCCTCAGAACCTGGCCCTCTGAGGTTATCCTTAGTAGTGCTCCTTCGGGAACACCATCGAGTGCGCTGAGTTCAACTTCCAGCACAGGGCACGCTGGGTACCCCAGCTCTATGCTGACCACAACCCCGAGAGCGAGGATCGCATCCGAGTGTGCCATGAGTACTGCTGCGGGTGCGGTACCTTCCCGGAGCAGTTCGAGCATGATCGCACTAGAAGAACTTGATCCGATTGCTCCCGGCATAGCAAGAACGGTTCCCGTGATACTTGCTCCATGGTCGGGATGCCGTGGGTCTATGACCACCCCGCTTCCAGGGTCAACGCCACCCCAGAGACTGATAGGGGCCTGAAGTCGGAGCAACCCTCCCTCAGCGTTACCCGGGATAAGCACACGCCCCTTTACCAAGACCAGATCTCTTCTGTCCGAGCCACCAGACCAGTGACCGCTGACTCAACACAGTCCTCGAGGCTACCATATACGACCTCGTAGCCCGTGTTTGATGGTCCGTAGTGAGCGAACTTGCCTGAATTCGTCATCAACACCCCCCCGCTCTCCCGCAATATTGGAGTTACGACTACACATGTATCCGCAACGATCTTGATACCTGCCTCGTGTAGCACAAGCAAGTCACCCCTCTCCTCAAGCTCGCGGAGGGTAGCACGTGCGGTGCAGGCATAGAACGGGACGGCCATACACCGGCCACGTACGAGGTTAAGTAGGGCTTCGAATTCTGTAATCGAGAAATGAGGGCTACCGACCGCCACTGCGTCGATCCGTTCTACGGCATCAGCAGTCGTGAGGCGTCTTAGCGCTCTCCTCACCATATCAGCTGTAAGTGTGATTTGACGTACCGACCCTCCCTTGCTCATTACCGCATCCAGACTTGGTGCCTCTGGTGTCACTCCCACGACGTGGAAGAGCGCCACGGCGCCCGTCGATGCCGCTGAAGCCCCTAGTGCCTTGAGCTGGTCCCTGGTGACTGTCGAGGGCAAGCCAACAATTACAGACACCTCTCTGCCCACCTCAAGCCCTAACCAAGTTCCCAATACGGGATAGAATACGTCCTGATCCTTTAGTGCATCCGGCACATTCGTCGCGTCAACTACAACTTTAGCTTGTCGGTTCTGTTCGATGTGCAGGCCGTGCAGTGGTGCTCGTCCAGTCAGCGCACAACACGCGTCTAGAAAATCCCCATATCGCTCCGTCCGCGCACCAAGTACCGAGTTGGCGAACGCGATCGCATTCGATTCTCCCCACGCTACCTGTTCGCCAAGTCCCGGCTCGTGGCCAATCTGGTAGGGAGCGCAAGTGAATGTTGGCTCCGCACCCATCGAGACATAGGCGTCCATCTGCCTGCGTGCCATTGCAGCTTTCAATGGGTCCGCTCGCACTGTGTCTGGATGGAGAAGGTCAAGCGCACCGACATTCAACGTGGTCGGGACGGCAACTTGGCCACCAGCGGCCACCAGTTTTTCTGCGAACTCGACGCCTCCGTCTCCGTGATAGAGGCAACCATCGATGTGCGCAGAGGTGACACGAATAAGGGCTTGTGCACTAAGTAGTTCTGCCGCAGAGACCAGGATCCGCATCGCCAGTGAAACCGCCTCTCCATGGTCGCCTGCGAGGAGCGCCTGATCTTCAGTTGTGAGGTGCAAGGTCATATGGGAGGCTACACACCTCGGGTCATCAACGCCACGGCGTCTCAGGATTGCGGTTGAAGAGGCACGGCGAACCTCGTTAGCATGAACTCCCTACTCGACCCGGAGTGTGGAGCTGGACAATCTCACGCATGGACTTGTGGGTGCGGCGATCAGCAAGTTAGGAGCTGAGCGGATCACCCCTCTTGCGACCACAACACTCGTAATCGCGGCTAATGCTCCCGACATTGACGTCCTGAGCTTTCTCCGGGGCGAGTATTTCGCACTCTCTTTCCGGAGGGGGATCACCCATGGTTGGCCCGCCCTCATCGTCATTCCTTTCGTGGTCACTGGCGTCATTTTAGCATGGGATCGAACAGTGAGGCAGAGACGATCACCGGACGTAAATCCGGTGCGCTCTGGCCCGACCCTACTTCTCTCGTTCTTGGGTGTTTCTACACATCCCTTCTTAGACTGGCTGAATACATACGGGATGCGTTGGCAACTTCCGTTTGCAGACAGATGGACGTATGGGGATGCGCTCTTCATCATCGACCCCTGGGTCTGGCTGGTTCTTGGTGGAGCTGTATTCCTCAGTTCATCCCCTGGCCGGTTAGGCAACACCGCCTGGGCTCTCCTGGCCGGGCTTCTGTCATTTGCATTCTTAGTGATCCCAATTCCGTTGGCTGCCAAAGCGACCTGGACGATAGGAATCCTCATCGTGCTGTGGATTCGTTTTCGTGGGCACACATCGTTCTTGGAAACCCCGAGCATGATACCAAAGGGAGCATTAACCGCGATGGCAGCCTATTTCGTGCTTATGGTCAGTGCGAATCTCGCTTCGCGCCGTCATGTACGAACTACGGCGGCCGAAGCTAATCTCAAAGTTATGGATGTGATGGTTTCACCACAGCCAGCAAACCCATTTGCCGGTGAGGTTGTGGTTCTAACAGATGTGGGCTTCGTGCCGGGCACGCATCACTGGCTCCGAAACCCTCGGGTCGAGCTTTTCCCCGATCAGATCGTGCCACTTGTAAACGAGGTGGCGGAGGCAGAGCGGTTGGAGGTGATCGTGGAAGCGGCACGTCGATACCCAGACGCATCCCATTACCTGGTATGGTCGCGCTACCCGTACGTTCGGATCGAACCCGATGGGGCCAACTGGTGGGTTTTCTTTTCAGATGCGAGATACGACAGAGATAATGGGGTCGGCGGCCTAAGCGGTCTGCGGATCCGCATTACTGAGGAGCAGCTTAGATGAGCCGTAACGGTGTGGAGAAGTTATGGATCCGCTAGTTCCTATACCACTTACGGCTATTGAGGAAGCGCGGGATCGTATTGCAGGAGCCGCAATCAAGACGCCGTTACTTCCACTGAATCTACCGGATGCCCCATGTGAGATCTGGCTGAAAGCGGAATGTCTGCAGCTGATCGGGTCATTCAAGATCCGAGGGGCAGCGAACGCGATGGCCCTTGCAGACCAAGCTGAGTTGCAGAGGGGTGTCTACACCGCTAGCGCAGGAAACATGGCACAGGGCGTCGCGTTTAATGCACAACGGCGTGGTATTCCGTGCCGTGTCGTAGTCCCGGAGACCGCTCCCCAAACCAAGCTCACGGCCATCGCACGATTAGGTGCTACCGCCGTATCGGTGCCGTTTGATGAATGGTGGTCCGTCATCCGTGATCATGGACACCCCCTCGAAAAAGGCTTCTTCGTGCACCCAGTGAGTGATCCTGCGGTAATCGCTGGTAATGGAACCATAGGCCTTGAGATACTCGAAGAGCTTCCCGATGTGGACGCTGTCATCGTGCCTTACGGAGGAGGAGGCCTTTCTTGTGGCATCGGCTCAGCCCTGAAAACA
>Ga0310122_10000875_pt1 | contig 19220 bp, 13 predicted proteins | sample CB6_Bottom_1051__FD_203503 | JGI IMG/M metagenome (GOLD analysis project Ga0310122, IMG submission 203503) | Marine microbial communities from Western Arctic Ocean, Canada - CB6_Bottom_1051 | ecosystem: Environmental > Aquatic > Marine > Oceanic | place: Canada: Western Arctic Ocean | collected...
CTCAGTCGCGCTATCGCGGTGCGTAGCGCCCCTCTCATCTTGTTGTTGATGATGATCTTCTTGAGCAGCGACTTTTCAGTCGGACCCAGAGGGGATGCCGTCGCGGCCTCGACCATCATGAGACTCGTCCCGGTCTCGTGGACAATCACAACGCTGCCGTCGGATTTCTGGACAAATAGTCGGCCATCCAACAGCGCGCTGAGAACACGCCGGGCCGAATCGCCTCCGAGCTCGGCAATCTGCGTTGCGGCCGCACCCTTGGTTCGGAAGCTACGGCTCTTGAGGTCATCGATCGCTGCGCCGAGTGCGGCGTCGTCTCCCCATGCGGGTGCGACGATACAGATCACCAACAAACCTAAAATCGAGAAAGGGATTCCTCGCCGCATCTCAGCTCACACCGTCCGTAATCGCTTGAATTCACTTCAGCAGCAAAGTGATCGAGACTTGGCAAGGTCTGCGGGCGCGATACAGATTCTCCTTACCCTTACAAGGGTCTCAGGAAGGCGACGGAGATTCCGTCGCCTTCCTGAGCTTCAGAGTCCAACGAGAGAGAAGTCGCGACCGGTACTCAGAGGTTCTGTCCCGAGCATTTCTTGGTCACCGTATTGTAATTTCCGCAGTTGATCGGCTTCGTCCAATCCGCCATGAGGTCTTTGCTCTCCGGCAGGAAATCGGACCAAGCGTCGCCCGCAACGAGATCCTCCGTCTCCCAAACAGTCGCGAACTGACCATCGTCCTGGATCTCGCCGATGAGCACCGGCTTCGTAATGTGATGATTGGCCAACATCTTGGAAATGCCGCCCGTCAGATTCGGGACTTCAATTCCAATGATCGCCTTCTGGACCGCATTCGAATCCGTCGTGCCGGCCGCCTCGACCGCTTTGACCCACATGTTGAAGCCAATATAGTGAGCTTCCATCGGGTCGTTCGTCACGCGCTTCTTGTCCCCAATGAATGCGTGCCATTCCTTGATGAATTCTTCGTTGGTCTTCCCTTCGAAACTCATGAAATAGTTCCAGGCAGCGAGATGGCCGACGAGGGGCTTCGTGTCAAATCCGGAGAGTTCCTCCTCCCCAACTGAGAACGCCATCACCGGAATGTCAGCAGAAGACACCCCCTGGTTGCCGAGTTCTTTGTAGAAGGGCACATTGGCGTCTCCGTTGATGGTCGAAACGACGGCCGTCTTCATTCCCGCGCCACCAAATTTCTTGATATCCGAAACGATGGTCTGCCAATCGGAGTGACTGAAGGGCGTATAATTGGTCATGATATCTTTCTCGGCAACGCCTTTGTCACGTAGATACGCCTTGAGAATTTTGTTGGTGGTTTGCGGATAGACGTAGTCAGTCCCCGCGAGCACCCATCGCTTGACTTCAAGCTCATCCATCAGATAGTCCACGGCCGGGATCGCCTGTTGATTCGGAGCCGCGCCGGTATAGAAGACATTCTTCGAGGACTCCTCGCCCTCATATTGCACCGGATAGAAGAGCAGACTGTTCAGTTCCTCGAAGACCGGCAGCACCGATTTTCGCGAGACCGAGGTCCAGCATCCGAAGACGACCGCTACGCGATCTATCTCGATCAGCTGGCGAGCCTTTTCTGCAAAAAGTGGCCAATCCGAGGCCGGATCAACGACGACAGCCTCGAGCTTCTTACCCAAGAGCCCGCCGCGCTTGTTCTGATCTTCGATCAGCATCAGGACGGTGTCCTTGAGCGTCGTCTCACTGATCGCCATCGTTCCCGACAGTGAATGGAGGACACCAACCTTGATGGTCTCTTCAGCGGTGGCCGGCGAGATGGAAGCCATCATCGAGATGGACGCCACAAGGATGGATCGGACGAATCGTTTCATTGTATTCCTCGTTCTTTCTATGTTCTCTTTCAATCTTGTGATTGCTGAAATCTAGATCTGGATCTGCATTGCGAGTTTGATCGCGCTGACGTTCTTGCCTGGAGCATCGGGCGCGTAGGCGTTCGGCCCAGCGAGGCCCTTCGTTGCAATGTCTCCGTACTGGTAGAACAGCGAGATGCGAGCATTGTGGCCATCGATGATGTAGTTGACCCCGGCTTCGAACTCGTCCCGATTACTGCTGTCTTCGGGATAGATGCCCGTGAAGCGGACGTAGGGCTGGAGCTGCCCGATGCCCATCTTGTTCGGAAGCAGGTAGAGACCCGCGACCGAGAAGGACTCCCCGTCGAACAAATTCACAGCATCTGGATCGATGCTGTTGTGATCCTCGGCCTCGAAATGCTTGAATTCGCCGTTGAAGGTGAAGACCCCACCGTCTCCGAGGACTTTCTCGAACAGGACATCGGTGCTGACGCCCAAGAAATCATCGGAGTTCGCGCTGGATCCGGAGCCATCCTTCTGGTGTTGAATCGCAAAGGCCACGGTCAAGATGTCGCCGAGGCCACCGTAGTAGGTGCCGCTGGTGTAGTAGCCGGGATTCTTTTCAACGTTCAAGAAGTTGTAAGCAAAGCGTGCGGCGACCAAAGGTTCGTCGCTGTCATTTGGGCCCGCCATCCCCGTGGATCTCTGCCCCGCGAAGATGCCGGCGACGTACTGGAAGGCACCCTCGGGACCCGCGGCGCCCCAGATGTTGACGCCGTGATCGCGATTGTAGACGCCGGCTCCGCCGTCTCCGAAATCAACACTGGCATCCGCTGGGAAGAAGGGCGTCTTGAACGCGTCGTAGGTAGACGAGTAGAAGGGTCCGTTCATCTCCTGCCTTTCGGCAGGAACCAGCACACGTCCGCCCCAGATATTGAAGTAGGGGTTGATCTCGATCTTCACGACGGCGTCGAGGACCACGAACTCCTCGAGCCCGCTATTTCCGCAGAACACGCACTCGGTGTTCACCTCGAATTTCACGTACTCGTGTATTTGGCCATTGAGATAGATGCGCGCATTGTCCAGATTGAAATCGTGGGACCAGTCCGAGCCGTTCGGCGCGGAATTCTCCACCGTGGAATAGGAACCCCGTGCGCCGATGCCAAGGCTGATCCATTTGGTGTCGTCCATCGTAATTTTTGCACCCGCATATGCCTCTGACGAACCCAATAGGGCCACGATGACCAAGGCCGCGGTAGCAACGTTCCGAAAATTTCCCATGTTCACCTCAGTTGAATAGGTCTTTTCACTTACGCTGCTATCTGATTGCATACGACATGCCATCGCTCGTTGACCCGCCTACTCGCACGTAGGCAGTCCCCGCACCTTTCGAGCTCTCTGAAACTCGTGACGGTGCTGAAATTTTCGCCAGTGCCGCCATTCGAAGTGGCGGCGGTTGCGAATTCCAATGGCCGGATGCGCTGATTCGCGCTCACATGAATCCCAAAGGACACAGTGCTAGGCGACCCTGCACGCGCAAACGGCCGAAGAGCCGCTTATGGTGGATCTCCCCCAGCCTTCTCGGCGAAGTCGGCCCCTGGCTCGTAAAGCCGGCGAGCACGCACGCTCAGGCGACGGAGGCTCGCGCGCGGTGCGCGCGATCGCGATCGTGGCGGATGCTGTTGTAATAGCGGGTTGGGGCGCCGCGACGGGGGCACTCTAGCAGCGAGCGCCGTGTCCCCTTCGGGAGCCAGCGCTCCGACGCGATGCCAGGACCACCAGACCGAGGGCGACCAGCAGACCTGTTCCGGGCTCGGGAGTCAACACGCTGTAGCTGGCGACGATGGTCAGGTGCTGGCCGGGTTCTCCGAAGGGTGTGCCGTCGATACTGTTAATGGTGACTTGATCGATTTCGACAACGGGGTTCGCGTTGACGATCGCGATGAGCGACAGCACATCGAAGACAATCAGATTGCCGCTGGTATCCGGGTTGATGCCGTTCGAATCGGTGGCCCCCCAGCTGCCCGTCACCGTGAGGGGCCCCGCGACCGCGGTGAAGAGGTTGGGGATACCGGAGGAGACCGTGGTCGCGAAGCTCAAGCTCCCTTCGAGGATGGCGCTCTCCACGGTGATCTCGTCATAGCCTCCGAAGGGCTGGCTAAGGAGAATCGTCGTGGCAGCGATCTCGATCCGGATCGCGTCGAGGGTCAGCGCTGTGTCGTCTATGGTGACGCTGTCGCCCGTCAGGGCCACGCCTAACGAGGATCCGATGACGACGCCTCCGAGCTTCACATCGATGTTCACGGTCCCGCCGACGATGGTGTGGACGATGGGAAGCGCTCGAGCGGCGGGGGCCGTCAAGAGGAGACAAGCGCACAACAGTGCCGCCCACATATACAGGCGCAAGCTCGACGGATTCTTGAATTTCGATCCCAGAGACCTAGCTTTCACGCATGAGGAGCAACGTGGAAAACGTGCGTCTTCATGATGATGTAGAAAGCCCAAAAGCTTTGGCTCCTCTTACGGGCTTATACGGTCTTATACAGCCTTACGGCGAGACCCTCGAACATCGCGTCCGAGCCGCCCTCCTCGTAATACATACCGCCGATGCACAAAGCCTAAATGAAGGAGTGAACGGCACAGGCTTGTTCGGGTTCTCGGCCACGCGAGTGTCCGAGAACCATGGCCGAAACCGGCCCCAGCGAGCATCGACGGTTGAAACGATCCGCCCCAATGATCGTGGTTCTGGGTATTCCAAGACTGGAGTCCCGTTGATTCTACCGGAGGGATTCTACCGGAGGACGCGTAAACTCAATCTAGCGTCTTCACATTGGCTTCACACAGCGATGATCTTCCTTGTGTCACCGCGTGGTCTGAACAGGCCTGCTCGACGGCAACTTACTGCTACTTCCTCTTCCACGAGCGAGGCAGACGGGGGGGTTGGTTCTCGGAGCATGTAGGGACTGTTTCGTTGAGTATCGAATCAGGTTTGCAGCCGATCCTGAACTACTTGCGTAGAGCCGCCTAGCCGAGGACTGAAAGACCCACTTTCGGTGAAAAACATTGCCTGACCGAATTTTTCGATGACCTGCAACTCGAGCGATCCATGATCCCTAGATTCGACGTACTCTCTAATGGCGCTTTCTGGCGCCCGCCAATCCCCATTGTTGGCGGGCCGATAGGAGCGATTGGGATCGTGTGCGGATCCCGCGGCCGAAACTCTTGGCCGTGTGATCGCGGAGCGAAAATTCGAAAGGCGATCAGTCAACCTTGGGCGAAAAATCGCATCGATTCGAAATGCCGCTCGCGGACGGTCCAGATCGGACAGCGAATGGGCATCGGTCCAATTTGAGGATGCCGGCCACAGTCACGGCGGCCCTCGTTTTCACCAGTCTCGTTTTGCTGGCATGCGTGGCAACGGACAGTCCGCAGACTCTGGGGGCAACCAAACCGATCGAGTCGCACAGCGATTCCCAACCGTTCAAGATCGACTCGGCCAACCCCAACGAACCCGAACGCGAATTTCTCGGCTACGCGGTCTGTATCGGATGCCATGCCATCGAAGCCGAGCACTGGAACGACACCGTTCATGCCAAGATCTTCCTGAAGAATCCTCGTACCCTGGCCGAACGTCGAGGCTGCGAAGCTTGCCACGGTCCGGGCAGTGAACATTTGAAAGCGACGAGTGATCGATCTCGAATCATTTCGTTCACCCGCGAGAGCGACCTCGAAGTCGAGCAGATGAATGCCGTCTGCCTCGAATGCCATCTGGGCGGCGCCCGAATCCAATGGTCGGGCTCGGCACACGAGACCGAAGCAGTTGCATGCAGCGACTGCCACAACCCGATGAGCCAGATTTCAGAGCAGGGCTTGTTGCGCGAACCGACCGTTCGAGAGACTTGTTTCAGCTGCCATCCTCGACAGCGAGCGGAGTTCCGAAAGCGCTCGCATATGCCGCTCTTTGAGGGCAAGCTCGATTGCGATGATTGCCATCAACCGCACGGCTCCGCGACGGAACCACTGCTGCGCGCCGATTCGACCTTCGAGCTATGTACGAGTTGCCATTCAGACAAGCGAGGTCCCTTCATCTGGGAACACGCTCCGGTCACCGAGGGCTGTACCAGTTGCCATCTGCCCCACGGTTCAAATCAGGACAGTCTGCTGATCACGTCGCCTCCCTTCCTGTGTCAACAATGCCACGCGCAGCTTGGCGTTCGAAACCATCCCATCGCACTCCAAACGCCCGAAAATCTGGCTTCGGGGCGGGTCGCGGGCAACCGCGATCCCCGAATCATCGGTCGTGGCTGCGTGACTTGTCACGTACAGATCCACGGTTCGAACCATCCCTCTGGCGCTCGGTTCCATCGATGAATGCATCTTTCCACGACGAGCCCCGAATGGCGACGACGCTTGGACTGATGCGGGGCAATTTCTCGATCTCTCTCATCTTGATCGCGTTCCTGTCGATCGGTTTCTTGGGGCTGCCGCCTAGCATCGCTGCCGCAACGTCAACCGGAGAGAGCGACCTGAGCGGATCCGCCATCGAGTCGACTCGGGACGTCGACCCCCGCGGACTCACGACTTGGAGGACGACCCGACACCGCAGCCCCAGTGGCATCCTGTATCCCTACCCGCGCAAGCCCCTGCCCTGGAGCGGCAACGAATTTCAGATTCGAGCTCTGGTCGACTTTGGCTATGTCGTCAATTCTGGAGAGGCCGACGAAGCGTCCTTTCGAAAATACGCCGACCGGAGCGACGGCCTGCTCGTGAGACGTTTCTTGCTCGAGGGTCAGAAGCGCGACTCTGCCAACTACTTCGAGATCGGTGGTGGATCGGTTGGGCGCAGCGATCAATTTTTTCACGGAGAGCTGGGTCGATATGGACTCTTCAGTATTCGTGGTAGCTTCGATTCACTCGAACATCTCTCGATGGACGATGCGCGGGTGCTATTCGCGGGAGTCGGCAGCGAGCTGCTGACACTCCCGGCGCCTCTCGTCCCCGGCTTGAACTCGGCAATCGATGTCAACGCCGCCCTCGCCACGACCGGCCAAACGCGCCTGTCTCAAAAGCGCAAGCAGACTGAGTTCGAGCTGCGACTAGGGATCCATCCTCGTCTGACTTTCATTGCGGACTATCGGCTTCGTAAACGGAGCGGAGAGAGGCCCTTTGGTGGAACCCTCGGCATCACGTTCTCGTCGAATATTGTCGGCAGTGTCGCGGAGACCATCGCGCCCGAGGAATCGAACACCCACGAGTTTTCGGCGGCGCTGCAATACGCGGACAAAAAACTGCAAGCCAATCTCCGATACCACAGCTCGATCTACGACAATCAGAATACGTCGCTCACCTGGGAGAATCCGTTTTTGGCGCGTGCCCTCGGTGGTCCGCTCGACGTTCAAGGCGTGCAACGTGGACGCGCAGCCCTAGCCCCGGATAACCAGCTCCATCAGATCACGATGGATCTCGGCCTCGAGTTGCCCCTAAGAAGTCGCTTCACAACGCATGTGGCGTGGACGCGCATGCGACAGAATCAACGCTTGCTGCCTGCCACGATCAATCCGGTGTTGACGGACTTCGATGTCCTTTCGCGAAACAAAGCCGACGCCCAGGTCGACCAGCTTCTCGTCCAATCCAAAATCCGACTCAGGCCCTTCTCTGCCGTCAGCCTTCAGTTTGGATTTCGATATTCGATGCGGGACAACGATACGAACTATCGGTCCGGCAATCCCACGAGCGGACAATTCGGTTATGTCACCGTGGACGGTTATCCCACCGTGGACGCTTATCGCCGCGAGGACGAGGAGAAAAGGTTCACAAATCGCCGCGGCGCCGTCCCCTTCAGCATGCGTCGCTATCGTCTGAACGGAAGCATCGACTGGCGCTTCGCGAAACGCTCACGAATGGGCATGAGCTTTCAACACGATACAAGCCAACGTGAAAATCGAGCTCGTCGTGAGGTCCGGGACGAACGCGTGCGCGTCCATGCCTCGACGGCGCTGATTCCCTATACGCAGCTTCGCCTCCCGTATTCGTATCTGCGACGAAGTGGGTCCAACTACTCCGCATCTCGCGACGCGCGCTACTACGACGCCCCCGGCCCCGGCCTGCGACAACGAACAGGGGGACCCACACGCTCTCTCCGGAATTTCCGTCAATTCGACCTCGGCAGCCAAGAGTTGCACGACGTCGCCCTTCGTGCGAACTGGCTGATTGGACCTCGCGTCGACCTTTCGCTCGCCGTCCGCTACGAAATTCGAGATTTTCGGGCGTCGTACGGCGTGACGGACTCTCGAGTGGCGGAGATCAGCCTCGATACGAGCATCCAGATTTCGCCCCGACTCACCGGGTACGGCTTTGCGAGCTTTGATTGGCGGGATCGCCGCATGGCGTCGATCAACGGGGCCACCAATCTCGGACGCGATAGTACCGACTTCAGGGCGGGCAGTGCCCGCTTCCCCCTATCCAATCGCTGGACCTGGGATTCGGACTCGCGCGGCATCACGCTGGGGGCCGGGCTGACCGCGCAGCCCCATGAAGGTCTCGAACTACGAGCCGACTACCGATTCCAACGATCTCATGAAGTCGTCGACACCGATTTCGATCGAACTGGCGGGGCGCTGACGCTTCTATCGGTTGCCGCCGATGCTCCCTCGCGCTTTCCGACACTGAGACAAGTTGACCATGTCGTCGACGCTTCGGTCGCCTATCACTGGACCGATGCAATCACGACTCGAGTCTTCTATCGCTTCCAGTACTCGACGATCAACGATTTTCAACAACAGGGCCTCCAGCCGGTCGTCAATCACAACCTCTATCTGGGACATGTCGACGATGATTTCGCTGTGCACGTGATCGGTGCGACGGTGCGACTGCGATACTGAAATCCGGCTTCGGAAGCTCCGCCCGCAGTGTGCGACGTGCGATCTAGAAAGAGACCGTCGAGTGCCATCGGGCCCATGACCAGGTTCTTCGCAATCCTGCCCGCAAAGCGAAAAGCTCTGCGATTCCAACAACGAGGGGCACACTGTCGATCGGACTCAATCGATTGAATCGAGAGCCCACGTTGTCTCCTTCTCCCCATGAAGATCAATCGCCTTCGATCGCGACTTCATCTGCCTCGCTGAGAATCTGTAGGTCGTCGGCGAATTCGTCTTTTGCCTGAACGATGTCCCCGATCATGACGTCTCCGGGATTGCGGAAGAACTCCTCTTCAGTGCGAGATTGTTCGAGGGCATCGAAGTACAACGTGCCTAAATCGAGCGGAATCGGTTGGTCGATGATCGTGATCGAAAGGGTGAGTGCGTTCACGTCCAGGGATGTCACGGGTCCTTCGAGTATGACATCGTCTCCGGGGGTGTCGCGTTTGATCCGAAGTGCAAGAACCGTCGACGGGCCGGTCTGCAGGCCTCGGATTTCGAGCCAATCACCCGCTTCGATGTCGCCAAAGCCAAAGCTTAGGTTCTGGTTCTCGTCTCGATCGTCTTCGATTCGAGTCTTACCATCCGCAGAAATCGTAACCCCGAGGACCACGATCGTTTGCGTTTGTCCCGCGAGATCGACGCTGGAAACCGCGGCTTCAATCTTGACATCTTCGGCTTCATCCTCATCTTCGACCGAATCGGCAATCAGGACCCCGTTCTCGAGTCGCCCTTCGACCTCCACTCGGGCGCCATTCGTAATCGTAAGGTCGAAGCCAGGTGGATCGAACACTGCCGCAGACGCATCGACGAGCGTACCGCTCACTTCGAACCTGCCATTCGACACGAAATTGGAGACGAACCCCTCGATTTCGGCATTGTCGATGCTTCCGCTGCCCAGACCCTGGATCTCCAACTCGATCTCATCCGCGTCCAGTTCATCGCCGGCGATCCGGAGCGTACCCTTCGCTTCGATGAAATCTCCATTGGCGAGCGATGCTCGGGTCAGGTCGGAAAAGTCTGTCGAAGCGACGTAATGGACGAGGATCGTGCCGATACTAAAGTCACCGCTTCCGTCTGGATTCTTGCCCAGATCCGAGACGAGACCCCGCAGCTCTGCGTCTAAATTGGCCGGAAACACTCCCACCAGTCGAATTCGGGTCGCTCGAACGACGCCAATGTCGTCGATCAAGCCGCTCACTTCGACGACATCGTCGGCCCGCAATCCCGCGAAGGAAGCGCCGCCGTCGAAGGCGGTGGTCTCTTCGTTCATGATGATCCGCGTACCTAGAACCGAGAAGCTCTTCTCGAGCCCATCCGGACTCAAAGCAACAGGATCGTTCTCGATCGGTCCCTCGATTGCGTCGTCGAACACGATGTCGATTGCGGTGCTGGGCGTTCCAGTCGGCGCGAGGTCTCCGGTGATTCGAACGACCATGCCGAGTCGCAAGTCGCTCTCGATCGCGGGGGCGCCGTCGATTTCAATCGTTGTTGAGCTGGTGAGATCCCATTCAACACCGTTGACGAAGACGCTGCCAAACGAGGTCACGGCTCCCTGACTGATTCCAGTGCCGCTCATGCCGCCAACGTCCGCAAGGCCTCCGCCGCCGCTGCACGCGCAGAAGAGCGCAGTCGCCGCGAGAGCGAAGAGCTTGCGAAGCTTCCCGACACGGGTAGGAAGCGACGCTCCGGACATCCATACGAATCCGAGTGTTGTTGACGGCAAAGCCTTCGCAAGGCTCGCAGGGAATTCAAAAGTCATCCGAATCGTCCTCGTAGTAGTAGATTCCAATCATGGCGCGGTGGCGATCGCCGTCGTCCGCTTTACCCTTAACGTCTCGATCGTGGCGGGACATATCGGCGTCGAGTTCTTCGAGGAGGCGCTGACCCTTGCGGGCAAGCAGCGCTTGAAGCCTGGGTAGGTAGTCGGCGGGTAGATTGTCGTAGGCGACTTTGCGCTGGAAGTAGGGTGCCTCGTTCTTCGCGTCGAGGTTGTGTTCTACGGCGGCGATGAGATCCGCGACGTCCGTGCCGAGAATGTCGAGCTTGGCCATCTCGTCTGCTTGTGGGATATAAGATCGTTGCACGAGTCTGAAACGACCATTCTTCATTTTGCTGACCGCTCCGACGCGAATGAGTTCGTCGAGCACAGCTCGAGGCGTCATGTCGCCGCTGTGGTCTGCGACGAGCGAGGAAAAGCTCGGTTGTGCTTTCCCGGCGGATGCGTCTTCGAATGGGAGTGAGGCGGGTCGCCCGCGGCCATCTCGATACTTCCGATCGCTGACCCATGCGGAGACGACGCGGGCGGCTCGATTGACTTTGCGGCGAGGCTCGTCCCTTGCCGATGGGTCGTCGCCCTGCATCAGCCGACTGGCTTCCTTTCGCGTCAGTCCGGTGAGGACGGCGACTCGCGAAATCGTGAGCTTTCTGCCCGGGACCCTGAATTCGCTCTCGGCGGATTCGACGTAGGTGCGCTTCGCAAGCTCGGAGAATTGCCCGAAAGCGATTCCGCGCTTCAGCATCAGTCGTACGAGCGGGCGCAGTAGCGTGATGATGGCCGCCTCGAGAACGCTTTCAGTCTTCTTGGGCACTCCGGCTCCGATTGGTTCGCATGAAATGTTCGTTCATGCTCAATATTGGGAATATTATCCCATAATTTATCATGAATGCCATGGCGAGTCGCCGGCAACTTTGTCTTTGCCCGGGGCGCGGAGCCACGATCGCCGCAAAGCTGCAGGTCCACTGCCAGCGAAATTCCGCTCTTGCCACTCCGTGCGCTCCGCTTGGTCGGTTGACATCTTGACTACTCCTTGGCTTTCGACTTCGTCCCTTTGATCGGCGTATTGACTGAGATGAGAAGATCGACGCCGCCGAGAACGGCGTGCGCACCGCTCTCGGTACCAGGCTGGATCTCTTCGATGACTCCTTCAATACTGGTCTCTCTTTTGGCCGCCGGCTGGCGTTCTACACTGTCAGCGACCAAGTGGTTTTGTGCGTTCCATTCTCCTTCGACTTTGACGTAGTCCCCCGGTTGGAGACGTTCGATTCGACGAAGATCTCGTCGACTCAGATCATCGCCGGTCGGCACGATCCAGATCGATTCGAGTCGGAACGCAAGCGTTTCGCTGTGAAGTCCAGTAATTCGACCGCTGAACTCGAAATCGTCATCATCCGATTCTCGAATTCGGAGTTTCTCGACGTGCATCGTCGTCTCTTTGGGAGCGAAGACGCCCTTGGCCTTGATCCGAGTTCCAACTTCGAGATCGGTCAGATCCTCGCCGAGCGCCGTTCCCGCGATCGCGGCCAAGATCCAGGCTGTCAAAAGATTCCGAACCATTGGCGGCTCCTCAGAAGTTGTAATCTATTTTGAAGATTCCGAGGCCAGCGATTTCGCCCTCGCGCGGACCAAAGGCGCTGCCGGCTCGGAAAACCGACCCGATCAACTCGATCTCGATGTGTTCCCATTCTTCGAGGCCGACGATCAAGTCGATTTCATGCCCGAGATCGGGATTGGATCCGTCGGCGCTCGCCTTCAGGCGGCTCTCGGGAAGGGTGGCCGCCGCTTCGTCTTGGCGGTAGTAGTGGTAGACCAATTCGATGGAGCTCGACTCGAACAGGTCCACTCCAATCGCGGCGGTCAGTACGTGAAGGTTCGACAGCTCCGGCCGAAAGAGCTCACCGTAATATCTGAAGCGGTCGACGCCGCCCCACCGGGCATTATTGTCCTGGAGCCCGGTCTGGCGGAACGTGCCGTCGCTTCCGCTCGTGGGCGAGTCATCGCCAGACCCATATGCGTATCCGAGCGTGACGCGCGGAAAAGGTATATCTCGCGGATCCCACGTGACGCCTAGGTCAAGGCCTACACCGAGGATGTCATCAAAGCGCGTTCGCCCATCGACTTGGCTGAAGCCGGGCCGCTCTGGGATGTCATCGAAAGAGAGGACTGTCTCCTTGCCGGCAACGAAGGCGAGGTCAACCCAATATTTGAAAACGCCGAGCGGGCGATGTTTGTATCGACCGCGTGCGCGGATTCCGAGCCAAGTCAAAACGGCGTCGCGTTTGTCTTCCCGATCAATCTTGACGATGTCCCCCGGTTGCTCGGTACGGGAACGATCGTTTCGATGGACAAAGAATACGTCGATCTGATTTCGGTCGCGCCAATGCCAGGTTCCTTGTCCCAACAGGAATAGGACCTTCTCGATCTCTGGGTCGATCCGGTTGGAGAGCAAGTCGGTGGGACCGAAATCATACGTAATGGCGAACTTCGTTTCGAAGTCATCAAACTCGTAGAAGAAGCGAATGCCATCGAGATCTTCATCCCACCACCACTCGCGCTTCTCCTTGAAATTCTGGCGCCCGATTTGGATCGAGAGTCCCGATTCGAGAATGTCGGCGAAGTGAAGCCAGGTCTCTCCTCGTCGCAGCGTCGTCTCTTGATCCTCCGGCCCGTCTTGCTGATAGTGCTCCGCGTCGTACAAATATTTCAGCTCCGCGAAGGCAGACACATTCGGAGTCAAGGCGTAGAAGAATTCCAGCTCGGCCCCAGGCCGCAGGCGGAATGCGTCGGAGTCTCTCGTTGGATCGATTCGCGGATTGTCCCGATAGCGACCACGGATTTCGATCTCGCCACCAATCGTGAGCGGGCGGCCGAACACATCGAACTGAAGTTGGCCTTCGGGCCGTCGCTCGCCAGCGCGTTCCGTGAGTACCCGGCGCCTTTTCGGCGCGTCGATTCCAGTTGGTTCGGGTCCATATGGATCACTGGTTGCCGCAAGCGCCAAATTCGGCCAGAACATCGAATCAACGATCACGATCATCGACCCAAGGCCGAAACCGGCAATGGCCAGAGCGAAGACACGCCTAACTTCATTTATCATCATCGTTCGGCGGATCATGTCGATCGTCCATTCTGATTCTGCTCTACTTCGTGTGAACGGAGACCGAGACGCTTCTCGCAGAGATCGAGCAGATCTTCCGTTGTGTGCGAGCGATCCGGATATCTCGTGCTGAGTACGATGTGTCGGACCAGGCTGAGTGTGGTGTAGGCCTCGAGTGCAGGTTGGAGATCTCGGGTCGCGAGTTCTGCGAGTCGAGAGGTCAATGCTCGTTCGCATTCTGCCAGCGCGTCCGCGTGACCCCGTAGGCGCAGCGAGAGTTCAGTGATATGCGCGATGAAGTTCCCAGCATCGAGAGCCGGGTCGGCGAGGCTAACGAGGTCGAGATCGAGTACGAAGAGCCGTCCGGTTCCGGCGAGAAGCTGACCCGGATGCAGGTCGCGATGGGCGGGGACGAAAGGTTGGTCAACCATCGAGGAACCCAGTTCGTCACACGCGTGAAGAAGCCGGTCGAGTCGTGTGCGCCACGTCGCGTGGTGCACGGCGAGGGTCGGGATCCATTGGTGCAGCAGATCGAGCTCGTCGCGGATCGTGTGGGTTCGTGAGCATTCGATCGTCGTGTTCTGGAGTTTGTGAATGAACTCCGCCACGCGCGAACAAAAGCGCGGTCCGTCTGGACTCAACAGGGCGACTTCACCCGGAATGCCGTCCACCTTTCGCTGTAACCACATGTGATGGCTCGGAACGACTCCGACGGCCTGGGGTACCGAGATTCCATCCGCCGCATCAGCCCCGAATCCGTTTGCGTAGAGGTCGAGAGTTCTCTGGAAGGTCGCCCGGTCGAGTCCCTTGGCTCGGATCTTGGCGATCAGAGAACGACTTCCCACGACGATCTCGCTCGACGCACCTAGCTGATACTCGATGACACATCGGCGACCACGTTTGTGGCGGATGACCCTGGCGTTCTCGACGTGAAGATATGGCACGTCGACAGCTCGAGCGAGCAGCGCTGACATTCGCTTCGTGTCAAACGCCGATGTGAGAAAGGGCATGGCTGGATCGAACGATTCGACGGCGGCGGGAGCCGATTTTTCCCTTCGTTGCGATCGCTTGGCGAATGCCAATGTTTCGATTCTCTCGAGTAGCGTCTCCGTTCGTTCCTGCCATCCGATGTCTCGACCTCGGAAAAAGTGTGGAGCGATCCATAAACTCGCCGCTGCCGTGTAGAGATCGACGACCTGGGAATCGATCTCGGCTCGTGTGCTCCCATAGCCCTCGAGCAAAAGCCGCGCCGCATCCTTCGCGCGGTCGGCGGCGACTCTCTCACCGACTGCGTCCCGCTCCAGATGTGCGGTGAAGACCCCAAGATCTCGCATCGGGTCCCCCCAGCCCAGTTCATCGAGGTCGAGAAGGGTCGCGTGATCATCGGCGATCACGACTTGCTTTGCATAGAAGTCGCCGTGGGTGATTCGCGCGGGCGTCGAACAATCGGCCAGGCGAGAAGCCAGCACTTCAGAGACTCTTCGAACGCGCGGCGCGAGCTCTGGGAGCAGAAACGAGAGCGTCTCCGCGATCGCCAGAGTTCGGGCTGCATCTGTATCCGCATGGCTGGATTTGCGAGCCTTTTCCCTAAGGTGAAGCGATGCGATTGCAATTCCGGCTGCAGCGACTCCGTCGAGATCGCAGCCTGGATCCGTGATCCGATCCTGGAGGAGATCCCCGTCGACCCATCGATACGCGAGTGCTGCTCGCCGACTCGATCGGCCGATTCGCTCGATACTTTCGAACCCCTGGTCCTTTCCGAGAGGGATTGCCGTTGTCTCTAGCGATCGATAACCGAATTGCGTGTAGAGCTTGAGGACTGCTCTCGGGACACCTTCGACTTCTACGGCCGCGACATAACGTCGCTCTGGCTTGTAGGCGAGTGTTCGAAGAGTGCCATTCTGGAGATCGGGACATTCAGACAATGCGCGTCTGAGTAGGGCATGACGCCGATCCGCATTCTGCGTCCACCCGAGAGACTCGATTCGTCCGTCATTTGGAAACACGAAAACCTCGAGACCCTGATCGGGCCAGCAGAAAACGCCCGATCCGAGCGGACCCGACTCCCAGGATTGTCGCTGTGTTCGAGCCAGCCGGACGGCAGCGTCGCGACCATGCGCGACCACATGAATCGGAATGACACTTGAACCAATTTGACAGGAATAGGCCACGAGACACCGCGTCATGGGCTTGTATCTCAGGTACTGCGGGACAACCGTCTCGATGGTCACATCCGGCGCGATCATTCGCAGCATTTGTGCAGCGCGGTCGGCGTCGAGAAGCGTCGCCAGGCCCGTCAGTTCGGGGTCCCTGGAGATCATGCTCGCCTCAGCCGACCCGAGCATGGACCGATCCCGTCATCGTTCGAGGATTGTTATTTGGCGCATCAAATTCCTGAGCGAGTGCGGCGTACCGCCCGTGCTGCGCAATGAGGACGTCATGGGTTCCCGATTCGACGATTCTTCCCTCGTCGAGTACGACGATTCGATCGCAGCGCGCGGCGACTTGCGCGTCATGAGTCACCCATAGGCATGTTCGGCCCCGCACGGCGTTACCGAGTGCGTCGTAGACCGCCGAGGCGTTCTCGGCGTCGACTCCCGTCAATGGCTCGTCGAGAAGTAGGACCGGCGCACGGCGTAGCACGGCCCGAGCGATCGCGATTCGTTGGCGCTCGCCCCAAGATAGAGTGGCGCCCCGTTCGCCGACGACACTGTCATAGCCGTCCGGCATTTCCCTAATGAACTCATGAGCCCGTGCGATTCGTGCGGCCGCTTCGATGTCGGCATCCGTACAATCGGGGTCTGCCACCGCAATGTTGTCGCGAATACTCGATGCGAATAAAACCGGGTCCTGAGGAACCAGTCGGATTTGAGAGCGAAGGGACTTGAGCGTGAATGTCTCGACGTCGAGCCCGTCGATCTCGATGCGACCCTTCGTCGGTGCACAGAGTCGCAGCAGGAGCCGGAGCAGAGTCGACTTTCCGGAGCCAGAGGGTCCGACAATGGCGACACACTCGCCGGCCGCTATCTCGAGGTCGAGGTTGCGTATTGCTGACTCGCCTGTCGCGTAGCGGAAGCCGACATTTCGGAGCGCCAGAGAGCCGGCGAAGTGTGGCGCGATTTCTGCTCCTTTGCGTTCTTGGACCTCCGGCTCGGCGTCGAGGACTTCGAGAATCCGCTCTCCGGCCGCCGTCGCCTTGGCGATCCGACCGGAGTATTTGGCGAAGTCGCGCAAGGGTCGCATTGCGCGCCGCTGGTAGGCGAGAAAGACGACCAGGTCTCCGACGGTCAGACCCCCGGCGAGAACGCCTCGGCTTCCGGCCCAGAGAACGATTGCCGCCGACACGCCGATCATGACGTCGACGCTCCTTTCTAGTCCCGCCGTGAGCCGCTTCCCTTTGACGCCCTGTTTGAGGTCTCGTTCACCCGCGGCTGCAAATGCGCCGGCAACCGTCGACTCCATTGAAAACGCCTGGATCGTCTGGATAGTGCCGATGGCTTCGGAGGCAGCGTTGGCGAGGTCGCTTTCTCGTTGGCGTTGTTTTCGGCCGACTGCTTGGATCTTTCGGGTCTGCCGAAATGTGAAGGCCAGAAAGAAGGGAAGAGGAATTAGTGCTGCGACCGTTAGTCGCCAATCGACGAGGCTCATAACGATGAACATCGCGGTCAAGAGCAAGACGTTCGCCGCCAACGGAAGGAGGGCCGTCACGACGGCTTCACGAAGAATGCCGACGTCGCTGATCAGGCGGATGAGCATATCGCCGGATCGTTTACGCGAATGGAAGGCGGGCGAAAGCGTCTGCACATGCTGAAATAGCTCGAGTCGAATGCGTGTCAGAACACGATTGCCCGCGAGTGCGAAACCGACGCTCGAGAAATACCCGGTTGCCGCACGAGCCACGACAGCGATCAGAGTCGCCAGCGCGCATACGCCGACGAAGCTCGAGATGTCGAGAGCGCCAATCAGTGGAACGGAATGTTCCTCGTTGGCGGTATCCCCCGACGCCAGTCGATCGAAGATCCATTTCAGGGGCCATGGTTCGAGGAGTCGCGCGACGACCTGGCCCACGAGGGCGAGGGTTGCCAGGCCGAGCAAGCTGGCTTCCACCCGAATCTCCGGTAGGAATCGACGTAGAACTCGCCCGAGCCCCGGCAAACTCTCACTCAGATTTGTCGACCGGCCCATCAGACCCGGACCCCCGAGAGTTCGAGAATACGACGCGCGGACTCGTTCCAACTATGCTGTTCGACTGCGGCAGCACGCGCGGCTCGCCCGAGTCGTTTGCGCAGCGTTTCGTCGCTGGCCAAGGCGACGAGGTGTTTCGCCATGACTTCACAATCACCAGGTTCGTGCAGGAGTCCTGTAACGCCATGCTCGATAAGAGAACGGATCTGTCCCATTCGACTAGCGACGATCGCGCGGCCAGACGCGAGGTACTCGAGAACCTTGAGCGGTGAAAAGTAGGTCTCGCCATCGTCCGGATAGGGTGCGACGGCTGCGTCCATTCTATGAAGCCAACCGGGGATTTCGTCCGGGCGGATTGCACCGCTGAATTCGGTCGCAGAGGACAGGCCGTAGTCGGCGAGGCGGTGCTCGAGACGCTCACGCATCGGGCCGTCACCCACCACGAGGAGCCGCGCGTCGACGACGGTTTCTCGAAGTCTCGCAAACCCGTCTGCAAGCTCATCGATACCATGCCATGGCTTGAGTGTTCCAACGAACCCAACGGTGAAGGGTTGATCAGGCATCTGATCCATTTCTGGATTGTCGCCCGGTTCTGGTGGTGCGAATCGATCCGGGTCCACGGCGTTCGGCAGGACGGAACAGTTGTCAAGCTGATTCAGGTCGAGATGCGCGGCGAGTTCATCAGAAACTGGAAGCAGAATGGACGCGGCATCGAAGGAACGTCGCCGAGCGCGTTTTGCGCCTTCGATGTCGACCAGGTTACGGTGTCGTACCTGTTCTTCGATCAGCGGCGCATTGATCTCCAAGGCGCCTGGCACACACGCCTCTTGCGCGTATTCCATGGCGGCGAAACTCCACAATGCATGACGCTCGTAGATGAGATCAAACGGCCCCGCTGATCGAATCGAGGAACGTATTCTGGCATTGAGTTCGTCATGATCCGAGCTGGAGTTCGTGTTCGGCTCGAATAGATCGTGGACGACGATCTGCTGAAGATCTTGCGGGGGGTTCATTCCGCGAGCTGCCGCAAAGACCTCGACCTTCGCGCCCATTCTCTCGAACGCTCGAAGCATTTCCTGAACATGAACCGAACACCCTTTCGATCCAAACGCCGGCACACCTCGATCGGCGCACACGTATGCCACCCGTGGATTCATACCGACCTCCCCGACTGCGTGGCCACCGCAGGAAGCGAATGGGTGAGGACGCGCTGGAGATCCCGGGAGTTTCTTCGCACGTCAAAATTGGTCTCGATATGTTGGCGCGCTCGGCGTGCGAGTCGAACGCGGAGTGATTCGTCGTCGAGTAGTTGCCGCATCGCTGCGGCGAGGGCACGAACGTCGTTGGACCGGACGGCCAAGCCCGTTTCGTCGTGACGAATGGCCTCGGGGATGCCGGTCACGTCTGTTG
>Ga0310122_10000876_pt1 | contig 19211 bp, 18 predicted proteins | sample CB6_Bottom_1051__FD_203503 | JGI IMG/M metagenome (GOLD analysis project Ga0310122, IMG submission 203503) | Marine microbial communities from Western Arctic Ocean, Canada - CB6_Bottom_1051 | ecosystem: Environmental > Aquatic > Marine > Oceanic | place: Canada: Western Arctic Ocean | collected...
CCCATGACCGGGCACGTTCCCGCCGTGGTCGCAAGATTGTCTTCGATTTCGTTGATCTCCTCATCAGAGATCGTCCCAGCCCGATACATTGCCCAAAACCGGCGGCAATCGGTACACGCGCCCAGGCGCTCGCCGCGGTAAGTTCCCGTCATCATCGGACCACCAACCAGCTGAATGGCCGGCACATCACAAGTCGCTGCACCCATCAACTGCGCTGGGACCGTTTTGTCACACCCACCCATTAAGATAACTGAGTCCATCGGCTGTGCCCGTATCATCTCCTCCGTGTCCATCGACATTAGGTTTCGGTATTTCAAACTGGTTGGTGCAAGAAAGACCTCGGGTAACGCGATGGTCGGAAATTCCAACGGTAGTCCACCGGCTGCCGTCACTCCGCGCTTGACGGCATCCAGCAGTTCGGGAAAGTGTCGATGACAGTTGCTGTAACCGCTGGGTGGATACGCGATACCCACCACCGGTCGATCCAAGGCCTCCGCCGAATAGCCCATCGACTTGGCAAACGATCGACGCAGATAACGTGCAAAACCCGCATCACCGTAATGGGTGAGTCCCTGGCTAAGTCCCGCGGGCTGATTTTTCCTTTTCAATGTGGTTATTCCTGTCTATGACGTCGACGGCAAACTCGTGCGGCAAAGCACTATCTGTAGTGGCAACGGCGAACTCATGTGGCGACAGCAAGGAAATTCGCCAACAAGCACTCAGCGTTTCGTCGAAAATCTGAAAAATGTGGTTCGGCGTCGCTTTCCATCCCGGCCATCGCGCCGGGCCCGAGTGTTGCCTCCAAGGCCTCGGCATAAGCCGGAACGTTTCCCCATTCGGGAATGGTCGTGGGCTCCAGTTCAACATGAAATTGAATGCCCCAAGCGCGATTGCCAACGCGCATAGCCTGACACTCGCAAGCCGGGGAGGTCGCCAGCACGGTGGTATCCGGCGGCAGCTCGGTCACTGCCACAGAGTGCCATTGCAAACAGCGAACCGGGGAATCAATACCGGCAAACAGAGGATCATTGACAGCGGCCGGCGTCAGAGAGACCTCAAGAATACCAATCTCCGGGGACGACTGACGAGTGCAACGTCCGCCCAATGCATCGGCCAGCAACTGGTGACCCAGGCAAACACCCAGAAAGGGCTTGCGCATTTCTTCTACCCAGCGGCGAATCGCTTCCTTCTCCGGCTGCAACCAGGGGCAAAGCGCCTCGTCCCACACGTCCATCGGGCCTCCCATGACCCATAACGCATCGTAATCTTCGAGCGGCGGTATCGGCTCACCGGCGTCGAGTTCAACCGGCGTCCAGTCGATGCCTGCCTCGGCTAGCAACGATCGAAAAATTCCCGGATGCTCACAGGCAATGTGCTGAAAAACGAGTAGTCTCATCAATTGGCTCCGTCCTTGAGCAGTGACCCTTTACACTGGTTGAGTCCACCAATAGTCCGCAAGATTATAAAGACACTCATCCCGCAGTGATGACTTAAACCTCCGGAGGTTATTCACGGGTCCAAAAAAGATTTTCAACCGATAGACCCCGCCGTGGTTCCGCGGTTTTCGGACATCGCCACTTTTCTACGGACTCGGCGGTATGAACCTTCAGAGGAAGTCGACATTGGGCTGGTGGGTGTGCCTTTTGACATTGGCCTGAATTACCGCAGTGGTGCCCGGCAGGGGCCAGCTGGAGTGAGAGAAGCCTCTCGATTAATACGACGAGTTCACCCAACCAGCGGCATCAAACCCTTTGAACTTTGCAACGTGGCCGACCTGGGTGATGCCCCGGTCAACCCATTGAACAAAGACCAGTCCATTCAACTGATTGAAGGGTTTTTTTGCGATCTTCGATCTAAGGAAATTGTGCCCATCGCAATCGGCGGCGATCACACGATTCCGTTACCAATCCTTCGCGCGCTAGCCGTCGACGCGCCTGTCGGCATGCTGCATTTTGATGCCCATGCTGACACACTCGATGAATTGTGTGGCGACCGTATCAACCACGCCACGTTTCTACGGCGAGCACACGAAGAGGGCCTAGTCGATCCAAAGCGCGTCATTCAAATCGGCATGCGCGGCAGCCGTTTCGATGATAACGATATTCAGTTTGGCTACGACGTCGGATACACCATCATTACGATGGACGAGTATGAAGAGATGGGGCGCGCCGCAGTGATCGAACGGATCGACGAAGTGCTCGGCCAGGGGCCGATCTACATTTCATTGGATATCGATGGACTGGATCCAGCCTATCTGCCAGGGACGGGCGTGCCTGAAATCGGCGGTATCTTACCGCGCGATGCGCAGGTCATCCTGCGAGCGCTACGCGGCCGCCACGTGGTCGGCGCTGATATCAGCGAGATTTCTCCATGTTTTGACCCGACCGGTATCACCTGTGTGACGGTGGCCAATCTGATGTTCGAGATGCTGTGCATCATCGCCGACTCGATTGACGAACGACGCGAAGGCTGAACGCTCCTCAGATTACGACGTGACAGACGTAAAAATCTGCCACCTGAGTGGAACACTTGGGCCGTTTAACAGTCCAGCGTGTGCTCTCGCTCCCACGGACTGATCGCAGCCGAATAACGGCGCCAATCTGAGTGCTTCAATTTGGCGTAACTGTCTACCAGTGCGTCACCCAGACCGTCACGAATTACTTTGCTTTTTTCAAACACTCGAATCGCATCCAGGAGATTTGACGGAAGCCGCCTTAGGCCACGGAGATTCTGGCCCTCGGTATACATATTGATGTCGAGCGGCTTACCCGGGTCACGTTTGTTCGCCACTCCATCCAAGCCTGCCATGAGCACCCCAGCCTGCAGCAGATAGGGGTTCGCGGCCCCATCCATCAACCGCATTTCGAAGCGGCCGGCCTCGGGCACACGCACCATATGGGTTCGATTATTGCCGCCGTAGGTGATGGCATTGGGCGACCAGGTGGCACCCGACAACGTCACCTGTGCATCAATTCTCTTGTAACTATTAACCGTGGGGTTGAACAACGCGGTAAGTGCATCAGCATTGTGCAAAACACCACCGAGAAACTGGTAGGCAAGTTTTGATAAGCCAAGATCGTCCCGTGCGTGGTGAAACAAATTTCGTTTGCCTGATTTATCCCAGACTGAGACATGGGCATGGCAGCCATTACCCGTCAGGTTTGAGAATGGTTTTGGCATGAACGTTGCCCGTAACCCATGCTTTTCAGCAACCGCTTTGACCATGTATTTAAAAAAGACATGTCGGTCCGCGGTCACGAGCGCATCGGCATAATCCCAGTTCATTTCAAACTGCCCATTCGCATCTTCATGATCGTTCTGGTAAGGACCCCAGTCCAATTCGATCATCGCGTCACAGATCTCACTGATTACATCAAAGCGCCGCATTAGTGCGGACTGGTCGTAACACGGCTTCTCTTGTGTGTCCCGGGCATCAGCAATGTCACTGCCATCCGCATCAATCAGAAAATATTCACACTCCACGCCGGTCATCATGCGATAGCCCTTTGCAGCGGCTCGATCAATCTGCTGCTTAAGAGCGACTCGGGGAGAAGCTTCGACCGGCACCCCGTTCATATAGAGATCACTAGCAAGCCAAGCCACTTCCGGTTTCCACGGCAACTGCACCAGCGAGTTCGCATCCGGTATAGCAAACATATCGGGGTCGGCGGGCGTCATATCGAGCCACGCCGCGAAACCTGCAAACCCAGCGCCGTCGGCATGCATTCTGTCGATAGCACGGGCAGGGACTAATTTTGAACGCAGCACGCCGAACAGGTCCACAAAACTGATCAGAAAGTAACGAATGCCCTGATCTTTTGCGATTCTAGAAAGGTTCTTGGCCATCTTCTTTTCCTCTCGTTGCGCTGGCGTCACCGCTCACCAGCAGTCATGTCACTCCTTCAACTCGCCAGCGTAATCCGTCGTCGCCCGGTGTCCGGTCAGTGGTATACCCATCGCAGCGGCCGTTGGCAACGTCACACTGCGAAGATCTTCGGGTTCGAGATTGTGCAACCTCGTCTTACCGGTACAACGTGCCATCATGGAGGCTTCACCGGCGTTTGCTCTCAAAATAGCGCTGATCCCCTCGGTACGCTCCTCTGGTTTGCGGTCAGCCACATAATTGACGTTGCCGTCTTCGATGACTGCACCTGCGGCAAGCGCAATCGATCTGCCTGCGGGTCCGCGTAAAGCGCAAAACCTGTTGAATCCGGACCCCGATGCTGGCAAGCGTCCAACATTCGAACCAGGGCATCCCCCGTCTCGAAGGTTGCATGATTACCCCGGTACATGATGCCGGCTATTCCACACATTCGCTGCGTTACTCCCTAAACGTGACTTACCCAGTTGATTATGCCAAAACCGCCTACGACCAATCTACACCAGGCAAATTGGTATTATTCCCTGACTGGCGCAATTAAGTGATGCGCTTCACTATTACCCAGACAACCCATGCTTACTTTATCTTCGGATCAGATCATGTCCTTTCGCGACGAGGGATTGCTTGTGGTGGACAAACTGATCGATCAGGCCACCGTGATCTGTCTTCGCGAGCGATTTGATCGACTCTTTGAGGGTGAATTCGAAACCGGCGTTCAGCCCGACGAGGTCAACTGGCAGAAAGGCAAGAGCGATCCTTCCCTCACCCGACAGATCTGCAACGGCTGGAAGGCCGACCGTGACATCGCCCGTGTGGTTTTGCGTGAAGATCTCGGCAAGGCCATCGCCACATTGGCCGAATGGCCTGGGACGCGTATCGTGCAGGACAACGTCCTCTTTAAGCCTCCGCGGGCCCGTTCCATCGGGTATCACCGTGACAACGCCTACCTTGCATGGTACCAACCGACAGCCATGCTCAGTTGCTGGATCGCACTCGACGATACCAACGCTGAAGGGGGGACGATCGAGCTCGCCCGTGGTTCACACCGCTGGCCACCCACTGAACCGGCGGGCGACTTTCACGGGCCAAGTGATTACCGCGCCGCCCTGCAGCAACACGCCGCCGAACAGCAACAGACCCCCGACATCGTGCACGTCGAGGTCCAGGCCGGTGGTGGAAGTTTTCATCACGGCTGGCTTTGGCATGGTTCGGGCGAGAACCGCACCAATCAACCCCGACGCGCGCTGGTGCTGCACGCCATGCGTTCAGATGCACGCTATTCCCAAGAGCATCTGGGGAAAGGCAATGGCCCGATCTACGGCCGCTATCGCAAGCTTGGCAGCGATGACATGGACGAGAACTACTTTCCCGTTCTGTGGCGCTCAGACGGGTACCGCACAACGATGATCGACGCGTACCTCGCCGACTGAGCGTTGTCCGGGACGAGATACCATCCCTTTGCCAGGCCTACCCAGCTAAAACTTTCTGTACGCCGCATTGAGCTCCACCATCGGATGGCGCAAAGACATCTGAAAACGGATAAGCAGCTCGCGCGCAATCATGTCGCGATCCTGCTGACTATCGGGCAAGTCCAAATCAGCAGGTACGGTTACCCAACCATTAATGTTCCGGTCGAAAACCGCGGGACGCCCGTCTTCATAACCCATGTGAACGTCCTCAAGCCAATTCAAATCAGACCAACCCATTTTCTCCAGATATTCTCGAAGAAACGGCGTGAGGCGACCATAGTCAGGCAACAGGTTAACGTCATAGCGATAACCAATATGTTGTCCGATGTCTTTTTCTCGATCACTATCAAGTCCGTCAGTATTAAGGTAATGATCGATGTCTTTGATGTCTGCCATTATCTCATCCCTAGTAACGCGTCATATCCGGTCGCCCGACCGTGTGCTGCGTGCCTGCCAGCGGCACCATCGCCATCGCGGAAGCTTCCATCGTCAGAGCGGCGAGATCTTCGGGCTCTAACGAATGAACATTGGTCTTGCCGCAGGCCCGTGCCAACATCTGACACTCAATCGTGAGCGTATGGAGAAAATTGTAAACCCGCTCCGCCGCCGCATCAGGATCCAACCGTTTGCGCAACTCAGGGTCCTGCGTTGCAACACCTACCGGGCACCGACCCGTATGACAGTGATAACAGTAGCCGGCCTCTACGCCTATTTCCCGTGGAAAGTCCGCTTCGGGAATGGCCTTGTTACAGTTCAACGCCATGAGCACGGAGTGACCGATCGCCACCGCATCAGCACCCAACGCCATAGCCTTCGCAACATCACCACCGTTTCGAATACCACCCGCGTAAACCAGCGAAATCTCACCCGTCTTACCCACATCATCAAGCGCCTTTCTGGCCTGCCGAATAGCCGCAATGCCTGGCACACCGGTCTCTTCTGTCGCCAAGTGAGGGCCAGCGCCAGTCCCGCCTTCCATGCCGTCGATATAGATGGAGTCCGGTCCCGTCTTCGCCGCCATGCGAACGTCGTCATAAACCCGTGCCGCACCCAGTTTTAGTTGAATAGGAATCTCCCCATTAGTCGCCTCGCGGATCTCCTCAATCTTGAGCGCAAGATCATCCGGGCCCAACCAGTCTGGATGGCGAGCTGGTGAACGCTGATCGATCCCGGCAGGCAATGATCGCATCTCGGCAACCTGGTCAGTGACCTTCTGCCCCATCAGATGGCCACCCAATCCCACCTTGCAACCTTGCCCAATAAAAAACTCGCACGCATCGGCTAACTGCAGGTGATGCGGATTAAAACCGTAGCGTGACTGGATGCACTGGTAGAACCATTTCGATGAGTAACGTCGCTCATCCGGAATCATGCCGCCTTCGCCAGAACAAGTGGCGGTACCCGCCATCGTGGCGCCTCGCGCCAATGCGGTCTTTGCTTCGTAAGACAGCGCGCCGAAACTCATGCCCGTCACATAGACCGGAATATCAAGCACCAGGGGCCGTTTAGCATTGGGTCCAATCACGGTCTCTGTCAGACACTTTTCCCGGTAGCCTTCGATCACAAAACGAGTCAGAGTACCGGGCAAGAACGTCAAGTCATCCCAACTTGGAATGCGCTTGAACAACGAAAACCCGCGCATCCGATAACGACCCAACTCGCTCTTGATGTGAATATCATCCATTACCTCGGGCGGAAAGATGAAACTCTGACCGAGTCGGCTGGTATTGCGACCGACGTTCGGCTGGTCTTCCACTGGGTCAGGGGCAGGTCTTGCAGTCATGCGTGTTCCTTAAAATAGATTGCTATCAACAGATGCCGTTACAGCACCAGCTTCTTTTCAGCGGGCTCTAGATTGTCGTAATTCCAAAGCTGTTTCCCTGCTACGATCTTGGTCAGGTTAGCCGCTCCATTGGGAGCCTTCAGTCCATACATTTCCAGCTTGCGCTCTATCCAGGCACATTCGAGCTCCGACATTTCGCCTTCAATTGCGTCAACGCCAAGAGCAGCAATCTTTCCGCCTACATAGATGGTTCCGTCATACATCGAGTCACCAAGATTCATCCCGGCATCACCCAGGATGATCATGCGTCCCCGCTGCATCATGAATCCCGAAAACGCACCTGTCCGGCCGCCGACAATGATCGTGCCACCTTTCATATCAATGCCCGTCCGCGAGCCGACATCGCCTTTGCACACCAAATCACCGCCACGGATCGCATTTCCAAAGGTCGAACCGCCATTCTTTTCGATCACTACCGTCCCGCCCATCATGTTCCCGCCGCAGGACCAGCCAACGCGACCCGTGATTCGTATGTTCGGCCCGTCGTTCAACCCGCAGCCGAAATAACCCAGGCTCCCCTCGAACGTCAGGTTGAGTCGGTTCAACAAACCCACACCAAACGAGTGTTTGGCGCCAGGATTCTTGATGGTGATTGAACCCATCCCTTCCTTCATCAAATCGCGAATCTGAGTATTTACCTCTCGTGCGGTCAGGTCGACCGCATCGATTTCTCCATGCTTGTCAAAGTCAACCTCAAACGCCCCGGGATAGAGAAAACGATCCTCATTTTCCCGACTCTCGACGTCAAAAAAGACCTGCTGGGTCCGACCCGACAACTGCTCGGTATGCATGCCCGCAGACTGGGCATCCGTATTTTTCAACTCTCCCATACCTTCACCTCGCCCTCGTATGGATCGTAAGTGTCGATCTCATGCGGAAACACGCTTCGAATCGCCACTTCTTCAGAAGCCAATGCAACGAAGTCGTCACTCTCATATAAGACCATGGGCTTAGCGCCCATCACATCCTTTGCCATACCCAGTCGATCAGCGGTTGCGACGAGATAAGTGAACACACCATCTAGCTCATCCACTGAGCGAACCATCGCAGCCTCAAGGTCATCACCTGAATCCATCCGGTCAGCCAAATACACGGCAATCAGTTCTGAATCGCAGTCAGACACAAAACGATGGCCCCGCCTTTCCATAGCTCGCCGGAGCATCCAGTAATTTGTCAACTGCCCGTTGTGCACCAATGAGACATCGTTAAATGGATAAGCCCAGTAAGGGTGTGCCGAACGAATATCCACATCCGATTCGGTCGCCATTCGAGTATGTCCAATGGCATGCGTCCCCTGAAAAGCAGCCAGTCCGTATTGTTGAGAGACAGTATCGGCGTCACCCAAATCCTTCACCAGCTCCAAAGCGTGGCCAACAGAAAGTATCTCAGCGCCCTCGATATCTTCGATGTAGTCAGCAAGGCGTTTCATATCACCGTCAAAACTGAAACGGTACCGATACGCATACTCGGTCACCTGCTCCTCTTCTTTCTTGTTGACGCCCATCTCTAACATGCGCTGATCCACCAACGCCCGTCGCTCTTTCACTTCATCGTGAATCTTGAACCCACGCTGCATGTCCTCTGGCTCGGCCACTTTGAAGCGCATCACCAATTCACCCTCTTCTGGCATACCGTACAACGCGAACCCAGTGGAATCAGGCCCGCGATGTTTAAGTGCCTGCAACATGGACGACAGTTCTGAACCAATGTCAGAACGCTTACCCCGATAAATCAATCCAGCTATGCCGCACATAAATCTATCCCCTCTAGCGCATTAACCTTCACACAAACCATCCTTAACTCCGACCACACCAAAAGCCACCTTTGTCCTACACGATCAGGGCAGGCAATCGATGTAAGTTTCCATATCCCAATCCGTGACGGTAGCCAGAAACTTTTCCCACTCGTCGTTTTTGTACCAATGGAAAACCTTGTACATCTCATCGGGCATGGACGACTTGATCACCTCGTCCTCCGCGAGACGTGCCAGCGCATCGCCAAGTGTCATGGGTAACTTCTTGACTTGTTTGCCCGCTTCCATCGCCTGATAAATATTCCGGTTTTCCGGCTGGCCTGGGTCAATATTGTTATCAATACCGTCCTCAAAGGCTTTCAGTAAAGCCGATCCCATCAGGTAAGGATTGACCATTGAATCCACAGCCCGATATTCGAATCGGCCAGGCGCCGAAATGCGCAACCCGGTCGTCCGGTTCTGATAACCCCAATCTGCAAAAACCGGCGCCCAAAACCCGACATCCCACAGCCGTCGGTAAGAGTTGACTGTAGAGCAGCCGATCGCCGTCAAGGCATCCAGGTGGTTAACGATGCCGCCCACACACTGCAGACCAACTTTGCCCGGCATCTGTATGTCATCGGTATCCGGCATAAAGGTATTCTCTCCGCCAGTCCGATACGTAAACACGTCATCCATTCCTGGCAGGACCTTGTTATGTAGGCGATTTATCGCCTCTCCGCCACCCTTCCAAAGCGAAACATTAGTGTGACAACCTGACGCCGAAACCCCCATAAACGGCTTCGTCATAAAACAGGCAATCAAGTTGTTTTCCCGCGCCACCTGAGCACAGATCTGGCGGTAGGTGGAAAGACGATCTGCGTTACGAACCACATCATCAAAGGTCCAGTTCAATTCTAGCTGGCCGGGTGCGTCTTCATGATCGCCTTGGATCATGTCCAACCCCATCGCATGACAGTATTCAATCACTTTCAGAAAAACCGGACGCAGCGATTCAAACTGATCGATGTGGTAACAATAAGGGTTCGAAAAACCGCCGTCCGGTTTGCCATCTTCGCCGCGTTTCAACCACATCATTTCAGGCTCGGTACCCACTCGAAAATCCATCTTGTATTTATCTTGGAACTGTTGATGGAATCGTTTTAGATTGCCGCGACAATCGGACGTCAGTGCCTGACCTGGGTTTTCTCGTTCTTCACGATTGCGGAAACAAACACAAAATACCCGAGCCACTCGCTTATCCCACGGCAGCTGACAAAACGTTTCAGGATCAGGAATGCCGACCAATTCCATCGCCTCAGGACCATAACCGATGTAGTCCCCATAGCGATCGACGAAAAGGTTGGCAGTTGAGCCATACACCAACTGAAAGCCTCGCTCTGCGGTACGCTCCCAATGGTCTGCCGGGATGCCCTTGCCAACAATGCGACCCGTGACCGAAATGAACTGGTAATAGATATAGGTGACTCCCAGTTCCTTAATTTTTTCTCTCACCCGGCGAACCTGTTCCGCTCGGCCTCTTGTACTGACATAGGCTTCGAGATCAGTCGACTCACGCCCAGCACTTCGGCTACGTGCTGTCTTTTTTGTCGTCTTCTTTTTGGCGGCTTTCTTTCGCGCCATCGTGAATCTCCTCCGACTCCTGTGTTCGGCTCCCGAGTGTCAACCACTTTTGTACCAATTGGGGGTAACCACGGTTAACCAGCAACTCCAACTTAGCCACCTGGGCAGGCACTGTCAATACAATCTTCCGTCACGCGATCTAATGTAAAGATAAAACTTGAACGTCAAGCCCATAAGCACCTATAGTGAACAGTGATGGAACCAAATTTGGACCAATTGCACTAACCATGGCTAATTTGCATTCAGTACGGGAAGCGAAGCGCCTAGTTTCGTTCTCAACGGCCCCCCCACGGCAGAACAACGGCGCCGATGGCCTTACCACCAAACTCCGTCGAGCGATTCTTGCCGGGCACTACACATTCAAAGAGCGCCTCCCCTCGGAACGCCAACTCGCCGAACATTTCAACACCTCGCGCGGCACCGTTCGCAAGGTGTTACAACGCCTGACCACGATGAACCTGGTTGAACAGCGGGCTGGCAGTGGCACTTACGTCCGTTATGGCGAATTCGCCGATCGTATCGACATCGCCGATGTCACCAGCCCACTAGAACTCATTGACGTACGGTTGGGTATTGAACTTCAGATCGTGCGACTCGCCGTGACTAACGCCACCGTGGTCGATATCGAGCACATCACCAGGGCACTGGATCAACTTGAACAATGTGATCACGATCCTGAGCGGTTTACTCAGGCCGACAGCGAGTTTCACCTGGCCCTTGCCGAATCTACCCACAATCCACTGTTGGTTTGGCTTTACCAGCTCCTCAATGAAGTCCGCAGTCATGCGCAATGGCGCGCGATGAAAGATCAGATACTGACCCCCGAGCGGATCAACCGTTACAACCGACAACACCGTCGACTGCTCGCAGTCATCATCAGCCGCGATGCGGACGGCGCAGCCAAAACCATACAACAGCATCTGGAACAGGCACGCAGGGATTTGCGCGGCGTCATCGGGTAGCCTGAGACTTCTATTTCTATTTCGATCTCATACTGCCAATGGCAGCGGGTCGGCTTTGGTTTTCGCCCAATTCGGCTGGAATCCGAGCACCATGATCGAAGCGGGAATATTGGAATTGAAGAGTCGGTTATGCCAGTAGGTAAGCTGATAGAGACTTTCCTCCTCAGCCACCGCTCGCACAGAGCATGGCAAGTAATAAGTCTGGTTGTGCGCGTCGAAACGTAGTGCACACTTCTGTTTTGCCAGTAATGCCTGCACTAGCATTGTGTCAAGCTGACACAATGCGGTGAGTTCATCATCAAAACCATCTGGACGCTGATAGTAACGTTCACCAAGAAAACGCAGCGCACCGGAATAACGATCCACGGGATCATGGGTTTTCAACACGATGTGCCGAAACTGTGCGAGTACCGGTTTCGCGTCTGACTTGTTAATCAGTACCGTCAACTGCCCGCTGGACTGGCTAACTCCAGACAACCAGATATCCGGACGCATACCTGGCGAGGGTCGCCCGCCTTCCTCACGAACAGCCCATTGTCTCAGTCGACATTGCCAACCAAGGAATCCCACTCTGCAAGCCTCTGCGTGATCTGCCATCAGGCGATGATCGCATGGTCACTGGGTCCCGTGCGCATAGTCGGGCGGGAACAGAATGCTATTCACCAACAGCTGGTCGACGGAGCAACCAACCCATCACTCCTGCGGCAAGCATTGCACCGACCAACTGAGCCACAATAAATGCGGGTACGTGGGGTGGGTGTATCCCGCTGAAAGTATCCGTAAACGCGCGAGCTACTGTGACGGCCGGGTTGGCAAAAGAAGTGGATGCAGTAAACCAATAGCCCGCAGTAATGAAAAGACCTACCGCATATGAAACTCGATCGGGCCGCCATCGCAACGTCCCAAGAATAGTCATAACCAAACCGAACGTGGCAACGGCTTCAGAAAACCACTGAGACAGGCCGGTTCTAGGCTTGGTCGAGAACTGCATGAGGACCTCTTCAAACATGAAGTGGGCCGCCCACGTCCCCACCAACGCACTAACTACCTGGACCACTATGTACGCCAAGGCGACCGCGCCACTGATCTCACCCCGAATAAGAAAGACCATGGTTACTGCTGGATTAAAATGCGCACCAGAAACGCCACCAAATACCAGAATCAGCACCACCAGTATGGCACCCGTCGCAACGGTATTGCCAAGCAATGCCACCGCATCGTTACCACCTGACAACGTTTCCCCCATGATTCCCGAACCTACTACTGTTGCCAGCAGGAATGCCGTGCCGATCGCTTCAGCGCTTAGTCTTCTGGCAAGCTCATTACGGGCCATCGATTTTCATCCGGTTAAGGGCTTTTCGCGACCCATGTGATCCACCTTAAGCATTAGTTGGTCTGATGCGATTTGCTCCGTTGAAAGCGCAGCGAATACCTGAATCAACGACAGTAATTGGTCATGGGCTCGAGCAAACGCCTGCCGGCAAAGTGACTCGGAGCCTGCTTCGGCCGCCGAGTCAGGAATCCCCCAATGCGCAGTGATGGGTCGACTCGGCCAGACTGGGCATGATTCGCCAGCCGTGTTATCACAAACAGTGATGATGAAGTCCATGCGGGGTGCATCTTGTCGAGCAAATTCTTTCCAGCTTTTTGACCGCCACATGCTCTGGTAGTGACCGCGTTCAATCAGCAACTCAACTGCGTATGGATGCACCTCGCCCTTTGGCTGACTGCCCGCGCTAAACGCGAAGAAACTGGCGCCCGACAGATCATTCAAAATGGCCTCCGCCAGAATGCTCCGTGCAGCATTCCCAGTGCGCAGAAACAACACCTTTCGGGCACATCGTTCCATCCCCCCCCTACGATGCTGGCGTACGATCGGGGGAAATTGCCCTTGGATACGTCGCCGAATCCAACCGTTTAGCTATCGGACCACACAACTCGGGATGTCCCCCACAACAATCGTCAACCAGGTATCGCAATACGCTTTGAATTCCATCGACATTAAGCCCGTAACGAATTGAACGACCCTGGCGATGCGAATCGAGGAGACCGCTGCGCGTCAGTACCGCCAGGTGGACAGACATCGTGTTGTGTGGAATGCCCAGTTCGCGGGCAATTTCACCCGCGGGCACTGTGCTCTCCCCCCGCTCCACCAATAAGCGAAATGCGCGTAAACGGCTGGCCTGGGCCAGCGCACTCAATGCTCTGATTGCTGCTTTCTCGTCCATATGTCTAGTATTATCGACATATTTTTAATCGACAGCAAGCTCCGTCAAAAACCTTCACAGCAACCGCTGTGACAGCCTCGTCACACGAAGAGTAATATCCCAAACCACCTTACTGAACCACCCAAACTTTCATGACCGACACCACTCACAGGCCTTGGGTCACACACTATCCTGCAGACGTTGACTGGTCAGGCACTATCGATCAGCGCCCGCTCATTACTTACCTTGAAGACACGGCCAAGCTGCACGGCGCCCGACTGGCTATCGATTTCCTGGGCCGTAAAACAACCTACCAGGAACTGAACACACTGGTCGCACGTGCAGCGCAGGGACTCAAGAACCTGGGTGTCCAGAAAGGAACACGCGTCGGGTTGTGCTTGCCCAACACGCCCTATGCCGTGATTGGCTATTTCGCCATTCTGCGAGCTGGCGGTACGGTGGTGAATTTCAATCCACTTTATGTAGAGCGGGAACTTGCCTTTCAGATTAACGACAGCGGTACCGAAATCATGCTGACGATGGATCTCGAACTGATTTATTCCAAAGTCGGCGCCATGCTGAAACAAACCGGATTAAATCGCATCATTGTCTGCCCCATGGCGGGGATACTTCCCGGCGTGAAAGGATTGTTGTTCCGTCTCTTGAAGCGAAAAGAGATCGCCACGATTCCAACGGATGATCAGCACATTCGCTTTGACTCGCTGATCGACAATGATGGCAACAAACCGACAACACCAGTCGAGCCAATCGACACCGCTGTCTTACAGTACACCGGTGGTACGACTGGCACCCCCAAGGGAGCGATGCTTAGCCACGCCAATCTGGCAGCAAACGTCTCGCAAATGCTGCACTGGTTTCCAGATCTCCGTCCAGGCGAGGAGAAAATACTCGGCGTTCTACCACTCTTCCACGTATTTGCCATGACTAGCGTCATGAATTTTGCAGTGGCGTCTGGGGCGGAAATGATCCTGCTGCCGCGCTATGACCGCGATCAGACGCTCAAAGCCATCCATAACAAGCGGCCCACTCTGTTCCCAGCCGTACCAACGATCTACACGTCGATCAACGAGGCCCCTAAGCTAGACAAATACGACCTGTCTTCCATCTCTTTTTGTATTTCCGGTGGCGCTCCCTTGCCATTGGATGTGAAGACCCGTTTTGAAAAACTGACCGGTTGTCGACTGGTCGAAGGATATGGCCTATCGGAATGCTCCCCTGTCGCCACCTGCAACGCAATTAACGGTATTAATAAAGCAGGTTCTATCGGACTGCCTGTGCCGGGGACTGAAATATCGATCCACGACATCGAAAATCCCGAACAAACTGTCTCTGTCGGAGAGCGCGGCGAACTGTGGATACGAGGACCACAAGTCATGTCGGGTTACTGGCAACAGCCCGAGGAGACTGACCAAACACTTCGTGACGGATGGCTTCGAACCGGGGATGTGGGCTATATGGATGAGGAAGGCCACCTGTTTCTCGTCGATCGAATTAAGGACCTGATCTTATGCAGCGGCTACAACGTGTATCCGCGCACTATTGAAGAGGCCATCAATCTGCATTCGGCTGTCTCTGAAGTAACCGTCATTGGCATCCCCGATGATTACCGTGGTGAGGCACCCAAGGCCTTTGTCCGCCTGCAGGACGGCATGACGCTCACCGAAACCGAGCTGCTGGATTTTCTTGCCGACAAGCTCTCAGTAATAGAGCGCCCGTCAATGATAGAGTTCCGCGCCGAACTGCCGAAGACCATGATCGGCAAGCTTTCAAAGAAGGAATTGGTTGAAGAGGAAACACAGCGGACTCAAGGCTAAACCGAAGCCATATGCTTCACCCACTGATTTTCCATACGACATAACTAACACTCGCGGGCCCTCGACTGGGGAGCAACTTAAGTTTCTCATTCGCAACGACCCCACCTGATGACTTTCTCGGGAGAACTGTGATGAAAAATATCGTCATTGCCGGCTATGCCCGGACACCATTTCACTTTGCACACAAGGGCGATCTCACACGAGTCCGTCCTGACGACCTTGCAGCCGAAGCGATCAAGGGATTGATTGAACGCACGGGCGTCGATGTCGAGGACATCGAGGACCTCATTCTAGGCTGCGCGTTTCCAGAAGCAGAGCAAGGTTTCAACATGGCCCGGCTGGTGGTTTTCCTGGCGGGGCTACCTATCTCTGTTGCCGGCACCACGATTAATCGTTTCTGCGGTTCGTCCATGCAGTCGATCCACAATGCGGCCGGTGCCATCCAGATGGGCGCTGGCGATGTCTATATCTGCGCAGGCGTCGAATCCATGAGCCGAGTACCTATGACCGGCTTCAATCCCATGCCTCATCCCACCCTATCTGAAACAGTACCGGGTGCCTATATGTCGATGGGAGAAACCGCTGAAAACGTAGGCCGGGAATACCAGATCGATCGGGCAGAGCAACAAGATTTCGCGGTAGCAAGTCAACAGAAAGCGGCCCAAGCACAAAGTGAGGGAAGACTTGCAGAGGAAATCGTACCGATTACCGTCAATGGCAAAGTCGTAGACGCCGATGGCTGCCTGCGTCCAGACACTACAGTAGACGGCTTGTCCGGTCTGAAGCTCGCTTTTGACGAAAACGGTACGGTCACTGCGGGCACCGCATCACCGCTAACTGATGGTGCAGCCGCCACTTTAGTCTGTAGTGAGGAGTACGCAGAGCGCAAAGGTCTTGAGCCTATTGCACGCATTCGCAGCATCGCCGTTTCTGGTTGCAAACCGGAAACCATGGGGCTTGGACCTATCTTCTCGTCTCGCAAAGCCCTTGCCCGAGCTGAAATTGACGCGTCTGACCTTGATGTGATCGAGATTAACGAGGCTTTTGCCACTCAGTCGATCGCCTCTATCCGCGACCTCAAACTCGACGTAACAAAAGTCAACGTGGATGGTGGTGCGATTGCTATTGGTCATCCTCTGGGCGCTACCGGGGCACGCATTACCGGCAAGGCAGCTCAAATTCTGAAACGCGATGGCGGCCGCTATGCGCTTTCCACGCAATGCATTGGCGGTGGACAAGGCATTGCGACCGTCATGGAGGCCCTCTAGCTGTGACCGACATTCGAAAGGTCGGCGTTATCGGGGCGGGTGTCATGGGCGCCGGTATCGCAGCCCACATGGCCAATGCCGGCCTACCCGTGGTGTTGCTTGATGTCGTTCCCGATGGCGCCAACGCTCGAAACGTGCTTTCTGACACGGCAGTGGCGCGGTTGCTTAAGACGAATCCCGCCCCATTTATGCACAAACGAAACGCGCGGCGCATCGTTACTGGAAACATAGAAGATGATTTGGATCAGTTGGGCGAGTGCGACTGGATCATCGAGGCCATCATAGAAAACCTGGATGCGAAACGTGACCTGTATGCGCGAATTGAAAACGAGCGAAAAACTGGCTCGATGGTGTCTTCAAACACATCCACTATCCTCCTTGAAAAGCTGACAGAAGATCTTCCAGAACGATTCTGCAAAGACTTTGCCATTACCCATTTCTTTAACCCACCGCGTTATATGCGCCTGCTCGAAGTCGTTGTTGGACCACAGACCCGCCCCGATGTCCTCCAGTCCTTGCGCATTTTCGGAGACCAGACGCTTGGCAAAAGCGTAGTCACGTGCAAAGACACACCCGGTTTCATTGCCAACAGAATCGGCATTCTATGGATGGAAAGCGCAGTCCGGTTTGCATTCGAAGACGGTTTAACGGTCGAAGAAGCCGATGCCATCATTGGCCGCCCCATGGGCATACCGAAAACCGGCGTATTCGGCTTAATGGATCTCGTCGGCATCGACCTACAGCCTCACGTGGCCGCATCTATGCTGGCCACCTTGCCTGAGAGAGACCTATACCGAGATATTCACCAACCCTCGCCATTCATCGATCACATGATCGAAACCGGTTTTACCGGTCGCAAAGGCAAAGGTGGCTTTTACCGGCTTAATACGGAAAGCGGCAAGCGGGTAAAGGAATCAATTGATCTGGAAACAGGTGAGTATCATCCGAGCACACCGTCCCAACTGGAAAGCGTCGCGGCAGGGCGCCAGGGACTTCGTACCCTGGTCAACCATCCGGACAAAGGCGGACGCTATGCCTGGCGCGTTTTGTCCCACACGTTGAGTTATGCCGCTTCGCTAGTGCCGGAGATCGCGGACACCATCCAAGACGTGGATGAAGCCATGCGCACAGGCTACGCGTGGAAATGGGGGCCGTTTGAACTCCTCGACCAATTGGGACCCGCTTGGTTCTCAAACCGACTACAGCAAGAGGGAATGCCAGTTCCCGAACTCGTCACCGCTGTAGGTGAAGGCAACTTCTACCGCAATCAGGACAGCACACTTGAGTCCTTTGGTCACAGTGGTCGTTACAACACCATCCCGCGTGCCGAAGGCGTCTTAGTGTTGTCTGACATCAAGCGAGAGGGAGATCGTATTGCCGGCAACAGCGCAGCCAGCGCGTGGGATCTGGGGGATCAAGTGTTGTGCCTGGAATTTCACACCAAGATGAACAGCCTGGACGCCGAGGTATTCAAGGTGATCAGCGAAGTCATTACGCTCATTCCAGCGAAAGGCTTTCAGGCCTTGGTTATTTACAATGAAGGCAATAATTTTTCGGTAGGCGTGAATCTTGGACAGGCGCTGTTCGCTGCCAACCTCGCAGGTTGGTCCGAGATTGGAAAATCAGTGAAACAGGGTCAGGATATCTACCAGGCACTTAAATACGCGCCGTTTCCAGTCGTTGGCGCTCCCTCCGGCATGGCGCTTGGTGGAGGCTGCGAAGTGCTTCTGCATTGCGACGCGATTCAGGCGCACGCTGAAACCTACCTGGGCTTAGTGGAGGTCGGTGTGGGACTCGTGCCGGCATGGGGCGGCTGCAAAGAAATGCTGCTGCGCTGGATGAACAATCCCAAACATCCACAGGGCCCCATGGCGGCTGTGGGTAAGGTCTTCGAAGCGATCGGTATGGCGAAGGTCTCACGTTCGGCCGAGGAAGCCCGTGACCTGCTTTTTCTCAGACCTACAGATAACATCAGCATGAACCGGGATCGTTTGCTGGCCGACGCCAAGGCCATGGCACGACGACTCGCGGCTGATTACAGCCCCCCGACGCCTCCAGAAATAAGGCTTCCCGGTCCAAGTGGGCGTGCTGCGATGAAAATGGCGGTGCGTGATCTGTGTAAGGCCGGCAAAGCAACAACACACGATCAGGTCGTGACCAGCCAACTGGCCTATGTGCTCTCTGGCGGCGAAGCGGATCCAACCGTACCGGTTAACGAGGCCGATGTGTTGCGCCTTGAGCGCAACGCGATCATGGCGCTTTTAAAAAACCCCGGCACGCTCGCTCGAATGGAGCACATGCTCGAGAGCGGCAAACCTCTTCGCAACTAACTCACTCAAGACACAGGACTTCTGATGGCCAGTTATTCTGC
>Ga0310122_10000878_pt1 | contig 19189 bp, 13 predicted proteins | sample CB6_Bottom_1051__FD_203503 | JGI IMG/M metagenome (GOLD analysis project Ga0310122, IMG submission 203503) | Marine microbial communities from Western Arctic Ocean, Canada - CB6_Bottom_1051 | ecosystem: Environmental > Aquatic > Marine > Oceanic | place: Canada: Western Arctic Ocean | collected...
CGTGGTCACGCTGGGACTCGGCTCCGGCTTGTGGGGCGCCACGGTCGGGAATCATCGTGTGCGGGTCGACTCGCTTTCATTTTCGCTGCCCAACTTTCCCAGCGAACTCGCACACATCAAGCTGGTGCACATCACCGACCTGCATATCGGCCCGCTTCTCCGCTCCGATCGCTTGGCGCGCTTCGTCGCGCGGATCAATGAACTCGAGGCCGATCTGATTGTCATCACGGGAGATCTCTTCGACTTCAGTCCCGACTATATAGAAGTCGGCTGTCGTGAACTCGCGAAACTCGAAGCGCGCAGTGGCGTCTACGCGGTGCTCGGAAATCACGATCACTATACGGGTACGGAAGAAGTCGCCAAGGGGATCGCGAAGTTCACTTCGATTCGATTGCTTCGCGATGAATGGGAGAAGATCGAAGTCGCCGGTGGATCGCTCGTGATGGCCGGACTCGAAGACCCGCAGACGATCAACTGGATGGAAAGAAATTCCGAGAGTCCCGTGCTCGAACGCCTGGCGCGAGAAATCCCTCGTGACCATCCGTGTGTTCTATTGGCCCATCGGCCGAGTTTCTTTCAGCAGGCGGAGCGGCTCGGCTTCCCGCTCGTGCTTTCGGGACATACCCACGGCGGCCAGATCGCGCTGCCCTTCGCCACGAACCACAATGCATCTCGAATGATCTCCGATCAGACTCGCGGCATCTACAAGCGCGGCGATTCGACCATGTACGTGAATCGCGGTTTGGGAATGGCTGGGCTGCCGCTGCGGCTCAATTGTCCGCGCGAGATCGCGCTCATCCGGCTGACTGCCTAGGCAACCGACCTAAGCGCCCTGGCTGCCGCGTCGCCGGCGCTTGTAAACTTGATAGGTCCCGATTCCAATCACGAGCACGACCGTCGCCGGAACCTGGTAGATGCGGATGAACTCGAGAAATCTCATGATCGGTTCGCGAATCGAATCCGCGAGCCAGACATAGAGACTCAGGCGAAACGCGATTCCCGCGGTTGCCGCGGCAAAGAAACCAACGGGGCGCATCCGAGCGACACCGGCAACACAGGCCATCACACCGAGCGGAAAGATGAAGACAGCGAGATAGGACCATCGCTGAAAGAACCTCTCGAGCCAGCGAATGAAACGCCCGGCGTTCTCCGAACGCTGCTCGAGCCAGACGAGGCCAGGCTCGCCGATCGATCGGCCCAGAAAATAGGCGACGGCCGTAAAGGCAAGCGAGCGCAACCCACCCACGAGCAGCACCATCGGGGCACCAACCAACGGGGCGACCAGGATCATGTGGCGGCTCAGCGGACTGATCCCGATCAGGACGAGCGGATGATTGTTGACCAGGTAAGGCGACGTGGCCACACCGATCCAGGTGCCGACCGTCAACGCAGCCAGCATCAGGAGACACACACGAACGATTCTGCGATCTCGCGCGCTTAGTTCCGTGGTCGGGGGGGCAGTCGGGGGCGCTTTGGCCGTCCGGTCCGCCGGGTCATCCAACTCTGAATCGAATTCCGCGGTATCGAGCTCAGTCAATGTTTATTTTCGCTTTCAGGCAGAACGGTCGCGGACGGACTCGACGAGGATAGCGCGGGAGCCCGAAGGCGATCAGTCCTGTCGACGCGCCGATATGCTATTGGAATCGAGAACCCACCAACGGAGTCCCCGGATGTCGACTGATTTTCGAGCGGAAGGCCACTGCGGCGATCGTTTCAGCGCAGTTCGTGACAGTTTCGAGGCCGCCTTCGCGAGCGGCGCAGAGATCGGCGCAGGCGTGTGCGTGATACAGGACGGCGAGACGGTCGTGGACCTCTGGGGCGGATTCAAAGATTCTGAACGCAGCGATGTCTGGCAGAGAGACACGTTGGCGAACGTCTTCTCGACCACCAAGGGCATGACGGCTCTTTGCGCCCATCGACTCGTCGACGAGGGTCGGCTCGATCTCGACGCACCCGTGGCCACGTACTGGCCCGAGTTCGCCCAAGCGGGCAAGGCCGAAATTACGGTGCGACAACTCATCAGCCATCAGGCGGGCCTACCGGCCGTGCGAAAGACCCTGACACAGGAGGCCTTCTTCGACTGGGACTGCATGGTGGAAGCGCTCGCCGAGCAGGAACCCTGGTGGACGCCGGGCACCCAGCACGGCTACCACGCCGTCACCTTCGGCTGGCTGGTCGGGGAAGTCGTTCGTCGCATCAGCGGACAGAGTCTGGGATCCTATTTTGCCAAGGAGTTCGCCGAGCCACTGAGCGCCGACTTCCTGATCGGCTTCGGGCCCGAATTCGACGAACGCGTCGCCCCGCTCATCCAGGGTCCCGTCCATATGGTGCCCGGCCAGGAGAACCTGTTCGAAGAAGTACTCGCGAATCCCAACGGCATGACGGCACGCACCTTCAACAACCCACTCCTGCTGGGCACAGACATTCACAACACCCGGGCATGGCGCGCGGCAGAAATTCCCGCGGCGAATGGTCACGCATCCGCCGCGGGGATCGCAACGATCTACGGCGCACTCGCGCGCGGCGAACTCTTGTCGTCGGAGGTTCTCGAGAGCGCACGAACGTGTCAGGCCGAAGGCAAGGATGCCATCCTGCCGATGACGACAAAGATTGCGTGTGGGTTCATGCTTTCGCCCGAAAATGAACCCTGCGGGCCGAATCCCAAAGCCTTCAATCACGCTGGCGCGGGCGGTTCTCTGGGATTTTGCGACCCGGAAGCCAAGATCGGTCTCGGCTACGTGATGAACAACATGCACACGGGCGCATGGCTGGTGGATCCGCGTGCGCGCAAGCTGGTCGACGCGGTGTACGCAAGCCTTTAGGCCCCGACAATCAGGTCAATCAGAACCAGGACCAGCGAGTCGACTGATGCCTCGAGTGTCTTCACTCGATCGAAGCGGTGTCCGTGAACAGCCATAGCAACACGACCACCGTGAACATCGCCCCGCCAGCGATCGAGATCGCGACATCCGCCCCGAACGCCCCGCTCATCAGCCCCGAAAGCAACGAGCCGATGGGGGCGCCCGCGATCAGGCCGAGTTGGTAGATCGAGAGCACACGTGCGAGATTGGCTTCGGTCGCCTTTTCCTGGAAGACCGTGCGGGAGAGGTTGATGAAGACCGAGCCCGTGAGACCCCAGCAAAGGGTCAAGGCGAGAAACCATCCCCAAGACCATTGAAGTCCGATCCAACCGAGCAGGATCGAAGCAATCATCAAGGCGATCATCGTCGTGCGGATCTTCCGACGAATGGATCCACGCCGGCGCAGCGCGAAGGAACCGATGATGGTCCCTAGTGGAAAGAGCATCAACACAATCGCCAACGCCTGAGCTCCACCTTCGTAGACGTCTCGTACCAGGATCGGGAAGACGACCAGAAAGGGGCCGATGAAGAAGAGTCCGACACACGCGACGAGAATCCCCATCGAGCGCAGCGCGGGATCGCCGGCCACTTCGCGCACTCCGGCCGTGATCTGGTGCCAGGCATTCTCGCTCGGTGGTCGCGCCACGAGCTCAACCGACTTGACCGGCAGACCAGGCAGTCGCGACGCGAACCAGATCCCACTCGACAGAACCGCCGCCTGGAGTCCGAGAATCGTCGGCGTTCCGACCCATTCGATGACACCACCGACGAGAGTCCCCGTGATCTGCGCACTGAATTGGACCACCGTCATGAGCGTGATGGTCTGGATCATCATGGTTCCGGCAACGCGGGAAAGCAGCGAGTCTCGCGCCGGCATCAAGAACGCGTTGATCACTCCGATCGACACGCCATAGACGATCACGCTGGCGATGCTGAGCTGCCCGAAGAGAATCACGACAGCCAACGAGACCGGTGGCAGCGTGGCGACCGCGTGCATTCCCGTCAGCAGGCGACGGGGTTCGATGCGATCGGCGACCACGCCCCCAACCATCAACAGGATCAGTTGCGGCAGCGCCGAAGCGGATTGCGCAAAACCGACCCACTCGGCACTCGCGCGCAACTCACCGACGATCAGCCACGAAAACAACACCGACTGCATGCCGAAGGAGGCAAACCAGGCGGCAACCACCGCGTTGAACCAGCCGCGACCACGTACGCCAGAGCTGGATGCGGCCGGCATGGGAGCCCATTCTCCTATTGTGGCGACCCGCTCATCCGGAGGTGCCACTCAATCGACGACTACGGCGTGTCCATCGCGAGGCTGCCGGCAATGAATGCCTGGATGCTGTCCGCCAGCTCGCTCGCATGCGTGATGGGAATCATGTGGCTTCCGCCTTCGACCACCTGCAGCTTCGAGTTCCTGGCATGGCGTGCGAGCCAGTCACCCATCGCGAGCGGCGCCAGATTGTCGTCGTCCCCGTGTAGTACGAGAATCGCCAGGTCGAGCTCTTCGATGCCGAGCTCGTTCTCCATGAAACGCTCGCCTTCGGCGTAGTACGTTGCGCGCATGTTAGGCTTGGCGAAATTCGCGGCCAGATTCGGCAGCCACCATTCCGGTTGTTGGCCACCACTGAAGGCAGCGACGCTGAGTCCGCTTTGCAGCCCACGACCCATGGCCGGCACCGCGGCGAGATACCAGCGAACCGGACCGCTGGAAAGAAGCGCCATCGCCGCCGGCGGCTCCTGAGGATCGTCGGACGGCCCAGCGCTTCCAATCAAGACGAGCCGGCCGATCCGCGACGCATCCTTGCGTGCGGCGATGATGCTGATCGGGCCGCCGTAGGACCAGCCGACTACGGTGGCGTCGCGCAGATTCTCGCTTTCGAGCAGACCGAGCAAGTCGTGCGCATTGCCTTCAGGTGTGAAGGCGCCATCGAGGCGCGCATCCGAATGTCCGTAACCCACACGGTCGTAGGCGATGACCCGGTGACCGCGTGCAGTGAGTGCTTCGGCCAAGGGCGCCCACTCGTAGGCGGAGCCAGGCAAGCCGTGCACGAGAACAATAGGCGGCCCCACTCCCGTATCGATCGCATTGACGGCGACGCCTTCCGCGACCGGAATGCGGCGTCCCGCCGCCGGAAGCTGCGCGACCTCGGCCGGGACGACGAGGGAGTAGAGGGGCGGCAACGCAATCGCCGCAAATAACAACGCCGCGATGGTTAGAAGAACACGCTTCATGTCGGCCCTCCCCCGAACTCTCAAGGCCGGACGGTAGCGTGCGACCGCCCGTCCTGCGTGGGCTCGTCTCTGGAAGGTTCGACCACCGAGCGCTACAGACTCCGTTGTCGACTCGCCGACGCCGGCAGCGAAACGGACCGCATGGCGGCCAACCCAGCTGGGGAATGAAGACTTCATTCACGGGGCGACGCGGAGGATTTCCATGAACGTCGAACGTATCTACATGGCCGAAAAGCCTGGCGGAGAACAGATCGATTGCGAGAGCATCTCGGTGGTTACCGGGGCCGGAATCGAAGGGGACCGAGTTCTGGGCCATCGCGATGAGCCGGGTCAGAACATCACGCTGATCGAGGCCGAGGTCGTCGAAGATTTCATTCAAGAGCAGGGCCGCCCACGCGACCTCTCGATCACCCATCGCAACATCCTCACGCGCGGCGTTCGCCTCAATGAACTCGTCGGTCGCGAGTTCGCCATTGCAAAGGTGAGGCTGCGTGGCGTCGAGCTATGCGAGCCATGCCTTGGACTGGGTACAGCCCTCGCAACGGCGGAGTTTTCGGCCGCTGATATCGTCAAACGGCTCGTGCACAAAGGTGGCCTGCGGGCTGGCAGCACCTCGAACGAGATCCAGAAGTTCAGCCAATGCTCCCCGGCCCACGGTCGATAGGAGGTGTTTTGATGCCACGGTGATCGGCCGACTTTGCCACCCGCTTTGTGGAAGATCTCCTCCGCGTAAAACCAGACGTGCTCGGATTCCCAACACTCGGCTGCCAATTCCGCGAACGATCCCCGGCGCACGAGCTTCTCGTACATTCCGCGCGCGGCCGGGTTGGCGTTGTCATTGTGGTGCGCGTGCTCGGTGCCCTTGAACGCCGTCGCGGCCATGGAGCCCGGATTGACCCGACTCCAGTCAAAGCACGTGCGGCACTCTTCGAGCCTCTCGGTATCGAGGAGGTTTCGAACCACGAACGCGCCGTCTTCGCGGAGCGTCGCTCTCTGCGAATCGTCGATCATGGGATTCTCCGTCATATGATCGACTCTTGGGTTCATTTCAGGTGGTCAAGTTATTCCGGACAAGCGCGCGTGTTGCGTGCAGTCGATCGCGAGAGGACCGATGCTGATCGGCACCCTACCCTCTCTCGCGAACAGGACTCGAATCGGAGCATCGGTCGCGGGAGGTTCGGCAATCAATGGAATTAGAGCGAGGTGACCTTCGGCAAACGCGAAGGTTGTTTCTCGTGGGTCTGGGGGGGATATTCTTCTGTGCGTTCGGGTCCGTGGCGATACAGGTCGACGGACTGATCGGACCGGACGGGATCTTGCCAGCCGCGGACTACCTCGCCCGTGCTCGCAACTACTTCGGAGAGGCTGCACCCTACCAGATTCCGACCGTGTTCTGGCTGGGGGCGGGTAGCCTAGCGCTCCATCTCGTCTGCGGTCTGGGAATGCTTTTCTCGCTGCTGCTCAGCTCGGGCTTCGCCCCCCGACTCTGCATCGCCGTTCTATGGGCGCTCTACCTATCGATCTCCTCGGTCGGAAACGTCTTCTTTGCATATCAATGGGATTTCCTACTCATCGAAGCCTCCGCCTGCGCATTCTTCTTCGCACCCGGTGGATGGACTCCGGCGTCCGCCCGAAAAATTCCGACGAGCCCGCTCGGCCTCTTTCTCGTTCGGCTGCTGCTCGCCCGCCTGTTCTTTCTCTCTGGCGCGACGAAGTGGTTGTCTGGTGATCCCAGTTGGAGAGAGGGGACCGCGCTCCACTTTCACTTCTGGACCCAGCCTCTGCCCACGATTCCAGCGTGGTGGGCTGATCGAATGCCCGATCTAATCCTTCAGGGCGCGACCTACGGGACACTCTTGATCGAGTTCGGCCTGCCCGTCTTCGTTTTTGCGCCGCGCCCGTTTCGACGTCTCGCGTTCGTCGGGTTCATCGGACTTCAGCTCCTGATCGGCTTGACCGGGAGTTACGGGTTCTTCAATCTCCTGACCTGCGTGCTGTGTCTCACGTTGATCGAAGATCGGGATCTGGTCGTTGCGAAACACTGGATCAGGTGGACCGTCCGGGCCCAGAGCGATGAGCTCGAAATGCCTTCGACCGAGCGAGCCATGGACGCACCGTGGCGAGAACGTTTCCGACGCGCTCAACGTTCGCTTGCGGTCGCTGTCATAGCCCTATTCATACTCATGGCGATCACCGCAACGCTCGGCTCGCTGGGCCTCGGTCAATTCGTCCCGGAGCCGGCCCGGATCGTCCTCAACAAACTCGCGCCCTTCCGTTCGTTCAATGGCTACGGGCTATTCGCCGTGATGACGACCGAGCGACTCGAAATCGAAGTCGAGGGCAGCGCCGATGGTGAAAGCTGGAAGCCATACGTCTTCCTCTACAAGCCCGGCCCTTCAGATCGCGTGCCGAGATTTGCGATGCCCCATATGCCGCGGTTGGACTGGCAGATGTGGTTCGCTTCGCTGCGGGGCTGCGAAAACAGTCCGTGGTTCCATCGGTTTCTGTTGAAGCTTCTGAAAGGCAGCCAACCAGTGAGCGCCCTGCTTGCCGAGAATCCGTTTCCAGACGATCCCCCGCGCTACCTGAGAACGCCGACGAGTCATGCGCGATTTGCCGGGCGCGATCGAAACGGAGGAAGCTGGTGGTCGCATGAAGCGGTTGGGCACTTCTGTCCAACGAGCGAACTTCGCGGCGGACGACTCGTCGCGACCGAATAAAGTTCGCGTAAGTAGTTGATCGAAGAGTTCAAACGACGGACGTTGACTTCGTATCTCGATCGCGGCTTAATCGGGCTTGGAGTCGGAAAACGACCGAGTTGGTTCTCCGCGGTGGACGGGAACGGAAGCCGGAACCACCAACGTCCAGCCGGCTGCCACCGGGTCGAATCCCGAACCCGTGAAATCGGTCGAAAGATCGTAGGTCGCGCTTCCAGTCGTGAGGCCCAGGTTGACGACGTTCGTCAAATCCGCGCCACGAAGGTCGGTGCCATTGAGATTCGTGAAGGCCAGATCCGCACCGGGCTCGAGATCTCGGCCCGCAAGAGTTCGGCCCCGCGACACTCGTTTACGACTCGCCCAAGTTCAAGAGAGAATCGATCTCCTCAAGAAGCGTTTGGTTCCGGTAGGGCTTCTGGATGAATCCATCGTGAGCAGGGTTCCAGCCCTCCAGTCGCTCCAGCGCCTCTTCGGGGTGGCCGCTCGACATGATGATTGGCAGCTCGGCCCGTGTCTTTCTCAGCTGAGTCCAGATTTCGATTCCACTGAGGCCCGGCATTGCGATGTCCAGGATCACGAGGCTGAGTGCCGAGCCGATTTCTTCGGCGTTGGCGAGCGCCTGTTCTCCGTTCGAAGCGAGGTGAACATTGAAGCCGACTGCCGAGAGGCGTTTCGTCAGAATCGCGCGGATGGGTGCTTCGTCGTCGACGATGAGCACGTCCTGATTCGCGAAACGCCCTGGAGTGGGTGTGAGGACGATATCTTTCGAGGCGGGTCGGGTGGCCTTTTGAGTCGGCAGCAAGAAGGTGAACTGGCTTCCGAACCCCAGCTTCGTTTCGATTTTGAGCTGGCCTTCGTGGCTATCCAGGATGCCGCGCGTGGCCGCCAGCCCGAGACCGCGTCCAGTGAACTTCGTGGTGAAGAAGGGGTCGAAGATCTTCGCCAACGTTGCGTCATCCATCCCTGCTCCATCGTCGCGAACCGACACGTGGATCACGTCTCCCGAAACTTCTCCATGATCAATGGATGCACTTGCACTATCCATCGGCGGGGGCCAGCCGCGTCCTGTGCGGATCTCGATCTTGCCGCGTGCTTCGCCGATTGCTTCTGACGCGTTCGTTAGCAGGTTCATCAGTACCTGGCGAAGCTGTGCGGATCCGCCGCGAACCAGCGGAAGCTCCTCCTCTAGACAGAAATCAATTTCGATGCTCTTGGGAATCGTCACGGATATCAAGCTGGTGACGTCACGCACCAGCATGGACAAATCCAGAATCTCGGTTTTGAACGTGGTCTTGCCCGCATAGGCCAGAAGCTGGCTGGTGAGTTCTGCGGCGGTTGTGGCCGCCCTTTCAATGTCGGCCAGTGGCCCTTGAATCGGGGAATCGGGCTCGACACTCTCGCGCGCAGTCTCCGTGTTGCCCAGGACCGTCATGAGCAGGTTGTTGAAGTCGTGCGCAATGCCTCCCGCGAGGAGGCCCAGACCTTCCAGTTTCTGGGACTGAATCATGGCCTGCAACGCCCGTCGCGCCTGCGTGACATCCGTCATTCGCCACGCTCGCCCGAGGAACCCCTGCTCCGGCGCGATGGGCAGTGTCCTCACCTCGAGGATCCTTCCGTCCAGCATCATGAGATCGACCGATTCAATCCGGGCGGATTCAAAGGTCGCGTCCTGCGGATTCCACACTCGTTGTATTGATTTTGGAGGTGGCTCGCGAAGCATCGCCCCCAGATGGACCTGCAGTCCCTGACCACATTCAAACATCTCCTGAGTCGACATCCCCCAAAGGTCTGAAAAGGCCTCGTTGATATAACGGATTTCACCGCTCCGATCTCTGAAGAGAATCCCCTCTCCAATCGCCAGATCGAGTGCCTGCAGCAACGCGAGATGTTCCTCGGATTCGTTCAGGGCGGTGCGAAGCGCCGTCCGGTCTCTCAGCCGCAGACACAGTCCCGCTTCAACGCCGCGGCTCTTCTCGACGACGGAGACTTCGATCAGGACGACGCACTGGACTCCCGACGGTGATGTGAATCGATGCTCTTGTCCGCGCCTCGCACTCTGGTTGGCTTCCGCGAGCGAAAAGCTCGGCACAGTAAGTTCGAGGAGTTCGCCAATCGGAGCCCCGGGGTTCAATTTCCCCGGGCCGAAGAGTTCATGTGCGTTCGGATTCGCGTAGAGCAGCTGGTGGTGGGGGCTGATGATCAGGATCGGGTCGGCGTCATGGTCGAGCACACTCGGGAGAGAAACGCGCTCGAGGACAAAGAGGTCGCGACGCTCCACAGCGAACAGGAACAGCAGACAGCTGAGGGCGTAGCCGAGCGCCGTTGGATCGTACGAGAGAGGGACGGGACTGAATACGTAGGTCATGTTCATCGCCATCGGGACGGCAACCGCTGCGACGAGAAATCGGCACTGCGAGCGGATCGTCGGGTCCTGTACGAAATACCCCTCCCGTGCATGGACGAACACCGCCGCGCAAAGGGCGACGTAGTTGACGCCGGCTGTCGCGTACCAGAGCGGTCCGTACTCGCTTCTCGCGAGGGGGTGTGTCTCGACGAACTGCCCGTGCCAGGGGTTCGTGATCAGGCCGATCCAGAGCAGGGCATTGATCGTGACGAGTACGGGCAAGCCAGACCGAAAGGCGACCTTCCGATAGCCCATCATCTCTGAGAAGCCCGTCGTAAAGAACCACCAGCCCGGCGCGATCGTCAGGAGGCCGGTGTAGACCATGAGCATTCCGCCCCAGCGGATCGTTGAGTCGTTCGGCCATACGAGGGCAAGCAGGTCTCCGATAGCGAAGATCAGCGCAGAGAAGAAGACCAGGGGGAGCGCTGGCCACAGCGCTGCCGGCGGACGCCGGTAAAAGATGTGTGTAGACAGCGCCACCAACAGGACGATCCCAAGTGAGGTGGCTATTTGTGCTTCCGGCATGAATCAATCCTTCTGTGCCCCGAAGATTGCGAAGCACCTGACCCGATGATGCCACACCTGGGGGATGTGATACCTAGGGGTATGACCTGGGATCGGGCAACAGTTTGTGACTTCAGGGGGTGATACTTGCTCTAGGCGTTCCGCCGAACACCGAGGTAGAGGTCGCGTCGGTGGCGGATAGCGTACGATCATCGACGATGAGCAGAACGGGTACCCCCGCTTCAGGGGGTGGTGCTGGTGCTGCCCGATACCCTCTTGTGATATTCGGAATCAAGGCGGACGTTATTCACTAGGATAGCTTCTCCCGTAGTGCTTCGTTTGGCGTTTTACCGCCGTGAGCTCCGTGTGGGCGATCGAAATTGTAAAAGCGTTCCCACACGGCCAGCTTCTTCTCGAGATCCACGGCATCGCGGTCGGTGAGGAGCTGGTAGAACTCGTCCTTGTCGGTTCGGTGGGACCGCTCGACTTTCCCATTGAGCTGCGGCATGCGCGGCTTGATTCCTAATATCACACGTCAGGGGATAGGAGTTTCAAATCTGTTGGGCGATCGTCTTCTCGCTACAGAGCATTGGAACTGGGGTCACAGAAGCCGGAAAGTGTCTCTTAGCCTAACGGGCCTTCGAGTCCAGAATCTGTGGATGGGCCAAAGCGACAGAACCGGTCGTTCCGTCATCGTTTTTCGGCCACCCAAGAGAGCTTGACGCGCGCCGTGCTTGCGGAAGCGGGCCTCAGCGTATCGGAGATCGACGTAGCTCTCGAGCACGCCTAGCCGGCGATGATACGCTGGGGTCACACTCTTGACATTACCGGGGTTCGACCACCACCGGCATCTCCTCGATGCCCACGATGAAGTTCGACGGGCGCATGGGCGGATTCGTATCGCTCGCCAGCTGCATCTCCGGCAGCCTCTCGATCAGCCGATCGAACATCACTCGCAGCTCCAGGCGGGCCAAACTCGAGCCCAAACAGAAGTGGGCGCCGTGGCCGCCGAAGGCCACGTGATCGTTCGGGCTGCGCTGCACATCGAAGCGGTGCGGATCTTCGAAGACGCGATCGTCGCGATTGGCCGCACCGTAAAGCAGCAGGAGCTTCTGGCCCTTCTCGATCCGCTGCCCCTCGACCTCGATGTCTGCCGTCGCGGTCCGGGCCATGTTCTGAATCGGCGTCACCCAGCGCAGCATCTCCTCTACCGCTGTAGGAATCTTCGACGGGTCGTCGATCAGGATCTGACGCTGGTCGGGATTCTTCATTAGCTGGTACATGCCGCCGCTGATCACGTGGCGCGTGGTCTCATCGCCGCCCACCAGAATGAGAAGCGATTCTTGTAGAAGGGCTTCGTCCTCTAGCTTCTCGCCGTCGATCTCCGCGTGCACGAGGATGCTCATCAGGTCCGACTGCTGCGGTTTTGCGCGGCGTTCGGCGACGACCTTGCGGTTGTACTCCGCGTACTCTCCGGCGGCCTTCGCTGCATTCATCATCACCTCGGGCGAAGCTTTCGCGTTGGTACCGAGGATCAAATCGTCGGACCAGTGCAGCAGCTTGTCGAAGTCCACGGGCTCCACTCCCAGCATGTCGCCGATCATCGCCATCGGGAGCGGCGCCGCGATGTCCCGCACGAAGTCGACCTCTCCGCGTTCGGCAGCCTTGTCGATCAGCTCGTCGCAGATGCGCCGCACCATGCCCTCGTATTCGGCCACCCGCCGGGGTGTGAATCCGCGGTTCACGAGATTGCGACGACGCTTGTGATCGTTCCCGTCGAGGTTGATCATCGACGGGATCGGCGGGGAGTCCGGACGCATGCCGTAGCGGTTGCAGAAGTGCTCCGAGTCTTTCGACATGCGCATCACGAGATCGTGGCGCGTCACTCCCCAGACACCCGCCGCCTCGTCGAAGTAGACCGGCGCATTGGCGCGCATCCAGTCGAAATACGGGTGGGGATCGTCGGCGTACCAGTCGCCGTCGAGCAGGCGGATCTCCGGGTTGACGGGATGGTCGGGCATGCAGGCGAAAACTCCCTGTTCTGTGCGATCCGTGCGACGCCACCGGCATGGGACGCGGCCCTTGGCGCGTACTGGAACACGTTCTAATCTCCCTACCATCCTACCTCGTAGCGAAACTCGTGGCGATAAAGGCAGCGAACATGGCAGAAGCCCCCGTCTATGAGATCCAGGGCCGGCAGGTGAAACTGCCAGTCGAGGTGCGCGACGCTTCGTCCGGAAATGCGATGTATATGGTGGACGCTGCGACCGCCCAGGCGCTGCTTCCCGGAGACGCCTTCAAGGTCGTCGAACCCGCTCCCGGGCTGACGCAACTCCTGCTCGGCATCATCGACTACCGCGACAACGATCTCGGCGACTACAACGAAGTCGCGATCATCTTCTTCGTCCATCCGAAGGACGGCTCACCCGAGGACGCCGGGACCTTCATCTACAAGCTGCCGGTGAATCAGGCCTTCACCTGCGAGGCGGGCTGCACCATCTGGGGTTTCCCGAAGACGGTCGACGAAATCGATTACCGCTACGACGACGAGACGGCAACCTGTCGGCTGGAAATGGACGGCCAACACGTCTTCACGCTCACCCTGCCCCGGGGCCGAGCCCAGGAGGGCGCTGCACCGGTCGAGGACACGGCGGGACCGACCTATACCTACATCGGCGGCGTCCCGCACCGCACGACCTTCACGACCGGAGGCGACACCATCGTGAGCCCGGGTGATGCGGGCGTCGAACTCAAGCTGGGACCACACCCGATCGCGGATCAACTCCGAGAACTCGGCCTCCCGAAGCCCGCTCTCATCAGCACTTGGAACGATCACATGCGAGGCAGCTTCGGGGTGGCGGAGAAGCTCTAAGGCGAGAGTACGCTTATACAGTGGCGACGGCTGCGGCAACCCGTTTCTCGCGCCACTGGTCGGCGATTAACGAAGCCGTCCGTCTCGCCGTTGGCCCCGACGCCTGGTCGCGGGGGGAGGCTGGCGCCGCTCACGAAGCCGTCCTTGTCCAGAATCCTTTGCCGACGTACATGAGCACCAGCCAATCCAAGAATGATATAAGTACTCAATGACATCTCATCGCAGGCGACGCCAGGTACTCTGGCTCGGACCGACAGTCTTCATTGCGACTTCGCTCACGCTGCTCATCGCGAGTGAAATCCTCCTACGCCTGATCGTCGGACATCCACTCATCCCCGTCCAAATCGCAGGCTACAACCTCGCTGGAGCAGGCAGCACACGTGACATGATTCCCTTCGTCGACGCGGGCCCGAACGAATTCGGCACCCAGCGCGAATGGATCAATCAAGGACCGCCGCCGCTTCCGGGACGAGATGAACCGGACGCTGAGCTACTGAAGTGGCAGAAGACGGCACATGATTCGGGATGGAAGGGTCTCAAAGTAAATCTCTACCGACAGTGGAACGCCGAATGGATGAGGCGGTACGGCTGCGAGCCTGGCTCGCCGATCGAAGCCATTCCGATCCCCGTCCACGAGTTCGATGCACCGAACGACTCACTCGTACCCATGTTTCGCTACCTGCCTGGAAGGACCACCCCGCTTGGCATGCGGACAAATCGGTTCGCCTGGCGTGGACCGGAACTTCCGCTCGATAAACCACCCGGTACCGTCCGACTCGCTTTCGTTGGGGCCTCGACGACGGTCGGTACCTTTAGTTGCGCCGCCTCCTACCCCGAATACGTCATTCATTGGCTCAACCTATGGGCGGAATCCGAAGGACTCGACGTCCGTTTCGACGGGATTAACGCTGGCCGCGAAGGCATGACGTCGAGAAATATTGCGGCAATCGTCCGCTCGGAAATCTTGCCGATGGAAGCCGATCTGATCTTCTACTACGAGGGTGTAAACCAGCTCCGTCGGTGGATCAGTCACGAAGAGAGTCTCGGAGACATCCCGCGACAGACACCACCGAAAACGTCGCTCGCCCGTCGTATTCTCATCGATGCCACCGGCTACTCACTCCTCGCGGGCCGTCTCCAGTTTTTCCTCAGCGGACTCGATCGAACCGGTTTGGAATCGGTCAAACCTCCTCATGAGATTTCATGGCCGACGGGCGTCAGCGAGTCCGATCCCGATCCCTTCGATCCCGAGCTGCCCTTCGGCCTCGCGATCATCACGCAGGACCTGGACTCCATCGTACGCATGGCGGCGGCTCATGGCAGCGAACTCGCCTTGGCTTCCTTCGTATTCCTGGTCGAAGAGGACATGAAGCTGGATCGCTGGAAAGGCTCCAGAATCGAGAACTTCTACAACACCACACTCTGGCCCCTGACCTACGCCGAGATCCGACGCGTGGCCGATTTCGAAAACCGGGTATTCCATTCCTACGCGCGCAAACGAATCGTCGCCTTCGTCGATCTAGCGGAGCACTATCCGCAGGACCAGACACTGTTCATGGACGGCGTACACTTCACATGCGACGGCATTCGCTTACAAGCTTGGATCGTCTTCCAAAAGCTGCTTCGTTTAGTGAGCTCCCGGATCGAGGACGGCCAATGGCCGCGTCCCGATCAGGAGCCCCTGACGACTCATCCAGGCATCGCCCCGCCAAGACTGATTGAAGATCGCTGCGTCGAGTCGAGCGAGGCCACGTCGAGCCTCGATCGGGATTTAGGTGCCACCGATCCTGGACATTCTATTGAATAGGCGCCGACGAAGGCATTCTGGCCCCGATCCGGGGACTCACTCCCAGCGTTTCCAATCTTGCTCCGCAATCGTCTTCATTTTGAGAGGCGGTGCATCCCGATAAGCCTCAATGCGAGCACCAACGACTTCCGCCGACTCGCCGAGATTTTCGAGAAGCGGCAAAACCGGATCACGGTTGTCGTTGTAGAATTTGAGACGCTCCACCGCGATCGTCCATCCCTCCCAACCCTTAATCTTCGCGCGCAGCGTCCACGCGCCAAGTCCGAAGCCGGATCCCATATATCGAGGCATCGAGAAGTCCAACACCGGTCGGTCGTCGGTGATGGGCTCGACGTTCGCTACGAATTCGGCCACCGCTGCCTCGTCGAACCGAAAGAACGACAACAGATGATCGGGATCCTTGACACCGATCATTTCAAAGTCTCTGTGAATTTTCGGCGCCTGCATTTTCTCGGCGAGGCGCTCATAGTCGATCCGAAGCGGCTCCATTGTCCCGATGATGAGCATCACGCCGGTCCCGCCCTGAGACCAGACGGTCGCGTGCGGGAATACGTCCGCAAAGGCGCGGAACAGCATCCGCTCCTGGTCGAGCGGTGCCTCACCGGTCGGCACCCATTGCATCAAGAGCCCATCGGCGGCGAGATGCTCCCGCGCCGACTCGTAGAATTCCCGTGTATAGAGGTTGATGACGCCGGCGGTGAAAGTTTCCGGAGGCTCGAGCATGATGACATCGTAGATCTCGTCGGTTGCGGCGAGATAGTTTCGGCCGTCGTCGATGATCGTTCGAACTTTGGGATGTTCGAGGACGCCATTGTTCGTCCAGAAATACTGCGCTGCGTCGAGAACGTGCGGGCTTAGTTCCAGGTTGTCGACCCGCTCGAGACTCGAGTGCGCAGCAACGGCAGACAAGCTGTTACCGACGCCAAAACAGATGTGCAGAACTGTCTTCGGATCGCCGGGATGGAGCAGCATCGGTAGATGACCCAGGAAATAGTTGAATGTGAAGGAAGACGTACTCGCCGTTCCCCGCCGATCCCCGTACATGATCGCTCGTGAGCCGAACGCTTCGAGGACGGCGACGGTGTCCGTAGGACCTTCGTGATAGAAAATGATCTTTTGCTTTTCATGCGGCGGCAATGACCGCATGAAGAAATCGGGTGGCAGCGAATACGTCGAGCCAAGACCCATCGCCGCGATGAGGACGATCGAAACGAGGCGGACAACGGTGGACCGAACGCTAGAGGCCATGAGCACCGCCCCGAGAGTCAAGTTTGCAACGACCATGAAGATCAGCGTTCTCTGCATGCCCACGTAAGGAATCAGTAGAAATCCCGTCACAAGGGATCCCACGATCGACCCGAAAGTATTGACCGAGTACACCCGTCCGACCGTGCGACCCAGCGATGCAAGTCCACGCACGGAGAGCGCCGTGGCCAGCGGCAGGACGGCGCCGAGCAGAATCGTTGGCGGAAGCATGATCAGCGCCGACCCGACGAACATCAGCCGCACCGAATCCGCGAACGAGTGAATCTCCGATCCAATCAAGCCTGCGGAGATCTCCTCGAGGCTCGGAAAGAGGAATCCCGAGGCGACGAAGCCGAGCCCTGCCAGGACCTGCAAGATGCCCAATACGAGGAGAGGATTCTTTAGTCGTCGAAGGCCGATTGTATAGAGAGCACTCCCGAGCGCTATGCCCATCAAGAACGTCGCAAGCATGGTCGTAAACGCGTAGGTCGAGTTGTAGAGAAACCGAAGCAACGCTCGCGACCAGAGTACTTCGTACCCGAGAGAAGTGAATCCCGACACCGCCACGGCGATCAATGCGAGCCGGATCGTCGTCGCCGACAAATCCGGCGCATCGACTTCCTCGGTCATCGCTGATGTATCGCGCGCAGTTGCCCGGCGCCTCGCGACCAGCCAGATGATCGCGGCGGCGCTGAGGTTGATGACAACAGCAATTCTCGTCGTTCCCAAGACACCGAAAGTCTCGACCAGATAGAAGCCGGCGAGCAGAGTTCCGGCAATCGCGCCAGTCGTGTTGATGAAGTACAGCAGACCCGCGCCCTGCCCGACTTTCTCCCTCGCGCGAACCCAATAGCGCGTGAGAACAGGAAACGTTCCCCCCATGAGCGTCGTCGGGGGCAGCAATACCAGACCCGCCAATAGCGCACGCCCAAAGGCGAGAACTGGATAGGAAATGTCGAGATGCCGAAGCCAGACGTAGACCGGCTGCGTCGCCTCGAAAAGAATGGGGAGAATGAGGGCGTACAGGCCGATTCCCGCCTCCAACGCGGCATAGACCATGAGCGGGTTATCGCTGCGATCAATCCAGCGTCCGAAGAGATAGCTGCCCAGCGCCAGCCCACCCATGTAGACTGCGAGCACCGTTGCCGTCGCGTAGGTCGTCACTCCAAAGACCAGCGAGAGCTGCCGCGTCCACACGACTTCGTAGACGAGCCCGGCGGCACCGGAAACGAGGAATACCATGATTACGATGAAGTGGATCACGAGTCGTCCTCTATGCAGATCATCAGTCGCGTTCGAACCTCGCGTTAGCGGATCCAAACTCATGCAATCGAAGCCCATATCGGCTGATCGCGCTGCAACTATGAGCGCGGCAGCTCAAACCTTCGGTCCCCATGTTCGCGGCGATCGTCGACCTTGCGATTGGACTAACGAACAGCAGCAAGAAAGGCCTGCACGCTTTCGACGGATTGCCTCGACAAGTCGGTCATCGCGCCCACGTGGTCGCCGTCCACGGCCCGGAAACGGACATCGATTTCGTTTGCCAATTCTGCCACGGCTTCGAAACAGGGATCGTCTCGTACACACCAGACTAGCGTCGGCACGCCGGTGGCAACGACGCCTTCCACTGCGCCTTTGATCTCACCGAGCGCATCCCAGCAGGCTTCCAACGCGACCCGATCGCCATCGCGAATCCCCGCGGCGATCTCTTCGCTCATGTCGCTGGCCGCGCCGATGATGTCAGCAAAATTGTCGATTTGCATTTGTGCGATCGCCGCCGCAGCGCCGTTCTTGAGATCCCAGCCGCCAATCGCCAACGACGACAATCGGTCCCCGTGATAGCGGGCCACTCCGGTCCCCATCCAGCCGCCCATCGAATATCCGACGTAGTGGGCGCGTTCTACGCCCAGGTCGTCGAGCACGGCGGCGATGTCACCGGCCCGCGACTCCAGTCCGTAGCGTGCCCGCTCATGTGGACAATCACTCTCGCCGTGGCCAAGTGAATCGATCAGCACCAGCTGATAGTCAGCCTGCAACGCAGAGACGAAACCGCGGTCCTGCCAGCTGTGCCAGTTGCCGAAGAGTCCATGCTGCATGACGACGGTCGGCCCAGTGCCGAGAGTCTCAAAGGCGATCTTGCTTCCATTGCTCGTCGCGAATGCCATGGGCTCCTTCCAAGTGCCTGCTACAAAAAGTTGATGGTGAATCTATTCGAACGAACGGACTCATCCAAAGACTACTTGCTAAACGACGACCTAGCGCGGGTATGAATAGGACTGTGCGGAATCCGACAGCTCCGATTGCGACGATCTTTCAGGCTGTGTTTGATCCACTTCTCGAACGCGCCATCGTTCTTCCAGTCCCCATCGTAGACATCAATGCCCTCGGCGAGTGAGGCCGGGGCATGTTAGATTTCAGCCACAGGACGGTGCATTCGGGGCCGTCGCGGGTTCCAAGCAGTATTCCGCTCGACCGCTATGCTATCTGACGCGTGCTCAGATGACTTCCTCGCCGACGTTCGGACGTCGCATTCGCATCCAC
>Ga0310122_10000880_pt1 | contig 19185 bp, 11 predicted proteins | sample CB6_Bottom_1051__FD_203503 | JGI IMG/M metagenome (GOLD analysis project Ga0310122, IMG submission 203503) | Marine microbial communities from Western Arctic Ocean, Canada - CB6_Bottom_1051 | ecosystem: Environmental > Aquatic > Marine > Oceanic | place: Canada: Western Arctic Ocean | collected...
GCCCAGATGTTGGTGAACCGCCTCCTGCCCCACAGGAGCCGAACCCTGGCAGAGCACGGAGTTTAGCGCTCACCCCCACACCGATAAAGACTCATCCTACCTACTTGGAGCGCTGGAGAGAGCCCGGTGTGTCGGAACATGTCGAAAACATTCGCCGAGCGGGCGCGAGGCTTGGTATCCCGGGTTCGGAGATAAAGCGGCAGGTGGACCTGTTCATTGGTCCCACCGCTGAAGAGTCTGCGGATAGCCCTTTCAGCACGGCTGGTGACGAGCAAGGTGTCGACTGGGCAGACACAGACGAGTGGATAACATGGCGACGTCTGTATGGCGATTTCCCCGTCATGATAATGAAGGCCGCCATGACCGTTCCGGATACGTTGGTGGGACTGGCTGAAATCCCGATGGCTGTTCTCGGGCAGGGCGGCAAGATCACCCAAGCCCTGAGGGCTGCGGGGTATGACTCGGCAGAGATCGATGCCGCGCTAGAGGGGCTCTATTCTGATGCCCAGAAGCAAGCGAATCTGTCTGTTGAGGAGGCTGATAGCATCGCTGAAATACTCGTCGCATCTTTTTGGAACCCCTCGACGATTCTCGCCATGCTGACGCAATCCATTCCGGCAATGGTGGGCGGGGGATTCGCGGCGAGAGCTGGACTCAAATTATTGTCCAAGATTGGGGGCACTCGCGGGGCACAGATTGCTGCGACACAGACAGCAAGAGTTGTGGCCGGTGGGGGAGGCGAGGGCACCATGTCCGGCCTCCAGGCCGCTGCCAGCCTTGCCCAAACAGGCGACCTGGACAGGGGTCAGCTACCTCATGTTTTTGGGACTGGCGCGTTGGTCGCTGCCTTCGGGATCGGTGGAGGGGCGCTCTCTAAGGTGCTAAAAATTTCCGACGTCGATACGTTATTGGCGGGTGGAGCAATCGACCGATCCGACCTGATTAACATCTTCAACCGCACCGCGACACGACGTGTCGCCACGGCTGCCGCCGTCGAGGGCTTCGTCGAGGAAGGCTTTCAGTCTGCGATGGAGATCATGCTTGAGAACGATGCGAGGGGACGTCCGCTCTACGAGGGACTCAAGAAGGGGGTGGTGCTAGGGATTATTGCTGGCGGTGTCTTTGGCGCGTCTGGTCAGGGTTTCACCAACCGTCATCTCACTAAACTGATAAGAGAGAACAACCTCAGCCGCGAGCAGGCTGATGATCTTTCCGAGACCATGCGGAGGGATTTCCATGATGTGGTCGATCTCGACTCCCCTACGACCACCGAACAGGATGATCGGGTTCCCGACGCAGGGGAAGGACCTGAGGGCGCTGGACCCTCGCTGCAGGCCGCTCGTGGCCGACTCTCCAAATACTACCCGCCACAGCCTCTGACCCCGGAGGATATTGTTAAGGCGCGTGGATTCGACGTGGGGGAAGACATACTGCACGCCGCTGAGAATCCGCTGGCGCAAGAGGACGCCAGGACACTGTCGCCGCCCCAGCAGCACATAAACAGGGTCGCCAGGGAGGCCATCGGGTACGTTCGGAGGGTGCTTGACGCCGGAGGGCTTCCCCAAGCCGTCATCGACAGGAGGCAGGAAGCCGTTGGGTGGGGCCCCGAACAAAAACTGAAAGACAAGATCAAGGGCGCAGGAGCCGACATTATCCTCTCCAATGAGGAGGTCAAGGCGTACGAGGCGATCCCAGGTCATAGCCCCGAACTGTTAGCCCGGGCGAAGGAGACTGCCCCCAAGGACTTGGGCGAGGCTGATTTGGATGGGTGGAGACTGAACCGCGCCAATGACCTTGTGGAAGTACGGGAGGAGATTACTAAGGCTGCGGCTGCGGCTGCGGCTGCGCCCACCACGCCTGAGGCTGCGCCAACCACGCCTGCGGCTGAGCCCACCACGCCTGAGGCTGCGCCGGTGGCTGAGACTGAGACAGACGCTGGTCCCGCAGTTAATTGGGACCGCCAGAGAGGCCTTGGCGCTACGAGTAACCAAATGGAGCTTTCAGAGGGAGAGAGAGGCTTCACGGTCGAGATGTCTCCGGAGGAATACAGGTCACTCGTTCCTGATTTTTCTGATCGAACACAAGACACTTACGCCAATGAACGAACCCGCAAGGAAGTGAAACGACGGGTGTCCGCAGGCGAGCCTGTGGGACCTCCTCAGTTGAAGGTGGTATGGGATGATGCGGCAAAAGTGTGGCGAGTAGCGTCCCAGGAAGGTCGGTCACGAACAGGAACACTGCAAGAGCTTGGCGTTGGCCGTATGCCGGTGGACATCCTCACAAGCCGTATTGATGACCAGCACCGACAAGAGGGGGTGTTCGACCCAGACGCGCCAACGACTCGGTACAGGATTAGCCAGATAACGCCTGAGCAGCGTCGAGCGCCAGTGGTGCCGTTGTCGTCGTCAACATACCTATTAGACCCAGAGGGTGAAGGGCGTGTCACGCTCAGGCCTATAGCCACCGAAGAAGGTTTTGCTGGTCAGGCAGTTGACACCCCCACTGCGCCTGAGACTGCGCCTGAGACTGCGCCTGAGACTGCGCCTGAGACTGCGCCTGAGACTGCGCCCGAGGTGCAGAAGACCAGGCCGAGGCTGAAAAAGATCGTGGTTCCGCCTTCGGCGGTCAGGGCTATTGAAACCGGTGTGCTGTGGGACAGCGGGGTGCCCATCGGCTACGGCCTGGATGCTGACGAGGCCCGGGGATACCAGCTCATCGCAGAGCACATCGACACGAAGAAAGGCAGTCTCTCCCTCCCCGCCTCACAGGAAGACCTGGACCTCATGAGTCGGGCTCTGGGCGAATTGGGGATCACTGAGCTGGAGATCGGCGGAAGGGACAACCGTGATGCCGCGAAGTCCCTCGCCACGCTCTCGCGGAAGATCGCGGCTGCCGCGAGAGACTTGACGCCCACGCCTGCGGCTGCGCCTGCGGCTGCGCCCACGCCTGCGGCGAAGCGACGGGCTAGGAAGAGCACAGCTAAAGCGATCGTCCAACGCACGGACACGTCAGAGAGCGATGAGAACATCCATCTGGCAAGGATGATCGACGAGATTGAAGCGGGCGCGGTTGAGACCTCCATTCCGGATCGTTCAGGAAGTGGCTTCGATACTTACGCTACGGAAGTCTTCCGAGAGGAAAACGATCCAGGGTACGGAAGGCCGAGTGCGTCCCAAACGTGGCACGCGATATTGGACGAACTCTTACCGGCGATCGCTGACGATAAGAGCCTGGAGGGGAAAAAGGCGGCGGAGGATCTCAAGGGGGCCCCGCAGATTACACAGGACGATGTCTCCAAGACGCTCACAGCCTACCTGAGAGGAGAGGAGATATCTGGACTCGATGACCGTCGCATTGTCGCGGCAGCAAAACGTGTCGTTGCTAAAGGCTTGGATGCTTACAGTGGCCCGTCGGCGGCGAAGGAGGGCAGCGGAGGGCCACAGACGGACGCAGAGGGCAACCTGGACCGTGAGGCAGGGCTACAAGCGCTGAGAAGAATAGAAGGCCGAGCGGAAGAGTCCGTAGAGGAGCGTATCCCCGGATCAGACGACCTCCCAGAGGGCCCCGTAGACATCACCGATCTGGGCGACAAGCAACCCCGTCTCCCCGGTGAGACTGGTGCCGTGCGGGAGCAGGAGGTCACGCCGCCGCCCCTGGCCGAGGTGCCGTTCTCGCTGGAGGCGACTATTGGCGAGGGCACTGGGGTAGAGACGACGCTTCTGGATAAATTCCTCAATGAGGCCGATCGGAAGGCAGCGGAGAAGGAAGCAGAGGCGGATAAACGGCTAAAGGATCGAGGCACGTTCGGTGGAGGTACGGTCACGTCTGGCATTGACCCTTCCGACGCCGTGGACTTGACCATTATCGGGGCCGCGAAGATCACCAGATTGACCATACGAGGTGTCAAGGGGGCAGAGCAATACCGGGTGTGGGCGGCTGCGATGTTGCGTGACTTCGGAGAGTATGTCAGGGCCCACCTGGAGACAATCTACGAGGCGGCTCGACGCGAAGCCCTTGCGCCCACAGAGGTCGTCGATGGCAAGACGCGACCCTCGACGCGAATGCCTGTTGCGGTGCAGTCGTTGCCCCCGTCAGATGGGAAACCCCTCGTCACGAGAGTTGACGTGGCATACGAGCCCGAGGCGGAGTCCTACCTCAAAAAGGCGACCGACTTCTTCCGCAAGAGCAATCTTGTTCCCAATGACAAGAAGGCTCTTTCGGACAGGGCACTGTCCGAGTTCATCATTGGGGTGTTTCAGTCGAACCTACGCTTCATCTGGAATTCGGTGCCTGCAGAGACGCGTCGGCGTGCGCGCCAGTGGTATGAGGGCGGGCACCGCATCGCGCTGGACATCGCGGAGGCGAACAATGTCTCGTTGAATCAGGCTGCGGGGGTGATTGCCGCGCTCAGTCCACAGAACCCCTGGCACCCGAACATCGCGCTGGCGATACGAACCGCCAGCTTGTGGAGGAGCAATAGTGATGCGAACCCGGTCTTCACTAGCAAGCTCTGGGACTACTCCCTTGCAAGGGCTCGCGTAGCGGCAGTCAATTGGTCAAAGAGCCAGGGGCATGACGCGGACAAGACGCGCAAATACAGAGCCAAAAAGGAAGCGGAGTGGGCGGATATAGGAAAGGCATGGGTCGGTCGTCGGTGGTCGTCGCTCGATGAGGAAGGACGGGCAAGAATGCTGCGCGCCCAGGACGAGACACTCCACTCGACCAACTACGATGTGTATAGCCCGGAAGGCGACATTATTAGTCTCGCTCGGAACAAGGGCGGCGATCTGTCCAAGCTGGGATGGCAGAGTTATCCTAACATCGCTGATGCCATCTCCATCCTCGACAACGGGTCGGAATCAAACATCAGTATCCGGCTTGGGGACGCACATAAGGTTCGGAGCTTTTACGCGAACCTTGTCGACCCAAGCAACCCGAATGCCGTCACCATTGACACGCACTCCGTTGCTGCCGCCTGGCTGTCTCCATTCGGTCAAAAAGCCAAAGAGGTAACATCCGCGCTCGGCGGAACCGCAAATGAGACAGTCGGACTCAAGGGGTTGAGCGTCTTTGTCGCCGAGGCCCACTTCCGGCTGGCCGAGGAGCTGTCTCGTGGCGGCACCGAAGTGCTTGCGAGGGAGATTCAGTCGGTGACGTGGGAGGGGCTCAAGGGGCTCTTCTCGCCCGCGCAGAAGAGAAACAAGGGCCTGAACGCCAAGGTCAAGGGCTTGTGGGCGAAGTACGAAAACGGTACAATGAGTCAGGAGGAGGTGCAAGATGCCATCCACAGATATATCGACGGTTATACACCCCCTACTTGGGCAGATGCGCCGAATGAAACTGCCGGAGACAAAAAGCGGCGCGCTGATCGCGATGTTCACGCCAGGCGACCCCGTCTTCCCGTTGGACGTCGAGACGATAGCGGCGATCCCAGACGGGTTGCCGGGACCCCTACCAACGTCAATCGAGACCCTCTACGACCTGACGTAATCCCAACACGCTCAGAGCTTGACGCGCTGGCGGAACAGGTTCGCCAGCTCGACTCCGTCGCTGAGGGAGCCAAGCGCAGGGCCCTGGACACGATGTCCAGAGCCGGGTCCGCCTTCCAGGCTGCCGAGGCCCTTCCCGACGTCATCACCTACGCCGCCGCGAAGATCAAGAGTGGCACGCTGAAGGGCGCCGCGCTCGGCAAGCACCTCGTCAAGACGTTTGGGATGTGGGTCCAGGAGCACCTGGACAACATTCTCGCCAAGGCCACGGCTGCCGCCCCGACGATCATCGAAGACACCCTTGAGGCCGCGCCGCACTTCTACTCGAAGATGGCGGTGGTCGTGGATGCCAAATTCCCGGCGCGCGGCCACAAGGACATGCTCCAGAACATCTTGAAGAAGGGGGGCATCTCTCGGGAGGAGGTGGACTGGAGCGGCATCGAGGCGTGGCTGGAGGGCCGGAAGGGGCGGATCGAGAAACAGGAGGTCATGGACTTCCTGGCGGCAAACGGGCTGGAGGTGGAAGAGACGATCCTGGACGACAAGAAGTCCGAGGTGGAGTTCGATGTTCAGAGTCCGTCTGTCGTGGAGCTGGCTTCCGATGAGGACCAGTCCATCACCATCGTCGGCAAGTGGGAGGGTATTAACCGGAGGCGATCAGAAGAAGGACGTGCGTCTCGTATTGACCAGGCTCGGAGAGTTGAGAGAGCCGAGAGACGGGTCCGAAACGCCGGCATGTCTGGCGTCGCCGACATGGAGGCAGCTCGCACAGCACTCGATCAGGCACTCGCTGACGCGGACACAGAGGTGTGGCAAGGCAGCACCGCCGGGGTTTACTCAGCAGAGTTCCGTGGTGATACCGCAAAGGACGACGCGATCGCGTGGGTCAAGGAGCAAATACAAAGTGAAGCCACGACACCGCGTCCCACGCAGTTCTCCGAGTACGTCCTCTCCGGGGGAAAGAATTACCGCGAGCTGCTGATCAGGCTGCCGACTGAGACCCTCTCTTCAGATACGACCGGGTGGACGGCGAGCCTGTTGGATGACAGCGAGGATTTCGATACTTCGGCGACAGGTATGCGCATGTGGCGCGTATTCGACGCCGACGGTAATAGGATGCGCCCGAGCCCTATCTATGCGAGGACGCGAGAAGAGGCTATCACTGAGATGGCCGATCGTCGAGCGACGACAGTAAAAGGCGACGTCTTCACCGGAGGCCACTACACCAACTACGCCAACGTCCTGGTTCACATCCGGTTCAACGAGCGCACGGACGCCCAGGGGCGCAAGGTGCTGTTCGTGGAGGAGGTCCAGTCAGATTGGCACGGTCAAGCTGGCGCGCGTGGGACTCGGACGTCAGAGATCGAGCGCCGGATGGCCGCAGACGGCATCACCAAGGCCGAGGCCTCGAAACTCGTACCGGCGGACTATGGGTATCGCACCTCAGCGCCCACTGATATGCAGGTTATCGACCGAGAGCTGGCCGCCGCTTACCCGTCACTGCCAGACGACACAGATATCTGGTCACTCGGACTCTTAGAAGAGCTTGGTGTGGGGGTGGATGAACGGAATCGCTGGTGGAGGGCGATGCGTGACGCCGCGCCCGAGTCCGCGCTGGTCCCAGACGCCCCCTTCAAGACCAGCTGGTCCGAGTTAGCCATGAAGCGCATCTTGCGCTACGCGGCTGAGGGCGGGTTCGACAAGATTGCGTGGACGACGGGCGAACAGCAGGTTGATCGCTACAACGATTTGCTGCGCAGCCAGGTCGACCGGATCGAGTGGACGAAGACCGACGAGGGGGTGCATCTCGTTGGGAAAAAGCACTCAGCGCATTGGGAGAAACAGTCACCTGATGCCGCCGATGAACTCTCGACAGATGTCCGACGGGCTGTGATCGCTCAAAACGGAGAAGTCACCCAAGACGTAAACCAAGCCATTGTAGAGTTGCTACGAGACCCGGTCTCATCGACAAACCCGAACGCTGACGGTGCCTGGTCTACGCTGATGGAAGCGACGTCGCGTTCCGACATAGACCTCAACAGATTCCATGACGTAGCCGATACAGCGGGGTGGTCGACCGTCGTCGACACCACGGAGCAGGAGACCGTCCTCTCTGATGCCATTGGGAAGTCGATGTCGCGCCAGATCCTGGAGAGCGACGAGCAATCCGGCGTGTTCGAGGGCGACGAGATCCAGATCGACTCCACGGGAATGGCGATGTTCTACGACCGAATGCTGCCGTCATTCCTGAACAAGTATGGGAAGCGGTGGGGCGCGACGGCGGGGACGACGGCGGTCATGGAGGCGGGTCGGGACGGTCGAACCTACTCAGCGGTGGAGGTCCACTCCTTCCCGATCACCAAGGCGATGCGCGAATCGGTCGTTTTCACCGGTCAGCCAGTGTCCGGAAAGGCTGACACAGAGACGGCTGATGCCCTCAACCGAGTCCGTCGCGAAGCCTATGACCGAGCCTGGGAACGCATAAAAGCGCGTGGCACGTACTCTGGCACCAGGCTGGGGTCCTTGTTGCCAGTGGATGACCTTGTTGACTTCGCGATCATGGGCAGGTCGGTGATCACGAGAGGGTTCACCACGTTCAAATCATTCTCTGCAGAAATGCTCAGGAAAGCCGGTGAGAAGATCAGGGCATCCCTGGCGACTCTCTTCAAAATGGCGCAGTCGAAGCAAGCCCATCCGCTTGAAGTGGACAGGGCGAACCTTGCCGACATGGCCCGTGCTGCCACCGACGCGGACGCCGCCCCCGACGCGGACGCTGCGAGTGAGCAAGCACAACCAGAGCGCATGGCCGTGCCCCGGTTGTTGCGCTTTATTGAGCAGCTGACGCAGGGGAAGGTGTCTGTCAAGGTCAAGAATCGGCTCAAGAATCCCAGCGCTCGCGCCTTCAAAGGGAAGGGCGGACACATCGAGCTGGCCGCGCGCCTGTTCAAGGACGGCAACGTGACGGAGTTGACGCGTGAGCTGGGTCGTCAGATTGGGCATTTTGTCGATTGGATGGAGGAGGGAGACCTCTCTCGCGGCAACATTGTCGGCAGGCTGCAGAAATTGCACAAGCACCTGAAACAGACCTACACGGCTACCAATAAAGCGGGCGTGAGGTTCATAAAAAATAGTGTGTTTAAGGAGGAACTCATTGCGCTCTCCAGTGAGTTGCGTCCCTGGATCGAGAACCCTAACCAGAAATACATAAACTACCGGAACAGCGCGCGGTCATTGTTTGCTGACGCGATTTCTGGATTCCTGGCCGACCCGGAGATGGTCGAGAGGCTCGCACCGACGTTCAGCGAGGCGTTCCGAGACAACCTAGAGAATAATCCCAAGTGGGCGGAGATTCAAAGTGCGTATCTTGAGGTGTATGGCCTCGTGTCGGGTGTGGATGAAGGCAGTATCCAAGATTTTATCGACGACGTCATCAAGGGATATCGGAGCGCGCCGGGTCGTTGGCGTTCTATAGAGAATGCGATCAATGCGGCGTTAAGAGACGAGTGGCGGCATCCGTACGATTGGCTACGGATACACCTCGTAGACCTCAACACGTCGGTGAATGACAGGGTGGACAAGGTTAAGAAGAAGTTGGGAGCCAACTTCCCTGAAGACTTTGACATCCGGAATCTGTTTAAAAGACGCAACTACATTGGGACGCTCGTAAAGCATTTTACCGACACGCACTTCACGCCGGTCTACCAGGCGATCGAAGATGGTGAGCTTAGTAAGTTCCTGAGCAACGCAGGCAATAACCCGAGTGGGCGGACTGCGTGGGAGGTGTTCTCGGCGGCGCTCCAGTTCGATCGCGCCATTAGGGGGGATCGCCAGGACATCGCAAACCCCGGAGGGGCGAGCAAGGAGTTCTCGAAAGAGGCGTTTAAGACGCTTCAGGAGGGGATGAGTGCCGAGCTTCGTCAGTTCCTGACAGACCAGATGAACGCCTTCCATGCGGCGGTCAACCTGGTGACGCAGCAGGCGTATGACGCGGGGCTCTACACCGAAGAGATGTTCAAGGACATGAAGGCGAATCCGTCATATGTCACGTTCCAAGTGCTGGATCACCTCGAAAATGGCATGGATGCGCGCATCCGTGAACAAGTCGGCACCGTGAAGGGCGTGGCGAATGTGGCTGACGCGACCATACTAAAGAGCCTGCTCACCCTGCAGGCGCTGGAGCGCAATAAGGTCAAGTCGGGTGGGCTGCGGTTCATGCGTAGATTCTACAACGACGAGGTTATGAATGCGCCGTTGACAGAGGTCGTGTGGGGCGGGAAAAGGGTGTTTGTTGGCAGAGAGCCGAGGACGGCACTGGATAAGTTGCGGTTTGGTCTGGTGAAGTATTACGACAAGGGTGTCCTCAAGGGCGTCTGGGTGCCAAAGTATGTGGCGCAGTCGTTCAACAACGACTCAGTGGGACACGCCCATGCGTGGGTGAAGTTCCTGGAGGCCATGAACAATAAGTGGTTCAGGCCCATGTTCACGACCATGAATCTGGGCTTCCAGGGCTACAACCTGATCCGTGACTTTGTCCGAACCTACAAGGCGTTGTCCCATAAGGGGCGACGTGGTGGGAAGCGGCGAAGCGTGTCGATCCTGAAGACGTTCCAGCTGTATTACCAGGCGTTGCCGGTGGCGCGAGCCAGGGCCTTCGGCAATCCGAAGGACAAAGCGTCATGGACCAAAAGCCAGGAGGACGCGTGGCAATTATTGCAAGACAGCTACCAGGGCCAGATCATTGGGGCGACCATGCGGATGCAGGCGTTAGGGCATACCGCTGAGGACAAGTACCTGGATGACGCCCTCAAGAGAGGCGGGGTCCACAGCCCAGACAAAAAGAGCCGTTATCGCGTTATCGGGGCCATATCCGATTTGGGAGAGGCCATATCGCTTATCGGTGATTACATCGAGACACTGCCGAAGGCGGCGGCAGTCATTCACTTCACCGTCGACCGCGAGGTGTCCGATCTAACGGAAGCAGAGGGGACCTTCATCCGAGAGCGTGTCGGCAGTCCCGACTTCCTCGCTGGGGGGACCTGGAAACCAGTCACGAATAATATGTTCTTGTTCTCCAATGCCATTATTCAGGGGTGGCGGTCTGACATCAAGACCATGACGGAGCCTGAGACCAGGTTTGGATATCTCTTGAAGACGATCAAGATGACGCTTCTGCCTAAGCTGATTATGGCGGGCGCTTCAGTGGGGATGTTCGCGGCTGGTGGCGACGACGACGACGAGGACCTGACAGCGCTGGGCAACCTGGCATCAGGGTTGGTGCCGATAGACAAGAAATATGCGCAGCAGTTGAAGAAGTTCATGGAGAGTATTCCTGAATACGAGAAGGTGAACTTCATCATTGTGCCGTTGAGGGTGATGGAGAATGGCACCATTGCCTATCTCCGTATCCCGCAAGACGACACGGGGCGTGTGCTGGGAGCCATCGCGTGGAATCTGTACATGGCGGCGTTAAAAGAGGGCGATGCAAAATGGATGAAGACGTTCCAGGAGATCCTTGACTACAGTGCTGGTCAGATTCCTGGAGGGACTCCACTGCTTGATGTCGGCAAGGACATTATCGCTCTTGCCACTGGCGGTAATCCGTATGACGAGTGGCGGGGCCGTAATATATTCACGCGGGACGAGATGCGCGTGATGACGACTGGCGAACGCTGGTGGAAGCTCCTCAAGTATGAACTGCGCCAGGTTGGTGGCGGGCAGATCATGGGGAGGCTCTCGAACTCGCAATCAACAAAGCGAGGCGTAGCTCAGCAAGTTTTTGAGTTCCCAGTCGCCTACAATATCATCGGGCGTTTTATCCGATTCTCCGGGTCTGGTCTCTATGACGAAGCACGAAAGGTAACCGAGTCTGACGAGTCTGACATGGCAAGGCGGAGCAGCATACGGAAGGCTGCAGTGGCTGACGTCGTCGATGGTCTGTTTTATAAGCCCGGTAGGAAGATCCTGGGTCTCCGTCTCCCCATAAGGACCCCCCTCGATGACTCCCCCGAGTACGCCGACGACAGCAGGTTTTGGGATTTATCCTGGGATGCCGCTAACGCGATCAAGGCGGAACACGGCGCGCTGTTTGAAGAAGAGGAGGTGGATGCCCTTACCGCAACCATGCAGGGAGAGGCAGTTAAGCTGTTCGTGGAGGGAGGCGGAGCAGGGGAGGGCGCTGCCATCAGGGCCTATAACAGCATTGGCACCAACAAGGGCAAGGCCAGATACCTGTTAGACCGGGATGAAAAACACCGCGAGTCCATCATCGACGTATTGGATAGATTCGGCATGATCACCCCGGGTGTCTATGATCAGATGTGGGACTTAGAGAATGTTCCTGAGGACGAGCCTGAGGACGAGCCTGTGGCGTCTAACACAGTAAGTGGTCAGCCGCAGCATGCGGGGTTGTTTGAGGCGCTCCGGCGCCATCGACGCCCAGAAAATGGGACAATGGTAGACCTCGCCCCAAGGGCGCATGACGTGTCACGAGACGAATACGTGTAGCGGGAGTGAATTATGGCCGGAACAGTAATGCCGTCGCCGTTGTTTGTGGGGCTGGACAATAGCGGGAATCCGCTGTCCGGCGGGAAGCTCCACACCTATGAGCCGGGGGGGAGCACCCCGCTGGCAACGTATTTAGATGCGGCCCTGTCCTCTGCGAACGCCAATCCGGTGATCTTGGACTCTGGCGGACGCGCGCCCGTCTACCTGTCGAACACCAGCTATAAGTTTGTGCTGAGGGACTCCGCTGACGTGCTCGTCTGGACGCGGGATAACGTCCAGTCCACGCAGGTGACGCAGGTTATTGCCAACGAGCACATCCCGTTCTTTGGCACAGATGAGGTGGGCGACAACGCCACGGCGTATCCGAGTGGTGCGACCGGCGCGGTGATTGTGCCGGGGTCGAAGATTTTGAGTCTCGACAACGCCAACCTCTCGGGAACGTGGCAGCTGCATGCAATGCTGCGCGGGGATGGCGCCGGGACGCCCAGCATTACGGTGGGGCTGATGAATGTCACAGATGCGGACACCACCGCACTGGTGGAGGTAACTAGCACCAGCACCGTGGGGGCTCGCGTGACGAGTGGTACAATCACGTTTGGGGCTTCAACAAAGCTGTATGCCTGTAAAGTGAAGGCCTCTTTATCGGCTAATTATGGATACGCCTACGGTCTCGAACTGGTGCGTGTCGCGTAGGGGTGAGGTATGGCAAGAGCGCAAAAACTACTGACTCCGGTTCGCCTTTCTGGCGACTACAGCGACCTGACCGACCAGTCGTGGACGCTCTCCGTCAACCGGTCAGGGTTCATTATTCCGACGCGGACGGTGACCAACGGGAGCCACTCGCTGACGGAGTCCGACAACGTCATCTTTGCGAACGCGGCGGCCGGAGGCGTCACGGTCGATGTGTATAACACGTCATCCAATGCGGGCGCGATGGTGACGATCAAGAAAATAGACACGACCAACAACATCGTGACGATTACGACTGAGGGGGGGGACTCGATCGACGGGCAGTCGGAGTTCTATCTCCAGGCCCCCTACGACAGCGTGACGCTGGTGACGGATGGCAGTAACTGGTATGTGATTTAGGGGACTGAGATGAGCTACATTCCACTGCTGAGTTCGGCCACACGGGCTCAGTCGACAACCTCGACGAGCGGGAACCACACGATCTCCCTTGAAGACCGCATAATCATCGTGACGGGTGGCACCCCGACTATCACGCTGCCGTCTGCAGATTCCACGGGATTTGACTCCAACCAGGGGCTGTTCTTTACCGTGGCAACCTGGGGGGGAACTGCGACGTTGGCCCGCGCTGGATCTGACACGATCGGGGATGCGAGTGCCACCTCGAAGTCGATTGCGGCCTACTCCTCGATCACGGTCACTGTATCGGGGTCGGCTGGTTGGATCATCGTGTCGACAAGCGGGACCGTTACGTAATAAGCGAGGAACCCATGAAACGCATAACACTCTGTGCAGTAATGGTGGCGGTCGCCGGGACTGTCCTGGTGGGCCAGCGCCAGACCACCTTTGAGGCGCTCACCATTTCCACCAGCTCGGTGGGAATCACGAATTCCACGTTGCGCCCAGCCGGTCAAACATTCCAGAACAACTTCTGCACCCTCTACGTGTCCGGTGCGAACGTCCGGTTCCGCTTCGACGGGACCGCCCCGACGACGAGTGTGGGGGCCGTGGCGTCAGACGGCGACACGATCTCCATCGACAATCTTGAGCAGGCGACTGCTGTCAGGTTCATTCGCGACGACGCGGTGAATGCCACGCTCGAAATCCATTGCTGGAGGGAGCCGGTCACAGGATGAAACGACTACTCTGTGCTCTTGTTGTCGCGGTCACGGTCGCCTCCGTAGCTGGCATCATGGCCCAAACGCCAGACCCTGGGCGTGGCGGGGTCTGGGTGACTGGCGCATCTGGCGGCGGCAGTGGCGATATCACCTCTGTGGTGGCCGGGGCCGGGATGACCGGTGGCGGCACCACAGGCGACGTCACGCTCAACGTGATTGGCACGGCTGACGCGATTACCGTCTCAGCCGATGCGGTCACGATTGCGTCGACCTATGTCGGACAGACCTCGATCACCACGCTGGGGACCGTGGCTACGGGGACGTGGCAGGCGACGGACGTGGGTGTGGCCTATGGGGGCACTGGAGCCTCTACGCTCACGGATGGTGGCGTATTGTTGGGCAGCGGCACTGGAGCCGTCACGGCGCTTGCGGCCCTGGCTGACGGAGCCATTGTGATCGGTGATGGGACCGGAGACCCGACTACGCTCGATGTGGGCAGTTCGACAGCCATCACGGTCCTGGGGACCGTCGCCACCGGGACGTGGCAGGCGACGGACGTGGGTGTGGCCCATGGTGGAACTGGTGTGTCGTCACTCACGGCGAATAGTCTCCTGCTCGGCGCCGGAACGAGCGACGTGACATTCGCCGCACCGGGGACATCGGGCAACGTCCTCACCTCAGATGGAACCGTGTGGGCCAGCGCCGCACCGAGCGCCGGAACGTCACTGGATACCGGCACCGTCGCGTATGCAGGCAGAACGATCACGGTCGATACCGGCGGCGTCCTGAACGTCGTACTAGCGTCAGCGGCTGGTGACGATTTTACAGTGGACACAAATCGGCTCGTTGTGAGCGGAGATGAAACCGCCGTGGGCATCAACACAGCAGTGCCGGTCAGTTTGCTCGATGTGCGAGGGCCGACAGGCACGGGTACGGCACCCGCTGGTGTAATCACGCTGGCAACAAACGAACTCACGATTGTCGATAACGACCAGTTAGGTCGCATCGAATTCAGATCGCCCATTGCGACGGCAGGTACCGACGCCATCGTCACCGCAGCATCGATCTGGGCCGAAGCGAATGCGACGTTTTCGGCCTCAGTGAATTCAGCCGATATCGTGTTTGCGACAGCAGCCAGCGGGGCCGCGACGGAGAAGATGCGTATCCTCTCTACAGGCAACGTGGGCATCGGAATAGCAGTTCCGGCGGCAGTTCTTCATGTCTCGGATACGAGTGAGCCACTGGGTGGGCTATACAGTACTGCGGGAAATGTGTTCATTAGTTCAACAGACGCATTCGATGCTGCGAATGTTGGTGGGTCGCTCTCTTTAGGAGGAGAAGTAAACGCTAGCGCAACACTTGCAACATTCGCACGAATCCACGGAAGAAAGACAAATACGTCCACCGGTGATACCAGCGGCTACTTAGCGTTTGAAACCAATTTGAACGCGGGCGGTAATTTACTTCATGAACATATGCGTATCCTGTCTTCTGGCAACGTGGGAATCGGTGATACAGCGCCGAATGACCCGCTCCATATCACCACGGGTGATGCGGGTGCGGTAACGATGATCCGGTTGCAGAATGACAATTCTGACACAAACGACGCGGTGTCAATAGATGCCAACATGACCTCTGGCATCAATACGTCGGGTCAGATCATGTTCAAGCGGGTCGGCACGAATGCAGCCACGGACATAATTTTTAGCACCACGAACACGTCGGGAGGTCTGACGGAACGGATGTCGATCGACCACGATGGGGACGTAATCATCGGCGGCACGACCGATATGCTGGTACTCACCACCTCTGGAGGCAATGCCGTTATCAGTTCTCGGGATCATATGTATTTGAATATTGACTCGAACTCAGACGGCACCGCTGAGGCGTTCTTGTGGGGGAAGGATCGCACCGGATCATCTGGTGGAACGGAACTGATGTACCTCACTGAGGCTGGCAACCTCGTCGTCTCTGGCACGCTCAGCAAGGAAAGCGGTAGCTTCCGAATCGACCATCCGCTGCCAGAGCTAGCAGACACGAACCACCTCGTGCATAGTTTCATCGAGGGTCCGCGTGCCGACTTGCTCTATCGCGGCACGGTCGAATTGGTGGATGGGGCGGCGACGGTGGACCTGGACGACGCGGCGGGCATGACTGCCGGAACGTGGGTGCTCTTGTGCCGTGACGCGCAGGTGTTCACGAGCAACGCCACCGGCTGGTCCCCTGTGCGCGGAACGGTTAGCGGCAGCACCCTCACGATTGAGTGCGAGGAAGGCACTTGCACGGACACCATCTCGTGGATGGTCGTGGCTGAGCGTCAGGATCAGCACATACTCGACACGGACTGGACTGACGCGGAAGGCCGACCGATTGTCGAACCGTTGAAACCACCAGTGCTTGACCCGGAGGACCCGGCATAGAGAGACGCATCATGTTTAAACTAATGCTCGCGGTGCTCTTCACGGCGTCGTGCGGTGGTGCGCTGCCCGTTATCGTGGCTGAGGCACCCCCCACGTCCACGCTCCCCCCGTCCACGCTCCACATATCGAGTCAAGTCGAGGGGCGTGTGCTGGTTGATTTCGAGATAGGCAATGAGAGCGGCATGCACCTGAACGGACGCGATGCCTTCATCAGCATCGGTCGGGTTGTGCCGAACCAGGACAATGACCCGCGCATCCAGTTCTTCTCTGGTCGACGAGCGCCTGGCGACTACAGCCGCCATGATGACTGGGACGTGGCGTGGACTGCGCCAGGGCATTCCTTTGACGGCAGGGGGCAGGGTCATATGCGCCTGAATGGCTCCACGATTATGATCCGTGGTCCGGAGAGCCGATATGCTTCATGGCCTGGGTCGAACGGTCAAGGGAACGGAGGCCGGTACCTCGTCTTTCAGTCTTGTGACGATCCTCACTGCTCAGACGACACCGACCGCACGAGCTTCATTGGGCACCTCGAAACGGGGTCTCTCGTGTTTGGGACGCTCCAAGGCAAGTACGACCCACAGCTGGAGTCGTCGCTGTCGCATGTGGTGATGCGTCTCACCACGGACGGGTTGTTTCCATCAGACGGCACTGGCGCACTGGCGGACAATCACCGCTCGCTGGGGAGCGAGGACCATCGGTGGGCGTCTGTGCATGCGGTCGACCTCCAGGGCGGAGACATCCGATTCGAGAATGGACTCGCATGGACCGAGAGCGAGCACCTGGGCATTGACCTGCCCCCTGGCATCGGACTGGTGAACGACCGTGGCGATCAGTCGACGCTGCTGATGTTTATCGACGCTGACGGGGTCATGTATGTCGGGTCGGTCAAGAGCCTGGACGACCTACAGGGTGTCTCGGTGGCACCGCCTGAGATTAGGCTGCGAGGAGATGTATGACGATCGACTACAAGATCGCCTTCTGGGTTCTGCTCGCGGTCATTCTGTTGGCGTGGGTGGGCGTCGTCGAGATGCGGATGCAAACCCAGGGCGTGATTGGGCAAGCCGATGCGTGGCTGTTTGAGCCGACGAATGTGACCGGTGAGGAGGGTCAACCGCTTTCACGGGCTGCGTTGATCGACCGTGTTATTACGTCCAGCGTGCAGTCGGGAGTGCCCCCTGCAGAGGAAACGAGTGACCCCTAAGATGACAGAGTGGGGACCGGTCGTTCGTGACGTTGGCGTCCCCTCAGTCATTGCGCTGATCTTGGTGTGGTATCTCACGGGAACCGTGTCGACGGCGCTCGCACAACACAACGCAGAGACCATGGACTGGCTGCATCAACTCGTGATGATCTCTCGTCAGATTTGCGTGCATACGGCCCCGAATCCGGATGCGACTGGCGCGTGTTTTGTGCCGTTCCCGTAGATGTCGAAGACCTAACGCGCTGAGGAGGCGTATCGTGCCTACCACCCTCACGAGCCTGTGTCGACGTTGACTAGTAGATACCCACCACTGCCACACGTCCGCATCGTCGGACTCGGGCACAAAGCCCGAACCGGGAAGGATGTGGCGGCACAAGCCCTCCTGTCCTATGTCTACGGCGCAAAAATCTACGGGTTCTCAGACGCCATATCAGCCGTCTGCCGGGTCCAACACGGCATGACCGTCCGAGACCCCCCCCTGCTCCAGAAAGTTGGCCTTGCGGCCCGAGAGGAGCGTCCAGGTGTATGGCTGGACGCCGTGTACTGGAAATTGGAAGAGGACCGTCCGCCCCTGGCGGTGATCACGGGGGTGCGATTCCCAGACGAAGTAGAGATGATCCGGTCCTTGGGGGGTGAGGTCTGGCGGGTGGACCGCTTCAATCGTGGCGGCTCCCCCTTTGTGGCGACCGATCGACCCGACGGACACCCGACCGAAACCGCGCTCGACGGCTTCGCATTCGACCGGGTGCTGTCGAACACCACCGGGAGCATGGACGGGTTCCTGAATGACGTCAGGGAGGCGTTTCAAGCATGGTATTGGGCGCAGACGTAGAGAGTTATCTTCTCTTGGCCGGTCGCGGCTTCGTGCTGGTGGGTCTGGTGTCGTGGCAGACGCGCAATCTCCAGCGCGGGGGCGCGATCAGGATCGCCGTCGGGGCCTTCCTGCTGGGCTGTGCCTGGTACGGCAACGTGCTGGCGACTGTGGAGCAGGTGCCGGTGGGGTGGCTCCCCTACGCCATCGGGAGTGCAGCCGGTGCGGTGACTGGGTGGCGCGTCTCACGGGGGTGATCTCATGAGGACGGTGCGCGCGTTGTTGATTGCCCACGAGGGTGTGCGTCAGAAGCCGTATGACGACGCCACCTCGAAACCGCTGCGCCCAGGTCACGCGCTCACAGGAAAGCTCACGATTGGCGTGGGACGCAACCTCTCGGACCGTGGACTGACTCGCTCTGAGGTCAATGTCCTCCTCGACCACGACATTACTAGAGCGACCCGTGGCGCCAGGAAACACAAATGGTTCAAGGGGCTGAACGAACCACGACAGGCGGTCTGTATCTCAATGGTGTTCTGCTGTGGGTCCAAGGGGTGGAGCCTGTTTAAACGCACCCACGCCGCCATTGCGCAGGAGCGCTGGGAAGACGCGGCAGTCCAACTCCTGGACAGTCGTTTCGCGGAGCAGGTCGGAGACCGGGCCCTCCACCTGGCCGAAATGCTTCGCACCGGTCGGTGGCTCGACACCTAAAACACAGGACGTTCAGAGACGGACTGTTTTTCACTTGACCTGCCAAGCGTGAGCATATAGAGTGTTCACGTTATGTCTCATTCTCATCTCACCAAGATTCACATCGCGGCGCTGCGCCGAGAGAATCGTCAAGAGCCCGGGAACCGCCTGCGCCATGCGTTCGCGCTGTCTGGCGTGACACAGCAGGAGGTGGCGAACGCCCTGGGGTTGGCTCAGGCCTACATATCGGACGTGGTGTGTG
>Ga0310122_10000884_pt1 | contig 19140 bp, 17 predicted proteins | sample CB6_Bottom_1051__FD_203503 | JGI IMG/M metagenome (GOLD analysis project Ga0310122, IMG submission 203503) | Marine microbial communities from Western Arctic Ocean, Canada - CB6_Bottom_1051 | ecosystem: Environmental > Aquatic > Marine > Oceanic | place: Canada: Western Arctic Ocean | collected...
GCTAATGGTAATCCACCCTGGGGCGGCGGAGGATTTCCAGGTGACGGTGGTGCTTATGCCCAGGCTCGTTATCCCAGTGCCATGGGAAATGCTGACTACCCCTATGCTATTTGGAATGAATATACTGCTTTGGGAGGAACCCCTTATGGCGGACATCCATATTATACCTATGATGAATTCGAATGGGGTGGCGGATCTTTTGCATATCCATTGGAGGTTGATCAAGGATGGGATGATATTCCAAAAGACCTTTGGGTAGGCAGTCCCGAATATTCTACCGACGGGAGTGAGCACTATTTTAACGTTGTCTATAATGATTGGACAAGAAGTGACCGTTGGTTGTTTCACAGTGAAGCGTATCAGGATGGTTTAATTATTTTTGGTGAAGAAGTTAAGATTATCGATGAAATGAACCATTTGGAACCCGGAGACGCTGGTGGAAGCTATAATTCAAGTGCGGGAATAAGTATGAGTAATAGTGGACACGGGCTGGTAGGGCTTATTGGTTTGTTTGCTGGCGGCCTTGATGATTTAAGTAGCGTTACAAATTACCATACTGCCATTTTTAAGCTGACCGAGGATCATGGCGAAACCTGGCATGGTCCAGGATCTGATGCTCCACCTTACTATCAGCCTAATTATTACTTTATCCCTGATAACGTCTGGCTGCATATGGTAGCAAATTATTTTGCTCCCGAGTATCTAGCAACGTGTCCAGGTGATACAGCTGAAGCCCTTACTGATATGTGGACCTACTACGAATTTGATATGAGGGTAGATAGTGAAGGCAACCCGCATATAACCATGGAAGTGTTACCCTGTGGTGAAAATTATTGTTACTATCGCAATTCAGATGGAACGAATATTGGCGGAGGTTTTTACCATTTTACCATTGATAAGGACTATATTGGCAATCCCGGTTTTGTAAATACACCAAGTGGATGGAACTATTCCCAGATACTTGATGCCAGGGAGTCCTGGGTGTGGGCTGATCCAACAGGTCAAAGTCTTATTTGGAGTACCCAGGGACAAATTGCTATTAGCGAAGATGACCCGGATGTAATTTGGGTCGTTAGTGATCAAATGGTACAAGGACCTGAAGGCGGCAATTATGATCCGGCAGATCCTTACGATTGTGATGAACCCTATGAGGTATTTTACGAGTCGAGTGAAGATATTCTCGTGTTCAAATCAACTGATAATGGCGCTACATGGTGGAATCCATTAAATGCTACTTCAACACCAGATCCGATAGATTACGGAAATGGAGAAGAGTGCCCTGAGGGAACCATTACCGGCTGGTGCAGCCCGGAGGAACAATATCCACATGCGGCACACTGGGCCACGAATGATCGAGTCAATTTAGCATACCAGATGCCAAATTGGTATCATAATGAAATCGGTGACATGTCGGGACCTGATCACTTGAACAGGGTTTATGCCGGCTGGGCAGAATTTACCTCTAACTCAGAACCGCCTTATCCTGGCGAAGGGACAAGCTCAAGTACTATTATTGTGGATAACCAAGCTGGTTGGAATCTTGTTGGCCTGCCGGTGGAGGTGGAAGATGCCGGGTATGCAACTCTTTTCCCGAATTCGGTTACGAATACGCTCTATGCTTTTGGAGTTGGTTATGAAGGTGCTACTGAATTAGCCTTGGGTGAAGGATACTGGCTCAGGTTTGATGAAGCTGGTTCCAATGAACTCACTGGAGGAACTGTTGACAATTTGTTGGCTTCATTAGCGGAAGGGTGGAATTTAGTTTCTGGAGGATCAAATGAATCTGGAATTGTTGATCCGAATGGAATTGTTGTACCGAACACCCTTTACGGATTTGGGGTTGGTTATGAACCTTCATCTTCCTTGCAGCCTGGAAGTGGATACTGGCTTCGTACCAGTGCTGCAGGCGATGTGACGTTCACAAGTATCGGAGCAGCAAGAGTCAGGCCGTTTACCGATCGGATGAAGGACGCAAATTCTATCAGTTTTAATGGAAATGCCATTTATTTTGGTGTAGAGGTTCCTGATAATGAAAAACTCAGCTACAGCCTCCCGCCAAAACCGCAGGCAGGTTCCTTTGATGTCCGCTTCGCCGGAGACTGGAAATATACTGAGAATTCCGGTATCATCGAATTGATGAACAACACTGATATGATCAGTGTTCAGTACTCTATCAAGGATGGCAGCGAGTGGATTCTTGAAAGTACGTCGGGTAAAGTCATTTTAAATGGCAATGGAGAGATTCAGGTAGTGAGCTCTGACAATTATTCTTTACATAAGGGTAGCGTGAGCAGGACCCCTGAGACATTTGTTTTGCACCAAGGCTATCCGAATCCGTTCAATCCAGAAACTACGATCAGCTATGATATTTCCAATGTTGGAAATGTAGAAATCGTTGTGTATGATATGATGGGTCGTGAGATTAAAACTTTGGTGTCCGGGTACCATGCCCCAAGCACATATCAAGTTGTTTGGAATGGAACTGACAACAGAGGAAAGATTGTTCCAAGTGGAGTGTATCTCTACCGGATGAATTCCAGTGAATTCACTCAGGTGAACAAGGTAATGTTCCTTAAGTAAACCAAATACTACTTTTTATATCTATAAAGAGGGTTCCTTATTGGAACCCTCTTTTTTTATCTACATTTCTCTGTAAATCGGTTTTGGGTACATAAGAGTTCGTCTGTAAATTTTCGTTTAATTTATCTGGAGAAATATGTCTGGTCATAGCAAATGGTCCACGATTAAGCGAAAAAAGGGAGTTGCTGATGCGAAGCGGGGGAAAATATTCACGTCAATTATCAAAGAGATAACTGTTGCAGCCCGTATGGGGGGTGGAGATGAGAATGCAAATCCACAGTTAAGGCAGGCAATCGCTAAAGCCAAAACAAATAATATGCCTCAGGATAACATTAAAAGAGCGATAATGAAAGGTACGGGAGAATTACCAGGCGTAAGATATGAAGAAGGAACCTATGAAGGATACGGCCCCGGGGGGGTTGCCATTTTCCTGGAAGTTCTGACCGATAACAAAAAACGGACTGTTGCAGATATCCGCCATCTCATGAGCAAACATGGTGGAAATCTTGGGGAGAATGGCAGTGTGTCCTGGATGTTTGATAAAAAAGGACAAATCCAGGTTGGTATTGAAGCTGGGGAGGAGGAAACAATTCTTGAAGCAGCCTTGGAGTGCGGTGCTGATGATTTTGAGGTTGAAGAGGATATGTATTTAATCTCAACTGATCCCGCAGAGCTCATGCAGGTCAAAGATCAATTGGAAAGCAAAGGATATGAGATTAACTCAGCAGAAGTGGAAATGGTACCAAAAAACCTTCAGAAAGTGGAGAAGAAAGATGTAGATAGAGTTTTGAATCTTATGAATGAGCTTGAAGACAATGAAGATATAAAGAGTGTCTTTGCAAATTTTGATATCGATGAAGCAGATATACCATCGAGTTAAATAAGGTGCGGATTATTGGATTTGATCCGGGGTTAGGCGTATCCGGGTTTGGAATTTTAGAGAAAAAAGGAAATGCTGTACGGGTAATTTGTTATGGTGCAATTCGAACCCCAAGGACAAAAAAACTTCCGGAAAGATTAAAACACTTAAATGATGAAGCGACCAAACTTCTCAAAACGTATACACCAGCTGTGATGGCGATAGAAGATACATTTTATCAAAAAAATGTTAAATCCGCCATGGCACTGGGGCAGGCAAGGGGTGTTTTACTGTTGGCAGGTGCCAATGCGGGTATTCCTTGTTCAGAATTTGCTCCGAGAAAAGTGAAGCAGTCTGTTACGGGGAACGGTGCAGCTACAAAAGAACAGGTTCAGTTTATGGTCCAGAAAATATTACAGTTGGACAAACCTCCAACCCCTATTGATGCGTCCGATGCACTCGCAATTGGATTGTGTTATCTAAATCAACCGAAGTGGTAAAAAAATGATTGATTCAATTTCCGGTTTGCTGATACAAAAGAATCCAACGTATGCGGTAGTTGATGTGGGTGGAATCCGGTTGAAAGTGAACATCACAATTAGCACCTACGAAAGATTACCATCAAGAGGGTCGAATACGGAGCTACTTGTGTACCTGCACGTCCGCGAAGATATCCTTGCACTCTACGGTTTTGATCATGACGACCAGCGATCCATGTTTCTGCTTCTCATTGCGATCAGTGGAATAGGACCCAGGTCCGCAATGGGAATTCTCTCTGGTGCAAGCATCGCTGAGTTTAAAAAACGGATTGTTGCCGGAGATGTAAAATCTCTGACGGTGATTCCAGGAATTGGCGCAAAAACAGCGAAGAGGATCATTGTGGAACTGAAAGAAAAATTTGTTACGGAAAAGGATGATGATATTTCCATGTTATTTGACGCTGAAAAAGTGCCGGATGAAATGAATGATGCAATTCAGGCTCTTCAATCTCTTGGATATAGCCGTATTCAGGCCCATAAAGCAATGAAGAAACTGGAAAAAAGTGGAGACCTGACAGGAAATCTTGAGGAATTGTTGAAAAAAGCATTAAAAAAAATGTAGGCGGAAAATAAATAATGGCAATCGTAAAACCATTTAGAGGTTTGAGACCCAAACCCGAATTTTGTAAAGAAATTGCATCACCACCGTACGATGTGCTGAGTACGGAAGAAGCAAGGAAGATTGTAAAACAAAATCCAAAATCGTTTCTGAGAATCAATAAGGCGGAGTTAGAATTTTCTGATGATATGAATCCTTATAGCGAGGCAGTATATAAAAAAGGAAAAGCTAATTTACAGCAGCTTATTGATAACGGTTTGATGATCCGGGATGAAAATCCCTGTTTTTATGTATATCGTTTGACGATGGATAATCGCAGTCAAACCGGTCTTGTTTCACTTGTGTCTGTAGATGATTATGACAATGGACTCATTAAAAAACATGAGCATACCCGCCCTGAAAAAGTGAATGACCGTGCTGACCATATCGATTTTCTTGATGCGCAGGTGGGACCTGTTTTTACTGCGTATCGTTTTCAGGAACCAATTCAACGAATTTTCAACACCATTACGGAAAATCCTCCCACAATAGATTTTGTTGCAGATGACACTGTACGTCATGAATTTTGGGTGATCGGTGATCCTGATCTGCAGAAGGGAATCATTTCAGAATTTGCTCCATTTCCACTCTATATTGCCGATGGCCATCACCGAAGTCAATCTGCCTCCGAAGTCTGCAGGAGAAAAAAAGAACAAAATCCGCATCATACAGGCGAAGAAGGCTATAATTATTTTCTCAATGTAATTTTTCCAGATTCAGAACTTACTATTCTACCATACAACCGGGTCGTCCGGGATATGAATGGACTCACAATATCGGAAATTCTGGGAAAAATGGGTCACAACTTTGAAATCAGCTCTGTGGATGGAGAAGTAAATCCTGAAGAACTCCACGCATTTGGGATGTATGTGGAAGGAAACTGGTTTTTTCTGAAAGCTAGAGAAGGCAGTTTTGATCCGAATGACCCGACGGGATCCATTGATGCAGCTATTCTTGGTGATAACTTTATTGCTCCGATTTTGGGCATTATAGACCCGAAAACTGATAAGCGAATTAATTTCGTCGGTGGAATTCGCGGCACAAAGGAATTGACCAGATTAGTAAATTCTGGAGAATATAAATTGGCGTTTTCATTATTCTCGACCTCCATTAAGCAACTTTTGGATGTAGCTGATGCTGGAAAAGTAATGCCTCCAAAATCCACTTGGTTTGAACCAAAACTTCGGAGTGGGATGATCGTCAATTTGTTAACCGATTAAAAAGGAAAATTACTTATGCTAATTCTAATTTCGGATGCTTTTGCACCTGACCTTCCGAAAATACTTTCTTCATATGGAAAGGTTACAGATGATATGGGGAAACTGCCGGAAGCAACCGTTGTACTTGTACGCAGTAAAACAAAAGTTACTAAGGAGTATATTGATTCCGCGCCAAATCTTAAGTTGGTTATTCGTGGCGGGGTAGGACTTGATAATATTGATCTGAACTATGCAGCTGAGAATGGCATTACTGTTCATAACACCGCGGCGGCTTCTTCAATTGCTGTGACTGAACTGGCTTTTACACTGATGATTACCCTGCCAAATCATGTGATCAAAGCCGACAGTACCATGCATGCCGGTCAGTGGGCTAAAAAAGAACTGAAACGTACCGAACTGTATAACAAGATACTGGGAATTATTGGGCTTGGAATGATAGGAACCGAACTTGCTAAAAGAGCAACTGCATTCGGAATGAATGTTATTGCCTATGATCCATTTGTTGAATCAAGCGTAGTTGCAACAATGAAACCAGATTTGAAAGGCGTCCTGAATAATTCTGATTATGTTTCTTTGCATCTTCCCCTTACAGATGAAACTACAGGATTAATCAATGCCGAAATGTTGAAAGAATTTAAGGACGGAGCCTATCTCATTAATACCGGGCGCGGCAAAACAATTATTGAAGAAGATGTTGTCGAAGCGTTGAAGAGTGGAAAACTAGCCGGGTTCGGAAACGATGTTTGGTATTCCGACCCACCGGAAAATACACCATTGATTGATGCTCCAAATATGCTCATGTTGCCGCACCTTGGCGCATCTACGAAGGAAAACCTGTTAAGAATTGGAGATATTATTGAATCCATTATCCGTGATTTTGTTTCCACTGATTAACTCGCTTTTTAAAAGGAGATATTACAATGCAAAACCGTATTTTTAATTTTAATCCGGGTCCTTCTGCAATTCCTGTTGCCGTACTGAATCAAATTCAGGAAGAATTATTGAACTACAAATCAACTGGAATGTCCATACTTGAAACTTCGCATCGCTCACCTGAATATGAGAGAATTAATGATTCTGCTACTGCACTTTTTAAAGAGTTTATGGGAATTGGTGATGATTTTCATGTACTGTTTGTCGGTGGAGGCGCTTCCACTCAATTTGATCATATCCCGCTTAACTTCTTGCCCGTTGGAGGAACTGCAGCATACGTAGACACAGGAACATGGGCGTCAAAAGCTATCAAGGAAGCTGAAAAAATTGGGAACGTTCATTTAGCTGGCAGTTCAAGGGACTTGGACTATACCAATATTCCCAATTCCAGTGATTTGGATATTCCAAAAGATTCAGCATATGTACATATCACATCTAACAATACAATCAAGGGAACACAGTGGCACTCGTTCCCAGACACCAAAAATATTCCCCTCGTCTGCGATATGTCCTCGGATATTTGTTCACGTAACCTTGATTTTTCCAGATTTTCTTTAATCTATGCTGGAGCCCAAAAAAACCTAGGACCTTCTGGAGTAACAGTTGTTATACTACGAAAAGATTTCCTGGAAAAATGTAACTCCGATTTACCAACCATGTTTGACTATCGTACGCACGTAAATAAAAAATCCCTTTTTAATACTCCGCCTGTCTTTGCTGTTTATACCTTGAATTTAGTTTTGAAGTGGATAAAAAATCTTGGAGGGTTGGACGAATTGGAGAAAATAACGAAGGCAAAAAAAGATATTGTCTACAATTTGATAGATACGTATCCAGACTTTTTCCGTGGAACTGTAAGGGAGGACAGTAGAAGCTGGATGAATGTTACTTTGCGATTGCCTTCAGAGGAACTGGAACAGAAACTGGTTACAAAAGGGAAAGAATCGGGATTTGTTGGTTTAAAAGGTCATAGAAGTGTCGGAGGTATCCGAATTTCACTTTATAATGGCATACCCCTTGAAGCAGCGGAAAAAGTAACAGAATTTATGACAGAGTTTAAAAAATCAAATTAAGTTGATTGAAACCAACGTGTTCTATGGAAGTCAAATGGTAGAATTCTCGTTACATTTTAGAATTGAACATCTGACTTTTATTCAAACCGGGATTCAGAATTGCCCATAAAAAATACGTCTCTTTATAGTCGGCATCTTGAGTTACAAGGGAAAATGATCCAATTTGCCGGCTATATGATGCCAATCCAATACACCGGAATTGTGAATGAACATCACGCTGTACGAAACACAGCGGGCATGTTTGATTTGAGTCATATGGGTGAATTTATTGTGAAAGGAAAAAATGCGGAATCATTTCTCCAATTTATAACAATAAATGATGTAATACGTTTAAAGCCGGGACAAGCACAGTATTCTGCTATGTGTTTTGAAGACGGTGGAATAATTGATGACCTGCTGATTTATTGTTACGGTGATCGATTCATGATTGTGGTAAACGCTGCCAATATCCAGAAGGATTTTGATTGGCTTGAAAAAAATCTTATGGATGGTGTTGTGTTGGAAAATGTAAGCGATGAAATAAATTTGATTGCTTTGCAGGGTCAGGAATCCAGGCGGATTTTACAGAAAATTATACCATCAGACTTAAGTACAATTCCATTTTATCATTTTATTGAAGATAAATATGAAGACAGTAACATTCTAATCGCGCGTACAGGTTATACAGGGGAACTTGGTTTTGAGATTTACGGAAATCTGGATGTGATTCCTAAAATTTGGGATAATCTAATGGACGTTGGAAAGGAGTATGGAATTGTTCCTGTAGGGCTAGGTGCCAGGGATACGTTACGTCTTGAAATGAAATATTTATTGTACGGGTATGATATTGATGAATCAACAAATCCATTTGAAGTTGGATTAGGGTGGATTACAAAACCGGAAAAGGGGAATTTTATTGGAAGAAAAGAACTCATACAGAAAAAGGAACAAATTTCCCGTCGATTAGTATGTTTTGAAATGACAGAACGGGCAATCCCAAGGAATGGATATCCGATTTTTCTTAGAAATAAAAAAGTGGGGGAAGTAACCAGCGGAACTCAATCACCCTCTTTAAATAAAGGGATTGGGCTTGCTTTTATAAACCATCCACATACAAGGGTTGGGACAACATTAGAAGTCGAAATTCGTAGTCAGAAAAAATCTGCTGTTATAGTAAAACCTCCATTTTATAAAAGTGGTACAGCCAACATTTAATTTTGTTTTTTTTCAACAAGAAATTTTTCATGAATGTTGTACATTTTCTAACATGAAAAACAATGTTAAATAAAATATTTAGCTAAAAAATGGATTTATTTTTAAAATACTTTAACTCCCCTGCGAATAAATTAATATGAAAGAACGACGCTTTGAAATACTTGGTATTCTGATCATCGCCATATCTTTGTTAGTGCTGGTGAGTCTTTTTGGATATAATTCCAACGAGGATCCCGTGATTTCACCTAACATACTCATCGAAAATCCTATGGGCATTGTTGGGGTGTTTCTGGCATATTTTTTAATCAAATTTACTTTTGGCTATGCTTCGTTTGTCTTTCCGTTTTTAGGCATTTTATGGGGTTGGTGGTTTTTCAGTCGGAAGAAATTAAAATCACTCAACAGAGTTACCGGATATATACTTGGGGCTGCCTTCCTCTTTTCAGTCACTGCAGGATTGATTTCTATTATCATAGGGGAAGGTACCAATAATAATTTTGTCCTGTCTGGATTGATTGGCGGAACCATTGCGAAATTTTTAATGGATATTCTGGGTAGTATTGGTGTGATGTTGGTATTGGTTGGTGCCTGGCTTATACTTGTTCGCGGATTTTTTTCCTGGAGTTTTTACAAACCAATTGATTCTTTTACCAAGAAGGTGAATGATTGGCAAGGAAATAAGAGATTAAAGAAAAAGTTGAAAATTTCTGAAGATGGTAAACGGAAACATACAGAGGATCTTCTCTCTACCATAAATGAGCAGGAAATGAAGCAGAATAAGGATTCGTCTGGAGAAAGCGAAACGAAACCAGATACAGAAGAAGATACTGAAGAACCACCATCCGATTTAGGATCGGGATTACCATCTGAAGATGAAACACATGAAGAACCTGAATTAGTTGATCATGCAGAAGGATTGAAGGGAATCACCGGGTTTGATGATAAGTCAGAGCAAGGAAAAACAGAAGATAAAATTGGAGCTGGTGAAAGCGTTGAAGTTGGGGAAATGGTAAAGGAAAAAGAAATAAATCTTGATTCTGTCCAGGATCGTCAAGTGCCTAAACAAGAATATAAATTACCGTCAACTGATCTTTTGACAACACCAGTTTCTATTTCCGAAGGAATGTCCCGGGATGAATTGTTAGATCGGGCAAAATTTTTAACGCAGTCTCTTGCAACATTTGGTGTAGAAGGAAAAGTAGTCAATGTACATCCAGGACCAGTCATAACACTGTTTGAAGTGGAGCCGGCTGAAGGAGTTCGAGTAAATAAATTTGTACAGTTATCGGATGATCTTGCACGTGTTATGGAAGCGAGTAGGGTTCGTGTAATTGCTCCAATACCCGGCAAATCATCTGTTGGAATTGAAATACCAAACCGGCATCCTGCGACAGTCTATTTCAAGTCAGTGATAAACTCAGAAAAATTTGCAAATTCAACATCCAAATTAACATTAGCAATCGGGAAGAATACATCAGGTGAAATTGCAACATTAGACCTTGCGCAAATGCCTCATCTATTGATTGCCGGAACGACGGGATCGGGTAAATCCGTATGCTTGAATACGATTGTGTGCAGTATTCTTTATCAAGCAACACCGGATGAAGTAAAATTTATGATAATTGATCCCAAAAAAGTGGAAATGACGCTGTATAGAGCCTTAGCGCCATACTATTTGCTGAAAACAGAGGATTTTGATGAACCAATTGTGACTACAATGGAAAATGCGGTCTTGGCTCTTCGTGCACTGGAAAATGAAATGGACAATCGGTATGTAGTATTGGCTGATGCTGTTGTTCGAAACATCGATGAGTATAACAAGAAGATGAAGAAAGAAGATCAGCCAATTATGCCCTACATCATTCTTGTTATAGATGAGCTTGCCGATTTGATGATGATGAGCGCAAAAGATGTTGAGACTCCGATTGCCCGCCTTGCTCAACTTGCTCGCGCAGTTGGAATCCATCTTGTGATTGCAACGCAGCGACCTTCGGTTGACGTAATTACAGGTATTATCAAAGCAAATTTTCCATCGCGAATTGCTTTCCAGGTAGTAACAAAAATTGATTCCCGTACGATATTGGACACTCAGGGTGCTGAAAAATTAATCGGCAGGGGAGACATGTTATTCCAAGGATTTAGTTCTCCCGAACCGGTTCGCCTCCACAATGCATATGTATCTTTGGAAGAAATTGAAGCAATTATGAGTCATATAAGAGAACAACCAGTTGTTGAGGAATTAAAACTTGCAAGCGTTCGACAAGTGTCCTCGACTGATTTTACAATCGATGATGGAAGCAGAGATGAATTATTAGATGAAGCGATTCGATTGGTTGTTATTCATCAGCAAGGTTCAATTTCGTTACTGCAGCGGCGATTGAAGGTGGGTTATTCTCGTGCTGCACGCCTGATTGACGAAATGGAGAAAATAAGTGTTGTAGGACCATTTACCGGCAGCAAGGCCAGGGAAGTTCTTGTAGATGAATCCTACTTGGAAGTTATCAAACCGTAGACAATGAAATGTATTAATTGCGTTTTTTTAACAGTTTTCCTCTCTCTTTTGGAGGCAAGTCATCCAGTTTTGGATTCAATATCTGCGCGATTGCATACTTCTCAAGGAGTGATCATGAGCTTGGAAATTCATCAGGATCAATATGGAAATGAATGGATTGAAACGGCAAATTTCGAAATTGTGAATGAACGCCAATTTATTTTTCAATCATCTTACCAAGTCTTAAAAGTTGATGGGCAGGTAATCTATACCTTTAATCCTGAATCTAAACAAGTGGTCGTTGACCAGATACTTCCAGATGAATTCAGTATTATAGATTTATTGAGAGGTAATTTTGAGGAAATAACAGTGAAAAAAATTGAGAATAATTCCGATTCAATATTATTAGAATTCACAATTAATGAGATGAATATCTCGGGGTCAATTATGATTCAAACTGAGTCCTTCATCCCTGAGAAGTTGGTTTTATATTATGATGAAAACAACCAAATCAATGTGACGATAAACTCCTTTAATGAATTATCCGCGAATAAGATTTATGATGAGTTCAATATATCTGAATGGGAAGTCATAGATTTAAGGAATTGATTTGTAGAATGATGGGAAGCCTGCTAAAGTTAAAATTGTGAATTTACAATCGAGAAAAATTGCAACCATTGTTTTCAGTATACTCATCAGTATGGCAGGGCTGTGGTATGCATTCCAGAAAATAAATATTGCGGAGTTTTGGTTTCATCTCTCATCAGTCAACTATGGTCTTTTACTTTTTGCTATGGGGCTCATGATTTTTTCTGTCTTGGTTCGTGCGTACCGTTGGAAATTAATCTTGAAACCCTTTGAAAATTTCCGGATTAATCCTCTTTTTGAATCGACGATGCTTGGTTATTTCGGGAATAACGTATTACCATTTAGATTAGGTGAAGTCCTCCGAGGATACAGTCTAAGCAAGGTCAGTCCACTTACCTTTTCGGTTACGTTAGGGACAATCATTTTGGAGCGTATCTTGGATATGCTTGGTTTAATACTATTAATTGGAATTTTTATGGTTGCCCTGTTTTCTAATGGAGATCCAAAACTCGTTTCCCTTATACCCGCATGGATGATGAAATCAATTTTTATAGCAGTGCTTTCAACTGTAGTGTTATTTATTTCAATTCTCATTTTTGGAAGAAATTTGCTCACCTATCTTAATGAAATTCAAAAGGACAGAAATGGTCGCAAATCGTTATTATTCAACAGAGCAGTTGGTATACTAATTAATTTGTTAGATGGAATTACTTCTATAAAAAAAACAAATCACTCCTTTCAGATCGCACTTCAAACTATATATTTGTGGGTTATTTATTATGCCTGTACTTATTTAATAGCGCAAGCAGTACATATTAATATTGGATGGATTGGAATTGGCATAGTGCTTATTGGCTCCACACTTTCCATAACTGTTCCTGCTGCTCCGGGATATATTGGTACATATCATGCGGCGATTGTTTATTTAGGGACGACACTTTTTTCTATTCCTCGTCCAGAAGTACAGACTTTTGCTGTGATTATGCATGCAAGCGGATATCTGCCATTTGTTATTCTGGGAGCTTATTATTTCATTAAAAGTTCAATTCATATTTCAGACATCAAGGATAAAAATTTGTTTTATGAAGGATTATGACACAATTTTTCTTGATCGGGATGGAACAATAAATCCTGACCCTGGCTATATCAGTATGTTGGACGATTTCCAATTTTTTGATTTCACTATCTCGTCTTTAAAGAAATTAGCGGATGGGGGAAATCGTTTTTGTATTGTGACCAATCAATCAGGTGTAGATCGTGGACTGATTGAACAAAGAAATTTGGATGAAATTCATACGTTTATCCAAAATGAATTTCAAATAAATAATATTCCGCTATTAGGTATTTATGTTTGCACAGATCATCCAGAACAGGCAACAGAAAGAAGGAAACCCGGTCCAGGATTGTTCACAGAAGCTGCACAAGATCATAATATCAATTTGAAAAAATCGTTGATGATCGGTGACAGTATAGCTGACATTGAAGGTGGAAACAAATTGGGGATGGAAACAATGCTGGTATTAACCGGATGCGGAAATCAGACTAAGAAGACAATTCCTGATGAGATTCAACCAACTTTTGTTGTGTCAAGTTTACAAGAAGGTGCATCTATCCTTTTAGGAGAATGTAGATAATGAAAATCGCGATTTTAATGGGGGGTACCTCTGCAGAGCGGAAAGTATCCCTGAGTACTGGCGCTGCAGTTGAAAAAGCATGTTCTGAAATCGGATTAAAGACGATCTCGGTACTCTATGGCGGAGACTTTCAGAAAGTTGTCACAGATTTGCAATCAGCAGATTTGGTATTTATTGCACTGCATGGCGGACAGGGTGAAGACGGAACGATTCAAGCTTGTTTACAAACATACGGAATTCCTTTCACGGGGTCTGGTATGTTATCTTCCTCAATTTGTATGAATAAACATGTCAGCAAGATGATAGTCCGCCAAGGTGGATTTGTAACACCGGACTGGACATTGGTTCATTCTATTGATGAGATTTCACACCATGATAATGTTACATATCCAATTGTAGTGAAACCAAATGAGCAGGGTAGTACAATTGGGTTATCAATTGTGCATGATCAAAGTGAATTATCTTCTGCACTGGAACTTGCATTTCTTCATGGGAAAGAGGTTATTTTAGAGCAATATATTCAGGGACGTGAATTAACGGTAAGTATTGTTGGAGAACAGGTTTTCCCCATTGTCGATATAAGACCAAGTCATGAATTGTACGATTACGAATGTAAATATACAGAAGGGATGAGTACATATGAATGTCCGGCAAAACTTCCATCCAAGCTGACAAAAGAAATACAACAGACAGCAAAAAAAATATTTCAAATTCTTGGGTGTAAAAATTACGGCAGGATTGATTTTCTCTTGGACACAGATGGGGAGTCCTGGTTTTTGGAAGTGAATACACTCCCGGGAATGACAAAGACCAGCTTAGTTCCAAAGGCATTCAAAGCAGCAGGTGGTTCTTTTGAAGAATTGATCAAAAGAATAATTGAAGAAACCGATTGAAAAAATCCGAACAAATGATTAGAAAACAAATAAAAGTATATGATAGATAACAACACAAGGGAAAACAATTTATCTAAAGATGCAAACACTGAAAAATGGATTGCTGCTTATACAAAACCTAGACATGAAAAAGTTGCCTACGATCAACTGATTAATAAAGGGTTCACTGCCTATTTACCATTATTACGGCAGAAGAGAAAATGGAGTGATCGAAAAAAATGGGTGGAAATACCTTTATTCAAAAGCTATGTATTTGTAAAGATTCACCTAAAAAATGGTTTATTTGTTTTACAGACTCACGGTATAAAAAATGTTGTTAAACTGGGTGAAGAAATAACTGTAATTCGTGATGAAGAGATATTGGCAATCCGTCAAATGATTGAGGGGGGATATGAACCAGAGGGGATTGATTATTTTGTCAAGGGGGACCATGTTGTAATTATTGGAGGCCCTATGAAAGGGATTGAAGGTGTTGTTGCTCAGATAAGGGGCAAAGACCAGTTCATTCTGAAAATTGATGCGATTCAGCACGCAGTTTCATGTCATATAGATCGTAAATTATTAAAACCTTTAAAGGCTAAGAATGTCAACACAGTTTTATAATTCCTTAACAAAGAAAAAAGAAACGTTTAAACCCATAGAAGCTGGTAAAGTCAAGCTTTATACCTGTGGACCAACTGTTTACGATATGGCTCACATTGGAAATTTCCGTGCTTTTATGTTTGAAGATTTGCTCAAAAGGTATTTATTGCTTAAAGGATTCGAAATTAACCATATAATGAATATCACCGATGTTGATGATAAAACAATAAAGCGATCATTTGATGAAAACATTCCAATTACTGAATTGACTAAAAAATATACTGATAGATTCTTTGAAGATTTAAAGGTACTGAAAATACTTCCCGCTAATATTTATCCTAAAGCAACCGATCATATACCAGCCATGGTCCGGATGATAGAAAATTTAGTAAAAAATAACAATGCCTACATTACAGATAATGGGTCAGTTTATTTCGCAATTGACTCTTATCATGATTATGGTCAGTTAATCAACCTTGATTTTTCGCAGCAGAAACGGACTAATAGAATTTCGTCGGACGAATACACAAAAGATAGACCACAGGATTTTGTTTTATGGAAGAGTTGGAAGGAGGAAGATGGTGATGTTTTCTGGGAGTCACCTTGGGGAAAAGGGCGCCCAGGTTGGCATATTGAGTGCTCCGCAATGTCGACAGAATATTTAGGGAATCAATTTGATATCCATTGTGGAGGTGTGGATAATTTATTTCCTCATCATGAGAATGAAATAGCTCAAACAATCTGTGCAACCGGGGAGCCATTTGTTAATATCTGGATGCATTGTGAATATCTCACGGTTGAAAGAGGAAAGATGAGCAAATCCCAAGGGAATATTTTTAGGATTTCAGATTTAGTAGAAAAGGATTTTTCAGGGGAAACCTTGCGCTATATTTTGCTGAATACACATTATCGGAGTAAGCTCAATTTTACAATGGATAAAAAGCACGAAGCGGTACAAGTTGTCCAGAGGATCACAGACTTATATGATAGGTTATTGTCTATAAATAAGAGGGTTAAAAATGATGGCAGTTTACCGGAAGAATATTTGCAATTTGAAGGCGCATTAGATAATGATTTAGATACCCCTGGTGCTTTGGCTGTTTTTTTTGAATGGGTACGCACAACAAATATAAAACTGGATAGCGGTTCTCTTCGAGAGAAAGAAGCTGTATCTGGTTTGAATTTTTTAGATAAGGTCAATTCAATATTTGATCTTATCCAGGAAAAAATTGAAATACCAAAGGAAATTTTAGATCTTGTTAATGTTCGTCAAAAAGCACGTCAAAAAAATGATTGGGTTCTATCTGATAAATTGAGAGATAAAATATATGACCTAGGATGGACTGTTGAAGACACTTTGACTGGGCAAAAGTGTAAACCGTTGAGATCATAATTTTTCTTTTTTATAGATTGGCAATAAAAAGCAGTTTTTCAGTCTATTGGAAGTATAAAAGGCAACATCTTTTTATATAAAAATTCCTTTTTTTATCTTGTATTAAAAATATTTTTCTGTTCTAAAAAATAATTGATTCCTTTTAAAAAAATTATCTATATTGATAAGCTTTAATATTCATGAATCCATATTGTTGAATATCTTCCTGAATATTAGTTCCTTGAAAAGTGGTTTTTGACGTGCAGGCGTGTCGTCCAGCCAAAGTCATTTTCACTCAGTTTGGTGTATTGATATTGACTGCTGAGTTGCCGGTGTAGCTCAGCTGGTAGAGCAGCTGATTTGTAATCAGCAGGTCGGGGGTTCGAGTCCCTTCGCCGGCTCAACTTGACATTACTGGTTAATCAGTTGGACGGTTGGACGAATCTAATTTGGCTCATGAAAGAGATTTGAAGTGCTTTTATTGCGCAATGAAGATTTTTTGATAAATATGGGGAGATGGCCGAGCGGTCAATGGCAGCAGACTGTAAATCTGCCGGCGAACGCCTACGGAGGTTCGAATCCTTCTCTCCCCACATTGCGGGTGTAGTTCAATGGTAGAACACCAGCCTTCCAAGCTGGTTACGTGAGTCCGATTCTCATCACCCGCTCGGGCTTGCCTACGTAGCTCAGTCGGTAGAGCACGTCCTTGGTAAGGACGAGGTCACCGGTTCAAGTCCGGTCGTAGGCTCAGGACTCGAATCGACAACCAAAAGAACGGAGATTGTTATGGCAAAGGAAAAATTTAAGAGAACCAAGCCCCATGTAAACATAGGCACGATAGGTCATGTAGATCATGGGAAGACAACCTTAACAGCGGCGATCACATTGCATCAGTCTGCATCAGGGATGTCTGAGGTAATGACATTTGACCAGATTGACAATGCTCCTGAGGAGCGTGAGCGTGGCATTACGATACAGACGGCCCATGTGGAATATGAGACGGAGAACCGTCATTACGCTCATGTAGATTGTCCTGGTCACGCGGATTACATCAAGAATATGATTACGGGAGCAGCCCAGATGGATGGCGCCATATTGGTTGTAAGCGCTGCTGACGGACCCATGCCCCAGACCCGTGAGCACGTACTGTTGGCACGTCAGGTGAATGTTCCCAGCATTGTGATATTCATGAATAAAACAGACCAGGTAGATGATCCGGAGTTAATAGACCTGGTAGAGATGGAGTTAAGGGATTTATTAAATGAGTATGATTTTCCAGGTGAGGATACACCCATTATCAAGGGGAGCGCTTTGGCAGCGTTGAATAGTCCTGAAGATGAAGCTGCTACCAAATGTTTAGATGAATTATTAGAAGCCTGTGACAGTTTTATTCCAGAACCTAAACGCGATATTGACAAGCCATTTTTAATGCCGGTGGAGGATGTATTTAGCATTACCGGACGTGGTACTGTAGGGACTGGCCGGATTGAGCGTGGTATAGTGAAGGTGAGTGATGAGATAGAGATGATCGGGATGGGTGCACACAAGAAGACGGTATGTACGGGTGTGGAGATGTTCAGGAAGTTGTTGGATGAAGGACGTGCAGGAGACAATGCGGGATTATTGCTTCGTGGTGTCGATAAGGAGGAATTAAAGCGTGGAATGGTTCTGGCAAAGCCCGGCAGTATTACTCCTCATACGAAGTTTAAGGCGAATGTGTATGTTTTGAAGAAGGAAGAGGGTGGGCGTCACACGCCATTTTTCAATGGATATCGTCCTCAGTTTTATTTTCGCACGACAGATGTAACGGGAGTGTCCACATTGCCGAAGGGAACGGAGATGGTAATGCCTGGTGATACTGTGGAGTTGGAAATAGAGTTAATCATCCCAATAGCAATGGACAAGGAGTTGCGTTTTGCAATTCGTGAAGGTGGGCATACGGTTGGGGCTGGTGTAGTAACTGATATTATCGAATAAGGAAAATTATATGGCAGGCAATAGCAAGCGAGCGATCATTCAAATTGAAAGTACTGCTGGTACCGGGTATCGGTATACTGTGACAAAAAGTAAACAGATACATCCTGAGCGTATTGAATATAAGAAATATGATCCTATAATCCGGAAACATATTGTCTTTAAAGAAACTAAATAAAATCTATTTGTGAATGAGGAGAGTAGCTCAATTGGCAGAGCACCGGTCTCCAAAACCGGGGGTTGCGGGTTCGATTCCTGCCTCTCCTGCAAAAAAGTTACATAATTACAACTAAGCAATGATTAAAAAAACAAAAAAGTTTCTTGAGGATGTTCAGTTTGAGATGAAAAAAGTTTCATGGCCAACATTTGATGAATTACGCGGAGCAGTATATGTTGTTCTTACTCTTTCACTTATGTTTGCGGTGTTTTTATTTATTGTAGATTTAGTGTTAAATCGAATCATGAGTGTTTTGCTTTAGGTATGAATTGGTATACATTAAGAGTCATCTCCGGCAAGGAGCGGAAAATTCAGGAGATAATAATGCAGGAAGTTGAACGAAATCAGCTAAGCGACAGTGTTCAAGATATTTTGGTTCCTACGGAGAATAAA
>Ga0310122_10000885_pt1 | contig 19139 bp, 14 predicted proteins | sample CB6_Bottom_1051__FD_203503 | JGI IMG/M metagenome (GOLD analysis project Ga0310122, IMG submission 203503) | Marine microbial communities from Western Arctic Ocean, Canada - CB6_Bottom_1051 | ecosystem: Environmental > Aquatic > Marine > Oceanic | place: Canada: Western Arctic Ocean | collected...
AGGGATCAAACTTCTGCAGCGTGACCTTGAGTCCCCGGTTCTCCAGCAGGGTGCCGATGGAGGCCGCGGTCAGTCCCTTGCCGAGGGAACTCACCACGCCGCCTGTTACGAAGATGTGCTTCACTGTTTTTTCGTCAAGATCTCGTGCACCCGCCGCAAGTCTTCCGGGGTGTCGATGCCCACGCTGTCGCGGTCCACCACCGCCACGGCAATCGCGATGCCGTTTTCCAGCGCCCGCAGTTGCTCCAGTTTCTCCGCCCGCTCGAGGGGGGAAACCGGCCGGCCGACCAGTCGGAGCAGGGTCTCCCGGCGGTAACCGTAAATGCCGAGGTGCTTCAAAAACGGAAACGCCGCCAACTGCTCTTCGCTGGGTGCGTCGGCGGCGTCACGCAGATACGGTATCGTATGCCGGGAGAAGTATAGCGCCTGGCCGGCGGCATTGACAACGACTTTCACCGCATTGGGGTTTTCGTGCTCGGCGGCGTCGGCGATCGGCACTGCGGCGGTGGACATTTCGTTGTCGTCGAGCAGCGCGGCCACCTGGTCGATCACGCCCGGGTCGATCATCGGCTCGTCGCCCTGCACGTTCACGATGGCGTCGAACTCGCAGCGCTTGGCCACCTCGGCCACGCGGTCGGAGCCGCTCGGGTGATCGGCCCGGGTCATCTCGACCCGGCAGAACTTGGACGCCACATCGGCGATCCGCTGGTCGTCGGTCGCCACGATCACCTCACTGAGCCGGTTGGCCAAGCGGCACTGGTCAACGACGTGCTCGATGACTGGCTTTCCGGCCAGCAATTCCAAGGGCTTTCCGGGAAACCGGGAGGAGCCGTAACGGGCGGGTATGATGCCTGCAATGTTCATTTCAGTCGCCCAACCGGGTCGCTTGGCCAAGCCGGGTATCCTTTGCGGACAGGGATGAATACCCCAAATCATGGGCACGCGTCAAAGAGTTCCCCTTTTTTGGTGAAGAACAGGCTTTTGTGTCCGTTTGATGTGAATAAGTCCTGATTGCCACCCCCGCGTTCGGGTGCTTAAATGCTCCCCGACCAATTGATGAAGGCTCTGCTGGCAAATCCGCTGGAGCTTGCCTTTCTTTCCGAGAAAGACAAGGCGGCGTTGGTTCGCCTGTTGTCCGACCCCGATCCCGGGGTGTTCCAGGCCATACGGCGGACCTTGGTCAACTGCGGCACCGATGCCCGGCCCTGGCTGAAGGTCGGCCTCGGCAGCCGGGATCGGCTCGTCCGGAAACGTTCATGGGAGATCCTCACACAACTGGAGCGGAGTGCGGCCGACCGTGAGTTCATCGCCTTTTGCAACCGGGGCGGGGATCAGCTCAACCTTGAGAAAGGCGTTTGGCTGCTGACCCGTACCGCCTATCCCAATTTGGATATAAAAACCTACCAGTCCCAACTGGATGAGTTCGCAACGCGCGTGCGCAAGGTATGCGATCCCGGGCAAAGCCAGCCGGCCGCGCTGATGGCTGTCAACCGGGTCCTGTACCGAAACGAACATTTCCGGGGCGACAAAACCAACTACTACGACCCGCAGAACAGTTATCTAAACCGGGTGATCGACCGCCGCCTAGGCAACCCGCTCAGCCTGTGCCTTGTCTATCTTTTCGTCGCACGCCGGCTTGGCCTCCCGGTGACCGGTGTGGGGATGCCGGGTCACTTCATCCTCCGGTTGCAGTCCCCGGCGTTCACCATTTATGTGGATGCATTCAACGGGGGCAATTTTTTGACCCACTCCGATTGCGCCAGCCGCCTCAAGCGGTGCGGGTACGGCATTGATGCCGGCTTCCTCACCATGACGACCCCGCGCCGAACCCTGATGCGCATTTGCTCCAACCTGCATCAAATCTACCAAAAGAGCCGGCACCTTGGGGAGCGGGATCGCATCCAGAAATACCTCATCAAGCTGGCCTGTTGACGTGCCGCTTGGCCAAGCGTTACGGGGGAGCGATCAATTCGCCTTTGCCACCGGAACCGGCTCGGGGGCAAAGCTGGATTGGAAACCGGTCGCCGTATAGTTGACCAGATTCTGGATGATCCAGTCGGCGCTGCCGCCCATGTCGCCCTCGTCGTTGAACCAGTCGATCTGATCCATCAGCGTGATGGTCATCACCACCGTTCCGCCGAGGAACGCCCACTTCCAGTTCAGTTCCTCGTCGGTCTTGTCCGGGAGCGACCGCTTGAGTTCCTTTTGAAACGCCGCCAGCGAATCGCCGAGGTGTTTTTTCATCAATTGATGGTAGGTAAAGTTCGGTTCCATCCGCAGCCAGGCAAAGAGCTTGAGAAAATCGGCACCCCCTTCGTCGGCCTTGTCGCGCAGGCGGATGAACGGCTCGACGTAAGCCCGGATGATGTCGTCCATGCCAAGCGGTTGACCGTCGGCCTTGAGAGAGTATTGCCCGAGCAGATTCAATCGAGCTTGGTTGATCGGAACAAGGCGCCGCTCCAAAATGGCGTCGAGCAGGCCTTCCTTGTTTTTGAAATAGTAGTGAATCATGGCCATGTTGACACCCGCCTCCTTCATCACTTCGCGCAACGACGTGGCCGTCACGCCGTTTTGGCCGAACAACCTCTCGGCGGTGTTCAGCAGCAAAATGCGGGTTTTTTTACCCTTATTCAGGCCATTACTTTTGTCAGCCATGCAAAAAACAGTCAACTGACTAACTGAAAAAAGCCGAAATGTCACATTTTTTTTCAAAAAAAATCCCGAAAATCCATTGACACGAATCAATCAGTTGATAGATTTCCGCAACGGACGCTCCTCCTTGGATCCTCCCAATGGATTGGCGAGGGTGGGCCAATCCGCCAAATTAAAGCCTGAATTCATGCTTTCAAGCCGACAACGTCGATGGATACCGCGAATCGCACTAGCCCTGCTTTGCCTGTTCCCCGGCTTGGCCAAGGGCCAGTTTTTCGGGGAACCGGCGGTGTGGAAAGGCACCGACTCGATCGGCCGGGAAGTCGTCCTGTACATCTCCCCGGAGGGACGGTTCTTTTCGGAGTACCCGTATCTGACTTACGCCGACAGTGACGGCCACGGCGTCTGGTCGATCGACGCCGCCGACAACACGATCCGGTTTCGTTCGCTGACAAGCGGTGACTCCCCTGTTCTGCCGGAGCTCCTTTCCGTCAAATACAGCTTGGCCAAGGGCGAAGCGGGGGCCGTCATCCTGACAGCAGGGAATACCGAACATCAGTTGACCCTCAAGCCAAGCGCCGATTCGCCGGCCTTTTTGCCGGAGGAACTCATTGAGTACTCCATCCCCATCCCGGAGAATGTATTTTACGACCCGGCCAACCCGGCCGGGCATGGTCTCAACCTCGACTCGTGGACGCCGCCCGGTGTGGTGTTTACCGACAGCACCGGCGCTGACATTTCACTGGAAGGCGCGGACAGGGAATTATTTCGCGTGCTGCGCAACGAGGCTGCCGGGCACACGCTGGTTTATCTGGCCGAGCCGCTTCAGGCCAAGGCAAACCAGTCCGGCTACGAGTTGAGCATTGTTCGCCAACCGCGCTTGGCCAAGCGCCCGATTGTCGCCGCTTCCAACGAGCGGTTTTTGATTCATGTGAACCCCGGCGACTCCGTGGTGGGCGGCCTCCCGCCGATCTTTGCACTCCCGCCGATTTTCCTCGGCCCGGAGCCGGATGCACCGCTGAAGCTCCAGTTTTTCGGGGCGAACAATTACACCCTGTCCGTGCAGGAATCAGCCGACTTGGCCCACTGGAAAACGGTCGGAATGGTTGATGGCAAAGGGGAAAATGTCGAGTGGACCGACTCCCGCAACGATCGGCCCGGCGCGCTGTTTTACCGGATTCAGATGACCCCGAAAGAATTGGAGTCGCTGGGGGTGTTCGATTTCAGCGGAGGCAAGCCGCTCGATCCTGGCAGCAAACTGGCACAGGAATTGGCGAAGACCGTATTGGCGCGTTTAAATATCGATGGGCGCTATGTCACCGGAGCGACCGTGGAATCCGTCGTCCAGTTTTTGCCACCCATTTTTGGCCCCCAATATTTGATCGAGTTGCGAGGCAACAATGAACAGCAACAGCCAGTTTCCGTTTACGCGGAAGTCGCCGAGGCCGGCCTTCGAAAAACGCATTTCGTAACGAAGATCAATGTGGACGACCGGTGGGAGATGTTCAGTAATTTGGGGTCGGTTGAGTTTGAGGCCATCATGCCCCTTGCGCCGAATGTGGCCGACGCGGATCGGTCTGCCACGTCGGCACAGGTTGCGTTGGATGACCTGAACGAGCGCACCGGAAAAAACTGGTCACTGGTTGAGGTGATTTCCAGCCTCGAGACAGATGAAGCAACCGATCAGTTGGTCTTGATCCTCGCGACACCGGAAGGCGAAACGGCGACAGTGTTCGTTGAAGTGGGAATCGACCCGGGGACAAACCAGAGTGAAGTGCTCACGGCGTTCACGCAGTCGGAATTGGGCATCACCATCGTACCGCTAGAGCCAAGCGACCGGGCCGGAATCGGTGACGGAGATTTCGCGTCGATTATTTTAGGGAGTGTCGAGTTGAACCCGATCAAAACTGATTCGCCCTTGGCCAAGCACTTAGCCGGGTTTGTCCTTGGCCAGGAGCCGGCAGCCGAGGCCAGTTTGAAACTGAAGCGTATCGTTGCCGTCACCCAAGCCAAGGCAGCGGACTCCACATCCTATTTCGTGGAGCTGCTTGCCACGACGGAGGCGGGAGAGACGATGCTGGTTCAAGCCCTAGTGAACGAGTTGGATGATGGCAAACTGGGGTTGCTCAGTTTCCAAATGGTGGAGGGCGGATAAAAAACGGCACAACTTTTGAGGGCATGTTAACAGTGGAGAACACACCAGAAAACGCAGGCTGCGCCCGCCAAAAGCGGGCGCGGCTGACCCTCAAAAACGGTCAGAAAACCGCCGCAAAAAAATGAAAAAAGGGGTTGACAATTTAATCAATCAGTTGATAGGTTTTCTTTTGTTTGAGTTATCGGGCTATTTCTCGATAAAAAACAGTTAAAAACCTATGAGTTGAGTCACCCTCAAACGAAACAAATTATGAGCAAATACACATCATTCAGCGGGAATCGTAACGATTCACACCTCTTTTCACGTCTTGACGCCTTGGCCAAACGGGTGTCTGCTCGCTGCCCGTCTTTTTTTTGGGACGGGCTTTTTCAACGGATTTTTATTATGGAACGTTTGCATTACTTCAAGTCTTTGTGCCGGGGGATTCCGGCGTTGGTGTTGGTCTCCGGGTTGCTTTTTGGCATGCCGGGGGTGGGACCGGTTTCCACCGGGTTGGCCGCGCCGGAGGATGCCCGGCCGGAGATCATCAGCATTCAGCTTGAGGTCAGCGAGGTGGTGATCACGGTGCGCGTGCCCAAGGGCATCACAAAAGTCACGCTGGAGGGGCGCTCCCGCCTAGGTGTTGGCAACTGGGCGCCGCGTGCGATCAAGCGCGTGGACGGCAGCGGCGGGTTGCTGGTGATCCGGATCGCCTACACGAAGGCGAACGAAATCCTTCGCGTCCGGGGCGATGACAAGGAGGAATTACCAGCGGCGTTTTACAAGGGCACGACAGATTTCAACGGCCAAAAGGATGAGTCAAGTGGGGCAGGAATAGTTGAGGCCGATGGGCCACCTGCACCCGGACGCGGGAATGAATTTGATTCCGTGGCTGAGTCAGCGGATGCCAACAAGGATGACGGGAGTGAGCAGCGCGACGTCGTCGAGTCGGATATCTGGAGCATCCACAACGACACGCTTTATTTTTTCAACACTCTGCGCGGGCTGCAGGTGATCGATCTCAAGGACAAAAGCAACCCGGTCATCCGCGGCGTGCTGCCGATGCCGGCTGCCGGCGAGCAGATGTACACGCTCGGCGATGACCATGTGATTTTGCTCGCCCGCGACGGCTGCAACTGGTGGGGCAACAACGCCGAGAGCCAGGCGATTATTGTCAATGTCGCCGGCAACACGCCGGTGATCGAGGCCAGTGTGCCGGTGAAGGGTTACATTCGCGAGAGCCGCCTCGTCGGCACCGCACTCTACATCGCCTCGCAGACGTACATTACGAAACAAGCCGTCAATCCTACGACTGGTGACACGTACACGCGATGGGAGCACGGCACGCAGGTGTCGGCGTTCGACCTGAAAACCCCCGCCAAGCCGGTCGCGCGCGAGACGGTTTTCTACAGCGGCTACAACAACGATATTTATGCCACCGACAAGTTCCTTTTCGTCTCCACCTCGGTTCCGAAGGACTATTACAAGACCGACCTGCGCAGCATCGACATCTCCGCGCCGGACGGCACGATGAAGGAGACGGCCACCATCCGCACCGCCGGGCGCGTGGCGGACAAGTTCAAGATGCGCCTGAGCGGCGACACGCTCACGGTCATCTCGGAGCAATTCAACGGCAACACCGGTAATAATCGCAATCGCTGGCTGACCACGCTTGAGACGTTCAGCCTGGCCAACCCGGGCAAGCCAAGGGCGCTTGGCAAGTTGAGCTTGGCCAAGGGCGAACGCCTGTTCGCCACGCGCTTCGATGCCGACCGGGTGTACATCGTGACTTACGAGCGGATCGATCCGCTGTGGATTGTTGACCTGTCCGACCCGCGCAAGCCGGAGATCAAGGGCGAACTCGAGGTGCCGGGCTGGTCCACTTACATCCAACCGCTGGGCGACCGGCTGGTCTCGATCGGCGTGGACGACACGAACAACGGCCGCCGTGTCGCCGTGTCGTTGTTCGACGTGAGCGACATCACCAAGCCGAAGCTGTTCGACAAGGTGACGATGGGCGACCGCTGGTCGTGGAGCGAGGCGCAGTACGACGAGAAGGCCTTCACCGTGCTGCCTCATGCCGGGTTGATCCTCGTGCCGTATCAGGGCCACGAAGATGGCGGCTACGTCAAAAACGTCCAGATCATCGACCTAAACGAAAAGACGCTAAAGAAACGTGGCGTCATCGAGCACGCGCTGCAACCGCGCCGCGCCACCGAGTATCAGGATTACATCCTGTCGATCTCCGGCAAGGAACTGCTTACGGTGGATGCGACCGACCGCGACAATCCCGTCGTGAAAAGCGAGGTCGAGTTGGCGTGGACGGTCGATCAAGTCATCCCGACCGGCAACTATTTGCTGCAGTTGGCCAAGGGCTCGAACTGGTATTTCGGCGAGCAGGGCGGGCCGTCCATCCGGGTGGCTTTGCAGGCTGATCCCGATGCTGCGCTGGGCCGCGTGGTGTTGCCGGAGACCGCCTACCTCTCAGGCGCCTCGGTGAACGGCGACAAGTTGTACCTGTTACAAACGCAGGCATTTCAGTCCGCCAATCCCAAGCCGCAGCCGGAGAAACCCGAGAACGGCGAAGACGATGGCGACGAAGAGAAGCCGGAGCCGGAGCCGGAGGAGCTCAAGCCCAATGTTTTCCTGACCGTGATCGACTTGGCCAAGCTGCCGGAGTTGACAGTGATAGGCGAAGTGGCGGTGGTTGACAAAGACATGGGTTGGAGCAACCAGTTCAAGGCCAATTGGCCAAGCGCTGGCAAGCTGCTGTGGTCCAATGCCGGCGGATACCGCTACTGGGGCTGGCGCGGCGGGCCGATGATCGATGATGTTGCCGGCGATTCCCTTTGGCCCGGCTACTATGGCGGGAGTGCCGGACAACTGCTTTGCTTCAATGTCGGCGATGCCGCCAAACCAAGCTTGGCCTCATCCGTCAACCTCTCGGTCGAGGAAAACGAGGACGGCAAAAACAAGTACGCCAATCGTTGGAACTTCAGCGAGGCAATCCTCAATGACAACGGCTTGGTGTACCTGAGCAGCCAGCATACTGACTACATCGAGATCGAGCCGGACGAAGGGGACAAGGAAGAGGACGACAAGCCCAAGCCCGACCCGGACGACCCGGACGGGCAGATCGAGAAGCCCGAGCCGAAACCGAGTCCCCGGCCGCGTGGCTACTGGATCACCAGCTACGAGCTGCACGTGGTCGACTACACAGACATGTCCCACCCGGTGGTGCGCGAACCGGCATCGATCCCCGGCACGCTGATCGGCACGTCGCACGGTGGGGCGCTCCTTTACACGCAGGGCGCACACTGGACGGAAGAGCACAAGTGGGACGGCAACTGGCTCGACGCCAGTTCGTACGACGGCCTCGAGGCGTACCTTGTGGACTCGATTGAGCAACCCCGTTATTGGCCCCAATCGTACAAGGTCACTGATGATGGCACGCTTTACATGACGTTTTCCGAGCTCGAAAAAGTTGAGCCCACCGAGGGCGATCAGGAGCAGCACACCTGGGCCTTTTACATGCAATCGCTCGCGCTCGACGAGACCGCCAAGTTCGCCTTGCTGGACGAGATCGAGTTGGAAACCGGCATCCAGCAGCTCGCCGACATCGGCGGACGCCTCGTGGGGCAGGACAACCAGCGCACGCTTTACCTGTTCGACACCACCAAGCCGGAGTCAATCTCCATTGCGGGGCAGGGCGGGCTGGACGGCTGCCTGTGGTTCAACCTGAACGGTGCTGCCGGTGACATCGAGTCCGGCCTGTGGCTGCCGCTTGGCAACTACGGCGCAGTGAAAATCGACTGGGACGAGTAACCCAAGCGCTTGGCCAAGAGGGGCGGGTGGGGACGCCTGTCCCAGCCGTCCGCCGGGACGGCAACCGGCTTACTCGGTATTTTCCAACTGCTCGTTGATGTACGGCAGGTAAGACTCCCGGATGTGCCGGGCCAGGTCCTGCGCGGTTTGTTCAGCACGATGCGCCACCAGACCTTTTTCCCTCTCGTCCTCCGGTGTGCTGGGATCGTTCAGCGGCGACACCCGGTCGAAGTAGCTCTTGGCCTCCGCGTATTCCCCGATGTGCATCTTGTGCCAGCCCACGTTGGCCACGGTCAGGTAGCCGTTGGGGTCGAGTTGCTCGGCCTTGGCAAAATATTCCCCGGCCTTTTCCGCTTGGCCAAGCTGGTCCAGCGCCATGCCCAGCCGCGCGTGCGAATACGCATCGTACTGGTTGAGCGCGATGGCCTGTCTCAGCCACGCGGCTGCCTTTTTCAACTCGATCTTTCTCGTCGCCCGGCTTGACTCCATGGCCCTGCGCCGGTGGATTTCCCCCAGCAACCCGGCGGTCGCGAAGTTGTTTGGCTCGATCTCCAGCGCCTGCTCGAGGCTTTGCACCTGTTCCGGAAATGACCCGGCCGACTGCGATGCCTCGAGCCGGGCGTGCTCCCGCGCCTGGCCAATTGCCTGGCTCATCAGTAGGACCGCCACGCCGCCCACCGCCACGGTCAGGAGCAGTCGCACCGGCAGACGCACGGCCACCCAGTACCGCTCCGTGGCGAACCGGATGTACGCCGCCAGCAGCCCCGCCAGCGTCGCCGCCAGCATGGCGTTGGAGGGGATGTGCAGGTTGAAATCGACAAACGAGTGCAGCGCGATCGAGCCCAGCCCCACCGTGCTGCCCAGCACAAACGCCGCGCGGTTGCTGGTCTTGGCCGAGAGGTCGCTCGAGGTGCGCTGCGAGTATTTCCAGCTCTTGATGATCCCGGAAACCATCGTGCCCAGCATCAACCCGGTCAGCAGCATGCCGACCAGTCCCCAGTCCACCAGCGTGTTGAGATAATCGTTGTGCACCCTCACCGGGCGCGACTGCAGCCGTTCCGGCCGGTGCGCCGGGAAGCGGTGGTCGAAATGCCCCGGCCCAACGCCGAGCAGTTTCTCCTCCTGCCACACGGCAGTCGCCGCGCCCCACAACTGGGTGCGTGAGCCGACATGCTCCATCGTCCCCGGCTTGTTGGCTCCGCCCACGCGGATCTGGGCAAACTCCGATGTCACGAAAAACAGGCACAAGACACCGAACGCGATGCCGGCAACCATGATGCCGCGCAGCCGAAACTGCTTCCGCCACCCCAGCACGCCAATCAATGTCATCAGCATCAGCGTGCTGGCAATCCAGCCGCCGCGCGACATGCTCACCGCCACGCCGCCCAACAGCAACAGCGCCGAGTAGCCGAGCAGGATGCGCATTGGCTGGCTGATGCGGCCGGTCAGCACCGCCGCCAAACAAACCGGCAGCAGCATCCCGAGGAAGCCGGCGAAATGGTTCGGGTTGATGAACGTGCCGGAGCCGCGCCCCTCGTACTGCTCCGGCCGAGTGAAGTGCCAGACATGATCCAACCCCGCGATCACCTGCACGATGCCATAGATGGCGATCGCAGCGCCGGTGAACACCAGCACGTACAGCGTCATTTGCGTCCACTCCGACTTGTGCAGGTTGTTCAGCGTCACGAAAAACAGCAGCGCATAAACCAGCAGGCGCAGGACCTCGGCGCGGGCCGTGTACTCGACATCCGCCTGCATGTAGTGAAACAGCGCGTACCCAAGAAAGAGCAGAAGACACCAGCCGACCGGCGGAAAAAGCAGGCGATTGCGGCGCGGCTCAAGCCACATGCGGGCGACCCAAAGCAGGCCCGAGACAGCCACCAGCCATTCCACCACCACGAACTCCAGCGTCCGGACTGCCCCGGTGGCCAATGCCGAAAAGACGAGTGCCGCCAGTACCAATCCGACGATCCCCCTCTCGCAGTAGCTGTCCAGCGTCCTCCGGTTCACAAGGCGGGTAGTTTAACGGAGCGACGCCAGTTTGTAAACGCCGGGGCTCAATGTTTCTCTTTCGGCAACGGAACGTGCTTGGCAAAAAAACGATCCATCATCGCCTGACAGTAATCGTTCACCGGCTTGGCGATGTCCATCGTGTGCGGCCAGCCGTCGAGCCGGCCGTAAACGTGCGGGACGTTCAGCCGCTTCAAGTGCGCCGCCAGCGCGTCCGACTGGCTGACTTTCACCGTCTCATCAATCGTCCCGTGCAGGATCAGCGTCGGCGGATCGTTTTTGTCCAAATGAAATCGTGGCGACGATTGCCGGTACAACTCCGGCGCTTCGTCGAACGATTTCCCCTGTAGAAAGTTGCTCACCGTTTCGCTGTCCTTGGCAACCTGAGTAGTCATGTCATAAACGCCGTAAATATCGACCACCGCACTCACGCCGCTGCTGACGCCCTTGTGGCCGCTGTCGCCCTCGAGCGCGGGGTCGTCCGAGTAGCCGAGCATCATCGAGAGATGGCCGCCCGCCGAGCCGCCGATCACTGCGATTTGTTCCGGGTCGATGTTGTACTTTTTCGCGTTCGCCCGGAGCCAGCGGACGGCGCATTTGCAGTCCTGCACCGCAGCCGGAAACGGCGCCTGGCCGACCAGCCGATAACTGGCCGTCGCCACCACGTATCCCTTCTTGGCGTACGCCGCCGTGTAAAAATGGTAGTCCTGCCGCTTGCCACTTTTCCAAGCGCCGCCGTGAATGAAAAGCAGCGCCGGCACCGGCTTGGCGATTTTCGCCGGACGATACAAATCGAGTTGCAGCGAGTGGCCGCCGGCGTTTCCGTACTCGATGTCCTTCTCCAGCACGATGCCGTCCGGCACCGGCACATCCCGCTCGATGATCTCCAGTTTTCCGTTGCCATACGCCGCCAAAATCTCCAGCCGCGTCTTGTAGCCCGGCGGCGGCACGGGGGCATCTTTCGACTTCGTTTCTGCGGCGACAAAAACCGATCCCACGGCCAAGCCGCAGACCAAACTAATCCAACGCATTCGAGTGCTCATCACGGAGGGCTTATACACTTTGGCACCCGGAAAAGTCACGCCTTTAGCTTGAAACTTGAAACCTTAAACTTGAAACTGGCCCATTGAATCGGCTGCTCCACCTCATCTGTTTTGTCATCCTGCTCGCCGCTTGGCCAAGCGCATGGGCGCAGCCGATCGACTGGCCCAAGCCGCCGGCGCGGACGGTTTGGCTGGCGGCGGCGAATGAGTCGTTCGGGGACGGTCACGCCTCGTCCGAGCCGCTCGACGCTTCGTCGGCGGCGAAGCTTGGCCAAGCGCTCGAGTGCTTGGCCAAGGAGCAGGGTTATTACGGTGACGGGCTGGTGCTGCGGTTTTTACCGGGCGAATACGAGACGCACGGCATCCGGGTACGCCCGCGCTGGCATGTGATCGGTGCCGGCATCGGCAAAACAACCCTCAAGCTAGTGCCGGGCGCGCAGCACCGGAAAATCAAGTCGGCCTATCACAGCGTCATCAGCGGCGGCTGGGGGCCGCAGCGCCTGGCCAAGCGCGACTTTGACAACCTGCGGGTCGCCGACGTGTCGCTCGACTGCAATTGGCGCGGCATGAAAGCGGCGCTCGGGCCGATCCTCAAAAAAGTCGCCGGAGTCGATTTGCTGGCCAAGGAGGCGCTGGTCGAGCGGGTGCGGGTGAGCGGCTTTGGCGCGCAGGGCGGACGGCCGTCGTGGCGCGAGGTGTTCCCGATCCGCGTGATCTCCGGCATGGGCGACGGCGCAAACCTGCCGGGCTACCGCGACGCGGTCATCGAGATTCGCCACTGCATCGTCAAGGGCTTCGTCCGGGGGCCAAGCGCCGGAACGGCTTGGCCGTACTGCACCGGCATCATGGTCAGCCACCGGGGTGCGGACTTGGCCAACGGCACGGTCAACGTGCGCGTGCATCACAACGAAATCCGAAATGTCACCAACGGCATCGCGCTGGGCGGGGCGTACTTGCAGCAGGCGGAGTTTTTTGAAAACACGGTGACGAACTGCGGCATCGGTTTCAACTTTGACACCGGCGGCAACCGGGGCGTGGTGATCCACGACAACCGTTTCACCGGCTGCATCGGCGGCGGGAGTGTCAACGACGGGAGGGCATTCGTGATTCGGGACAACACGTTTCGTTTGATCGCGCCGGGCGAACCGCGATTTGCGTGGTGGCACAACGGGCTGCGGCTTTGGGATCACACGCGCGGCATTTTGGTGGAGAACAACCGGTTCGTTTTCGACGGCGAATCGAAGCCGCGCGCGCGCGGAATCCTGCTGCACGGCAAAAGCGTCGGCCTGCGGACATTCAAAAACGAGGCCGGCGATTGGCAGCGTGAAATCGACCCAAACCGTTTCCGCAATAACAGCTACTCCGGCTTGCTGCCGAACCTAGCCGGGCCACAAAAACCGGGCCAACCGATGCACCTGCTCGTCGGCGACCAAGCGGTTCACCTGACCGGCGAAGGAGACGCCGTGCAATTCACATGGCCCGGCGACTAAACCGAGTCAGTCGCCGATCGTGCCGTCGGGGAGTGTTGCCTTTTGAAGGATGATGCCTTCGTGATCGGCCGGGGTGAAGCCGATGGCGTTTCGGAGGTTGGCTTGGGTCAGGTTGGCTCCGGCGAGTTTGATATTTCGCAGGTCGGCTCCGGTGAAATTGCACTTGGCCAAGTTTCGGTTTTGCAACTCAACGCCGCGTAAGTCCCATCCCGAAAAATCGCGACCGGCCAAGGCCACTTCCGGCGCGCCATCGACGTACAATTGAATGAGCAACCGGCGGGCGGGTGAGTCGGTTTTCACAGTGCCGTCCGGCAGGGTGGTGTTGTGGAAAATCGTCTCGGGGAAGTGATGCCACGGCGCGATCGTTGCGCCGGTGAGATCGGCGTCGGTGAAGTTAACGCTGCCGAGCACTGCTTCGGCGAGATTCGCTCCGGTGAGTGTTGCACCGGTAAGGTCCGCGCCGTCGAACTTGGCCAAGGCGAGGTCGGCGTTGGCCAGGTTCGCTCCACGCAGATTCGCGCCACGGAGGTCGGCGGCGACCAAATTTCGCCCGGCCAAGTTGGCCTTCGGCAGGATAACCTGCGATCGGACGCGAAAATATCGCGGCCCGGCAGAGGGTTCAATTGTGCGGTTGACGGTGACCGGCTTGGGCCGGAGCCCACCGGCTTTCGTTTGGCCAAGCGGCTGCCAATGAATGAGATCGGCCGATATTTCAAGTTGGGTGTCGGGGATGATCGAAATTGATCCGGGCCGGGTGACCGGCACGGTTTTCCACGATAATATCAGAGGGTCGGTCTGCTCGATGGTCAGTCGAAGGTCGGCCGCTTGGCCAAGCGCGGCGCAAAAAAGCGTCGCTATCAAAAAAACAAATCCCTCCCGGCTTGGCCAAGGAGGGATTCGGGAAAGTTTTTTTTGCCGGTCAGATGACCTCATGCAGCGGTTGGGCGTTGTTCTCGACCAAATAATGCGGCCGGCCGTTGAGGTCTTTAACGGTAGTCGAGTTCGGGTCGATGCCCAAGGCGTGATACAGCGTGGCGTGCACTTCAGCGAAGGTCACCGGGCGTTCGCTGGCTTCGCCGCCAAGGCGATCGGTGGCGCCGATCACCTGGCCATGGTTCAGGCCACCGCAGGCGAGCAACGCCATGGAGACGCGCGGCCAGTGATCGCGGCCGGCGCCCTTGTTGATGGTCGGCGTGCGGCCGAACTCACCCCAGCAAACGACGGCGACATCCTTGTCCATGCCACGTTGGTGCAAATCCTCGACGAGTGCAGTGAGACCTTGGTCAAGCATTGGGAAGTCTTCACGGCCGCGGTTGAAGTTGCCGCCGTGCCAATCCCAACGGCTAAATGAAAGAGACACGCAGCGGACACCAACCTCGACCAAGCGGCGGGCCAGCAGGAAGTGGTCGAGTAACTTGGGAGCGCCGTCGGATTGCAGCTTGGCCGTGCCACGGCCGTAACGGTCACGCAACTTCACGTCTTCTTTTTCGAGGTCGAGTGCTTCAGCGAGTTTGCCGGATGTGAGCATGCCGAACGCCTGTTGGTTGTAGGCGTCCATGCCCTCAATCAGGCCGGAGTTATCGACGTCGCGTCGGAGTTGGTCGAAGCTTTGCAGAAGTTTTTTGCGGTCACTTAATCGCTCGAGCGTGATGCCATTGAGTGTCATGTCCTCCTTGCCTTCAGCAGAGGGCCGGAACGCTGCATGAGCCGGGCCGAGGAAGCCGGACTTACCGGGATCACTCCATTGGATGTGGCCGGTCTTGGGCGAGAGTCCGACAAAGGGCGGGGAGTCCGGGTTGACCTGGCCCCTAAGCTTGGACAAGATCGAGCCAATGCTGGGCCAGCCGCCGGGAGGTTGGTTGCGGGGGGCACGGCCGGTCATGCACTGTTCGGCATCGTGTCCGCCAGTGGCACCGACTACAGAGCGGATGACGGTGAACTTGTCCATCATCCTGGCCATGCGCGGGAACTCCTCGCAGATTTGCAGGCCGGGAACGTTGGTGGAGATGGGCTTGAACTCGCCCCGGATTTCCCGTGGTGCCTCCATCTTCAGGTCGAACATATCCTGATGCGGCGGACCGCCCGGCAGGAAAAGATTGATGACCGCCTTGTGCGAGGAACCGATGCCAGCCTTGGCCTCGGCCTCGAGGATGTTGGCCATGGTGAGGCCGCCGATGCCCATGGCACCGATCCGGATGAAGTCACGCCGGGCGATTCCATCGCAGAACTCGCCGCAGCCCCTGCCACCTGCACTGATTTTCAACATGATTGGACTCCTTATTAACAAGCCTTTCGGCATTCGAAAGACTACGTTTGCGTAAAAAGTGCCTGGGCGGAGGAGTTAGTCAAGAGGAAAAGAAGTTTTTTTTTCATAAAAAACCGGCTAAAAAACAAAAAAAGCGCCGTTTTTTGCAGTGCCTTACAAGTCTTTGGTGCATTTGGTCTAGCCCATTTGATTGAGCAAGTAATAGAGATACTGCGCAAGGCCGACGGGGAGAAGACCGTGGAAAAGGTCTGCCGGGAGTCTAACATCATTGAACAGACTTTTTATTGATGGCGGCGTAAGTATGGTCGGCATACCATGCACTCGGTGGTGTAACCGCTTTCTGCGAAGGCAGAGCCGGATTGTATGCATCGATCAACACGTCCATCGTGTCATCTCCAGCACTTTCATTGCCGCGTTATGTCCGGGGATTCCGCTGACGGCTCCACCCCGCTTGGCCGCGGAGCCGCAGAGAAGGACGTTTGGATGCTCGGTCTCGACTCCCCACTGGCCTGCCTCCTCCTCCGCTTCGGTGAACGGCCATGTGAGATCGCCGTGGAAGATATTTCCTTTCGGCAGATGGATCTTATTCTCCAGGTCGACCGGGCTCATCGCTTCGATGCAGGGATCTCCATTCGCGTCTTTTGCCAGACAGCTTTCGATCGGTTCCTTGAGGTACTGATTAATCCCCACAAGATATTTCGACAGCACCTCGTCCCGGGTGCGGTCGTTATCCTTTTCAAATAACCGGTACGGCATATCCAGCCCGAAGAGGGTGAGGGTGTGAAAGCCGCGCCGGTTCAGTTCATCCGAAAGAATGGAATCGTCGGTCAGGGTATGACAGTAGATCTCCCCCGGAGGTTTCGCGGGCACTTCGCCGGCAATGCTCTCACGATAGCTGGTCAACATCTGCTGGTAGCCTTCGTCGATATGAAAGGTTCCCGCGAACGCTTCGGTAGGAGCGCAGTTGGGGTAGCCTTTCAAGCACCATGTTGACCTTGAACCCGGCACCCTCGATGAGGGCTGCCGCCGAGCCGTTTCGCCCCCCCGTCAATTTCTCGAGCACCTGCGCCGAAGCATTGCAGAGCACGAAGCGGGCATCGACCTCAAGCTCCTGCCCATCCAGTTCGAACCCGACCGAGGATTGCTTCTTGCCCGGACTGACACTGCATACCTTTGCCCCGGTGGCGATGGTCACCCTCCCGGTTGCGCCGGCAACCCGGACCAGTTCGTCCACCAGCGCCCCCATGCCGCCGACCGGGACCCGCCATTCTCCCGTTCCCCGGCCGATGACGTGATAATGAAAGCAGCGGTTTTGCAGGAGGGACGGGTCGTGCGGATAAGTCGAGAGGCCGATCTTGCCATCGGTGAAAACCAGGCCGCGAACAGGGTCACTGGAAATCAACCGTTCGATCACGTCCCCGAGCGGCTCTTCGACCAAGGCCTGCCACGCCCGGTCACCTTCCCTGTCTAACCGGCTACGCATTTCTTCCCGTGTCACCAGCGGTGAAGTCAGACTCGGCCAAATGACTGCGGCCAGCCTCTCCTGCATTTCTTGAAACTCAAAAAATCCCCGGTAGTCGCGCTCGTCTCCTGTCAACTCGACGAAGGCCTCACGGTTGCCATTGGAAGCGCCGTTGCGGATCAACAACTCGCGCATCTTCCCGTTCTCGAGTGAGGGCGTCCACGACGCCGTCCGCCGCGATCTCAGCCGCAGATCGAGGCCGAGGTCGGAGACGATCTTTTCCGGGAAGAGACTGACGAGATAGGAATAGACGGAGAGCTTTTGCATCCACCCCGTCGAAGGCCTGCGTCGACCGCGTCGCTCCCCCGATCTCCGCGTTTCGTTCCAACACCAACACTGACAACCCCGCCTTCGCAAGATAACAGGCCGCCACCAGCCCGTTGTCCCCACTCCCGATGATAGTGATATCGTAGTTTGGTTTGATGGTACACATAGCTACGGGGTCATTTCCTCCAAAGGCTTTGTCCTGTTGTTGTCACCAAGTGCGGTGGCGGACTTGAAGTGGCTGGACTGGCTCTTCATTCGGAATCTGTAGGTTTTCCAGAACACCCTGGCGTCGAAATTTGCGGACAGGCTTTCGTCAACCCATGTGTCGCTGGCCAGTCGTTTTTGGGAAACAGAAATGTTGATCGCATTCACTGCCCCGGCCAAGCCACCCAGGAACGTGACCGGTTTTTTTAGTTTTGCGTCGATTCTGGCGATATGAAACTCCTCCTTGTCCACCCACACCTTGGCGTCGAACTGGTTCATGAAGCGGTTAACGGTTCGGCTCCCGAGTTTGTGGTCTGTGTTTGGCTGGAGTTGAATAACGTAGGCCGGGCGAGCATTGCCGGATTCCACGCCAGCCAAAACAGGCGTAAATTTTTCCCGAAACAAATCCGCGTTTTTTGTGACCAGGTTTTCGCTTCTGTTGGCACCGTTTTCCGTTTTACGTGCCAAGTATCGGCGTTGCCGTTTACGGTTCCTTGCTTGTTCGCGGGCGATCTGCCGGCGACTGGCCGGCTTGCCGTCCACGCTGAGCAGTTCCTGGTCACGCCCGTCTGTGTAGGCGCGGTAGGTCTTGGTGTAACCCATCCGGATGTTTCCTTTCGAGTCGAGATCCTCGATGCGGGCTTTGCGCAAAAAGGTGAACACGGCGTTCCCCTTTCCATTGCGCTTGGCCGCCTCGCGGGCCTTTTCCACGATTTGCCGAGCCGTCAATCCGGGCTGGTTCACTTTGACCGCCGGCAGGATCCTGAGCCCGCCTTCAGCGGCAGCCGCAACTTGGCCTAGGAGGAGGGCGGCAGCCAGCACTTGGCCAAGCGCCGGGGTTCGACGGAGGGTGGGGCGCATCAGCTTAGGCGACGGCGTTGATGACGATGTCGAACTGGCCAACCGTGGCTTCCTTTTCCAGTCCGTTTTTCTGGCCGAACTCATCGGCGATGGACTTGGCCAAGTCGGAGCCGATCTTGGCGGACGCCTGAAACTCAATCGTCACGCTGGGGCGATCTTTTTTTGGCACGTTGTTGTAGATGCCGTCTTTTTCATTAAGCGGATCGCCGGCGAAATAAAGTTGCGTGGTGAGATCCTCGAAGCCGCGGCGATACACTTTGTGGTGAATGTGCGGCGGGCGTCGCCAGTCGTCGCGAACGCCGTACGCGGCCGGCTTGATGGTCTTGAAAACGTAGCGACCGTTTTTGTCCGTGACGCTGCGGCCGAAAAACTGAAAGTTCAAATCTCGCCCGGCTTGGCGCTGGTCGCCGGCGTGGTTGTAGATGCCATTGTTGTCGGTCTGCCAAATCTCGACCACGGCGCGTTCCACCGGCTTGCCTTCCTTGTCGAACACCTTCCCGTGCACGTAGATGCTGTCGCCGTTGGGTTTCTTCCTGGCGCCCTGCACGCGAGTGAGGTTGTTGTCCATGTCTGGGTAGAATGGTTCCTCGGTTTGCGCCGGTGTCACCGGCTTGGCCGCTTCGCTGCCCGGCACCACCGCCGAGCCGGCAAGGAGGAACGAGCCGGCCAGCGCCTCGCGTCGTGTGAATTTCTTTTTCATGTCGAAAGCTTTATGGATATTACCCCGGCCGGCGGCGTAAGGTTACGCCTCGTCGTCCGTGGCGTTGAACCCAATGTCGCGATTGTACGGGCTGGGCTTATCGTAGCCCTTGACGTCCGGGAAATGCATCACCGTGGCGATCGCGCCCCACGGGAGCATTGCCGA
>Ga0310122_10000886_pt1 | contig 19108 bp, 20 predicted proteins | sample CB6_Bottom_1051__FD_203503 | JGI IMG/M metagenome (GOLD analysis project Ga0310122, IMG submission 203503) | Marine microbial communities from Western Arctic Ocean, Canada - CB6_Bottom_1051 | ecosystem: Environmental > Aquatic > Marine > Oceanic | place: Canada: Western Arctic Ocean | collected...
TTCACAACATAACTACTGTGTGAGATTAAATATGCATAACTTTTGCACGATTTTGGCAGGAAAGTCTTTGGGGGGCGTTTTTTGGTAAAATAAACAAACTCTATCCGTAAGAGCCGATTAACTGAAATCTATTGTATATGTTAGTACCGATCGTGCTGGTGCAGGAAGAATTTGAATATAACTGGTCTGTTACGGCAACCGCGGCAGACTGATGTTATTCGGTAGATCTGTTTAAAGCTATTCTCAAATTGGTTGTAGTTAAGTTATTATAGTGTTATTATAAGGAGTTATTTTCGCCCATTTTCTATGTAAATGTGTGTATGAAAAACTTTTCAATCCTTCTGCTTAAAGATAGTAACTTTGGAGTAAGCCAGTATCATTTTGGGGCAAAGTTTATGTTTTTTTTGTTGACCTTGATATTGGTTGGCGCTGGAGCTTTAGGTTGGAAATTTTTCGACCAGCACCAGACAATCTTGAAGCAGGCCCAGTTACTTGAAAAGCAGGAAAATACTCAGATAGCATTTCAGCAGCGGATTGATCTCTATGACGGCCGGGAGTCCAGAATTTCGTTTCTTGAAAATTATGTTGAAGAATTGAAGCAGTCTTCACATAACAGTGACGTAATGTTTAAGAAACATTTGGCACTATTCCGTTCCAACACACATAAGTTGGATGAATTGCATGATTACATGTGCCAGACATTGGAGGCTCAATGTACACCAAAACTCAAGGATCAAACAAATCCTCAACAGACCGTGCAGTGGCTGGATCAGATATATCAGGATTTTCTGCTCTTTAATCAGTCTTTGCAGGAATTTGCTTCAAATCGTAGAAGTTTTGAAGAACAGGCAAATACCATTCAGCAGTTACGAGGACAACTCGTTGAAACAGAACAGGATTTGTCTGAACATATGGAGTTCCTCAAAGTTAATCAGGCGACGGTCATCCGGCTAACAAAAAAGATCAGTAAAACTACTGGAATAAGACTCAGCAAAACTGGAAAAACCAAACGAGTAAAAGCTAAAACTGGGCGCGGAGGTCCTACAATTTTGGATAGCTTGTCACTCGACTCACCGCAAACTTTGTTAAGTTCCGGAAGTTTGCGTAGTTTTCTTTACAATAATTCTGATAACTACTACGAAACCGTTGCCCAACTGGAGGATTTAAGCCAGTTGATTGAACGAAATCAAAGTTTCTGGAGGCATACTCCGACCGTGATTCCAGTTCGAAGCAGAGCATTATCTGATCGTTATGGAATGCGAAAGGATCCGTTCACCAAGAAACGTGAGTATCATGCTGGCATTGATTTCAGAGCAAAAAGAGGCACCCCAGTTCACGCTCCTGCAGATGGCACTGTCCGGATTGCAGACCGCAAATTAGGATTTGGACTGCTTGTGGAACTACAACATGGAAGAGGTTTCTTTCCCGGAAAGAAAAATTCTGTTCGCTACAGAACACGTTTTGCTCATCTTTCTAAAATAAAGGTAAGACGCGGTCAGAAAATTAAACGTGGAGACTTGCTTGGATTAGTAGGAAGCACTGGACGCAGTACTGGTCCACATTTACACTATGAAATAATTATTAACGGACGACGTACAAACCCTCTGTTTCCAATTTCCAGGTTTAATCCGGACCAGCGTCTTTATCGAAATTGAGTGCAAAGCTGAAATATTAACATGCCGAAACAAAATACTGCAGCAAACAAAGGACTTGGATTCCTGGGTGAGGATCTATATGTAGAGGGTACCATCCACTCACAAAAGAAAATGGTTGTGAGTGGAACAGTAGATGGATCCGTATTTTGCGACCAGGAGATTGTTGTTTCGGAAACTGGACAAGTCAAAGGAAAGATTGAAGGTAATATAGTACTGGTTGCAGGAAAAATCAATGGTGATTTGCTGGTCCATGAACGCCTTGAGGTGAATGTAACTGCAAATATTAAAGGTGAGGTACAAGTTCCTTCCGGAAAACTATTAATTCAGGAAGGAGCTAAACTGGATGCTCAATGCACCATTCTCTACGACAAAACTTAAGACAGACAAGCATCCACCTGATATACTTTGAGCAACGAAACTTCTGTGTCCAGCAGATGATTATTTTTAATTTTCAATAATGCAATACCCAACTTCAAAAAATAGTCTTAAACAGCAAAACAAGCCAGTTGAACAGTCAAAACTGCTTAAGAATCATGACAGAATTCTGTATGTTAGCGGACTGTTTTCTCCACCAAAGGTACAAGAGACTCCTGTTGTTGGCATGGCAAAAGAAACTGAAGAGTGGCGCTCGTTGTTCTCAATAGTCTTAATTGCAGGGTTTGGTGTGTTTATGCTCATAATCTCAGTGATTGGGAGTTATGGAATATTAGCCACCAGCCGACTGGAAGCACATGAACAAAGGCTTATTCAAGAGCTAGAATCGATGAAGGTTGAGAAAACTTTAATGCAAGAAGAAGTTTTTGCACTGAAAACCAGTCAGGAATATATTGAATTGATTGCACGCAAAGAGTTGGGCTTAGTGCATTCCACCGAGCTGATTTATTATCTCCCTCCTTCAGCCAAAGATTCCTCCCGCACCGATTTTTAATTAATCTAAAAAATGCGGTCTTCAAGTTTTTCAATAGATTGTTGAATGACTTCCGGAATAGGGGTTGTCTGATTTTTTTGATAGTTGTAGCACACCACAATTCCAGTACCTTCTGCAACCGGATCCGCATGCTTCTCACTGACGAGCAGATACTCCATTGTGAAACGTTTTTCGTGCAATTCTGTTATTTTTGCACCCGCAAATACAGTGTCCGGATAAGTGAGGGGAATCCGATAGCGGCAGGAAGTGGAACCTAATATTGGACCAATGCCCATTTTTTCAATTATTTTCAGCCAGCCTAAAGTCTCAAAATACTGGATTCGGGCACTCTCAAAATAACGAAAATAGATCACATTATTTACGTGCTGAAATGAATCCATATCTCCCCAAATTACTGGAATTTTTGTGACAACAGGAAAAGTTTTTAAGAGTTCTTTCATAAATTTTCTCAATGAGTGAATTTAATAAACAAAAAGAGGGCCTGCCCCAAAAAATAGCCTTGATTATCTGCAATGGTAATCCGCCTCCGGAAAAGCTGTTGCACCAGTTATGGCAAGAAGCAGATTATCGGGTAGCAGCCGATGGGGGTGCAAATCAGCTGTACTGCTATAATCTGATCCCGGATGCAGTGGTTGGTGATTTTGATTCAATTAAGCCGGAAGTCCGGAAGAAATTGCCAAACTCTAAGCTATTTCATGTTAAAGAACAAGACACCAACGATGCCGACAAAGCAGTTCGACATTGCTTGAAACGCGAATGCACAGAAATACACATTCTTGGAGCAGAAGGTAGTCGTAATGATCAGTTCCTTTCAAGTCTGGAAATTCTATTTAAATACACCCCAAATGTACGCCTCATTTTGTGGACTCCGCTGGAACGCATGGAGTTTATTCTTGACAACTGGAAAGAGAATCTTCCGCCAGGAACAATTCTTTCTCTGCTACCGCTTTTCGGCGGTGCTCAAGGTGTCGTCACACACGGATTAGAATTTTCTCTGGACGGTCATGATTTGCTTCCAGGAAAAACACCTTCCGGAGTCTCAAATCTTGTAATCAGCAATCCTGTATCAGTAACTCTGAAAAAAGGTCAGCTGTTACTTGTTGTTCAGCACACCACAAATTATTCATAACACTCTGAATCAGATAAAAGTCAGAATAACTGTCAAAGTTAGAATGCTGTAAAGCGTTGAAAAGAGTACCGTCGTTGTAACAAATTCAGGAAGCAGTTTGTATTCCAATGCAATGATTGAAGCCAGTACAGCTGCGGGCATTGCTGCCTGAAGAATGCCGGTACTGCGTTCCAGACCTTCCAGCCCAAAATAGGGTACAATGAGCAGCGCCAAAACAGGACCTCCTATCAAACGTACTGTACTTGCAGCAAAAACGTTGAAGTTAATCTTTATTTTTGGAATCTCTCCCATTTGAACCCCAAGTGTAATCAGCATCACAGGGATCATTGCCTGCCCCAAGAGTCCACTCAAACGTGACAGAAAAATTGGTACTTCTACATCAGTAATATTGAAAACAAGAGCCGGAATCAGGGCTATTAAAGCCGGTGTTTTAAAAACAGAAAAGACAGCTGTCACACCTCCGCTGCGGGCCCAACTTGCCACACCAACACAAATTACAAAAGAAATAAAGACAGTCGCCACAAAATAAACAGTGGCAAAGGTCCGGGCTGTCTCTCCCCATCGAAACACAATTAACGGCAGACCAAAATTACCAACATTGCCAAACGTTGCAATCAGCACGAAAGCGGCTGTAATTTCCCTGGACTGGCGCAGGGCTTTACCAACCAAAAAACCCAGCAAAGCAACCGCAATTTGGGCAACAAGAATAAAGCTGAGCATCTGTAAAGCCAATTCAGAATCAATTTTCGCCTCACTGATAATATTAAATACAAATGCCGGAATGAACACAAAATAGGCTGTTCTTGAAAGTGAACGTGCATCAATTTTTAGACGTGGGCCAACAAAATAACCTATAACAACAAGAATAAAAACTGGTGTGACAACATTGAGGAAAACTAAGAAGATCCCACCAATATTTTCCATAAAGATAAAACTGCTCATAACTATGGCTAACAAATAATTAAGTGTAGGTTATGTTAAGATCAAGGATTTAAGTTACTATTTTATCCGGATGTTCGCATTCTTGGGAAATCACACAATGTTCACAATCAGGTTTTCGTGCCCTGCAGACATAACGTCCATGCAGAATTAACAAGTGATGTGCGTCTTTTTTCCATTTTGCAGGAACTACTGACATCAATTTTTGTTCAACTTTTATGACAGTTTCTCCTGGTGCAAGCCCGGTACGGTTTGAAAGCCGAAAGATGTGAGTATCAACTGCAATCACAGGCACCCCAAATGCAGTGTTTAAAATCACATTCGCCGTTTTTCGTCCCACTCCCGGAAGTGCCTCTAAATCCTTTCTTTTGTCCGGAACCTCCCCTTTGTGCAACTTCACCAGTTGTCCACAAGTTGCAGCAATATTTTTTGATTTTGTCGGTGCAAGTCCAATACTCCGAATGTGCGCAAATACTTTTTCTGAACCAGCCTCAAACATTTCTTCAGGCGTAGGAAATGCGGAAAATAATTCCGGAGTAACTTTGTTTACAGAAACGTCTGTAGCCTGCGCACTGAGAATTACGGAAATCAATAACTCGAAAGGATTCCGGTAGCAAAGCTCCGTCTTCGGATTCGGAATTGAGTCGCTCAACTTCCGGAAAAGACTAGCTATCTTTGCAGATTTCATGGATAAAACATCTCAAATTTGTTTCCTTAACTGCACATTCAGTTGCCTGTCTGCAGGTTTTCACTCATAACTTGTTTTAGGAACCGTTCCGTATTTATTTCCAAAACTGCAGACAATCTATCACAAATGTCGAACAATGCCAGTCATGAGTTAAATTGACAATTAACACTAATAAACTGACAATGGACAACAATCCAATAATGAAACCGTCCACTATGGTCTTTCAAAATTATTGAAATTAAAAACCGATTACAGGTTTAGCACATGAAACAACTTGATTTTCTACCTCTCCGGATCTCAATTCTGGTGGTTTCTGATTCTCGAACTGAAGAAACCGATACTTCCGGGAAAATACTTACTGAACGTCTCACAGAAGAAGGGCACATTCTGGCGGAAAAATGCATTGTGCCTGATGATATTTATCAGATTCGTGCAGTACTGTCCCGCTGGATTGTTGATCCGGCAGTAGACATTATCCTTAGCACCGGTGGCACCGGACTCACCGGACGTGACGGCACTCCTGAAGCAGTATTCCCTTTATTTGACAAAGTAATCGAGGGCTTCGGTGAATTGTTCCGCCGGATATCATATGATGAAATCTCCACCTCAACTATCCAGTCAAGAGTCACAGCTGGAGTTGCCAACGGAACTTATATTTTTTGTTTGCCGGGTTCTTCCGGAGCTTGTCGAACAGGTTGGGACAAAATACTAGCAACTCAACTTGATATCCGCAGTCGACCCTGTAACTTCGCAGAATTAATTCCAAGATTGACTGAAAAATAGTAAATAGGCTCAGTTGTCAGTTATCAAGCTTAACACTTTTAAAATACTGAAAGACTTCTTTCAATGAGTCAACAGCTCACTCTGTAGATTCTAATTTTCTGCTTCTGATGCAATAAACTCCTGTACCACAGGAACAAGTCGCTCCATCCCTTCTTCCATAGGACAGACAACCGGTAAGCCCAAACGCTCTTCCAGTTTTTGCTGTTCTGACTCCAGTTCATTTTTAGTGAGTTCGTAACTGTTCAGTGTTATAGCCAAAGTTTGAGAACCATATAAACGAATCAGTTCCAATTCTTCCTCAATCGGCGGCATCGGCCAAAGTTTTCGATCATCATCAGTCAGATAATATTTCTGCTTTGGCGCATATTGTAAAATAACACCTTTGGCCAGTGCACTGCAAAGATATTCTGAACCGCATGGTCCGGAAGGATTGCGTAAAGAAGACTGACCTTCAAGCAGCATCAAGTCAGGATTTTCCTCCTGATCACAACGAACAATTGCCTCTTCCAGTTCTCCGCTGACAAAATCATTGAGGGTTGAATCAAGAATAAATCCATAGCGTCCACCTTGCAGTTTCCCGGTCTGCCCGGTGTAAATCATTTCGGTACGAATGCCCTGCTTACGACAGGCATCTCTGAGCCAAAGACTGGAAGTGCGCTTACCCAAGGCACAGTCCATTCCAAACATGGCAATTCTTGGAGCACGGACATTCAGGATATTTCCTGTCCAAAATGCGTGATCCTTTGCACTTTTGGGTTTTCGAATATCAAGCAATTTGGCCTGATTTTTCTCAGCTCTTTGTACTAATTCAGGATCATCGCTCAGATAGTGGTGCAGACCGTTTACAACATGCATACCACTGGACAGTGCTTCCAGTAACTCTATACGAAGTCCCTCGGGGATTACCCCGCCTTGAGTTGCAATCCCAATAATTGCGTATACACCACGTCCGCTTTCTTCCAAAGCCAGTTTGTTTCTTGAACTTCTGGCTCTTAAAAATTCATTAATGGTTGCATGAATTGGGATGTCTAGCACCTGACCGTCAACGAGTTTTCCTGCATCCTGTCCGGCAAAGTTTTGATCGATGACTGCAAGAATTTCATATTGTTCTGAATTACGAATCAGACCAAATGCAGTCTTTGCGTTATGAGAATCAAACAATCCACTGGTGAGAATAATTGCTTCTTCTTTCAAGGGAAATCTTTTTAAATAAGAGTTATGATGGTTTCGTTATAAGTCTTAAATCCACAATTTGTCGTTTCAACCTTATGGATAATACTCAATGATATTAGCGTAGTAGCATATGCAAGATTTCTCACTTCGCTCAAAATGACAAGGATTTAGAACTTATTACAGGTTCATCAGTTATAGTTATTTGATTATAGTATTATCGGACACTCCGTTTATTGCGCGGCCTGTTTGTCATCATACTTCAAGATTTTTTTTAGTAAAAGTGCATCTCCCAAAGGATTTATAAAATAATTTTTTCGGATGCCTGTTTCTTGATAACCTTGTTTGTAATACAATGCAGTTGCAGCTTTGTTTGCAGAATTGACTTCGAGCCAGAGTGATTCCAGATTAGCTGATTTCGCTACTATTTCCAACTGCTCTAACATAAATTGAGCCAACCCTTGTTTCCTCCAATCCGGCAGAACTGCTAATCTGAGGATTTGCAGTTCCGGAGGTACTGACTGGAAAGACAGCATTCCTACTTGAGCTGCAGTTGGAACTTGCAGCAGCCAATTTGAGAAAGTAGGCTGCTCCTGCATTTCCCGATAATCTTGTTCACTCCATGCAGCACTGAAGCAGAGGGAGTCCATTTTCATCATTTCTTTTGGCGAAGGCTGCAAACAAAAACTGATGCCCTGGATATGATGAGCTGAAGACGGAATCATCACTTCTTCTACTATTTTCTTGAAAAATAACTTGTAAACTACCAGAAGATTAGCTATATATATAAGTTTAATTTAGAATTTTATTAAAGAGAAGCGGAATCTGTCTGTCAGGGGATGAGGACAACAGAGCCGATTCTTTATGATTCACTTCAGAGCCAGTTCGTCCGATTACATCCCGCGGACATTTAACCAAGCCATCATAAGGAGATTTTATGGCTGTCATTTCAATGAAGCAATTTTTAGCAGCTGGAGTCCACTTCGGGCACCAGACAAAACGTTGGCATCCCAACATGGCGCCGTACATCTACGGCATAAAAAACGGTGTTCACGTCATCGATCTGCGTCAGACACTGACCAAGCTCAAAGAAGCTTACGAATACGTTAAAGCCTCTGCAGAAGAAGGACGGGTACCACTATTCGTCGGCACAAAAATCCAAATACAACGTATCGTTAAAGAAGAAGCCGACCGGTGTGGGTGCCCCTACATCAATTTTCGCTGGCTGGGAGGTTTGTTAACAAACTTTGGTACTGTAAAGCAGTCAATCGCACGAATGAAAACCTTTGAAGAAGTTGCTGGAGAAGACGGCAGTTACGAGGGTGTGATCAAAAAAGAAGCTCTGATGATGGAGCGAAAACGCGTGAAGTTAGAGCGTTCACTCGGCGGAGTGCGGAATATGAAAAGTGTACCATCGATGCTTTTCATTACAGATTGTCATAAAGAACAGCTTGCATTGAAAGAGGCACAAAAGTTGGGAATACCAGTTGTTGGTATTGCTGATACAAATTGTGATCCTACCGGTATAGACTTCGTTATTCCTGGGAATGACGATTCCCCACGTGCAGTTGCCCTTTATGCAAACGTAATTGCTACTGCAGTCATGGAAGGTCTTGCTGCTCGAAAACAAACTAGAATAGAATCGATTACTGAAGAAAAAGCTGCTGCTAAAAAAGCAAAACCTGCAGCGAAAGCAAAGGAGAAAGAAACTGATGTTGTTTCTGAGGCAAAAGCTGAAGAAGAGAAAAAAGCTGAAGCAAAAGCAAAGGAGAAAAAAGCTGAAGAAACTCCTGCCAAAATAAAAGAGGAGAAGACCGAAGCTGCTCCGGGACCAAAGTCTGCTGAAACAAAAGTGGCTGCCGAAAAAGCAAAGCCTGAAGTGAAAGCAAAGCCTGAAGTGAAAGCAAAGTCTGAAGCGAAAGCAAAGGAGAAAAAAGCTGAGGTTGTTACCGAAGCCAAATCTGCAGTGGAAAAAACACCAGCTAAAAAAACTGCTGCTACTGCAAAAAAAGCCGAAACTGCTTCCGGGAAAAAAGTTCCCGCAGCAAAAGCGACTAAGGCTAAAAAATTGGAAACAAAAAAATAAACAGTACCTACCAGATAATCTTTCCGGATTTACAACTTGTAAGTCCGGAAACCACATAAAAACTTAATAAGCATTGGAAGTATAAACAAGATGGCAGCGATTACAGCAGCAGCAGTAAAAGAGTTACGGGAAATCACCGGAGTTGCAATGATGGATTGCAAGAAGGCCCTCGTTGAAGCAGACGGAGATCTGGAAGCAGCACAAGATTATCTGCGGAAAAAAGGACAGGCAAAAGCCCTGAAAAAATCTTCACGGGAAACCAGTGAAGGTGCGGTAAGCTATACAGTCAGTACAGATGGGAAACGTGCCGGTTTGGTAAAAGTTGCCTGCGAAACTGATTTTGTAGCACGTAACGACATATTTCAGGATTTTATCAGCAAACTTGCAAATCAAGTGTCTGAGCAAGGCGGGGAAAATGTTTTACAACAGACATTAGTCGAAGGTGAAGGCAGTGTTGAAAGTTTGTTGACAGAAAAAATTGCTGAATTAGGTGAGAACATGCAGATTCTTGACTGCAGAAAAATGGAAATAAGTAATGGTGTTCATGGAGGATATATCCACAGCAATGGCAAGATCGGAGTTGCGGTACCACTGGAAACGGACAAACCTTGTGACGATGAACGCCTGAAGACATTGGCCCGTGACATTGCCATGCACATTGCAGCATTTCCTGCAGAAGCAGTAAATGCTGATCAGGTTTCAAAAGAGGTGCTTGAAAAAGAAAAAGAGGTTTTTACGGCCCAGGCACGAGAATCCGGAAAACCTGAAAATATCATTGAAAAAATGATTGAAGGACGGTTAAAAAAATTCCTCAAAGAAATTTGTGTTGAAAGTCAACCTTTTGTCAAAGATCCGCAACTTTCTGTGAGTCAATTGGTTGAAAATACTGCAAAGGAACTTGGAGTTAAAATTAACTTCAACAGCTTTGCTAAATTCCAGTTCTAGACTACCTGTATGAGTCCTAAATACAAACGTATTCTACTTAAACTGAGCGGAGAAACTCTGGGTGGGAAACGCGGTACCGGGTTTGATTATGATACTATTAGGGCACTGGCTGAAAGTGTAATCTCCATTCACAACCTTGGTGTAGAAGTTGGGATTGTGATTGGAGGAGGAAACATTTTTCGTGGATCCAAATCTGCTGAAGGTAATGTTGGCCGAGTTGCCGGAGATCATATGGGAATGCTGGCTACAGTGATCAACAGTATCTGCCTGCAGGAAATGCTGGAACAGCGAGGTATTTTAACTCGCGTCTTATCAGCCATTGAGCTGAACGCAATTGCGGAACCTTACATCAAACGCAGAGCTGACCGGCATTTGGAAAAAAAACGAGTAGTGATTTTTGCCGCCGGAACGGGAAATCCATTTTTTACTACAGATACAGCTGCAGTATTACGTGCTTCTGAGGTGGGTGCCGAAATTGTCATAAAAGCAACAAAAATTGATGGAGTTTATGACAAAGATCCCAAGCTCCACTCTGATGCGGTTCGTTACGATGTGTTAAATTACGACGAAGTTCTCAAAAAACATCTGAAAGTGATGGACGCAACGGCCATTGCTTTTTGCAGAGATAATCAACTCCCCATTTTGGTCCTGGACTACCAGGAACCTGACGCAATCCTCAGGGCTGTTTGTGGAGAAACCGTTGGAACACTGATCAAGCAAAGAGGCTCATGACTATGGAAAACACACAGGAAGTTGAAGAAATGGTTGATCATAAGATGGATATTACCATTGAGAGTCTTAAAGTGGATCTCAGCGGTATTCATGCAGGACGTGTTTCACCTGCAATGTTAGATGCAGTCAAGGTTGAATATTACGGAAATCCAACTCCTGTTAATCAGGTGGCAAACATATCTACTCCTGAACCACAGATGTTGACAATCAGTCCCTGGGAAAAAACTATGATCAAAGAAATTGAGCGTAGTTTGCAGGCCGCAAACCTTGGTTTCAGTATCTCCAATGATGGAAATATCATTCGTGCGGTTACTCCACCTTTCACTGAAGAGAGACGAAAGGATTACGTAAAACAGATCAAAAAAATTGGAGAGGACTCGAAAATTGCAGTACGCATTGTTCGCAGAGAAGGGAATGACAACTTGAAACAAATGGAAAAGGATAAGCTCATTTCACAGGACGAAGAAAAAGTGGCGCAGGATCACGTCCAGAAAGTTACAGATAAGCATACTAACATGGTAGATGAGTTAGTCACTGCAAAGGAAAAAGAACTTATGACATTTTAGGACTGAAATGCTGGCTGAACTTCTGCATTCAATTTGGCAATATCAGATTTTTAAGTCTGTCGTTTTTCGCGGTGGTATGGCTTTTTTGACTGCCTATTTTTTAATAGTGTGGATGATGCCGAGTGTAATCAGGGCTTTCAGGAAACGAGGAATTACTTCTGATTTTATCACAACTCCTGCTGATATTAAGCCTTACACGGGAGCACCTCCCATCATGGGCGGCGGCGTTTTGATTATGGGCATTTTGCTTGGAGCATTACTCTGGTGCAATCTGAATCAATACGTTCTGGCTCTGTTGGTGATCATGCTTTCGTTTGGCATTATCGGAGCAATTGACGATATAGCAAAAGTCATCAACAAGCGGCGCGTTGAGTCCGGACATGAAACCAGAAAAGCATTTAGTGAAAAAGCAGATGGAATTAGCGGACGATGGCGACTGACTGCTCAATTTGCTGTTTCACTGCTGGTAGTTACCGGTTTATATTTGTTTGTCGATATTGATGGACATTTAGTAGTACCACTCGTACCGCTGAAAACAGCATATCCTTACTTGCCAAAATATCTTTTTATTCCATTCATGACCATCATCATCGTTGGTGGAGCAAATGCAGTTAACTTGACAGACGGCATGGACTCTCTGGCAACTGTACCCTTGATGACTTGTGCCATGTTTGTCGGACTTGTGGCCTACATAGGAGGAGACCCAGAATTTGCGGCAAGGCTGAAGATTCCAAGTCTTTCACATGATATCAAGGAATTAGCAGTTCTCTCTGCCCTGGTCATTAGTGCAGGTGTTGCTTTTCTAAAATACAATTCTCCGCCAGCATTGATTTACATGGGCGACTTGGGGGCACTTGCATTGGGCAGCATGGTTTCAGCTATGTTTATTTTTGTAAAAGCAGAATTATTTTTACCGATTGTAGGTGGAGTTTTTGTTTTTTCAGTACTTTCCTCTATCATTCAACGTACATTTTTCAGGTTCATGGTGTGGCGGAAAGGCAGGCCTATTGCTGAGCGATATCGCTTTTTTTTACGCTCACCATACCATCATCATCTTCAACGCCTGTGGACTTATTCTGAAAAGAAACAAGAAGTTGTCTCTGTTTGGATAATGTTGCAGAATAAACTTGGAATAGATCCTGTTCCTGAAGAGAATAAGCTGTTAAATCCTCAGGAAGTTAACAGCCGCGTTATTTGGCACATGCATCTCAAATCAATTTGGCTGTTTGTATTTACGCTGATTATTTATTTTAAAATCCGCTGATGTATCTTTGTCAGAAAGAAAATCTGCAACAATTACATCTGCTCAACAGAAGAGTTTAACTGTCAATAAAACTACAGAAACTGCCATGAATTTTGAAGGCCAGACTGCACTTATAACTGGAGCTGGAAGGGGTATTGGTAAAACTATTGCCTTAAGATTAGCAGGGTCCGGAGCAGATATCGTGTTGGCGGATATAAGTCCGGATGTTGCGGAAGTGCGTGGAGAAGTGGAAGCATTGGGCCGTAAATGCATGACTTTTGAGGTAGATGTAACAAATATTGAAACCATTGATGCGATGGTTAAAAATATAACCGATGAACTGAGTGGAATTCATATTTTAGTCAACAATGCAGGAATAACGCAGGACAATCTGTTTCTGCGCATGAAATCGGAGCAGTGGTTAAAAGTAATTGATGTCAATCTCAATGGAGTGTTCAATGTTACCAAAGCAGTGATCCGGTTAATGGTAAAGCAGCGTACTGGGAAAATTATTAATATTTCTTCTGTGGTCGGCTTTACTGGAAATCCGGGACAAGTCAATTATAGTTCAACTAAATCTGCTCTGGTTGGTTTTACCAAGTCACTGGCCCGTGAAGTTGGTGTCCGGGGAATTACAGTCAATGCTGTTGCCCCGGGATTTATAGATACAGCAATGACGCAAGCTCTCAATGAAAGTCAGCAGGAAGTAATCCTGCAGCAAATTCCTTTGGGCCGGATGGGAGACGCAGAAGATATTGCTAATGCAGTTGCTTTTTTGGCCTCAAAAGAGGCTTCGTACATTACCGGAACTATTCTGCATGTGAATGGAGGAATGTACTAAACATTAGTACTTGCAAAAACAGGGTTGATTTTTTTTCATATCTGACAAAAAATAAACCTCGTTTAATTAATATTTCAAACCTTTAATCAAAATATATAATGGAAGAAATACAAGCTAAGGTCATCCAAATCATAAGTGAGCAATTAGGTAAGGATGAATCAGAAATCAAAATGAGTTCACATTTCATTGAAGATTTAGATGCAGATTCATTGGATACTGTAGAACTGGTGATGGCTCTGGAGGAGGAGTTTGAGGTAGATATTCCTGATGAGGCTGCAGAAAAAATTACCACCGTTCAGTCTGCAGTGGATTTCATAGCTGAATCCATAGCCTGAGTAACGATAAAAAACTTTAAATGAAGACGTGGCACAGTTAACAAATAATCGTGCTTGTCATCATTTCACGTAATTAATCTGAAAGAGCATGGGAAACCGCGTTGTAGTGACGGGACTCGGGTGCATGTCCCCTCTCGGAAATGATGTCTCCTCTTCCTGGGAGGCCTGCACCAATGGACAATCTGGAATAGACCGGATCACTCATTTTGATCCTGAATTATTCCGTTGTCAGATTGCAGGTGAAATAAAAAATTTCCAGCTGCCTGAAATCATTCCGATCAAAGAAGCCAAAAAAATGGATCTGTTCATTCAGTATTCAATTGGTGCCACACAGGAAGCTTTGCTTGACGCAAACTTGGAGATCACTGAAGATCTTGAAGAAGAAGTAGGTGTTTCAATGGGCGTCGGAATTGGTGGACTGGGCTGTATAGAACGATACTCCAAAATTATTGAAGAGCACGGCCCCAAACGTGTCAGCCCGTTTTTTATCCCGATGACTTTAAATAATTTGGCACCGGGATATGTCTCACTTCTTTTTCGAGCCAAAAGTTACACCGCCTGCACCGTTTCAGCTTGTGCATCTTCCAATCACGCAATTGGCACTGCAGCCCGAACTATTGAACGTGGTGATGCAAAAGTTGTAATTTCAGGCGGTGCGGAATCAAGTGTGACACCACTCGGTATTGCAGGTTTTGCGTCAATGCATGCTCTAAGTACCAGAAATGATGATCCACAGAAAGCAAGCCGGCCTTTCGACAAAGACCGTGACGGGTTTGTCATGGGCGAAGGTTCAGGGATGCTAATTCTTGAAGACTACGAATTTGCCAAAGCACGGGGAGCACGTATTTACTGTGAAATAACAGGATACGGTTTCAGTTCAGACGCACACCATGTGACATCTCCCTCATCAGAAGGCCCCGCGCGAGCCATGAAAATGACCCTCAAAGATTCCGGTTTGGCTCCAGAGGAAATTGACTATGTCAATGCTCACGGTACATCAACCCCAGTCGGTGACCTTAACGAAATAAGAGCCATAAAAATGGCCTTGGGAGAAAAAGCTGCCCAGCAACTTTCTATCAGTTCAACCAAATCCATGACCGGACATCTTCTCGGAGCTGCAGCAGCAATTGAAGCAATCTTTTCCATTAAAGCTTTACACCATAATTTTATTCCGCCAACTATCAATATCGAAAATTTGGATCCGGAATGTGATTTGGACGTGACACCGAATACCGGAAAGTCAAAAGAAATGCGCGTTGCAATGTCAAATGCCTTTGGTTTCGGTGGTACAAATGCCTCAATTATATTTCAGAAAATAGACTGATTCCTTTTTAGTCAGTCAATAACCGGAACATCAGACAGATCAAAATATGAATCTCAAAACCGATCCTATCCTCTTTTAAACTCAAAAAACATCATGAGCAGCACCGAATATCAAGTCGACCGTAGAGAGCTTCAATTCGTGGTTAACGAAACTTTGAAAGCCGGAAAATTGTGTGAACTTCCGGACTTTGCTGAATTTGACGAAGAGATGTTTACAATGATTATCAACGAGGCCAGTACTTTTTCGGAACAGGTACTTGGCCCCCTCAACGAAAATGGAGACCGCCAGGGTTGTAGAATAGAAAATGGCTCTGTGGTAACTCCAGATGGTTTTGCAAATGCCTGGAAACAACTTGGCGAGGGTGGTTGGTTGAGCATGAATATGCCTCCCGAATATGGAGGACAAGGACTTCCGGAAGTAATTTCTATGATTGCTAAAGAAACCCAATTGGCGGCAAACCAGGGATTTACCATCGGCGCATCACTCACATCCGGTTCGGCAAACCTGATTTACACTTTTGGTTCAGAAGAACAAAAAATCACCTTTTGCGAAAAAATGTTCGGCGGCAAGTGGTCCGGATCGATGTGTCTGACAGAACCTCAGGCCGGAAGTGCAGTTGGCGATACTGCCACCAGTGCTATAAAACAGGAAGCTGGACACTACCTGATAAAAGGTACAAAACAGTTTATCACAAACGGTGACCATGATATGGCGGAAAACATAATCCATCTGCTGCTGGCACGCACCACAGATGCCCCTGAAGGAACTAAAGGCATCAGCCTTTTTATAGTTCCTAAAATTCGAATGGATGGAACACCGAATGATGTGAAGGTGATCAGCATTGAACATAAAATGGGGATCAACGGATCACCAACTTGCTTACTCTCATTTGGAGATAATGCAAGTTGTCACGGCTATTTGCTGAAAGCCGAAAATATCGGTATGGCGCAAATGTTCCAGCTGATGAATGAAGCCCGCTTACTCGTCGGTTTGCAGGGACTTGCCGGAGCAGGTGCAGCTGTGCAAAATGCATGGGCATATGCAAAAGAACGTACTCAGGGACCATCTGCAATTCATCCTGGTGAAAAAGCTGCAATCATTGAGTTCCCGGATGTGCGCAGAATGCTGATGCAGATGAAAGCCGTAACGGAAGGACTGCGTGCACTGATGTACACGACAGCATGGTACACGGACATGGCGCATCATGGTCCGGATGAATCACGCGAAAAATATCAAGACTTGCTTGACCTACATATTCCAGTCTGCAAAGCATTCGGTACTGATCAGGGATTTGACGTGGCGCGGATCGGCATTCAGGTTTTGGGTGGTGTTGGATTTACACAGGATTTTCCGCTTGAGCAAAATGCACGTGACCAGAAAATCGCCTCGATTTATGAAGGCACAAATGGAATTCAGGCTCTTGATCTTGTTAGCAGAAAATTTGCTGCCAAAAAAGGACAGTTGCTCAAAGTTCTTGAACAGGAATTGAGCTGGTTTGACAATCATGCTCCAGAAGATGAACTCGCCGGCTGGGTTGCAGAATGGGAAAGTTACCGGACATTGATGCAGGAAAGCATTGCCGGTTTGAAAAAAATTGGAGAAGAACAGGGAAAAGACGGTTATGTCCTTTATGCAGTCAATATGCTGGATTTGATGGGCGATGTACTGTGTTGTTTTTATCTGCTCAAACAGGCTGATTCAGCTCAGCAAAAATGGAAAGCCTTGCTTGCTGAAGCAACTTCTCAGGCAGAATTGCTGGAGGAAAATGAAGAAGCTCAGTTTTACTGGAATAAGCTGCGTACCACCGAATTTTATGTTTGGAGTGTTCTACCCCGTGCTTTGTCAAATGCAAAAACCATTAAAAACGCAAACCTCGCACCTCTAAATGCTTGTTTGTAGAATCCATTATTTGCAGTAAATCTGTCAAAGAATTCATTTCTCAGTTTAAATACAAACGAATCGTCCGTTACACCGCTCTGGCCTGATTTTCTCTTGAATCTCCACTTTGCAACCTCAAATCCCAATAAACTAAGTGAGTTATCTGAGTTATTGGAATACCGGTTAACTCCATTAGAGCTGGATTTACAGGAAATCCAAACTACTGATCTCCAGGAACTGGTAAAACATAAACTGAAGCAGGCATACGAACACATTCATGCTCCAGTGATCGTTGAAGACACATCACTGTATTTTAAAGCATGGAATGAACTTCCCGGACCACTCGTCAAGTGGTTTATAGAGAACCTTGGTTTGGCGGGAATGGTAAGTGCTTTATCTCAATTTAAAGATAAGTCCGCTCAGGCCGTTTGTTGTTTAGGATATACCAATAATGGTAAATCTATGTATTTGTTTGAAGGAAAAGTGAAAGGTGTAATCGTCAAACCAAGAGGCTCACTTAATTTTGGTTGGGACGCAATTTTTCAGCCTTCAGAGCATGAGCAGACTTTTGGTGAAATGGATCCGGAAGATAAAAATCGCATTTCACCTCGGGGAAAAGCGGCCACCAAATTTAAGCATTTCTTAACACAGTCGGCAAAGCAAACGTAACATCTTCTTGAACTATTTCAAGATCACGGACACTGCTTGAAGATGACATCTTACTGATTTCTGCAACTATGCCCTGCACGATATCCTCAGGCGCGGATGCTCCTGCAGTAATACCAACGTTCCGGACCTCTTCCAACCATTCCGGATCCAATTCTGCTGCAGATTCAATGCGGCGGGCCTTAACTCCTGTTGTTTCCGCAACTTCCAGTAAACGCACCGAATTTGAGCTGTTCTGTGCCCCCACTACCAGTACCAAATCAACTTCCTTACTCAAAGCCTTCACTGCATTTTGGCGATTTTGTGTAGCATAACAAATATCATCTTTAGCCGGACCCTTTATTTCCGGGAAGCGCTCTTTAAGCGCAGTGATAATTTCTGCAGTATCATCCAAAGATAAAGTGGTTTGAGTGATATAACCTACCTTTTTCTCATCCGGAATCTTCAGATCCGATACTTCTTCTACTGTTCCAACTACAAATATATGTTCGGGAGCTTCTCCAACAGTCCCTTTAACCTCAACATGGTTATGATGTCCTATAAGGATAATGGTGTGCTCTTTTTGGGCATAGCGCTGAGCTTCTCTATGAACTTTTGTAACCAGAGGACAGGTCGCATCCAGTACCTGTAATTTACGTTTCTCTGCTCTTTTTCGAACTTCCGGAGAAACTCCATGAGCAGAAAAAATTGCATGTGAACCTTCAGGGATTTCATCAATATTTTCCACAAAAACGGCACCCTCGTTCCGAAGGCGCTGAACAACATGCTTGTTATGGACAATTTCATGCTGAACATAAATCGGAGCACCATACATTTCCAAAGCTTTTTCAACAATAGTGATCGCACGATCTACTCCGGCACAAAATCCACGAGGACTGGCCAATACCAGGTTAAGTGGAGCACCTGCGCTGTTTGTATTCATAGACAAAGTAAAATTATGAAGATGGTTTGCATTTTGCTCTAATTAGTTTATAAGGGTTCTAACAACATTTCAACCTTTCAGTAAAAACTAAGAATACCACCAGAACGAAATCCAAGTCATGAGTGAAGAAGATAAACGCCGCAAGGCGAGATGGAAGCGCTTGAAAGGTACCACCAATTTTTATCCCACTTATGTTGACGGGAACCTTGACAAGGTCACTCCTGCTGCTGCGACACACAGCACACAATTTCAAACCGTCATTCCACGTTACGATCTCT